>Ga0209236_1000985_pt1 | contig 16968 bp, 12 predicted proteins | sample GraSoi013_1_40cm_FD_185819 | JGI IMG/M metagenome (GOLD analysis project Ga0209236, IMG submission 185819) | Grasslands soil microbial communities from the Angelo Coastal Reserve, California, USA - Sample 09_27_2013_1_40cm (SPAdes) (version 2) | ecosystem: Environmental > Terrestrial > Soil >... | reverse complement strand
ATTGATTGCCGACTTTGACATCCATTCCGAAGGGAAATTCTCGCTAGAAATTTTCTTTGAGTTTTTCGGTTCAGAGCTCCCTGCACGCTCGTTCCCCACCACGAGGAACCAGACGACCCTTTCGGTTGCCTCTCGCTCAAATATGAATTAGTCAACCCGCCAATCGACCGGTCACTTTGACTCGTTCCGAGCTGGCGACAGAACATTGTTCATAGGCATTCAAACTGACTCACTCTCGCTTTATGCTCGTCAGCCAAAGAAGCGAAGCTATCTGGCTCTAGGCAGCAGAATTGAATTGTACTATCTCGTCAGCGAGCTAATCCAACTTAGGCTAAGTTACCGACAAATACAACAAGCCGTTTTTCAGCGGAACCATGCTTGGTTGTCGAAAAGTACAATTAGTTACTGGGCGCCGCAGAATTCACAATCCGCTGGGAAAAGTTAACCAATTCCAGTCAGGTCCAAGTACTGAGCTCGCCTATGTCGTAGGCGTCGTTCTGGGCGACGGCAATCTCAATATTCACGGGTATAACGCTGAACTCATTTTAGCCGTGACCGACTACGATTTCGCAAAAGAGTTCAGTGCATCGCTCGCAACAATTCTTGGCCAACCTAAGCCCTACAAGGTTCGCTGGCATCCGAGAAAGAACAGATGGATTGTTCAAGGATCGAGTATTCTCCTGTACAATTTCCTCAGCCGTGATTGGAGAAATTTGAAGAAATGGATTGAACACTGCAGTAGATGCAGAGCCGCCTTCCTAAGAGCATTCTATGATGCCGAAGGATCGGTTAGTGGCCGCAAATTGTCACTGCACAATACCGAGAAGGCATTGCTCCTCTATATTCAAGATCTCCTCAACCAGCATCGTGTAGAAACGTCGCGGTTGTATTTGCACCGCAGCAAAGGAACAGCTCTCCTAGATCCTAAGAGCGGTAAGGTCTATTTTAGAAGGAAAGATGGATTCTCTTTCATCGTGAGAACTAAAAGCCTCCCACAATTCGCGAAGGAGATCGGATTCAGCATCGAAAGAAAGCAAAAACGACTCGCCGAAGCGGCGCGGGGAGTAATGGAGAGGACATTGATCAGCAACGAGGCAATTCCTCACAGTGACAGTAGAGGACTTTGAAGAGGGACCGGTGGGATTTGAACCCACGGTCTTCGGGTCTCTCCACTTTATGGGTGTCGGAGCCCGATGTCCTATCCTGGTTGTCCTCGCGGGATTCGTTGGTTCGCCCGTGATCTAGACTACGGTCCCGTTACGCGCGCCTTTGGGCGGGCACGTTAAAAACTAGTGGTGGAATCATGCAACTCTTACAGGAATTCGTTCCTTGGCCCAGACAACTGAACATAAGCAAGGGGATAGGGCCAACCCTTTCGGATCATTCAGGCTCGAATGCGAAAGCGTACTGAAAGCGGGATACTCATCTCTCAAGAAGACCTCAGGACACGCTTTTCCAGACCTCGATATCGCGGCAACTCTCGAAGACCCACCCAACCAGACCTTTGGACACCTAGCAAGCTCGCTGAGCTTCGAGCTGGCCAAAATCCAGAAGAAGAAACCAATCGATGTGGCGAAGGCGTTAGCAGAATCCATTGGGCACGTCGCGAAGCTCGATCTCATCGAATCAATTGAGGCCAGCGAGCCTGGCTACGTAAATTTCCGCGCAAACCCTGGAAGACTCACAGAACTCACTCTCAGATCCGTTGAACGGGATGGATCAGAGTACGGACTCCTCAAAACGCATTCTCCAGAGAAGACCGTTGTTGAACACACTAGTGCAAATCCTGCGAGACCAATCCACATTGGTACAGCCAAGGGCGCTATATTTGGCGACGCACTCGCACGACTCCTAGCAGCGAGGGGACACAATGTCCGGACCCACTTCTACATCGACGACACAGGCAGACAAGTCGCCATCATGGCCTACGGCTACAAACTGCTCGGCGAACCGACCCCAAAGGGAAAGCCGGATCATTTCATCGGAAAAATCTACTCCGTCACAGCAACCCTCGTCGAGATAGAAGAACTGAAGAAACGAGTCGCTCTCCTGAGGCAGACCAAAGCGTCAGACGCTGACATCAATGCCCAAACCAAGTCCCTAGACGAATGGGTGGGCATAGCCGCAGACCTTGAAAGCAAGTATCCTGAAGAATTCGACCGACTGAGCAAGCTGATCTCCAAGGACCCTGATCCAGAAAAATCGATTCAGCAGCTCATTCAGAAGTACGAGAAAAAAGAACCCGACACATCAGCGCTGATGAGGCGTGTCGCCCGGATAATTCTAACTGGGTTTGAAGAGACTCTGCGCAGGGCTCGTATCCGCTTCGACCAATGGGACTGGGAAAGCGACTTGCTCTGGACCGGACGGGTCGCTGCACTCGTAAGCCAACTGAAGGGTTCAGGTTTCACTTTCAACCAGGGAGGGGCGTTAGAGCTCGACGTGGCCAAGGCGGTGGAGAAATTCGGTTTACGCGAGACGCTTGGCGTAAGCCCTACGTTTGAGTTTCCCCCGCTCACGCTGCTCCGATCCGATGGCACCTCTCTCTATCCAACACGGGACATAGCTTACACGCTGTACAAGTTCGAGAGTGCCGAGAGAGTCATCAACGTGATCGGAACTGAACAGTTGCTTGCACAGTTCCAGGTCAAGGTCGCGTTCTGGATTACCGGGCACCAGAAGGAGGCTGAGAAATTCAACTATTTCCCTATCGGCCAAATCATGCTCGAAGGGCAACGGATGTCGGCCCGACGTGGCCGATACGTAACATTCGACCAGGTCATGGACGAGACTCTCTCCCGCGCTAGGTCGGAAGTCGATCGACGATCGCCAAGCCTCCCGGACGAGATCAGACAACGAACAGCGGAGAGGATCGCGATTTCCGCTGTTAGATACGCGATTCTCTGTGTCGAAGCCGTAAAGTCCACGAACTTTGTCTGGGACAAGGTTCTGAATTTTGAGGCGAACAGTGCCGCATTCATCAACTACGCCTACACAAGAAGCTCCGGAATTCTCCGGAAACTAGGAAGAATAGCGGAGCCAAAAACACTCGGCCTGTTGAAAGAGCCTGTCGAGCAGGCGCTTGTTCTGGAGCTGTCCAAGTTCCCTGAAACCTTCGCGAACGCGGCTGATGATCTCAACCCGACCTTGCTATGCCTATACGCAAACCTGCTTGCCCAGAGATTTCACGAGTTCTACGAAAAATCCGACATCTCCCACGTTAGCAACGACGAACTGAAATGGCAAAGAGTAGCCCTCGTCCTTGCCGTCAGAACGGTCCTGAAAACTGTAGCAGGACTTCTCGGCTTGGAACTCGCCGAACGAATGTAGATCCTACTTCAAGGACACGACTTTCTCAGCTATCGCTTTGCCCACGTCACTAGTTCGCGCGTTTCCACCGAGGTCGTAGGTCAAAACCTTTCCTTCCTTGAGGACAGAGTTCGTAGCTTTCTCAACTAGGTTCGCGGCCTTTCTCTCACCTAGGTAGTCAAGCATCATTTTCGCTGCTTCGATAGTCGCGACAGGGTTGACCTTGTTCTGCCCAGTGTATTTTGGGGCTGATCCACCAACAGGCTCGAACATGCCATAGTTCTCACCTATGTTTGCGCCGGCAGCGACCCCTAACCCTCCTACCGTTGCCGCGGCCTCGTCGGAAAGAATGTCGCCGTAGAGATTCATGGTCACTATTACATCGAAGCTCTCTGGTCGTCTGATCAGCTGCATAGCTGCCGCGTCGATGTGGAGGTCCTCCAGCTCGACCTGTGGATAGTCCTTGGCGATGTCGAGGACTGATTGTTTGAAGAGGCCGTCGGTGATCTTCAGGATATTCGCCTTGTGTACGAATGCAAGCTTCTTTCTCCTCTTCATAGCCAACTCAAGAGCGAACTTTGCAATCCTCTCCGAGGCCTTTCGGGTGATGATCTTCATCGCCACAGCCACCCCCGGAGTGACTTCGAACTCCTTCCCAGAGTACAGTCCCTCAGTATTTTCCCTTACAACTATCATGTCAATCCCGGGCTTTAGCGCCGTCACGTTAGGAAGCGTTCGAGCAGGGCGGACATTGGCGTACAGGTTGAAGAGGGCGCGCATCGTCACTGCTGCGCTTCGCGGTGTCCCAGGCTCCTCCGGCGTCGTCATTGGACCCTTGAGGCAGGCGGAGGTTCGTTTCATCATCTCGATGGTTTTGTCGGGTAGGTTTGTACCGTATTTCTTGATGGCGTCGAATCCTGCGTCACCCTTCAGATATTCCAGGTGAACCAAACCTGTTTTTTGGACCGCGTCCAAGACCATGAGCGTAGCGTCAACAACCTCAGGTCCTATGCCATCTCCGCCTAAAATTGCGACCTTGTGCACCTTTGCTGACATGAAGAATTATCTCAATCGAGGAGGAACAGATGGGCGTTGAAAAAGGCTTTCCCGATGTCACGCGGCAATGCGGGAAATCCGAATACCTCTTCGTACACCTGATATTCCTTAACTAGGACTAGAATCCGTTCTACCAGCAATACCATTCCAACGGTTCGATGATGATGACGGCCACAACTGAGATCGAGAAAGGTCTGGAAGGAGTGGTTATTGCAAAAAGTTCCATCACATTCATCGATGGAGAACGGGGAATCCTCCGATATAGAGGGATTGATATCAACGAACTTGCAGCCAAATCGAACTTCGAAGAGGTCACCTATCTACTCTGGAATGGAAACCTCCCAAACAAAACCCAGTTTTCAGAGTTCAAGAAGGAACTCGCTGCTCATCGTCCCCTCCCAACGGAAGTCCTGAAGCTTCTGAGAGCGACCCCGAAGGGAGCGATCCCGATGGAGGTCGCCAGAACGGCCGTCTCATACATGGCAACGTACCCGAGGAAAAGAGGAGAGACCTTTGACCAGTTCAATCGCCGCAAGTCCCTCCAACTAACCGCTGCTCTTCCGACCATTGTGGCTAGCTATGAACGAATACGGAAGGGAAAGACCCCGATTAGGCCGGACCCGAGGCTGGGACATGCTGCTAATTTTCTCTACGGGTTGTGGGGCAAGAAACCGGATGAAGCGTATAGAGCGGCGTTTGATACTCTCTCAGTCCTCTACGCAGACCACGAGATGAACGCCTCGACCTTTGCCGCCATAGTAGCGACCTCCACCCTCGCGGACCTAGGAGGAGCTGTTACCAGCGCGATCGCCACGCTTGCCGGTCCGCTCCATGGCGGCTCGAACCAACGAGTGATGGAGATGCTAGAAGAGATCGGCACCTTGGATAAGGTCGAAGGATACATAGACAGTGAACTTGGAGCAGGAAGGAGGATAATGGGCTTCGGCCATAGGATCTACAAGACTTACGATCCAAGAGCCAGAATACTGAAGACGATCGCGGAGAAACTGACAGAAGAACGCGGAAACAGGAAATGGCTCGAGATCGCGGAAGAAGTGGAAAGGGTCGTTATGGACAAGAGAAAGTTGTGGCCTAACATTGAATTCTACGCGGCAGTAGTCTTGAATGCGCTCGGGGTACCCAAGGATTTGATGCCCGCAGTCTTTGCGTGCAACAGAGTATCAGGTTGGATCGCGCATATCTATGAACAGTACGCCGACAATAGGCTCATTAGGCCCTTGACAGAGTACGTGGGACCCGCTCAGGTTCCGTATGTGCCTATAGACCAGCGGGCTTAGAGAACTAGTTTCTCTTCGCAGGAATCCATTTCTCGGCTTTCCAGTCCCAAATAATGTGCTGATTTGGATCGGAGGCTTCTACCCTGGGCCTCTTCTCCGTCACAGTGTCCATGATAAACGAGCCACCACATGACGGACACTCTGCCAGCAACCTCATTTCGGAGAGCTGAGTCAGCTGGAATTCCCGCTTGTCGCACTTCGTACAAGTGAACATTTGACCGAATCAACGGGTCGGCAGGTCTAGTCCCTTATCAATTTGCCTTTCGAATCACTGACCGTGGACAAGTTGCCTCGATTGCCTCTCATACAATTCACGAAGCAAACATAGGGTCCCATGTCGTCCAGAAAACTTGTCAGCCTGACTGGGTCGGCCTATTGTTTCCTAGCCTGAATCTTACTGTTTGCATGGTTCGAGGTGCAACGCAGTTACTACCAATCTTTCTATTCCCCCACAGTTCCCCTAATCGAGACTGTCACGTATATTGGTACCCTCGCGCTTATCGCGATGGGCTTCGCATTCCTGCGAGACTACGTTGCGAAGTGAAGACCTGCCAAGCGCACAAGCCCACAACCTTGCGCAGTCTCGAATCGGTTCTAATCTTGGGGATTATTGGTAACTCTGCGCCGATAGGAGACTGTCCTCTAGACAGTAAGCAGGCGGAGTAAAGATTCGCCGGATCCTTGGGGTCTACGGGCCCGATTCTCTCATGGTTGCCTAAATCCCGAGTTCTGCCCGAAGAAAATTCTTGACACCGTCTTTTCCGGTTGCCTTAAGCCAGATAGATTCTTCATCGCGTTGCAATTCTAGGCCTAGTGTAAGGAAGGGACAGCAGAGTTGCTCCAGAGTGATCCACTCCGATAACGCTGTGAAAAGCAAACTGTTGTGCGGGAAACGGAATCCATAGCCGTCGAGCAGCTCCTTGATTTCAAGATGCTTCGGGAACAGATCCTTTCCTAACGCGTTGTGTCGTTTTCTTTGCTCTTGGTCTAAGGCAGATAGATTGCAGAAAAAGGGGGATACCTCTCTTGTCTGTTGGTGGTTCTCTGGACTCATTGTCCCGGCCAGTTACTTTTCTGAAGTATTTGAACACCAGAGTTCCTGGGCAGAAACCTAGTTACGCAGTGGTTAGGATCGTGGCTTAGTGGAGGGAGCTTTTCCATGCCGCAGGGACACGTGACGAGTATACAACTTCCCCCGCCCCGAGGAATTTCGCCAGTCGTTGAATCGCATCTCCAATCTTCGACGCGACCTTCTTGTCGCGTGGCGCGGCAGGCTCCGCGTGCACCGAATGTATCAGGAGCCTCTCTTTGCTCTTTTCCATAAGCGGGTCGACTCTACCTATCAGCCTGTCCCCCCACAGGATGGGGAGTACCCAGTAACCGAACTTTCGTTTATGTTGAGGCAAGAACATTTCGTGGCTGTAATCGAAGCCAAAGACTCTGTTTGTTCTGGCTCTACCGCAGATCAGATTGTCGAAGGGAGGAAGCAACGATACCCGCGGCTGCCATGCGTCGTCTTTCATCGACTCAAGCAGCTCGACGTCCAGATCGTGGATGTATCGCTCGTCCTTCTCTTGAAACTCAGTGACGCGAACCCGATGTATGGTAGAATCCTCCTGTAGGCTTTCCAAAGCCTTCTTCAGGTTCTGATAACGGCCGCGTGGGAAATAGTAGTTAATCTCGGGAGGGGAAGCTGTCCCGAGGGCCCGGATAGCCCTCTGCACGGTTAAGCGCTCGAGCTCTTCTTCTGGTATCTCCTTCTTCTCCACCCCTTTCGGCAGGAAATCTTCAGACAAGGCCCATATGTTCCGGTTGCCTTGGTGGCCTGCGATCATGATCTCTCCCTTCAACTCCAGGTGGAAGAGCATCCTTGTGACAAGGCTTCCAGGGGTCCATCCGTCCGGACTCTTGGCGGGTTTGTACTCTTTGAACTGAGCCAGCTGCATCGGTCCCTTCTTCAACTGCTTCAGCATCGACTTGCCCAGCTCTCGGTTCTCGACAAGGAACTTTCTCGTATTCGGCTTCCGTGATCCCCATGACTTGCCGATGGATTCTGGGTACCGCTTCATCATCGAATAGTAGAGCGGATAGTCTTCGATCAGAACGAGGGAAGCGGCGAAGTTGACCCAATGTATGAACAACTTCTTCTCGTCCCATAGCAGTCTTTCAAGGTCCGACAATCGAAAGTCGCCTACCCTGTTCCAGAGGGACAAGACCTGTGACGGTGCAACTACGGCTATTGGGTCCCACTGAACAAAGGATAGGTCGCGCACTACTGAGAGGATATGTTCCCGTGTAGCCTTTGCCGGCAGCTTGCCCGCAAGACGCTGCCTAGCGACTGCCAGACGCCTCGCATCTTGTGCAGAAATCGCGATGGTTTCTCCGCTTGGCTCCTTTGACACGGTGGCCACGCTACCTAGTGAATTCTGGTTTGTCTAAGGAATGGTGATGGGGACAGGCTCGGTTCGAGGAGAAGAGCCTGCAAGAGGAGCGCGCGATGCGGTTGTAGGGATTGGAGAGGTTACGAAGGCCTCTGTCCTGGATTGGGTCTTTGATTCCAGGCGAGCATTGTGGCGAACCAGTGCCTTTGTCAGTGCTCTAGCAAGCTCGAGATTGGTCACGATCGGAATCCCAAATTCAGCCGCCTTTCTCCTGATCAGATATTCGTCCTTCAGTATCCGATGCGATGCGGGGTCCCCTTCGTGGCTTGGAATGTTGATCACCAGCCGAATCTCTCTGTTTTGGAGATAGTCCATTATGTTCGGCTTCTTCTTCTCACTCACCTTGTATAGTATCCTACATTCGATTCCATTCTTCGAAAACTCTTCCGCCGTATGTTGTGTTGCGAATATTCTGTAGCCTGCTCGCGCCAACATTCTAGCGTAGGGAAGTATTCCCTTTCTTGTCTCGCCCATTGAGATGAGAATGGCGTCGTCTTTCTTTGGAATGTAGAAGTTGCTGGCGATCAGCGCGTTGATGAACGCCTCCTCGAAAGAGTCACCGAAACAAGCCACTTCACCGGTCGAAACCATCTCGACACCGGTCACCGGGTCCGCCTTGTCCAACCTTGTAAACGAGAATTGGGGAGCTTTCACTCCGATTCTTCGGTGAACTCCCTCACCCGGCTTTATGGTCCCGTTGGTTATCGCCTCAGCAGCCAAATCCATCAGGTTTGTCCCAGTTGTCTTGGATACGAATGGCATGCTTCGAGAGGCTCGAAGGTTGCACTCGATGACTAGAGCTTGTCCTTTCTTGACGAGGAATTGGATGTTGAACGGTCCCTGGATATTGAGGCTTCTAGCTATCCTTCCTGAGTAGAATAGGAGCTTTTTTCTCAGGGTCTCAGTGATCGAGAGGGTTGGTATAGTCATCGTGGCGTCTCCAGAATGGACCCCAGCGTTTTCTATGTGCTCTATGATTGCGCCGATGAAGACTCTTGAGCCATCGCAGACACCATCCACTTCGACCTCTCTTGCCCCAGTCAGGAACTTCGAGATTACAACCGGATTCTTTCTGGAGACTCGTGCTGCCTCGCGGATGTAGCCGGTGAGCTGTGCTTCGTTGAACGCGACGTTCATCGCCGAGCCGGACAGAACATACGATGGACGGATCAAAACAGGGTAGCCGATCTGTTTGGAAAATCGTTTGGCGTCTTCGAGAGATCTAAGCTTGTCCCATTTCGGTTGCTCGATCTTGAGCCTGTCCAACAATTGGCCGAATCTTGCGCGGTCCTCCGCGGCATCAATACTGTCGGGGGATGTGCCTAGAATCGTTGCGTGTTCAGACAGTCCCTTGACCAGATTGTTTGCAGTCTGTCCACCGACGCTTACAACTACTCCGCGTGGCTGTTCCTTGTCCAGTATGTCCAGGACTCGTTCAAGGCTCAGTTCTTCGAAGTAGAGCTTGTCCAGTATGTCGAAGTCAGTTGATACCGTTTCAGGATTGCAGTTTACCATGATAACCTCTGACACACGTTTTTTCAGGGCTGTGGCCATGTTCACGCAGCACCAGTCGAATTCCACGCTTGATCCGATTCTGTAACAACCAGAGCCCAAGACAACCACTCTGTCTCCAGGCTCGTATTCGAAATCGTCCGTTTCACCGCCGTATGTTAGATAGAGATAGTTTGTAGCGGCGGGCCATTCCGCGGCCAACGTGTCTATCTGTTTCGTGACCGGCAGTATGTGGTGGGCTTTTCTGTATTCGCGGAGTTGCGCTTCGGTCTTTCCTAGAAGCTTTCCGAGTTTCTTGTCGGAGAAGCCGAATTCCTTCGCCCTTCTGACAACGTCAGGGTTGATCCTCTCTCTTACGATCCGTTTTTCCATGTCGATGATGTTCTTGATCTTGTCCAGAAACCAGGGGTCGATTCCGCTCAGCCTTGTTATCTCATCTATGCTCATCCCGGATTTCAGGGCTTTTGTGACATAGAAGATTCTCTCATCGGTAGGCTCTCGGAGCTCTTTTCGGATCCTCTGGATACTCCGTCCCGCAATTCCATTATCGGTCAGCTCTCTTCCGATGTCGAGCATCCTGACCGCCTTCTGCAAGGCCTCTTCGAAGCACCTCCCGATCGCCATGACCTCGCCCACGGATTTCATCTGGGTCCCGATTCCCTTGCTGACTTTCCGGAATTTCTGAAAATCCCACCGAGGAGCCTTGACTACAACATAATCCAGCGCGGGTTCAAAACATGCCGAAGTCACTCCAGTTATTTTATTCGACAATTCTGGGAGAATGTAGCCGAGAGATAGTTTCGCCGCGATGTATGCTATGGGGTAGCCTGTAGCCTTGGACGCTAGCGCGGAGCTTCTAGAGAGTCTCGAGTTGACTTCTATTACCCTGAATTCTTCGCTCTTTGGGTCCAACGCGAACTGGATGTTGCATTCTCCGACAATGCCGAGTGTTCGTATGACTTTCTGGGCTGTTTCTCTTAGAAGGTTGTACTCGCGGTTCGTGAGTGTCTGGGAGGGAGCGACGACGATGCTGTCGCCGGTATGGATCCCCATGGGGTCCATGTTTTCCATGTTGCAGATTATGATGCAGTTGTCATCACGATCCCTCATGACTTCGTATTCGACTTCTTTCCACTTCTCGAGGTATTCCTCGATCAGGACCTGTTTGATCCTGCTGTAAGCAAGTCCCCGTAGGGCAATCTCTCCGAGCGTGTGCTCATCGAAAGCGACGCCGGACCCTTGGCCTCCCAGCGTGTAGGCGACCCTTACCATGACGGGGAAGCCTATTTCGCGGGCCGCCTCAAGGGCCGTTTCCAGGTCAACTGCCTTCCGGCTTTTCGGAACCGGGATACCGTGTTCGATCATGGTTTTCTTGAACAGTTCCCGGTTGTCAGCGATCTCGATGCTGTCGATTCCGGTACCGAGAACCTTCACGTTGTATTTCGAAAGAATGCCCTGCTCTTCGAGTTCGACGCCGCAGTTGAGGGCGGTCTGTCCCCCAAAGCCTAGAAGAATGCCATCGGGTCGCTCTTTGGCGATAATATCCTCCAGAAAATCTGTTCTTATCGGAACCGAATACACCTTGTCGGCGAATTTTTCATCTGTATGAATAGTGGCAATATTCGGGTTGACGACGATTGTTCTTATTCCTTCTTCTCGAAGCGCCTTGATTGCCTGGGAGGTTGAGTAGTCAAACTCGCCAGCTTCTCCAATCTTGATCGCACCACTTCCTACAATGACGACGGATTTGATGCCGTCTATCTTCAAGACTTCAAAGCCTCCTCGAAGAATCTGTCAAAGAGGAATCGAGTATCGTATGGGCCCGGTGAACTTTCCGGGTGCCACTGAACGCCCAAGAAGGGTTTCTTCCTATGCTTGATTCCCTCCACGGTCTTATCGTTGATGTTAACGAAGTTCGCCAGGAAATCAGTATCTTCCAGCGAGCTCCGATCGATCGTGTAACCATGGTTCTGAGTTGTGATGAAGCATCGGCCGGTTTCAAGGTCCATGCACGGATGGTTCACCGCCCTATGGCCGAACTTCAGTTTGTAGGTTTCCGCCCCGGCTGCCAGCCCAAGGATCTGGGCCCCCAAACATATTCCCATTATTGGAATCTCGGTCTCCATCAAGCGCCTAGTGTTCTCGATGGTTCTGAGGTCGATCTTGGGGTCTCCAGGTCCATTGCTGATAACTACTCCTCGGGGATTCAGTTCGAGTATCTTGTCAGCGGGAAAATCGTACGGGACGCGGACAACTCTGGCCCCCTTGGCGAGAAGACTGCGCAGAATCCCGTATTTGACGCCACAGTCCACAATCACGATAGTTGATTGTTCGTTCCCATCGTAGTAGATGGGCTCCTTGGGGCTCACTCTCTTGACAAGGTCCTGTTTGTTCGGGTCTTGAAGCCCGGAGATCCCGCCAGCTACGACGTCTGGGCTGATAGGGGAACTTGAAACCTTCAAGACGCCCAGCATTGTTCCCTTGTTTCGCAGTCGCTGGGTCAGCAGCCTTGTGTCCACTCCAAATATTCCCGGCACTCCTTGTTCAGTCAGCCATTCGTCAAGCGTTCTCTGATTAGACCAGTGACTAGGTCGGGAGAGAGAGTGGACGACAAATCCCTTGACCTTTACGGAATCAGATTCGAAATGAAGTGGTACTCCTCCATGATCCTGGATAGTGCTTGGTGGTACCCCATATGACCCGAGGATCGGGTAGGTCATCACTACAATCTGCTCTTGGTAAGACGGGTCGGTAAGCAGTTCCGGATATCCCATCATCGAAGTGTTGAAGACAACTTCCCCGGAAATTTCTGTCTCGGCACCAAAACCAATCCCTTGAATGATGGTGCCGTCCTCGAGGACGAGCGCGCCTCTCTTACCTGGTTCCACCCGTTCCATGTGGTGTTATGGACCCAGAGGAGGGGGGTTACACCTGGCCCTTTTCAAAGTTTTACTTTGTTCTCGCTCTTCTGGTGATACCGGCGCAATCACGATCTCTTGCGAACTGCCGAGCGAAAACTTGGAGGGGGCAGTGCCCCCTAGGCAGATTGGCTAACGACTTTTCGCAGAGAGAACAAGAAGCCGAGTGAATCTGCAGGTGGCTACAAGACCCTGACGGCATTCTTACAATCTGAACAGTATTGGTAGAGCGCGATGAGATCTTTGTAATCCTGTTCTTCTCCTATGCTACGCGATGTGTAAACCAAGATGTTTACGAGCGTTTTCGAGCAAGCGTAGTGGCGACCGTCCTCAGATTCTGACACCTCGATCTCCGCATCCGGAATCTTAGCTTTCTTCAGTTCTCCAAGCAACTGCTCTAGGGTCGAAGCTGTAAACTCTTGGAAGGGCATGTGTGGGATGCCCCCTGCGATCTTGCTCTTTACCCTCGAAGGATGCGCCATCTTACAGACCTGAGCCGAGTCGTATCGCTTTCTAAGTTACTTGGAGGACGGGTGCCTCGAATAAGTGCCAAGTATCGTGCAATACGGAATCGAAGTGTCAGAAGGCTTAACACCGTGATTTCGCTGAACGATTCCAGTTGTCATATCTGCCGAGCATAGGCTTAGTTCTCCCTTAGTATCGACTTGAAGCCCAGTTGTCAAGTCGGTGCCCGTGAAAGGTTTCAAATATTCTAGCATAACCGTTTCACCGACCGTTATCCAAGATTTCGAGAAGACGAGGTCAACTAGCAAGATACGCCAAAACGCGGAGGTGATAGATTACGATTTTCGTCAGTCTAGCAAAATGGAAACAAAAACCTACTCCAGAAATGATACAGGATGTTGACAAACTCTGGGACCGATTTAGAAAAGAAGGAGGCAAAGTAATCAGCGCCCACTGGACGATCGGCAGATACGACGCAATAGTCATCCTGGAGGCACCTAGTGAAAGAGTTGCTCTGAAAGCGTTGATGCGATTCGGGGACTATCTCAGTACGGAAACCTTGCTTGCCGTTCCCAGAGAGGACGCCGTAAAACTCCTGGGATGAGTCGATGTCGCCTCGATCCACCCCAGTCCCCTTCTTTCTTTTGCTTTCAGAAACTTTTGACGACGAGAAGACAGTAATGTTTGATCTCGCAGATAGCTCAAACGGATCTCGATTCCAAAAAATGGGTTAGTCGATAGAGCAGGCTGGTGCATCCTCGCATCAGACCTCCTGATAGTAGTGGAATAGTTAGTACTGTTGTGTCGGTGATTGCCAGTCTTGGCCTGTCTGTCGCATGGAGGAGCTCGATGAAGAGCTTTCTCTTTCCTTCCAGGCTTTGACTGCGTCGATCATGCTCATTCCCTGGGTCATCTTCCCTTTCAGGAAGAGGTTGTATTCGCTGGGTTTGCGTTTCTCTTTCTTGACAGATTTCTTGCCAAGCTGTGCGATTGTGCTCTCTTGTTGGGTGATGGTACTTTGTTGTTTCTTGAGCATCTCTGAATGCGATCTTATTGTAGTCTTGAAGTCCTTGAACAGCGTGTTGTGGCTCTTTTCCAGTGTCGCTAGTTTGGTCTTCAGTTTGTTTATGTCCGCGAGGATGGACTTTGGTATTCCAGATGTTTTCGGCATGGCTATTTGCTGATTCGATGAGAAGAAAAGCATTCCGCATGGTTCAGAAACGTGTGCTTATCGCATGAAAATGCCCGCTTTTGGAGGCGAGTTGGCTAGAGGGGTTGACCCGACCCTAGCTCTGCGGGTCAGAATTCCGGATAAAGCTCGGGAAAGATACTGGTAGATTCCGGGAAGGTGAGCAGTGACGAGGAGTGTTTTAGCATCCGGTACTGGCGAAGGTTTGGAGGGTATTGTCGGAGGCTGCCTCGGTTGCGCTGTAGAGACCCGCTGAAACGGTTGCACTTAGGGTTAGAACGAGTTTAGATGATATCGGAAGTATGGTCGGGTTGAGGGTTGAATGGGTGAATGTGAGATTGAAGGGTGCGCTTTGACCGGGTCCAAATGAGGCGTCGCTCTGCGAGCCTGTGCCGATGACTGAACCATCAACGGATAGGGTGAAAGTCATGTGACTTAGGATGGTCTGGAGTGACGATGTGCTCCAGATCGACCCGCGAACGTTGTAGTTGAGAGTCTTCAAGGACTGGTTGGTGGTGCAGTATCGTGAGACATTGAAGATCTTGACAGTGAGCCCGCGGATAGAGGTGTCGCTCATTACTCCATAGGCGGCCGATGCGGAGTAGGCAAGAATAAGGACAATCGCAACAATGAATTTCCAACCTCCCAGAGAGCGCCGCTTGCGCGGCCTTTCGGCATCGTCAGCCATGGATTTACGACTGCGCTATGTGCTTATGAAACTTGCATAACCTGAGTTAAGGACCGCTCAATCAGCTCAACCGGTTGAAAGTGCGAGCCGTGACCGAGTGCTCCCTCAGCTTATCGCTCAGTCTTGTCTTCGGTGGATTCTTCAACAAAGCCCTTCAGCCGCGAGACGAGGCTCGTAAACTCCATTGGAAAGATGTACTTCGTCGATGGGCTTGCTCCGAGAGCCTTGAGCATGTCTAGGTATTGTAGAGCCATCGTCTTCGCGTCTATGTTCTTGGCGGCCGAGAAGATGAGAGCCAGCGCTTGAGCATAGCCGTCTGCTACAAGGACCTGGGACTGTTTGTTGCCCTCGGCTACTAGGATAGCGGACTGTTTTTGTCCTTCTGCTTGTAGTATGGCTGCGTTCTTCGCTCCTTCGGCTTTGAGAACGGAAGACTCTCGGATACCGTCGGATTCTGTGACCAATGCTCTTCTGCTTCTCTCGGCGGTCATTTGTTTGACCATTGCGTCCTGTACGTCTTTGGGTGGTCTGATCTCCCTGATCTCGACGTTGGTGACTTTGATTCCCCATCGCTCCGTCACCTCGTCCAATCTTGTTCGCAGGATCGAGTTGATCTGTTCCCTCTTTGATAATAGCTCGTCGAGAGGTATGTCACCAACCACAGCCCTCAGAGTCGTTGTAGCTAGCCCGACCGAGGCGCCGGTAAAATTCTGGACTTGGATAATGCTCGCAGAAGCATCAACCACCTTGTAGTAGATTAGAAAGTCGATGTCGACGGGGGCGTTGTCTTTTGTGATCGCGGTCTGGTGAGGGACTTCAAGGTACCTTTCTCTCAAGTCGACTTTGACTAGTCTGTTGATGACTGGGAGGATTAGGACTACTCCTGGTCCCTTTGCGCCAATCGCTCGACCTAGCCGGAACTGGACCATACGTTCGTATTCTCGTATGATCTTGATGGAAGAGGCGAGAAGCGCGAGGAAAATAATTAGGAGGATGGCGACGAAGAAAATCTCGACATAAAGCGTGATATCGTTGGCTTGTAGGGCGACTGAGTCTAGGAGCATTCTTAGTTCTCCGCCTTTTCGACTACTAGTTTGAGTCCTTGGAGATCCACGACTCTCACCGAGGCGCCTTTCGGCAGATCTGTTGGGCCGGTTACGGAGAAGTCTTCGGAGCCTATGTTTGCCGTGGCGACTTGGCCTGCTTTCAAGTCGCTAGTGAGGCGTCCCTGCTTGCCTATTATAGCCTTGGGATTCTGCGCTCTGGGTTGGTTCATCAGCGTCTCTCTTACCCGGTAAAGGTAGATGCTTCCAAGAACCCCGCCGGCGCCGAGTATCCCGAGTATCGTGTATGTGAGCACTCCCGCTTGAATGAAGGTGCCTGATCCGGATGGAGCCGATGCAGGTGTGGGTGCTGAAGAGGGTAGGCTGAAGATCAAGAGGAACCCAACTATGAATATTATGACGCCAGCGATGGCGCTGACGCCGTGATGCGTTTTCAGTTCTAGGAATATGAAGACGGCTCCTATCAGCATGAGAACGATCGAGACAAAGGGCGCGCCGAACACTCCTAGCCCTAACAGTGCGAGGGCGATGGCTGCCCCTCCTACCACCGTGAATATGAGAGTAGGATGATAGAGATCGGCAAGTATCGCGAAGGTTCCTGCGAGAAAGAGGATGCTATCGAGGTTGGGGTCGCTGATGATCGAGAGAAATGTTGATGTTACTCCGGGAGTGTGAATCGGAGCCCCAGCTGCTCCCATTGTTGTAAGCGCGTCTTGTGTGCTGGAGACATTCAATACTACGTCAACGACGTGTTGTTGTTTGGCGTAGCAGGACACATATGTTTGGCAGCTGTAGGATCGCCCTCCTGTGACCATCTGTGCTGTGGCTGTGGCGTTACGGTAGCCTGGTGTAATCGATATCATGTATGAGCTGAAAGCGTTGAGGTCTTTGGTGAAGGTAGTATTTTCCTGGCCGACCGGGATCCCGGAGACAATCGGTGTAGCAGAACCGATGACGGTGCTTGGAACCATTGTTATGTTGGTTGACGCTTCGGCAATGTAGGCTCCGGCGCTGAACGCGTGGGCGCT
>Ga0209236_1000982_pt1 | contig 16979 bp, 17 predicted proteins | sample GraSoi013_1_40cm_FD_185819 | JGI IMG/M metagenome (GOLD analysis project Ga0209236, IMG submission 185819) | Grasslands soil microbial communities from the Angelo Coastal Reserve, California, USA - Sample 09_27_2013_1_40cm (SPAdes) (version 2) | ecosystem: Environmental > Terrestrial > Soil >... | reverse complement strand
ACGTAATTCTCGTACTTGAGCTTGATCTGCTCTCGTGCGGTTTGGTCTATTGGCTCTCCGAACTTCTGCGGAGGAATGCGTACAACGTCCTCCACAGTGACCATTCTGAACATAGCTTCCCTTCGACTCCATCAGCGATTATTTTAGGGCTCCGTTCGGTGACAAATGACTAGATGGCCAACGTTTCACGTACCAAGCTGCCAACTTTCGGAAGGCAAGTGCTCGATGCGAATACTTGTTCTTCACATCCCGGCCGGATTCGGCAAACGTCAATCTTGCACCGTTTGGTATGAAGATCGGGTCGAAACCAAACCCGCTAGAACCCTCAGCACGCGATGCTATCCTACCTGGAACGGTTCCGGTGAATATCTTTGTCCGGAAACCAGGGCCTGATAATGCCAGTGCACATTGAAAGAGAGCGCGTCTGTCATCTCGGTTGGCAAGTAGTTGTAAGACTCCTTGCACACCGAGAGTCTTGTGCACATAGGACGAGTATGGTCCCGGAAAGCCGTTCAGCGACGAGACAAACAGTCCCGAGTCTTCAACAGCTAACAAACGCTGTTTTGAGGATTCCGATATTTGCTCGGAGGCGTATCTGGCAACATCCTCCAAACTGAATGATTGAATCTCTGTCTTGACAATATTCAATTGACGAACTGGAATGCCATACTTTTCCAGGATCGCCTTCGCCTCGTCGACCTTGTGCTTGTTCCCTGTTGCCAGCCAAATAGGTGGGTTAGCGGATCGCAAAGTAGCGTCCTCTCCTCGCAATCTCGCTAGCTTTCTTGTAGACGGAGGCCGCTTCTCTCTCGCCGAGTGAGGCGGTGTATCCTTTCGACAATGCCTTGAAACATTTCTCTGTGCCGAAATTGTGACTTGTGACTATCGATCTCTTCAGAAGGTGAAGATCTACCGCTCGATCCTCTGCCTCAATAGAGTAATTGGCCAATCCGAAATCTATCATGTACGCAATATTTTCCTCCGATATGATCAAGTTCGAGGTGGTGAGATCGCCGTGGACGATTCCTCTATGATGCAACTGTCCTACTTGATGACCGAGGTCTTCGAAGAGACCTTCTCGGGCCCTAGGCTTCATCGTATCAAGATTGTCTCTGGCCAGCTTTCCCGGGATCAAAGCCATTGTGAATGAGAATTCTTCTGGGTCCAACTTGAGTACACTCGGAGTTCGAACACCTGCTTTTCGCGCTTCACCTAGCATCGACGCCTCTTTCAGTGTACGTTCTCTTCTTATCCAGGCATCTAGATCCTTCTGCCTGTACTTCTTTTCGACTCTCTTCTTGAGAACTGCCTTCCACGGTCCAACTTTTGATAGGTAGAGGTCTGCTTCCGCGCCTCTATGCATCAACAGAGAATTAGCTACTTGATTGGTATCCATGGGACCTCAGCCTCGTCAATTCGCCACCTTGGAACAACATGACTCTCTGAAGGCTTTACTGTAATACCTGACCTAAACGCTAGCTGGCCTGACCAAGCAATCTGCAAGCCACAATCTCCGGACTTGGACAATTCAGCGGCGTGGAAGGAAGCATCATGCTCGTGAGCTACTTGTTGTAGCATCTCCTTCAGCCTGCTATTTGCCGCTACACCTCCTGCCAACAACAGCTCCTTCTTCCTAGTTTGGACTAGACTCCTTTCGACGGCCTCTGCCAGCATGGCAAAACCTACCTCCTGAATGGAATAGCAGACGTCTTGCAAGCTCTCGCCCTTCATCAACATCCGAGACGCGGCAGTCAATAATCCGGAATAAGCCACATCATTCCCTTTCACCGTGTAAGGCAGCTTCAATAATTTGGTACCTTTACGTGCCTCTTCTTCTAGGGTTGGACCGCCGGGGGATGGGAGTCCAGAGGAGCGGGCGAACATGTCTATCAAATTTCCCAATGTAATGTCCTGGGTTTCTCCGTAGATCCTCCATTTCTTCTGGATGTGGACTGCTATGGCTGTGTGACCACCAGACACTAGAACAGCGAGTGGATCACGGAAGCCACTGCCGAGCATTGCCAAGTCCAAATGAGCAACGCCATGATGAACTGGCACCAGGGGCTTGTGATAGTAAAGAGCTAATGCTCTCGCGACCGTGGCACCAACTCTCAAGCAGGGGCCCAAGCCGGGACCGGCAGAGAATGCTATCGTGTCCGGAAGCAGGGGACCACTGTTTTTGATCGCCAGCGCCTGTCCGATTATGTTGGCGGCGACATCAGAGTGATGTTGAGCCGCCTTCCTAGGATGGATTCCCTGGCCGATTGGAGGCCTGTACTTGTCGTTCACGTCCGAAAGCACGTGTCCATGATCGTCGACAAGGCTGGCGCCGAAAGTATGGGCTGTCGATTCGATACCTAGACACAACAAGGACAATCATGTTCCCAGTGAGCTACCGCGTTAAACCTTCTCCCGTCATGACGACTAGTTGAGTAACGCGAATTACTCAAAGCTGAGGAGGATGCCTGGATTAGAACTGTTAGATCATGACTATCTTGGGTATTTGTACCGAAGGCACCAACAGGTCAGAACTCTGCATGGAAATTCCGACAATCGCGACGACGATTTCAAGACCTGAGCGTGAAGTTTCAGACTCTTCGCAGGTCTTGGTTGAAAGAAAAAGGGGGTTTCTGGAGGGTCCGCTGGCCCGGGTCTAGATCCTTTCGGATCTTTCCGGTGGGTTGTAGGATATGAGGGTCTCACTGGCTGTGATTCCGTTGATGCTGCCTATCTTCTCAACGGATTTTTCCAGGAGTTCCTCGTGGCTGTCGGCTCTGAAAGCTGCGAGTATGTCGAACGCTCCAGGTATGACGTGTGCCTCTGCAAAGTTGGGGATGGTCTTCAGTTTGCGCAGGACTGTATCGAATGTACCTTTGACCTTCAAGAGGGCGAATGCTAGTGGGCTCTCATTGTCTGATTCGTTGGAGCTGTTGGAAATGCTCTCGAAGGAGATAGCTGTCTGAGTATTCGTGATGCTCGGAATGTCCCTGATTTTCTCCATGATGGTGTAGGCCTTGCTCGGCTCGTTGGTTCGCAGCTTGATCACCAAGTCAAATCTTCCTGTTACAGGAGTCGTGGATTCGACATTGGCAATGCGCTCGATCTGTGATATGATGTGTGCGCGCTCTCCTTTGCAGTTGGCGAATATGTAGCTTGTCTGTTCATTTCTCGACATTTTTTCTACCGTGGAGTTCCCCGACGATTCAGCTCTATTTCTCTGAATTTGTACCCTAGACGTCCACTGTCGGTAATGTAAATTTTCAGGAGCAGTTGCATAACGCTCTTCTTTTTGGTTCTATCCACCCTGATGGGCGAACCGCCCGGATGAGCAGTATTGTTCGTACCTTTCGTGCAACTGGAACAATAAGCACATGCTCCGGCTCGACGCTACACCAGAAGATGTTTCACCGAAGCTTGTTCTGATCGAAGACGCGGATATTGGGGCGGATTTTTCCATTTATCCTAAGAAGCCACAGGGGACCTCGGCGCTGTTGATGGAATCTTAATTAACGCTGGTCAACTTCCTACGAGGGTCCCCAGCGGACAAAGACAATGACAGCAACAAGGGCAGCCCTCCAACATCGGGAAGACAAGGCAGGGACGAGTCTGCAACCGGAGGTCAATATTGGGACGCTGGGTCACGTGGATAATGGTAAGAGCACGATTGTCCAAGCACTTACCGGAGTATGGACGGCACGACACTCAGAAGAGCTTCGCAGAGGGATCACGATACGTATCGGTTATGCCGACGCTACTTTCTATGAATGTCAGCAAGAAAAGCCTCCTTCAAGCTTTTCCACATCTAAGGTCTGTCCTCACGACCAGACACCGACCAAGCTCTTGAGATCGGTGAGCTTCGTTGACTGTCCCGGACACCATAGCTTGATGGTCACGATGCTCTCAGGCGCAGCGTTGATGGATGGTGCCCTGTTTGTTATTTCTGCTAACGTTAAGACGCCTCAGGCCCAAGATCGTGAGCACTTGTTGGCGGCGGAGAGGGTTGGTCTGAAGAACGTGGTGATTGTTCAGAATAAGATTGACGTGGTCGACAGAGAACGAGCCTTGGCCAACCGGAAAGAGATCGAAGAATTCACGAAGAATACTGTTGCTGAAGGCGCTCCGATCATTCCGGTCTCTGCGCAGCGCGGTTTGAACATGGACGCGTTGATCGAGGCGATCCAGGAGGAGATGCCGACGCCGAAACGGGATCAATCAGTCGCCGCAAGATTGTCGATCCTCCGGTCCTTTGACGTTAACAAGCCTGGCACTGAGAGCGATGATCTCACAGGAGGAGTAGTGGGAGGGTCGGTGTTGCAGGGATTGTTCAAGAAAGGAGATGAGATCGAGATCAAGCCTGGAATCCGGGTGGAAAGCTCGGGCAAGACAAGATATGAAACGCTAGTTGCTGGAATCACAAGTTTACAGACTGGAGGCGGTGACGCCCGGCAGATTCATCCGGGTGGACTAGTTGCGATAGGAACCAATCTCGATCCATCTGTAACAAAGTCGGATGGACTAGTTGGCAATGTGGTTGGGAAGACTGGCTCGTTGCCTCCGACATTGGAGAGGGTTCCATTGGATGTGAAACTTTTCGAAAAGGCAGTTGGAACTGAATTGTTGGTTCCGGTTCAGAAGGTCAAGATGAATGAGCCTCTGGTCCTGAACGCGGGGACTGCTGTAACATCTGGGATTGTGAGTTCTGCGCGTGAGGATATTGTTGAGGTTACTTTGAAGAAGCCTATCTGTGTTGACCCTGGGTCGAAGGTGGCTTTGAGCCGCAGAATTGGTGAAAGCTGGAGACTAATCGGCTTCGGAACCATCCGCTAAACAATCCCCGCCCACGCAGATAGTTCTCGACTCAAGCTTTCTAATATCGATGCTGAAAGGGCATCGAGACATTAGAGAAGAGGTCAGGGACGCGGTCCATGGACCTATCGAGCTTGTCTGCCTTGACCTTGTCATCTACGAGTTAGGGAGGCTTGTAAGGAAGGGGTCTTCAGAGACCTCGCGAAGTGCCCGTCTCATTCTCGACAATCTTCAGAAATGGAAGATTCGAGAGGTCCCGGCTCCTTTTGGACCAAGAGATGTGGACCTCACTCTGACAATCTACGCGCTTGTCCAGAAAACACGGACTGTCGCGGCTACCGCCGATAAGGCGTTGCTCGAGATGTTGTCCAAGAACGGGATTCAATCCATCCGGCCCCGCAGCAAGTCCGGCCTGATCTCTTCCTGGACTCATTTGACTCGCGTTCGGCTTAAATAAAGCCCCTGAAACGTTCAAGATTCTCATCAAAAAACGGGAGAAAAAACGCAACATGGCACGACTCTACTCTCCGAAAAAGGGAAGCTCCGGTTCAACAAGACCTGTCAGTAGACGTCCTCCTGCCTGGTTCAAATATCAGCCGGAGGAAGTCGAGTCGTTGATTCTGAAGCTGGTCAAGGAAGGCAACTCTCCAAGTCTAGTGGGACAAATATTGAGGGATAGACATGGCGTGCCGCTAGCTTCTCAGGCTTTAGGACGTAGACTTGAGACGGTTTTGACTCCGGAGTTACGGACAAAAATCCCGGATGACCTGGACATACTCGTCCGAAGAGCGGACAATATGAGACGACATTTGGAACGGAACAAGAAGGACTATCCGAACAAGAGAGCACTCGCCCTCGTCGAGTCCAAGATTCATAGACTCGTTAAATTCTATCATGGTAGTGGAAGGCTACCCAACGATTGGGAGTACAAGCCAGTTGCAGCCTCGATCCGCTAGCGCTGCGGATCGTAGGGTACTACTGGACAACCAGGCGAAAGAAGCAGCACAGGCCATAAAGTCGGCAGTATCGCGAAATGCATCAGTTCTACTGATTAGTCATTTTGATGCCGACGGGCTAAGTGCAGGCAGCATCACTCTTGCGAGCGTGAGCCGTCTGGGTACGTCCGCACATCTCAGAATCGTCGAGAATATGACAGACCCGGTGCTGGAGGAGATTGCAAAGATCGAGTCTGATCTTGTAGTCTTCTCCGACATCGGCAGTGGATACATTCCTTCGATCTCGAAGATTCTTCAGGACAAAGAGATCGTCATCGCTGATCATCACCAGAGTGTGGGAGAACCGCCTCGGAATATCCACCATTTCAATCCTCATTTGCTAGGTTTTGATGGGGCTACAGAGATTTCCGGGGCAGGTACGGCATACATCCTCGCGAAAGCTCTTGATCCTGCCAGCGTTGATCTCTCTCCCCTTGCCATCGTGGGATGTCTTGGGGACCAGCAGGACAAGGGACCAAAACGTGCTCTGATCGGGTTGAACGCGGAGATTCTGAAAGATGCGACCTCAGCAAAGCTCGTCGAGGCCACTCAGGACTTGATCTTCTATGGTAGGCAGACGAGGCCTATTCACAAGGCGATCGCGACTACTACATCGCCATTTCTTCCGGGACTTTCAGGGGAAGAGGACAAGTGTCTCGCTTTGCTTGATAGTGCGAATATTCAGACGAAGGTTGATGATCGATGGAGGACTGTGTCCGATCTTTCGGTTGATGAGAAGAGAAGACTGGTCGATAGAATTGTTCAGTATATGATCGGGTTGAAGTTGAGTGGTGAGGTTGCTCTTGATCTGATCGGTACGGTGTATACTCTTACTCGAGAGGATCCATGGACTCCTCTCAAGGATGGACGAGAGTACTCCTCATTACTCAATGCCTGCGGGCGGATGCAACGCCCTAGTCTGGGGGTTGCATTGGGGCTTGGAGATAGGGGTGCTGTGTTTGAGGAGGCGCAGGCTGTCTATCAGGATTACAGGAAGAGTTTGGCCAAGTACATGGGTTGGATTACTGAGAATCCTTCGGTGTTGAAGCAGCTTGGGCCATTAGTGATTGTTCGCGGTGAAGGAGTCATACCTGAGGGAATGACTGGAGCGGTTTCATCTCTGGTGTCGTCGTCTAATCTCTTTGGGGACAAGCGCGTGACTATTGTTGTTTCTAATACGAAGGATGGAGAGGTCAAGCTTTCTACGCGTGGAACTGATTATCTAGTGTCGAAGGGATTGAACCTTGGCCGAACTCTCCAATCCTTGTGTGAAAAATATGGAGGTAATGGGGGTGGACACACGATAGCGGCCGGGGCTACGGTTGATCCACTTGTCCTGGATAAGTTTCTCCAGGAATTGGCCGCTGCGGTGGAAGCGATCTCATCGTGATAACCGCAACGATCAAGATTGCTGTGCCTAACAAGACTGTTGGGTCGTCATTGGTACGGGCTGTGGGACCTGATAATTTGAATATGCAAGGTTTGACTGTTAAGGCGAAGGCTACAACTAGGGCTGCGACTTTCGATGTGGTTTTCAATGGGAAAATTGAAACCTTCATATCCACCCTTGACGACTTGCTCCGATGCCTGCAAGCAGCCAAGGCCACAATCGATAAAATAATCGAGTAGAATATGGAGTAGCAACCGTGTCAAAAGCCGCGAAGAAGATACGTGACAAGTGGAGACTCAAGGAATGGTACAACGTCTTCACTCCATCATACTTCGGCGATAAGAACGTGTCTAACATTCCTTCGGAGGATCCGAAGAAGCTTATCGGGAGGGTTGTTGAAACGACTCTTTATGATATTACCGCGGATTTTTCGCATCAATCAACCAAGCTTTACTTTCTAATAACCTCGACAGCGGGAAACCGTGCAGAAACAATTCTCAAGAGTCACGAATATTCGACCGACTATCTGCGAAGCCTCGTGAGACGGGGAAGCACCCGTATCGATGGAATATTCACTGGTCAAACGCCAGACAAATACTTGGTGCGTGTCTATGTAATCGCGTTCAGCCATGGCCGAGTACAGGGTTCACAAGAGCATGCGATCCGGCGTGTGATGGGGAAGGTTGTGGCGGAGAAGACTCAGGGTCTGACCTACTCACAGTTATGTCACGAGATGGTTCTTGGCAAGATGGGCAGTGACGTTTACAATGAAGCAAAGAAGGTCAGTCCATTGCGACATGTCGGTGTTAGAAAGTCGAAGCTGCTTTCGGTACCGTTGAGAGCGGCAGAGACGGAGGCCCCTGTTGCGGAGGCTGACGCGGAAGTGTTGATGGTTGCGGCGACTCCTGATGCCGAGTAAGGATTAGCTGCACGCATAGTTGAAATTTCATTTCGGAAGTTCGGGGATCAGAGACAAGTATCCGGAGGTTATCACGCCAGCCCTGGCAGCAGAGCTGGGTAGGGCTGTCCCTGCGAATATGGGGGACAAGATTGCGGTGGCGCATGATACTCGATTGTCAAGCCCGGTTCTTCGGTCCATATTCATTGCATCCGCGATGGAGTCTGGTGCGGATATTTTTGATTATCAGATTGTTCCTACGCCGGTATTGTCGTATCAGACGCGTGCTAGGAAGTTTTCTGCGGGGGTAATGATTACTGCTAGTCATAATCCGCCGGAATATAATGGGTTCAAGGTTTTCACGTCGAAAGGTGAAGCCTTGGATGACGAGTCCAAGCTGTTGGATGGACCGAGGGAGCATAGACCAGTACGTCCAAGTGAGAAGCTTGAGCTTCTGAATCCGTATGAGTATCTGGAGATGATCTCACGGGTTGGTCTGTTTAGGAAGTGGAAGGTAATTCTTGATCCAGGGAATGGGGCTGCTTGTGGTTTTTCGGAATTGGTCTATCGGAATGCTGGTTGTTTGGTGACGTCTGTGAATTCTATTCCGGATGGACGGTTTCCGGGACGTGGCTCGGAGCCTAAGCGGGAGAGTCTTGGACTGTTGTCTCAGATGGTTAGGGAGACGGGGTCGAACGGGGGTATCGCTTTTGATGGAGATTCGGATCGTATGGTGATTGTTGATGAGAAGGGAAACTGTCCATTACAGGATCGTGCGTTGGCCTATTTTGTCTCTCATTTGGCTAGGAGTAGTCGGACGAGTAAGGTGTTTCTTGTGCCGATCGATAGTTCGATGGTTCTTGAGGAGACGGTGGAGAAAGCGGGGGGGAGAGTGATTCGTGGTCCTGTGGGTGATGCGTTGTTGTTGCGGGAGATGAAGAAGCATGGGTCGAGTTTTGCAGGGGAGCCTTCTGGTGCGTGGATTCATTATGATTACAATCCGTCGCCGGATGGGATATTGTCGGGCTTGTTGTATCTGAAGGCGTTGGAGGAGGATGGTTTGACTGTGTCTGCTAGTTTGAATGATATTCCGGAGTACTTTATGGATCGACAGAGTATTCCGTTTAGTGTGGATCTGGATAGTGAGGGGGCGTCGATGTTTGAGTCTGAGCTTGCGGGGATTGTTGGTGGGGGGTCGAGGTTTTCTAGTGAGTATGGTTTGAGGGCGGCGTCTGGGGAGTCTTGGGTTTTGGTGCGGAAGAGTGGGACGGAGCCGAAGATCCGTGTGACTGTTGAGTCTAAGACGTGGTCGGAGATGGATCGTATTATGAAGGAGACTGTTCACTTGACCCAGCGGTTGTCGCGGAGTGGCTAGATGAGTTGAAGGCGCTTGTTCTTGCGGCAGGTAAGGGAGTGCGTCTCTGGCCTCTGACGGAGAATAGGCCGAAGCCTCTTCTGCCGGTGGGTGGGAGGCCGCTGCTCTTTCAGACTGTTGAGTCATTGGTCAAGGCGGGTGTTAGAGAGATTATTGTCTTGGTCAATTATCAGGCGTCGATGGTGAAGGAGGCTCTCGGGGACGGATTGAGCCTTGGTGCGGATATTTCTTATGTTGATCAGCCTAGTCCGAAGGGTACGGCGAATGCTGTCGAGGCGGGCAAGGATGTTTTGGATGGTGAGGATAGGTTTCTTGTTGTTTATGGTGACAATTACTATGGTCCTAGGGCTGTCTCAAGGCTTGTTGAGATGTCGAGGAGATCATCGTCGGATCTTTTGATTGGGGCTGCGAGGGTGTTGGACGCGTCCCAGTTTGGACGATTGACTGTGAAGGATGGGGTGGTTGGAGGGATTCGGGAGAAGTCGGCTAAGAAGGGGCCGGGTGAGGTGATTGCTGGATTGTACTTGATGGATCAGTCGATCTTTCCCGCGATAGTGAAGACGAAGCTTTCGAGTCGGGGAGAGTTTGAGTTGACGGATTCGATACAGTTCTTGATTGATCAGGATAGAAGGTTTAGGATGGTGCTTTTGAATGATCAGGAGTGGCTGGGTATTAGTTATCCTTGGGACTTGTTAGGTGCGAATCGGTTGGCGTTGGATTTGATGGAGTCTGCTAGGGATGGGATGGTGGAGCCGGGGGTGCATGTTCATGGGATGCTTCATTTGTCGAGGGGAGGTGTGATCCGTTCTGGTTGTTATTTGGATGGTCCAGTGTTCATTGGAGAGAATGCGGTTGTGGGTCCGAACGCGTATCTTAGACCTTACACTGTGGTGGGGGAAGGGGCGAAGGTTGGGGCTCATTGTGATGTGAAGAATAGTATTTTGATGGACAGGGCGAAGGTGCCTCATTTGTCGTATGTTGGGGATAGTATTGTTGGGGTGGGTAGTTCGTTGGGTGCTGGGACGATTACTGCTAATCTCAGGTTTGATGATGCCTCGATTATGTCGATGGTTAACGGTAGACTGGTTGATACTGCTCGGAGGAAGCTTGGGGCGATTATTGGTGACAATGTTAGGACGGGTATTAACGTGTCTTTGTTGCCGGGTGTTAAGGTTGGATCTGGGGCCTGGATTGGTCCTGGTGTGACTGTGAGGCGTGATGTTGTTGCTGGGGCTCGAATCAAACGGTGATGTGGCCCAGTTCTGTGGCTGGAGAAAAAATAATGAGGGGTGGGGGCCACAATAAATTTGAAGGACATTTTGGAAAGTGCCTGTGAAAATTTTTTTCTAGCGAATATTCCTCGTGGCCGCGGGGAATCTGTGTTTTGTGTCTTGGGACTGTTGTTGATCTTCGTCCCTTTTTTCTACAGATGGATTAGTTTCTAGGCTTGTTTTTGACAAGTTGGATGAAGGAATCAGTGGGATTCCTGTATCGTGTGGAACGAATGTTGACGTTTTCTTGAGGGGCTAGCCGTTTCTAAGGCGTTTCCAAGGCGGATTCAGGGGGATGACAAATCATGCACAGCGGGTGCAGTGAATAGTTTCACTACGTAGGACTCGAGGAGGCAGGCATGAGTCCGCGGTGGGAATTGTATTTTTCCACGCTCAAATTTTCTCTTCCTGATCGGTGTACCCTCCCCCCCTCTCGTGCTCAGTTTTCACGAGGGAAAGATCGGATTTTGAACGAAAACGGATTGTTCTGACTAGTTTTCGTGCCAAAAATGAGCCGGTCGATTTTGGATGGGTTGTAGGGGTTGGGTTTCAAGCGATAGTTTCGGTAGGGTCTAGTCTCGGTGGACTATCTCTCGAAGCCGTCGAAGAGATTTTCATTTCTTTGGGGGGAGGGAAAAATAGGGGGATTGACTAGGCTCGTGTCAGAGTCCTAGTCCAGCACCTAGGCTGTAGATCACATTGGTTGTCTGCGTCTCGGTTGTTCCATCCGCGAGCCTCGCCGTTATTGTCACTGGATAGATATTTCCGACGGTGAGTACTAGTCCCAGTGGCACCGTACTGGACGCTCCTTGGATGGATTGGCCTGGTTGTAGTGGAGCAGCTGAACTCCATGCTAGGGTCCACGGCAGTCCGCCTATCCCCACGTCAAACTTGTCGATGGCAACCGTCCCAGTGTTGGTTATGTCGATTTCACCGTGAGGCGAGTGCCCGCCATCGTTGCTCACATCCAGCTCTTCAAAGTCTTGAGCGACCACCTCGAAGTGGTGTGGCTTCTGGTTGACCGTGGAACCACCTGTCTGAACAGCGATATCAGTGTGTGAGCAATCTACAGTGTTGCTGACGCTCTGGCTACAAACGGGAGAACCGTTATTACGGGTTGTAGCCGGCTCGGCTGCACTGTTCACGAACTGGTCGTTCGTGTAGATGATGACGGCCTTGCCAGTCGTTGGACTAGTCGCAATACCGAAATCGTCTAGAAGGTCCCTATTACCATTACAGGCGACGCCTGATTCACAAACGGCTCCGTAGTGAATCACACCTGAAGCCTTTACCTGTGTGAAGCTGCTGCCCGGCGTAAGTGCGTTAAGGTTCTGTGCAAAGTAGACGTACCAGGCTGCGGTGCCAGGGTAGGTGTCAGGAACAAGTGTAGAATCAAAGAATGGGGTGCCATACCAGACAATGTCGAGTTGGCCGGCATTGCCGGCACTGCTCCACGGAAAGATCGCTGTGGCCGAGTCAGGCTTGTTTACTTGAAATGGCCCAGTCCACGTCTGGCCGAAGTCTCTGGAGAAGCTGTAGAACATGTTGTGATTGTCGTCATAGACCGCATACAAGTTGCCTGCCTTGTCGACACTGATGTTGATGAATTGGTGTCCATAGTCGACGCTCGTATTTGGATTATCGTACACTGGATAATCCGTGAATGACAATCCGCCGTCGATCGAGACTGCTATCCAGACAACGTGCACGTGACATGAAATGTTACAGTTGGCCAGTTCAACGGCGGTATTGTTTATCGAGCTGAACACTTGGTAGATCAGATGGTTATGCGGATCAATGGCCAAGTTACCGATTACGTTATTGTAGCCAGCAAAGTATGCGACGTGTGCCGCGTCAAATGCGTTCACCGCCGGTCCAAACGTTACTCCACCATCATTACTGCAGTCCACGAAAATGTTGTTGGTTGTGCCATACGCGTGGTATGAGATACAGACTCTGTTGGCTCCGTCGGCTGCAGCCCACTCTCGATCGTCAACAGGAATAGTGGCGCCGGTCGGGTTCAGTAGCCAGGTCGCGCCTCCATCGTGGCTTGTACTTACGTAGATGTTTGCGAGTGCAGGAATCGTCGCGAGGCTGGCTACGTAGAGATTGTAGAATCCGGCAGAGTTCTTGACCGGTGCAACAGCAAGGTCCGTGTCACCGCCTGCAGGTGAGAGTCCAACACTCGTGCACGTGGGAGGGGGCAAGGGAGATGTGCATTGAGCAGGGAGTTTTCCTGTAGAAACACTATCGGGCAGCGGTAGTGTTGTAAAGTGACTTCCGCCATCAGTTGACTTATACGCGAAAGTGCCACCACAAAGGCCGCCTATGACACAGAAGACGTTCTCTGACGAGCCGTAGAAGTTGCCGGATTTGTCTGCACGAATAGCAGGCTCGCCCTCAGTATTCTGACAAGTCCCTGACGGATTAGGACAAGTAACGCCGACCGAGAAGGCGGGATCCGTATTTGTTCTAAACGGATTGCCAGCTACTTCATAGTTGCTGAACGTTGCAGGTGTTTGTGTCAAGCCACCGCTGCCGCCCCCTCCATTATCCCTGGCGGCAGTCCGCTGTATGGCTGCTGAGGTCATTAGGAGCGTGCTTAGGATCATCAATACGGATAGAAGCAGTGTTTTTTGTTTTGTGAATTTTCGAGGAATTTTCATAGTACAAGCCGAAGATCTACTTTCCTGTTATAACTAATGTTTCTCGCGTCGAGATTCTCGAACCGCAATATTTTCTAGATTTGATATATCGAACTATGATATCTCGTCAGAGGCTACGTATCAGCTCCTGAGAGTCGAAGTTGCGACCCCTGGAAACAGGAGGGTTTGGGGATGTGTCCCTGAGCAAAGGAGAATCGAAGCCCGAACAGGTTCGGGCCCCTCCGTCTGAGATGCGTACAACAAACGGAGGAGGCATGAATTGGTCCCGGACCCATGATGTCATGACTGGTAGCCGAGTCAGGCGGTAGTGCAACGATGCAAGGGGAGACAAAGCCCGATTGTTTGGGGAACAACGCTTATGGGATCCATCGGGCGGTATCACTCTTGGAAGGCTACCCGTGACGACCGAGGATACCCGTCAAGTTCATCGACTCAGGTCCTTCCGACTTCGCGTCATCGGACGCATCCCGTACAACAGCCCTCCTCGGAAAGCAGCTTCCCGATTGCAGGGAATACTCCGCCGATCGATCGAAGACTCACGTCGAGCTCACCAATTCGCAGAGGAGAACGATCTGACTGTAGAGTTTCCGAAGGAATGGAAGGCAAGAGCGAAGATCTTGTTCTGGATCGTACTCTTTGCGGTTAGCATGTTGTTTGTCATCTATCTTGGATTGCACGGTTTCACCGCGCCATTCGGATAGGTACGCGGCCAGTCCCGATCACTCACTTGAAATCATGCGTTGTGCTGCAGTGAATATTTTCACTCTGCCGGACTCTGGGATGCTGCTAATCGTCGAGTATTCGAATTGACTCTTCCACGCTCAAAATTTTCATTCTAGCCGGGGTACACTCAGATTTCACGAGGGAAAGATCGGATTTTGAAGGAAAATAGATGGTTTTGACTAGTTTTCTGCCAGTCTCAACGTAGTATACCCTGTTGATGAATCAGGCTTGGTAGAGTCTCTGGACGATTTCTTGCGCTTCGGGTCGAGTGAATATCTCGTTCAGGGACCTGGGCACCTTGTCCTCGAAAACATCCTTGGCATACCATTTTGCACCGAAGGCCATCAAGCGTATCAGGATGGGAAGGGCGTCCTCGCCTTTCTGTGTGAGAGTCCATCTCAGGATCATGGAGGAGCTTTCATCCTCGATTTTTTGAATGATACCGTCTCTTTCGAGTTCTTTGAGGCGCATGGAGAGTACCCGAGGAGTTAGGCCTGGGACGGAGTCGAGTAGGTGGTTGAATCGGTCGATCTTTCTGAATCCAATGTCTCTGAGTATGAGTGTTGTCCATTTTCTTCCGAAAACGCCCATACTGGCCTTGATCGGGCACTGTTGGAATCTTACACCAGGTTGAAGCATTCCTTTTACGATAATTGGCCTTTCCTTTTTCAGGGCGAGTTGTGCTTTTTGCAACGTTCTACCTACTATACTTTTGATCCGGTGAGGCTTATAAAATCCACTATACAAGGTATATCGCGATACTGTGCCATGTATATTCGTCACTATACATTATATAGTACTTCGTCAACCGGGTTCAGCCTACTAAGGGTGGATTAGTCAGTTGGAGAAGCTTCAGCAACCGGAGTTAATGCCGCAGTCGCTGTCATCAGGATTCGAGGCCAAGCAAATACTGACCCTGCTAGTGTGCTGCCTCTCGATATCGATCATCGTGATCGATTTTACGATAGTTAACAATGCGCTGCCGACGATTCAGAGAACCTTCGCTGGGGTCTCGGTCAAAAGTCTAGAGTGGATAACATCCCTCTATGGTCTCCTGTTCGGTGCCTTCCTGCTGACCTGGGGAAAGCTAGGGGATCAGTTCGGCAGAAAACGAATCTTCCTCGCGGGAATCGTTCTGTTCGTCTTCGGCTCAGTAATCGACGGAGTCTCAGGGGACCTGACACAATTGCTCGTTGGCAGGACAATCCAGGGCTTCGGAGCTGCGATGGCCTCTCCATCAACTCTGTCGATCCTGTCAACTACTTTCACCGGGAAAGCTCGCAGCATGGCTTTCGGAATGTGGGGTGCCGTGGCCGGGGCAGCGGGAGTCATCGGACCTCTTCTAGGAGGATACTTTGCGACCTATGCCAGCTGGCGATGGTCGTTCCTGATCAACGTGCCCATCGGAGCCATTACAATAGTTCTGGCCGTCATTGCGATAAGAGAATCAAGATTCAAAGATCCAAAATATACCGCGGACATTCCCGGAGTGATTCTTGTTACTCTAGGCCTTTCCAGTCTTCTCTTTGGGTTCATCGAGGCCCAAACTTATGGCTGGCTCATACCGAAGGAATCTTTCAGCGTGGGAAGCTTCACGTGGCCATTAACTAGTATCTCGCTTCCCGCGGTCTGCCTGATTGCAGGCACCGTTCTGATTGCCGGGTTTACTCTGGCAGAGATTCGACGTGCCAGATTTGGAAAAGTTCCGCTCTTCGACTTCGGCCTAATGAAGTACAAGGCTTTTCGATACGGGCTCTTCACTGTCGCAATAGTTGCGGTAGGCGAGTTTGCGACGATATTCATCTACACCATCTACTTCCAAATAGGGAGAGGATTACCTGCTATCGATAGCGCGATCAACCTGATTCCATTCGGTATTGCGATCTTTGTTTTTTCACCGATTGCAGGACGACTCTCAAACAGGTATGGGCCGAAACGAATAGTGACTTCCGGGATGATTATGGAGACTGTTGCGCTCTTCACCCTTTTCCTGACAACGGGTGATTCGACTCCGCTCTATTACTTCACGCCAGTGTTTGCCTTCTTCGGGGCAGGATTCGGTCTCTCTCTGCCCCAGCTAACGAACACCGTGCTCGCGAGTGTTCCTTTCCAGAAGGCGGGTGTTGCAGCGGCTGCGAATAATACGATTAGACAGATCAGCGCGGCCTTCGGGGTCGCTGTTCTTGGAGCAGTTATGGTTGCTCAGATCTCAGCGGTTGGACAGGCGCATCTTGCTACGACGGACTTGCCGGTTGCGATAAAGGAGAGCTTAGGCAGGCTTCTCAGTTCAGGACTGACTGGAGGCACTGCTCCTGCTATTCCAGCAGGAGCTACTTCTGATATGATCCTTAAGGTTCACGAAATTATCGCGGATGCTATCACTCAAGGAGCTCGATGGGCTACCTTTACTGCTGGCATCTTTGTCGCTTTCGGGGCTCTTAGCTCGTTTCTGATTCCAGCTCAGAGGCCCGCACTGAAACAGGAGACCGTTCAATCCCCTGTGTCGTCGCCGATTGAAATCATACACAGCGGGTCCTGTGAATAGTTTCACTCGGTACGACTCTTGAAGCTTAGCGCTTCTCTAAGGTTGAATTGACTCTTCCACGTTCAAAAAATCCTGTTCGGGCCGGTACCCACCCCCGGTTCTTTATGTCTAAATCACAAGGAGACGATTCGATTTTCATCGGGAAAGTGTTGATTTCTGAACTGTTTCTAGGGGAAAAGAGGCAGCTGTCTGGTTGGCTTTCTGTCCTCCTTCCCCAAGTTTTTCCTCGAAACTAGTATATTCCTCTAGTGCTCAATTTTCACGCTCAATTTGTAAACCTCTCGAGGAAGGTCACGTCCGCTGTTCGAGG
>Ga0209236_1000979_pt1 | contig 17007 bp, 17 predicted proteins | sample GraSoi013_1_40cm_FD_185819 | JGI IMG/M metagenome (GOLD analysis project Ga0209236, IMG submission 185819) | Grasslands soil microbial communities from the Angelo Coastal Reserve, California, USA - Sample 09_27_2013_1_40cm (SPAdes) (version 2) | ecosystem: Environmental > Terrestrial > Soil >... | reverse complement strand
GCGCAGAAAGGGGTCTTCATGAGATAAAGGATAAATTCGCGGGACGGCTTCCGCTGTGGGCTGACAAGTTTTTGCAGTTTTGTCCAAAGTGCGGCACCACCCTTCTTCCCTCTAAACAGGAGAAGAAAGTCTTCATGGCCTGCGTGAAGTGTGGGTACACGAGTAGCCGAGGTGACAAGGTGGTCAGCCGGCTCTCCCATGAGAGAGAAAGCATCATCGTTCTAGGCAGAGAAGAGCAGAAGATCCGGACACTTCCCAAGACGAAGGCCGACTGTCCAAAGTGTAGCAATCGCGAAGCCTTTTATTGGCTAGTCCAGACGAGAGGCGCTGACGAGTCGTCCACGCAGTTCTTCCGATGCACCAACTGCGGGGCAACATGGCGGGAGAATAGCTAGACAAAATGTTGGAAAGCTCTTTAGCAGAAACAACCGGCAAGAAAGAAGGAACGGTAGAAGCCCCATTGTTCAAGGCGACCATGAACGACGCCCGATTATTTCGGAACCTTATAGGCGCTATCTCAAGCCTGATCGAGGAAGCCGATTTCAACGCAAATTCGGAAGGCATCAAGCTCCGCTCGATGGACCCGTCCCACATCGCCATGGTTGATTTTGAATGGCCCAAAGCTGCCTTCGACACTTACGAGTGTACTAGTCCGACAAAGCTACGCTTGAGCGTGTCAAATCTTCTCAAGCTTCTGAAGAGAACTCGGAGCGACGAGTCCGTCGAGATTGTTTATGATGATGCAAACAAGAAACTCAACATTACCCTAAAGGGCAAGATTGTCCGAAAGTTCATCACCCCTACCCTTGAGCCCTCAACGGAAGAAGTGCCGACCCCGAAAGTGCCGTTCAATGCAAGAGTGAAGATCACCGCGGTCAGTCTACGCGACATCATCGATGATGCCCAGTCAATAAGCGACAACGTGAAGCTAGAAGTAAGTCCCGAGAAATTCATCGTGAGAGCCACCGGTGAGCTGAGCAGCGCGATAATCGAGATGGACAAAGGGAGCGACGCGATTCTGGAGCTCGACGCGAAAGAAGCGTGTAGAGCTACATACAACCTGAATTATCTCGGAGAAATCATAAGAGCAGGGTCAGGCGCCTCCGAAGTTACTTCCCTAGAATTTTCCACCAATATGCCTATCAAGGTCGAGTTCGAAATGCCCCGGCAAGGTAGGCTTCTTTATTATCTCGCCCCCAGAATAGAGCAAGAATAAGACGACCGCATGCTAACAAGGGCTGACCTAGCAAAGTACCCCTTCCTCTCAGAAGCTTCCGAATACGTGCGAGAGCTAGGACTCTCCATAGAGGAACTATCAGCGCAGGAATTCAGCCCCGTACTAGATCGGGCCGAGAGACGGCTAGAAGAAGCACTCTCAAAGGGCAGAGTCTCAGGAGAGATCACAAACGAGAATGCGGAAATACTCTCTTTTCCCGTATCAAATCTAATCCTGAGTCTTGTCGGGGAGGAGAGAGCTCGTAGGAGGTTCGCTCTGGCCGAATCGAAGAGAGCTTACGAACTACTTAGACAAGAAGACCCAGAGAAATTAGAGTACATAGCTTCCACAACTTTCATGTGGACGGTTAAGCGGCTGGACGTCAAGTTGGGGAAGAGATTCTATGACTTCGCCCTTAGCCTGCCGGACTTCCTTCATAATTCGGTCCACCTTAGAGAACCACGCTGGAATTTGCCCAATAGGGTTCTAGACCACGGGTTTGTCTACGTTACACGTGACGAGGCAGCCCGCTTGATGGAGGAGGAGGTGAGGACCAAGATTCTGGAAAGGTCCGGCCGGACGCCTGACGAAGTACCAAAACTCTTGGGATCTATGGTTGAGAGGGCGAGAGGCCTAGTCGTCAAATGGCTGGGTGTACCGACGAAGTATGAACTCCCGAAGGTACCACTGCCTGAGGCAATGCCTCCCTGCGTCCGTCACCTAATCGAAAGTCTCGACGAGGGAAAGAACGTTCAACATATGGGCAGGTTCACACTAGCTTCCTTCCTTCTCAACATCGGAACAGGAGAAGAAGACGTTGTGAAACTGTTCAAGCCCGCAACGGACTTTTCAGAGAGAATGACTCGCTACCAGGTCGAACACATCGGTGGAAAAAGGGGAGGCCGGACCAAATATACCTGTCCTATGTGCACGACACTCAAGACCCACGGGGTCTGCTATAAGCCAGATGAGATCTGTGAAACAATCCGGAACCCCCTTAGCTACTACAAGACAAAATCACGAACCCTTACCAACAAGGGTCCAAAACGTGAACCCAACTGAACAACTGATTCGCCGGAAATTTCAAGAATATTATCTGAGCTTCAGCAAGGAATTCTACTTACCGCCTCATCCCGAGGCGAGAGAGTATGGCTTTCTTCTCTTCAAGGAAAAATTCATGGTGAGACACCGAGCATTCCGAGAGCCGAGCGTTCTCTTGGGAGCCATCCGCGATCTAGTTCCCGCGCACGTCTACTTCTCAACGGCCTACTATCAGGAACCAACGGCGGCAATGGAAGAGAAAGGCTGGAAGGGAGCTGATCTGGTATTCGACATCGACGCAGATCATCTCGATACCCCGTGTAAATCCAGTCATGATAGCTGGAAGTGCAAGGGGTGTGGGACTGTCGGAAAAGGTGGGGCGCCAAAGACTTGTCCAAAATGCAAGAACGACCGAATGGAGGAACAGACTTGGCTTTGTGAACAGTGTCTGCGACAGGCGAAAGAGGAGACCAATAAGCTTCTTGAAATATTGTACTCGGATCTCGGAGTTGAGCCTTCGAACCTCCGCATCTTCTTCTCGGGCCACCGAGGGTATCACGTTCACGTGTACTCAACGAAGCTTCAAGTGATGGGCGAAGAAGAGCGCAGGGAGATAGCGAGCTACGTACTAGGTCAGGCTTTTGACCCTCAACTACACGAGTTGGATGAGGTGAACGTCGGAGGGGTTAGGGTCATCGAGGGCCCTCAGCTAGGTCAGCCAGGCTGGCGGGGAAGAATGGTTGCGGGAATCTACGATGTCTTGGGCGAGGAAGGAGAACGGTTAGGATTGTCGCCAGCCCAAGTCAAGACTATCAAGACCCAGGATCGAGACGAATTTTTCAAGAGACCTTTCTGGAGCTCGGTGAAAGGATTCGGACTCTCGACTTGGAAGATTCTTTCACTGAAGGCGGTCGACAGAAGATCGGCCAAGATCGACACAGTAGTGACGACGGACGTGCACAGATTAATTCGGCTTCCCGGGACACTAAACGGACACACAGGGCTACTGACTATGCAGGTCCCGAGAGAGAAACTTGACGAGTTTGACCCGTTCAGAGACTCCCTCGCGTTTCATGGAAAAATGAGGGTCCGAGTCAAAGACTCGCCCCAATTTCAGCTGGCAGAAAGACAATTTGGGCCCTACTTGGACGAAGCGGTTGAGTTACCCTCTTATGCGGCGATGCTCCTTCTCTGCAAACGTAGAGCGGAACCAGTAGGCTAGGACAGTCAACGAATAATAGATGCGGAACCAGACTTACCAAGGATTCGGCTGAAGAGGTCGTCATGTGACAACCACTTACGATGAAATACAGCAAGCTTGGAAGCGTGAACTGCAAAATCCGGAGCTTCAGCCGCTAAGGCAGGGATTCTTCAAAGACCTTGCATCCTACATCAAGAGATTGAAGGAAGCCCAACGAAACCTTGATCCAAAATCACTAAAAGCCATCGTAATGGACGAGGAAACGAAAAGGCTGGAGCAACTTCTCACCCAGCTAGTGGATCGGAGGCTGGAGAAACTCTGGACTCACGCAAACCAGGATCAATCGACTAGCCTTGAATCTTCTGAGAAGCAGGTCTATCAGGACCTTTCAGGAATCTCGAGACACTACGAGAAGTTGAAGGAAGAACTCTTGCAAGGCCGAGAGCCATCAGGTCCGACGAACAGGGACAAGACCATGCTTCTGGTACGTTTTGTGAAGGACGTCCCATCCATAATCGGAGTGGATCTCAAGACTCATGGGCCCTTCCTCAAGGAGGACATTGCTAAGTTACCATTCGAAAACGCAGAAAGCCTAATCCGACAAGGCGCCGCCGTTGAAATAAGAAGCTCAGCTCAGGATAATGGATAAAAGGACGACTGGCACCCCTTCGAAGTCTTTCACCGGTGCCACAATTGAAGTTTCCAAAAGAGGTCAACACCTACTGTCCCAAATGCGGGCATCATACTGCTCACTCCGTCACGGTTTACAAGGCTGGCAAAGCTCGCACCATGGCCTGGGGAAGCCGTCGACAGGAGAGACGGAAGCACGGATACGGCGGCCAAAAGTTCCCAGAACTCAAGCGGACCGCCAAGACAACGAAGAAGTCCCTCGTGAGATTGAAATGTCGAACCTGCAGCTATACGCTCATGCGATTGGGTATCAGGCTTAGAAAGTTGGAGGTTGGGGCATAGAGATGAGATGGGAGCTGATTCCAAAACCTCGGAGCGTATTCCTTCGCGTAAAGTGCTTGAAATGTTCCAATGAGCAGATTGTTTTTGAGAGAACCAGCAGTTACGTTAAGTGCACAGTCTGTGACGAGCTGCTAGCCCAGCCCGCCGGTGGGAAAGCCAAGATTCGCGGAGAAGTATTACAGTCGTTGAGCTAGAAAGAGTCAAGGCTAATGTCCACACAGACTTCTCAGGCCCTCTTCCCTGAAGTCGGAGACCTCGTCGTCGCTACTGTCAAGAGGGTTGAGGACTATGGAGCTTATGTCAAGCTCGACGAGTACGCGGGCATTGAAGGCCTTGTCCATATCTCAGAGATGGCGACCACCTGGGTTCGTAACATTAGAGACCATGCGCGAGAAGGCCAGAAGCTTGTCCTGAAAGTTCTCAGAGTAAACCCTCAGCGGAACCAGATAGACCTCTCCCTTCGACGAGTTACTGGAAGAGAAAAGTCGGAGAAGATGCTTGAGTGGAAGAAAGAGAGGAAGGCCGAGGCCATTCTCAAAAGTGCTGCCGAGAGAATGAAAAAGCCCGAGGAGGACGCTGAAGCCATCAAGAACACGATTTTAGAAAAATTCGGAGGCCTCTACGATCCTCTCGAAGAGGCCATGGACGAAGGCCCAGAGGCGCTGGTTAAAGCGGGCCTATCCGAGGATTGGGCACAAGCGATAACGGACGTTTCCAAGACTAAGATACGACTCGAGAGGTCCAAGGTTCGAGGAACAGTCGCCGTCACCTGCCGCAAGCCAGGAGGGCTAGAGATAATCCGACAGACCCTCCTCGGCGCGAAGAAGATACGCCGGTCAAGAGGAAGCGAGATCAAGATTTACACGATTGGAGCGCCCAAGTATCGGATTGAGGTTGAGGCCGGAAATTTCGAGGCGGCCGAAAAGACTCTGAACCTCGTCACCGAGGAAATTCTCGACTCCATCAAGAAGGCAGGGGGAGAAGGGAGAAAGATTGGATGAAATGGCTGATGCGGAAATGCACCCAATGCTCACGATATACTCTGAAGAACACCTGTCCCGACTGCGGAGGCTCGACTACGATCCCTCATCCGGCCAAGTTTTCGCCAGACGACAAGTACGCTAAATACCGAGCGAAGGGCTCGGAAGCCGCTTCGCCAACTGAGGCTACAGCTGAATCAGCGTCTGGTTAGCACTCAGTGCCATATTCAAGTCGAGACTCGGATCTCCATTCCACCAGGCCCTAACGTAGATAGGACTAGCCTTGGGGAAGCCTCCGTAGTTGAGGACCTCGAACGTCCCTGATGTCGTCAGCGTCCTATTCCCAATGAAAGTCCAGCTGCCACCAGGGATTGCGTACTGAAGGATTACCTGAGTCTTACTGGAAACGGGCAGTCCGTTAGGATAGGTCAGCGTTCCAGTAATGTTGTTCTTACTGTTGCTGCCCTTCGGAACATATGGGTTGCTGAGCATAGCTGTGAGATTGGGTGTCTGGGGATAATTGACTTTGTAGACCAAGACGTAGTCGTCGCTGGATTGAAAGACCCGTGTGAAGAGGTTAGGCCTCGTATATCCCCGATTGGTGGGATCTGAGGTTAGCTGGTTACCGATTGTAGGCGGGTAGCCGTCCCGCATCAGCAGTCCCAGCATTGTATTGCTGGTTGGGATTGTGGCTCCCTGATAATTGCTTGTTATCTGGGTACCATTGTCTGTCTGACCATTCATTGTGATGTAGCGTCTGTATTGCGTTTGTGTCTGGCCACTCGACGTGCTCGTGTTGATCTGCTGGTAGGTGACGGTGGCAACGCCAAGAGGCGTGTTGATCTGTGTACCATTTCCGATCCGTACCATCCAGTACCATTTACTGTCGTCGCCATAACCACAGACTGGTGGAGACCCGGCTGGGGAGGTGTTAGTGCTTGGACATAGAGGCGATCCGCCGGATTGGTAATTGTAGCTGATGAAGATGGCAACATGAGTCACACCATACTGGTGAAGTAGGTTTACTGCCATCGACTCGTTCAGCATGAGGCCTGTAGCTATGATCTGTATCTGAGTCGAGTTTCCTGTTCCGTTATCAGCAAGAGTGTGCAGCCCGGTGTTTACAGAGATCCAGTATCCGTAATCCCACCAGGCAAAGACTACGCTCGTGGAGGGCAGATTATTGTTCATCCAAGTAAGGGCCTGCAGCCAGTCAGGAAAGTTTCCTCGCACTGGAAGACTCGCTGAGGCTATAGTGGTAGGAGTGTAGGCGGACTGTACTGCGTTAATGAATGTCGGCACTACCAGAATGAGGATGATGAGGAGGATTCCTAGGCTGAATTCTCTGCTGACCCGGCTGGTGAACCTGAGCTTGCGGCGTGGAAATATGACCGCCTGCTGGATTATGTCCATCGCCGGCTTCCCGAGTTCTACCACGGTTATAGCTGCCAAAGTTGCCATTGCTGGCGCTAGAATCAACGTCAGCCTGACAAGGCTGGCGGCAAAGTAGAATCCGGTTACGCCAAAGACAATGAGTAGGACGTCACTGTCTCGTAGACGCTGGAATGCAAAGAAGAACCCAAAGACAGCGAGAAGTATGATACTCCCTATTTCTAGATAGAAGCTTGACCATGTGGAGGGTCTATTCTCTGCGACAGACGCCACAAGCGGAATATTGTTCCTGACGAAGGGGTCTATGGTCGCAAGGAATTTTCCTCGCAAGCCTGCAGAAATCAGTCCAGTCCCCACGCCAAGAACAGCGATGGCCACAACACCTGAGACTGCAAGCCCGAGCACAGTCAGTCTCCCCCTCGTGGTCGGGGCCAGTCTGGAGAGTTCCATAACTGCGAGGAGGCCCATCACTCCCAACAAGGCGACAGTTGTGCTCTCCGTAAGATAGGTGTGTCCTAGGAGTGGCAGTTCGGTACCAGTGAACAAGAAGAATCCTATAGTGATTCCGTAAGAGAGCATGAGACGTGGAGAATAGCGTCCAAGGACAATCAAGGCTAGCGCGAACAGTCCGAGCACTTCAGCTGCGTACCTGAAACTTCCCCAGGCGAAAGTCATGTAGATGAGACTGACACTGGAAAGCATGCTGTAGACGATAGTGCCCTTCAATGATCGGCTCGGGTTTACGGCTCGCATGAAAAACAGGAAGGCCATAACCATTGTTGGGATCCCAACAGCTTCATTACGGAAGAAACCTAGGTCCGTCCGGCTGATCAGGCTGGAACTGAAGGCGGAGAAGAGCCCTGCCAACAGCCCCGCACTCTTGCCCCAAATATCTCGAGCGAAGAAGTAGATCACCAGCACACCGAAAACCCCCAGAATTACTGGGGCGTACACGGCTGCATCATAGAGGCTGATGTTAATGCCGATTGCTTGGAGAAATTGATAGATGAGTGTGCCAGTGAAGCTGGTTCCCGGATAACTGGTGGAAACCGGGGGTCTACCGAAGGGATACCATGCTTTGAAGTCAGTGTAGGCATACCAGCTCTGCCACCCGTTAGCCGTTATCTGACGCATGTCGTTGAAGTTGAAGTAGGGGTCGAACTCGCTGATGTAGGCACCCCACCTCAAGGGCAGGAGACGAATTATGGCTGCCAGTGCCAGTGTGAGACTAAGTATCGAATAATGTAGGACTGTCGCTCGTGGAATTGCGCCGAGGGTCTTCCTGATGGCTCTAAATCGTGTCGAGATGTTTTCTCGACTAAGCCCTCCCCTTATCCCGGTGAAGATCCCTTCTGGCTCAACAATCATCTTAAAGAGTGGTCCCCTAATTGTGACGCCCTACTAGGATAAGCGGCTCTTCGCCTCGGGTGTTAATATTCTTGTGGTCAGACGTTGAACCAATAGTCTATTTTCGAAGGACTAAGGCTGTGATTACGATCCGAAGGCTTCTTCGTAGAAGGGTCGACAGGCGGGGCAGAGCTTTCGAATTCAGTCAATCGGCGAGAAGACTTTGCCTCAAAGCGGGTTGAAGGATTAAGGGGTGACGTTCGTGTTGGAGCGGAACCAATCGAGGCCTGATAGAATCGGGGAAAAGGCTCACTCGCGTCGCAGACCCGTAATATGCCCCCCGGTTGTTTTTGCGAGGGCTCCCGCCAGACGAACGGTTTTCAGGGGATGATCCTGTTTCTCGTTCCAGAGTAGGCTTACATCGACGGTTCCCAGAATGGACGACTCCCCTTTGAATACGCATGAAAAACACGTGCCAACAGATCGAGGGCTTGGATTCGCGAAACAAGCCGATTATGGCTGGTCTCCTTCAGACAAGGCTAGAATCATCCCGTAGCAGGCAAGTAGCCTCTGCGTCAAGGATTTTTTCTTCTTTGGAAGGAATTGTATGGAATCTCTGTTGAAGACATTCTCCAATCTGGATCAAAATGTGATTTTAGTTGGAAGCCATGGGCCGTATCGACTCCAAGGCCGCATCATTAGAGCCTGGTCCCACAGTTCTTACAATACAGCGCATGGTCTGGATTCTGGGTATTACAATTCGCGCAGAAACCCTTGAAGTTCGAAGGTCTCGGTATGGTAAATGTCTTTGTCGCTCCCGAATAGAGGTTGAACTTGTCACCATTGTTACAGCGGAATCGAGAGACGCGGTATTTTTGGAAGGTCCATTCTCTTTCGGGAGGTGTGATCACGGGGCTCCCGCATCTTGGACAATTCAACACCGGCGATTCCCCTAGTCTGAGGTTTTGGGAAAAACGGATATTTAAGGTGGGGCGGCGCCTTGAGTCCCAGATGTTCTCGTCTTCCGCAATTGCCATCGCACTTCGTTGTTAGTCGTGTCGATCCATATCAGAAAGGCTTGTCCTTTACTTGTTCCAAGACTGTAAGAATTCAGGTCTTCAAGAAGCCTAGGGTCGACCACCGCCTCAGCTGAACCACCTTCGCCCGTGTTCGGATCTACTAGATCAAAACTAATCCTGGTCAGGCCCTCTTCAGGTATTGCCGAATAATGAAGCACGTAGAAACCTCTGCCATCAAGGCTCAACAAAACTGGCCGCTCGTCGCTCTTGATCGTCAACTGGCCTCAGTCACTCGGAAGCAATGCAAACTATTAGCCGATTTTCACCCGAACCCTGTCTGCTCAACTGTGATGAATGTCACTATGACGGTATCGCCTTCACGGTGAGGGACCTAAGTCCCGGAATCCTCACCTTGATAGAATGTTCAAGTTCTGTAATGACATCGTCCATTTCAGAAACGGTCATACTACCATCGACGATAACCTCCAATATTCCCACTATGAAGGGACCTGCTCTACGGAGCTTAAGATCCTTGAGTCCTTTGATCTCGCGATGCATCTTGATCATCTTCTCGATCTCATGGGTTAGCTCCGGTTCATGGAACGCGTCTAGCAAAACTAGGGAGGACTCTCTCAAAGCTACGTAGGCGACGGTCAGAATGTAAATGCCGACTAAGAACCCTCCGATCGCGTCCATCTGGGCGAACCCCAGATACGATATGAACACGCTGGTGAAGGCAACGAAGGAGGACGTGGTGTCCTTGATCGAGTTTCTCGCATCTACCCTCAGGGATAGAATGTTGTATCGATTGGCTATTCTGCGCATTTGAAGGGCTCTGTAAAGCGAGAGGAAACCCGTGACAGCCAGAACTACCAATGCGATCAAATGAAGCGAGATGACATGTGGGCTGGTAAGAGCACGGTATGATCGTAGGAAGATGAAGCTGGCGGCTCCCACGAGTAATACTGCTGCGAGAAGGGCTGTAAGACTCTCAACCTTGTAATAACCAAAGGGAAATCTCTTGCTGGGTCTCCTAAGGGCAAAGTGAAGACCTGTCCATACAAAGAATGAGACGGCGGCATCAGACAGCGAATCTATCCCATCGGCTAGGAGGGCGATGCTTCCGGTGAACTGAGCAAAGACTATCTCCAGAATTCCTAGGCCTAGGAGGGTCCAGACTGATAGGAGGGCAATTCGTTCTCCAGCCTCGAAACCCGTTATCTCTTCGTGCAAAGTCCTGTCGTTCAGCCCTTCAAGGACGTTGATAGGGGTGATTCAGAGCGAAGTTTTACTTCTAATCTTTATGTCAAAATAGCCGGTCGAACGAAAAAACGTGGTCCTTCTGCAAGTAAGAGGATCCGTTGAGGAGGGAATGGCGCCGGGAGTGGGATTTGAACCCACGAGGGCCTAAGGCCCATCGGATATCCGCACCCGCGCAAACAGGTTTAGCAATCCGACGCCATACCTGGCTAGGCGATCCCGGCGTTCGATGAGCCTCGCATTCGAGCCGTAAATAACTATATTACGAATTTTCTCCTTTTCTCGGGAGAGTTTTGAGGCCCATGGGGGATCTGGGTTAAGCATGCTTTTTCTGGGATTGGAAAACGTACTTTTTCGTCTTGGCGGGACGTTCTTGCATGTTTGGGGACATTGTCCGGACTGTTTGTGTGAATATTATCTTTGGTTGTCTGCGTCGGTGGGTTAGAGATGGTTTATTTCGAGGATATGACTATGGCCTAGTGCGGTCTCTGTAGGACACGCTCCGTAGCGAGATTCCTTTTCTGGAGATGGATCCTTGTACGGGACGGGACGCCTCGAAGAGGTCGCTGAGAGTGTGCAATAGGAACTTTGAGTATGGAGGACCGGCAGGAGGACTTTGAGGAGCTGCTGGCGAATATTCGCCGGCTGACTGTCATGGTCCTGGATAATCTTGAGGTGGGATCGAAGGATAGAACGCTCGACCAGGGCCAGAAACGGCTGTTAAGCAGCACACCGGGGCCCGGCTATTGAGGCTCTGGCGCGCTGCTCTACGCGAAGGTGTGTCCCAGAGAGTGGCTGAAGACCTTGGTAGAATCGAAGGACTGCTTTCTGCGCCTGGAGATCTCAAACAGGAGGGTGTAGACGGATGAGCGCTGATAGTTCCGACCGGCTGGAGGAGAGAGTGCGTGATGGTATGGTCCGACAGCTCCGCCAGAACCTGGCAAGATGTCGGAGAGTGATACTCGACGAGAAGATGGATCTAAAGACGCGAGAACGCTGGACCTAACTCTACAATAATACATCACAAGTGCTCAACCAGATCCTGAAAGACAGACAGATGCGAGACTGGGAGAACAGACTCCGAGAGATAGAAGAATACGAAAAGACTCCGAAAAAGGCCGAATGGCCTCAAACCGGCTCCAAGGAATCAAAGACGGCAAACCCAGAATAGTAATAATTCCTCAGGACGCCACAAGCAATTCGGGTCCTAGAGCTCGACCTCGTGAGACTGCTATGTCTGGAAAGTTTTCTGAGCTCCACTCTCCCGAGCAGGGATAGCCAAACAAGACCCAAGGCGTAGCTATGCAGTTCCTAACTGAAGGGGGAACCTAGCTAAGTGACGGGCTACTCGTGGTCATGTCCCAGAAATGTCAATAGAGTTCCGTTCTTCGAGCGGTCAGATTTATGGCCATTTCCGCGACATCTTCGGAATATTCTGATATTCGTTTGAGACTCTCTAGGGCAAGGCGGACCGCGACGATGGACTTTTGGTTGAGCTTGAATGTGAAGAGCTTGTCCATCACATTCTCGGCTTCTCTTTCGACGCCCTCTGCCGAGACTATCGAATTGTTTGCAAGGGTTCCGTCGCTCTTGGCGAGCGCTTTCAGCGCGTCCTCTAAGACGTTGATTGTAATGTTGCTGGCCTTGGATATCTCATCGATGAGGCGGGGCGGCAATGGATTTTCGATGCTGGCAGACATCTTAGCAATGGTAGTTGCATGATCCGCGATCCGCTCCAGGCTCTTTGACACAACACGATAGACCAGGCAGTCCCTCGGATCAGCCAGACCAATCTCTAGGATGAGGCTTCGATTGAGAACAGCCATAGTCAGCTGGCGGATCATGAAGAGATAGAACCGGTCTACCTCCTCGTCTCGACGGATGATTTCTTCCGAAAGAGCGGGGTCTCTGCCCTTCAACGAGTCTACTGCGTCTCTCAGCATCAGTTTCGCGATGAGACTCATCCTAGAGATAATTTTCGGCGCAGGAAGATCGCCATAGCTGGACAAACACTGAACGATAAGCTCGTCCTTCGATTCCTCAATGATCTCAGACCCTACGAACATTTTCCGCGCTGCTTCTCTAAGGTACGTCCGCAGGTCAGGCTTTGCCGTAGGAGGAAATCTGACCTTTATGACATCGTACCCCGCGAGATATTGCGCGAGCACAGTCCGAAGAATCTGCTCCTTGTCCTGCTCCTTCTGAGGAGCAACCACTGCCTCAGCTCCTCTATTCTGACCAGAGGGTATCTTCTCGTGCGGAACGAGGGTTAGAGAAGAATCCGACCGAGGCATAACCGCGACAACGTCGCCCACTTTTAGGCCCTGCTCCTTTACCCATCCCTTAGGAAGAGATACGGTGTAGCTTGCTCCACCCGTCATCTGGAGCTTTCTCAGTTCAACTTGATTCAAGATATAGACGCCTCTACTGATGACTACTGATATATTTAGTCTGACTATATACTCAGTCGATTATCTACTTATGCAGTATTCCTAGCATTCCCAAGTAGGGAGCGTATCAGCAGAATGCCCGAGCCACATCCTCAGGCAAAAGAGTCAATGGACGCAACTGTTGGTTCATCACAGGCGAGAGTTTCGCCGAAGACTCAAAGGCCATCCTTGAGTTACTCGCATGAGACCTCAGACGTTGTCCCAATGAGAGTTGGGCCAGCTGGAAATAGGTTCCGAGATAATCTCTCGTTTCTCTCGATTAAGAATACCAATGAGATTTATCCCGATACCGGCGAGAGCGGTGACGCCTATGACGCTGAAGCATCACGTGACTTCTAACTGGTAATCGCCAAAGGCTTCATCAAGACTCGTAATTCCATATTGCGAACTATGTATATACTTAGACAGTCAGTATAATCAGTGGGACGGCTAATTACCCAGTAATTCGACACCGCATACTTGGTCATAATGACGAGCGGTCAAGGTGTTGTGACACGCAGAGCAGTTGGAATTAGCAAGATTCTTTTCATAATCGCTCTTATCGTGGTGGGCGCTATAAGCGGAATCGCTGGATACTACTTTGGGGGCGGTTTCAGGTCAGGTTCATCCGTCATTTCAGTCACCGGAGCTGGTTCAACCTTCGCGTACCCCATTTTTTCTGCGATTGCCGCGAACTTCAGTAAATTCTATCCGAACATTCAGGTCAACTATCAAAGTGTCGGAAGCGGCGCCGGAATTTCTGACTTCCAGGCGAAAACCGTAGACTTTGGTGCAACTGACGCTCCGCTCTCTACGACCCAGTGGACAAATATTACGGATACAATCGGCACCCCACTACATATACCCGCGACCATAGGCTCGGAAGCAATAGCTTACAATGTTCCCGGAATATCAACAGGGCTTAATCTGACCGTGACGGTCGCGGCTGAGATATTCCAAGGAAACATCACCAAATGGAATGATCCTGCGATTCAAGGGCTAAACAAGGGTTTCACTCTCCCCTCCAATACTATACAGGTGATACATCGATCTGATGGTTCAGGAACAACGTTTGTCTTTACAAGCTGGCTCGCAAGATCATCGGTCTGGAAGCAAGGGGCTAGCAAATCGGCCAGCGTATTTCCTATTGGAACAGGTGCGCCAGGAAACGAAGGGGTCGCAAGTCTCATTCAAACCACGCAATACACTATTGGATACGTAGAACTGAACTATGCACTTTCCGCTTCCCCGCCCATGACCTATGCGGCGGTCTTCAATCATGACGGCAACTATGTTCTTCCCTCTCTTGCGACGACAGCATACGCTGTATCCAATTCGACTGCCGTCCTCCCAGCTGGCAACGGCGATTGGTCAAAAGTAAACATGCTGAACGCTACGGGTCCTCAAACCTATCCCATCGCGAGCTTCACATACATTCTCGTCTATCAGGAGCTGTCTCACGTTCCAAGCATGAACCAGGCAACTGCAGAAGCACTCGTTAGCTTCCTCTATTTCGCAGTGATAAACGGGCAGCACCTCGCATCAGGTCTATCCTATGTTCCTCTCCCTCAATCCGTTGTGGCTCTAGACATCACGACATTGAGTTCGATAACGTTCAATGGGCATTCGCTTCCGGCCTAATCTCAAGACAGTCCATTTCTTGGTTCTACCGGAGCGCTCCCTTTGGCTTCATGTTCCTAAGATCCGACTAAACATGGCGACCAGGAAAGAGGATCATCTCTTTGACTAAGACGGTCGAACGGACTCGGAACTCCTCAGTTCCAGCTCGGAGCTTCATTCGATGGATCGATCGGCTTAAGCAATTCTCGGCCGATGATTTTTTCGAAGTTTCCTCGACAGCGTTTGCAGCTATCGTCGTGGTGATCTTAGCTCTCATGTCCGTTGTCCTGACGCGTGGGGCATATCCAGTATTCGACAAATTTGGAATCGGCTTCGTATTCGGGTCCGACTGGAGTGCGGTTGCAGGAAGGGAAGTCTATGGTGCTCTACCCTACATCCTGGGCACTTCGGTGACATCCGCCATCGCTATGATAGTAGGCGTGCCCATCAGCCTGGGAATCGCGATTTTTCTCGCCGAGATGGCTCCAGGATCTATCAGAAATCCCATGTCTCAACTAATCGAGCTGTTGGCGGCCGTACCTAGCGTCATCTATGGTTTCTGGGGGCTATTCGTTTTCAGGTTTTGGATAGTGGATTGGATTGAGACGCCGCTCTCTCGGTACTTCGGTACGATACCGGTGTTTCAGGGTACTCCATTTGGGCTTGATATTTTGACTGCGGGATTGATTCTTGCAATAATGATCATTCCCACAGTGTCTTCGATATCAAAGGAAGCCATGATGGCGGTTCCGTCCTCTCAGAGGGAGGCAGCGTATAGCATCGGCGCGACCCGGTGGGAGGTCGTTCGAACAGGGGTTCTCAACTATTCCAGATCAGGAATCTTCGGCGCAACCATACTTGGCTTGGGTCGAGCGGTAGGAGAAACAATGGCAGTAACGATGGTTATCGGGAATGCCACGGGCATGGCCGCCTTCCCAAGATCATTCCTCCAGTCCGGTCAGACCCTCTCTTCACTTATCGCTAACGAGTTTGGCGAAGCCGCCCCAGGGTCGCTTCTTCTCTCATCGCTTATCGGCCTTGGCCTGATTTTATTCGCATTTGCGCTGATTATCAACGTGTCTGCCCAACTGATGGTTTGGAAGGTGCTCAGAGTCAAGGGTCGGGTAGAGTAAAGGTTGGGGTCAGGCTCGCGTCGGTTCAAAGACAAGCTGGCTTATGGGCTCGGAATGCTCTGTATTGCAGTCGCAACAGTTCCTCTCTTTAGCATTCTATTCGAGGTTGTCCGGAATGGGATCGGGGCGATCAGCTTTCAATTTCTTACTAGTCCCCCTGGAGTCTTCGGACAAGCCAGCGGAGGGATTGCCAACGCTATCCAAGGGACGATCATTCTGCTAGCGTTGGCCAGCGCGATAGCGGTCCCGTTTGGTCTACTCTCCGGAGTATATCTTGCGGAGTTCGGTGATAACGGATATGGCAGGACGGTCCGATTTCTTAACGACGTCCTCAGCGAATTTCCTTCGATTGTAATCGGTATCCTGGTCTACTCAATAATCGTCCTTGCGATGGGAGGTTTCTCAACAACAGCAGGCGCCATAGCTCTCTCGATCATAATGCTACCGATCATTACACGAACCACTGAGGAGTCGATAAAGCTCGTTCCAAGCTCCATTCGCGACGCGGGATTGGCCCTTGGAATCCGACGGTGGAGGGCTACGATTAGCATAGTGCTGAGTACTGCGCGAGGTGGTGTAATAACGGGGATCCTTCTGGCGATTGCCAGAGTATCGGGAGAAACAGCGCCCTTGCTCCTGACAGTTCTCGGAAGTTCATTCTTTTTCAATGGGCTGAACCAGCCTGTCGCCGCTCTACCTTTGACGATTTATCGAGACGCGAATGTTCCCTATGCCTTCGCTCGGCAGCAGGGGTGGGGAGCAGCCCTGGTTCTGATTCTCATGGTCTTGGGTCTCAACATCGGAGTCAGACTGGCAACGAGTGGAAGGTACAAATTTCTGAGGTCACGAGTTTGACTGCGAGCATACAGCTAGAGGAACTGAAACCTGCAAATAGTGAGCGATCTGCTTCCCTGGAAGCGATGGAAGAGTTCAAGATCCAGACCGAAAAGCTGAACGCTTGGTTCGGGAACAATCACGCTCTGAAAGATATCTCGCTCGGAATGCGAGAGAACGAGGTTACCGCTATCATTGGGCCTTCGGGCTGCGGCAAATCGACCCTGATACGTTGCCTCAACCGGATGCACGAGCTTGTGCCCGGCGCTCGTTCCACGGGAAGTGTCCTTCTCGACGGTGCCAACATCTATTCGAGAAGGATCGATCCTGTGACGGTTAGGCGACGCGTGGGAATGATCTTCCAAAAGGCCAATCCCTTTCCAACCATGTCTGTATACGACAATGTGGCTGCAGGTCTCAAGCTTAACGGTGTCAGAAATCGGGACCTGCTCGACGAAGCCGTCAGGCGCAGTCTTGAACGGGCGTTTCTCTGGGACGAGGTGAAAGACGGCCTCGACAAGTCAGGAACGAGTCTCAGCGGCGGTCAGCAGCAACGCCTTTGC
>Ga0209236_1000977_pt1 | contig 17022 bp, 10 predicted proteins | sample GraSoi013_1_40cm_FD_185819 | JGI IMG/M metagenome (GOLD analysis project Ga0209236, IMG submission 185819) | Grasslands soil microbial communities from the Angelo Coastal Reserve, California, USA - Sample 09_27_2013_1_40cm (SPAdes) (version 2) | ecosystem: Environmental > Terrestrial > Soil >... | reverse complement strand
GTGCGCGAGGCTTTCACCGACGTGCCCTTCTCGCCGACCCTCCCTTGGCCACGCGTGTCCGTCGTGGTCTGCACGTACAATGGCGGTCGCACCATCCGCGACTGCCTCGAGGGATTGGGGCGGCTCGAGTACCCCGATTACGAAGTCATCGTGGTGGACGACGGATCCACAGACCGCACCGCCGCCATCGCGCGCGAGTACGACTGCCGGCTGATCCGCACCGAGAATCGCGGGCTGGCCAACGCCCGCAACACGGGGCTGAAAGCGGCGACTGGGGAGATCGTCGCCTATCTCGACGACGACGCTTATCCTGACCCCCAGTGGCTCACCTATCTCGCGGCCACCTTCATGAGCACATCGCACGCGGGGGTGGGCGGACCAAACATCGCCCCGTCAGCGGACGGACCGATCGCCGAGTGCGTGGCCCAGTCGCCCGGCGGGCCCGCGCACGTTCTCGTGACCGATCACGAGGCAGAGCATATCCCTGGCTGCAACATGGCTTTCCGGAAGGCCTGCCTGGAAGCGATTGGGGGGTTCGATCCGCAGTTCCGGACGGCCGGCGACGACGTGGACGTGTGCTGGCGGCTACGCGAGTCCGGCTGGAGCCTCGGCTTCAGTCCGGCCGCGATGGTCTGGCACCACCGCCGGAATTCCGTGCGCACCTACTGGAAGCAGCAGATCGGCTACGGCCGCGCGGAGGCGATGCTGGAGCGGAAGTGGCCCGAGAAGTACAACGGGCCGGGGCACGTGCGCTGGGCGGGCCGCATGTACGGGCCCGGCCTCGCGCGCGCCCTCGGGTGGCGCCAGCCCCGCATCTATCACGGCGTCTGGGGAAGTGCGCCGTTCCAGTCGCTCTACCAGCCGGCGCCCAGCTTGCTCGGCTTCTTGCCACAGATGCCCGAATGGCATCTGCTCACCGCGGCGCTGGCGGGCGTGGCGGCGTTGAGCGCCGTCTTCGAGCCGCTCAAGCCCGCGGTGCCCATGCTGATCTTTGCCCTGCTGCCGCCCGTCGCCCAAGCCTGGCTGAGCGCGGCCCGCGCGCCCTTTCCGGAAGCCTCGGGGCGCCGAGCTCGGTTGCTGCGGCGGCTGCTGACCGCCGCACTGCACCTGCTCCAGCCCCTCGCCCGCCTGCGCGGGCGCCTCAAAAACGGCCTCACGCCCTGGCGCCGGCACGGCGCCCTGCGGCCGGCGCCTCTCTGGCCCGTCACCGCCTCCATCTGGAGCGAGCGCTGGGGCACGCAGCACGAGCGCCTGCGGACGCTCGAAGCACGACTCCGGGTGGAGGGCGCGTGCGTGCTCCGCGGCGAAGAGCACGACCCCTGGGACTTGGAGGTCCGTGGCGGCATTCTCGGCGCGGCACGGCTCCTCATAGGCCTGGAAGATCATCCCGGCGGCAAGCAGTTGATTCGGCTGCGGTGGTGGCCGGAGGTACCAGGGCGGGGGCCGGTCCTCGCACTGGGCTTCGCGGGGCTCACCGTGGCCGCCGCGCGCGCCGGGGCCTGGGAGGCCGCCCTCCTCCTCGGGTTCGCCGCTCTGCTGCCCGCGCTGCACATGGTCGAGCAGTGCATGGCCGCCATGGCCGCGATCCGCTGGGCCGTGGCGCGACTGCGGAGCGGAGACGCCTGATGGGCGACATCGCCTTGTACCGCCGCCTGCTGCGCGAGGCGCGGCCCTACTGGCCGCGCCTGGGCGTGTTGTTCGGGATCGGGCTGCTGGCGAGCCCCATCGCCCTGCTCAACCCGGTCCCCCTCAAGATCGTCGTTGATTCCGTCCTCGGGAGCCGACCGCTGCCGGCGTTCCTGCAGCCCCTGCTCCCCACGGCCGTCACAAGGTCCCCAGGGGCGATCCTCGCGGTCGCGATCGTGCTCCTCCTGGTCGTGGCGGCGCTGAACCAGCTGCAGGCGCTGGTGAACAAGTACACGCAGACCTCCGTCGGCGAGCGGCTGGTGCTCGGCTTCCGCGCCCAGCTCGTCCAGCAGGCGCAGCGCCTGTCCTTGTCGTATCACGACTCGCGGGGCACCGCGGACTCCTTGTACCGAATCCAGCAGGACGCCTCCGTGATTGACAAGATTATGGTTGAGGGCATCATCCCGTTCGTCGCAGCGGGAATCACGCTGGCGACGATGATCGCGGTCACGATCCGGCTCGACTGGCAGCTCGCCCTCGTGGCCCTGGCGGTCTCGCCGCCCCTGCTGGTGCTCTCCAGCGTCTATCGCCCGCGCATGCGCCGCCAGTCGCGGCGTCTGAAGAAGCGTGAGAGCGCCGCGCTCGCGGTCGTGCAGGAGACACTGGGCGCGCTGCGCGTCGTGAAGGCGTTCGGGCAGGAGGCGCGCGCGACCGACCGCTTCGTCTATCGCTCGACCGAAGCGCTACGCACACGCCTGCACTTGGCTCTGCTCGAAGGCCTCTTCGGGTTGCTCGTGGGCCTGACAATCGCGGCGGGTACGGCGGCGGTCTTGCTCATCGGCGTCCGCCATGTGCGCGAGGGCGCGCTGACGCTGGGGCAACTGCTGATGGCGCTGATCTATCTGGGGCAGCTGTATGACCCGCTGAAGACGATCAGCCGCAAGGCCGCGGGGCTCCAATCCTACCTCGCGAGCGCCGAACGGGCCTTCACGCTCCTGGATGAGCAACCCGAAGTGCCGGAGCGCCCCCACGCGCGGCCCCTCGCGCGCGCCGCGGGCGCCGTGACGTTTCGGAACGTGTACTTTGCCTACGGGCCCGACCCGGATCGCGCCGTCCTGCACGACATTTCGTTCGAGATCGCACCGGGGACGCGTCTGGGGGTCGTGGGCGCGACCGGCGCGGGCAAGACGACCATCATTAGTCTGCTCACCCGCTTCTACGATCCGACCGCCGGCGGGATCCTGCTCGACGGCGTCGACCTACGGGACTACAAGCTCGCCGATCTCCGTCGCCAGTTCGCGATCGTCCTCCAAGAGCCGGTGCTCTTCTCCGTCAGCATCGCCGAGAACATCACCTATGCGGCCCCCGAAGCAAGCCCGCAGCAAATCGTCGCGGCGGCCCAAGCAGCCAACGCCCACGAGTTCATCGAGCGGCTCCCCGAGGGGTACGACACACCCGTCGGGGAGCGTGGCATGAAGCTCTCGGGCGGCGAGCGGCAGCGGATCGCGCTGGCGCGCGCCTTCCTCAAGGACGCGCCGCTGTTGATCCTCGACGAGCCCACGAGCTCCGTCGACGTGAAGACCGAGGCGGTCATCCTCGAGGCGATGGATCGCCTGATGCGAGGCCGCACGGCGTTCCTGATCACACACCGGCATAGCGCGCTCGCGACCTGTGACAGGCAACTGCAGTTGGAGCGAGGACGCCTCGTAGAGGCTACCCCGTCGTTGGTATGTCAGACACGCTGAGCCGGAAGCCGCCCCGAGCCGTCTTCTGGGGGAAACTCGCGTGGCATCCGGCGGTCGTGGCCTGGACCGCATTCGCGGCCGGCGCGACCGCGCCGGAAAGCATCGAAGTGCTGCGCAACGGGAAGAAGTCAGGCACGTATCGGCTCGTCAGCGCGGGGCCGAAGGGTGAGTCGATCATCGCGCAGCGCGCGCCCGTTGCCAGGGCGCTGATCGAGCGGGCGGTCTACGAGCGGATCCTCCCGCACCTCGCCGTCACCGCGCCCCGCTACTACGGGTCCCGCGCGGAAGGCCGCGACTTCGTCTGGTTGTTCCTCGAAGACGTGGGCGACGAGCGTTTTTCGAAGACCGACCCGGCCCACGCAGAGCTCGCGGCCCGCTGGGTCGGCGCAATGCACACCGGCGCGACCGGCGTCGCCGCGGCGCGCGACCTGCCCGATGGCGGGCCGCCGCGCTACCGGGATCATCTGCGCGCCGGTCGCCACACGATCCGCGTCCATCTCGCGAATCCCGCGCTCACCCCCGCGGCCGTGACGATGCTTGAGCACCTCTCGGTGGACCTCGATGCCCTCGAGAGCCGCTGGGCCGGTATCGAGGCCGCGTGCACCGGCGTCCCCGCGACGCTGACACACGGTGACATCCAGCGGAAAAACATCTACATCCGGAGCGTCGCAAACGGGCCCGCGCTCTTCCTCATCGACTGGGAGACCGCCGGCTGGGGCATGCCGGCCTCGGACCTGCCGCTCGTCGACTTGCCGACGTACTGGTCCGTGGTGCGGCCCTTCTGGCCTCACGTCCGGCTCAAGGACGTACAGCGCCTCGCTGTCGTGGGCCGGATTTTCCTGCAGCTCGCCGGGATTCGCTGGGTGAGCCCGGAGCTCGCGTACGACCGGGCGCTGTACCTCAGCCGGCCGACCGCCTGGCTGCGGGTCTTACACGAGCGGCTCGCCGACGCCGTCCGGGACCTGGAGGCACTGACGTGATCGATGCCAGCGCGCCACCCCGCCCCTCTATCCCGGGCACCGCCGAACCCGGTTGGGCCGAACTCGGCGAGGTGCTGGGGGAGCTGCTCGCGGACCACGGTGCGGACGAGGGCCCCACCGAGCTCGAGCGCTTGAAGTCCCGGGTCTATCGCCTGCGGGCTGGGGCGGACGGTGGCGCGCGCTCGTTCGTGCTGAAGCGGTTCGATCCCTGGCTCGCGCGCCGCAACGAGCTCGTGCTGCAGCGCTGGTTGCCCACCCTGGGACTGGGCGCCTGTGCCCCCCGCCTGCTCGCCACGGCGGCGGAGCGGTACGGCCGCTGCGTGTGGCATGTGTACGAAGACCTGGGTGAGGGAGCGCTGGACGCCGCGCATCCGGACCCGAAACCCGTCGCGGCGGTCGTTGATCTCATCGCTCAGCTCCACACCCGCGCCGCCGGCCACGCCGTGGTGCCCGAGTGCCGGCACTACTGCGGCAACCTGGGCGCACCGTTCTTCGTCGCGAACCTGCGCGATGCGATCGCCGTGCTCGAGGCCTTGGCTCCACCGAAGGTCGATCCGACTCCGCAGCAGGGCGCGTTGCGCGGCCGCCTGCTCGGTCGGCTGTACCAGCTCCGCGACGACTTGCCCCGGCGCGTGCACCTGCTGGAGACGCTTGGGGGGCCCGATACCCTGCTGCACGGGGACCTGTGGACGACGAACACGCTCGTCAGCCCCACGGCCCGCGGCCTGGTGGCGCGGTTCATCGACTGGGACCACGCGGCCGTCGGCCCGGTGAGCTACGACCTCTCGACGTTCCTCTACCGCTTTCCCAAGCCGGAGCGCTGGTGGATTCTGGAGGCCTATCGGCGCGCCGTGGCGGGCGCCGGCTGGCGCCTGCCGCCGACAGGGATCCTGAACGCCGTCTTCGAAACCGCCGAGTACGCGCGCTACGCCAATCGCATCATCTGGCCCGCCGTGGCGCTGCTCGAGGAGCGTGCCGCGTGGGGCTTCGAGCAGCTCGCCGAGGTCGAACGGTGGTTCGACGCTCTGGAGCTCGCGCTCCCCGAGTGATGGCAACCATCGTTGTGTCTGCGTACGACGTGGTGAGCTTCCCGGAAGGGGGCGGGCACTTCTGGGTGTACATGCAGTACGTCCAGGGCCTGCGCCGCCTGGGATGCGACGTCTATTGGCTCGAGCAGGTCCGCCGCCGCAAGGACCCCGACCGCGACGCGCGCGCGCTCGCGACGTTCCTGGAGCGGATGGAGCGGTTCGGGTTGGGGAAGCGCGTGCTGCTCTACACGCTCGACGAGGGGGACGGCGCGCCGATCGAGTTTATCGGCGTGTCCCGGGCCGTAGCCGAGGCCGTGCTGCGACGCGCCGATCTCGTGCTGAACTTCCATTACGCCATCGACCCGCGGCTGCTCGCCTGTGCGCGTCGCACCGCCCTCGTCGACATCGATCCGGGGCTGACCCAGATCTGGATGAGCACGGGCCAGCTGCGCGTCCCCGCGCACGACGTCTACTTCACGATCGGGGAAGCCGTCGGAGCGCCGGCGGCGCGATTACCCGATGGCGGCGTCCCATGGGTGCACATTCAACCGCCGGTGTTCCTGGAGCTCTGGCCGTACGTGCACGACCCGCGCTGCGAGGCGTTCACCACGGTGGCCGGCTGGTGGTCGGGCAAGTGGGTCAAGCTGATCGAAAACGGCGACGAAATCTGCTACGACAACAACAAGCGGGTGGCCTTCCTCGAGTACGCGACCCTTCCCGAGATGACTGCGCAGCCGCTCGAGCTCGCGCTGCTGCTGGCGAACGGTGACGTGGCAGACCGTTCCCTGCTCGAGCGTCACGGTTGGCGCATCCGCGACGCGCGCCAGGTCGCGAGCACGCCGGAGCAATATCGGGCCTACATCCAGGGCTCCCGGGGAGAGTGGAGCTGTGCGAAGCCCTTCTTCGTCAAGCTGCAGAACGCCTGGGTCAGCGATCGGACCGGGTGCTATCTCGCCAGCGGCAAGCCCGCGGTCGTGCAACATACCGGCCCCAGCGCCTACCTGCCCAACGGCGAAGGCCTGTTCCGGTTCACCACGCTCGACGAAGCCGCCGCCGCGCTCGACGCCATCAACGCCGATTACCAGCGGCATTGCCGCGCGGCCCGGGACATCGCGGCGGCCTACTTCGACGCCAAGCTGGTCCTGGCCAGGGTCCTGTGCGAGACCTTGCCATGAGGCGGCGCATCGGCTTCCTACTGCCACGCTACTCGCAGCGCAGCACGAGCTGCTGGCCGCTCGTAGTGCAGGCGGTCGCGGACCTTGGGGCGGAGATCGAAATCATCCATCCGCTCGCTCGGCCACTCGAGCTGTCTACGCTCCAGGTCCGGCACGACTTGTACGTGCTGCGCAAGCTCAGCGGTCTCGCGCTAAGCCTCGCCGGGGCGCTGCACGAGCTGGGCGCCACGATCCTGAACTCATATCCCGCGACCGCAGCGGTGCACGACAAGATCGTCGCCGCCGGCATTCTGCAGACCGCGGGCTTGCCCACCCCCGCCACCTATTGCGCGTCGAGCCCCGACGACCTGGCCCCGCTGCTCGACGCGGGGCCCCTCGTCATCAAGCCCTACGACGGCGCGGGCGGGCACCACGTGCACATCGTGCGGGACCCGACCGAGCTGGCGAGCGTGCCGCGCCAGAGCCGCGAGCCGGTCTTCGCTCAGCGCTACCATCCGCCGCAGGGGCCTGACCGGAAGATCTACGCGATCGGCCGCCGGCTGTTCGGCGTCCAGAAGGTGTTTCCACGCCGCACCGAAGCGGAGAAGCACGGGGAGCCCTTCATGCCCACGCCGGAGCTGCGCGACATCGCGCTGCGCTGCGGCCGGGCGTTCGGCATCGACCTCTACGGCGTCGATATCATCGAGAGCGAGGGGAAGCCGTACGTCGTGGACGTGTCCAGCCTTCCCGGGTTCAAGGGTGTCCCAGACGCGCCGCGGCTCCTGGCGCAGCACATCTGCGCGGCGGCGGAGCGCGCCGCGCGGGGACAGCCGGTGCTGCCAGATCGGGCCACCCTCCTGAGCGAGTCGTTGCCATGATCGCGCTCGGACTGCACCGAATCCGCCGGCTATTCCCGGCGCTCCTTCTCCTGGTGGCGATGGCGGCGCGCCCGGCAGCCGCCCAGGTCGGCGCGACTACCGACATCATCACCGGCATGGTCACGGGGCCCGACAGCCAACCCCTCGCCGGGGCCACCGTGCAGGCCACCTCCGTCGAGACCCGGGTGTCGCGCCAGCGGACCACGGACGGGCGCGGCCGGTTCACCATCGTGTTCCCCGACGGCGGCGGGCGCTACGAGCTGACGGCACGCTTCATCGGCATGGCCGCGGTCCAGATCAACGTCGCCCGTCAGGCGGACGAAGACCGGATCGAAGCCAGCATCCGGATGGGCCTGCTCGCAGTGCCGCTCGAGCCCGTCACGGTCAGCGTACGGTCGGGCGCGCAGAGGGATCGCGCGGGGCCGGGGTCGAGCGATCGCAGCTTCGACCCGGACCGGCTGGCGCGCCTGCCGATCAACGCCTCCGACCTGAACGCCGTGGCGACCTTGCAGCCCGGGGTCCTTGGGATGCGCGAGAGCGACTCCACCGCGACGGCGTTCTCCGTCGCCGGGCAACGACCCACCGCGAACAACGTCACCCTCGACGGTCTATCGTTCGGCACGGGGAGCGTGCCCCAGGACGCCGTCCGCTCGATCCGCGTCGTCACGAACAGCTGGGACGTGGCCCGCGGCCAGTTCTCCGGCGGCCTCGTGACCTCGACCACACGCAGCGGCACCAACGTCCCGCAGGGCGCGTTCACCTATGCGCTGCGCGACCGCTCGCTCGCCTGGGGGGAAACCACGGCTTCGCCATTCGGCCAGGGCGCCACGCAAAACCAGCTGGGGGGCGGGATGGGCGGCCCGATCGTCCCCAACAAGCTCTTCGTGTTCGCGGCACTCCAGGGACGCTGGCGCGCGCAGGCCCTGCCCTCGCTCACCACCGCCGATCCCGGCACGCTCGCGCGGCTCGGCGTGAGCCCCGATTCCGCCGCGCGCTTCGTCGCGCTCGCCGCCGCGAGGGGAGTCCCGGTGACGCTCCCCAGCCTCCCGGACGGCCGCAGCACGAACACCACCCTCGCCTTACTGCGCCTCGATTGGCAAGCGAGCGACGTTCACACGCTGACGCTCCGTCTCGACGGCAGCTGGGAATCCCAGGAGCCCACGCGCGTGGGCACGCTCGCCCTCCCCGCGACCGGAGGAACGCGCTCGGCGCGGGGCGGCGGCGTGATGGCGTCGCTCACCTCGTACTTCGGCGGACGCTTCATCAACGAGCTGCGCGGGTACGTGGCGCGCCAGCACCGGGAGGCGCGCGCCTTCCTCGCGCTGCCGTCCGCGATCGTGGACGTCGCATCGGACCTGCCGAACGGCGGTCAGGGCGTGGCGGCGCTGGCGTTCGGCGGCAACGGCGGGCTCCCCCAGCGCACCAACAATCGTAGCCTCGAATTTGCCGACGAGCTGTCGTGGTTGCCGGGCGCCACGGCGCATCGGCTGAAGGTCGGCGTCGACGTGATCGGGACACGGCTGCAGGAGAACCAGACGCCGAACCAGTTCGGTACGTTCATCTACCCGTCGCTCGCCGCGCTCGCCGCCGACAGCGCAGCGATGTTCACGCGGACGCTCGTGCCTCAAGCCCAGCCGGGGACGGCCTGGAACAGCGCCGTGTACGCGGGCGACACCTGGCGCGCGGCCGGGGGATTGCAGCTCACGTATGGCGCGCGGCTCGAGGCTGCCCGCTTCAGCGGCGCCCCGCCCTATAATCGCGCCGCGGATTCTCTGTTCGGGGTGCGCACCGACCGGATTCCCAGCGAGATACACGTCTCGCCCCGCATCGGCTTCACCTGGGCGTTGGGAGGCGGGTCCGGGGGGCCGCAGACCACCTTCCTGCGCGGCGGGGTCGGCGACTTCCGCAGCCTGACGCCGACTTCCCTCTACGCGGCCGCACTCGGGGCCCCGGGGCTTGCGACCGCGGAAACCCAGCTGATCTGCGTCGGCCCGGCTGTGCCGGTACCCGAGTGGTCGCGGTACGCTCAAGACCCGTCCACGATTCCATCGCGGTGTGCGGACACAGCCACCGCGGTCGCCGTCGCTCCCCGACCGAACGTGACAGCCTTCGCTCCCGACTTCGCCGCGCCCCGCGCCCGGCGCGCATCCCTCGCGCTGGTACAACGTTTCGGAAGCAGCTATTACTGGGTGACGCTGGAGGGCAGCTACGCGCGCGGCCTGAGCCAGTACGGCTTCCGCGACCTGAACCTGGCCACGACGCCGCGCTTCGCGCTCTCGGACGAAGGCGGCCGCCCCATCTATGTGCCGGCCGACTCGATCGTCCCGGCGACGGGCACCGTTGGCTCCACCGGCTCGCGCCTCCACCCCGAGTTCGGCAGCGTGCTGCTCATGCGCTCCGATCTCCAGTCGGACACGAAGCAACTCACCCTCACCTTCACGGGAGCGACACGGTGGGGCGCGTCGTTCCGGCTCGGGTACACGCTCACGCGCGCCCGTGACCAGTCGTCATTCTCGTGCTGTTCGGCGTCGGCCGGGTTCGGCTCGCCGACGACCGGTGGTAATCCGGACGCGCGCGAGTGGAGCAGGAGCGGTCTGGAGCGGCGTCACGCGTTCGTGGGCACCGTTACGCTTCCCGTCACGCGGGCGCTCGACGTCAGCGCGATCGGCAGCTTCACCTCGGGGGTCCCCTTCACGCCGCTCGTCCGGTCCGATATCAACGGCGACGGCGCCAGGAACGACCGCGCGTTCATCTTCGATCCTGGATTGACGGCGGACACGGCGGTGACGAACGGGATGCAAGCGCTGCTCGCCACTGCGCCCTCAGCCGTGCGCAGCTGCCTGCGCCGCCAGCTCGGCCGGATCGCGGCGCGCAACTCCTGCACGGGGCCCTGGCAGCCCGCCCTCGACCTGCAGCTCAACTGGCGACCGGCGGGGCTGGGGCTCGACCGGCGGCTCACGGTTTCGCTCCTGACCGTGAATCTGCTCGGCGGCCTCGATGCCTGGCTGCACGGCGCCGTGAACCTGCGCGGCTGGGGGTGGGCTGCGGCGCCGGACCCCGTGCTCCTGTACGTGCGCGGCTTCGACCCGGCGACCCCCCGGTTCCACTACACCGTGAACGGGCGGTTCGGCGCTACCGCCAGCGCGAGCAGCGGCATCACCGTCCCGTTCCAGATCGCCCTGCAGGGACACCTCGCAATCGGCCCCGGCCCGATCCGCCGGAGCGTGCGCGGCGCCCGGCAGACGACTCCGGGTCTGCCCGCCCCCACCCTGCCCAGCAACCCCATCACCGCGATCCTCGGGCTGCGGGATTCGCTGGGCTGCACCCCCGACCAAATCGCCCAGCTGCGGGCGATCGCGGACTCGCTCGACGCGCGGAACCACCTGCTCCCGGAGTCGCTGGATACCGGCTTGAAGCTCGCGGCGGCGCGGGACAACGCCCGGTGGGCGCTCGAGCGCGCCCGCGCGGTGCTCGCCCCCGAGCAGTGGAGCAAGCTCCCCGATCCACTCAAGTCTCCCGGACCGGCGTTGAACGATTAAGGAGGGCGCGGCTAGCTCTGCTTGTACCTCCAGGCTTCGATCTTCGCGCCGTTCGCCTTCAGCTGGAACGGGTGATTGCCTCCCGGCTCGATGGCCGGGACGTCGACGGACTGCGCGACCACCACCTCGCCCTTGGCGTTCAGGAACTCGAACGTGACCTTCAGGGGCGCGTTGGTCAGCTTCGCTGCCGCGTCAGCAGCGAGCTTCTGATAGCCGCAGCGAGCGGCTACCGTCGTCGCCGGACCAGGGGCCCGACAGCGGCTGACGAGCGTGGCCGAATCGGGCAGGGAGCGATAGTTGGTGAACAGGCCGGAGAGCGTCGCATTCTGGTCTCCCGGCGAGAAGCTGCCCACCGTGACCTCGATCGGCAGGGCGGTATCGGCCACCATCAGATAATGGAGGGTCGAGTCGGGCTTCTTTTGGAACTGGAAGCCCTGGGCAAGGAGCCGCAGCGTGCTGCGGTTCATCGGGTCGACGGCGTACAGCCGCTGGGCCACCGGCAGCATTCTCGCCGAGTCATGCAGCGCCAGGTACGCGTTCGCCAAGTTGAACAGCCCGTCTCGGAAGAATGGATTCTTGGCGAGACCGGCCTCGAACGCCTTCGCTGCCAGTCGGTAGGTCACCGCGACTTCGCCGTCGTAGTCGCGGACCCGCCGGGCGGTCACCGAATCACAGCGGGCACTGATCGCGCGGGCCGTGAGCGTGCGGCCGGTGCGCCGGGCCTCCGTCCGACAGGAGGTCCCGGTCGCGGCCGTGTCCGGGAGCGGCGGCGCGGAAGAGAAGATCGACGTGCCCGCGAAGAACAACCCCATGGCGTCAACCGAGTCGGCGTTGTTCACGATCTTCGTGTAAATCGCGGTGGCCGAGTCGGTCCTCCCGAGCGAGGTGTAGACCGCCGCGAGCCCGGCCAGAGCCTGCGCGTCGCTCGGCACGACGCCCAGATAGTCCTTGTAGGCGGCCTCGGCCTCGGGCCAGCGCTGGGCCCGATAGTAGGAGGCGGCGACGTTGAACAGCGCCTCCTTCTTGTCAGCGGCGTACTTGGGATCGCTGGAGGCGGCGATGGCGAGGCGGAAGTACCGGGCGGCGGAGTCGGCCTCGTTGGCGTTGTAGAACAGCGCGCCAAGCAGCTTGAAACCGGTGGGCTCGCCCGCGTAGATCGCGTTGGCCTGTTGCAGCAGGTGGATCGCCGAGTCGCTCTGACCGGCGTTATAGGCCGCCACCGCGCCGTTGTAGAGCGGCACCCAGAGATCCCGTCGCCAGAAGGCAATATCGTCCTTGCAGGCCGGTTTCAGCTGCTCGGCCCGGCGAAACGCGGAATCCGCCCCCGCGGCGTCTTTCACCATGCCATAGTAGCGGCCCAGATAGTACCAGGCCGCCGGGTTCTGGTCCTGACCATTGGCCGTGACGGCCTGGAGCAGATTCCGGTTGGCGTCCTTCAGGTCCTTCTGGATCTGCTCTTGGAAGCGCCCTTCCGCCGCACTCTTCAGATACAGGAGGCCGGCATTCACTAGGTAGTGGTTCGGCTTGAGGTCACACCTTACCGGAAGCCAGATGCCGTGCTGCGCGGCCGCCGGCGTCGCCGCCAGCGCCAGCGCCAGTCCCAACCTCGGTCCCAGTCCGCACACCGGCCGCATCGTCATCTCGTCACTCCTTGGATTTGGCCATCAAGGCCTCGGCGTCGCGCTGCACCGCGCGCGCCACCTCGAGCGGCGGCCGGCCGAGCGCCTCGGCGGCCGCGAGCACATCGTCGTACTCAGGCTTGAGCCGCACGGCGCCGCCGTCCGGCTGCTCCAACACCTTCACCCGCACGTGTATGTCCGGGCCCAGCTGCACCGTCACCTGACGTCGCGGCAGCGTGGCCCGTTCGGCCACCCAGCGCCGCACGCCCGCCGTCGTGCTGTGCCGAAACAGCGCGGCCGTCACGGCGTCCATCCGGTCCTCGGGCGCGACGACCTCCACCCGGAAGCCCGATCGTCCCTTCTTCATCTGGACCGGCCAGGTTTGGACATCGAGCGCCCCCGCCGCGACCAGCGCCTGGCGCAGCGGCTCGACGTATTCGGGGGTCATGTCGTCCACGTCCGTCGCGAGCAGCGCTACTCGTCCAGCCTCCTCCGCCGCCTCCGCCACGAGAATGCGCAGCGCGTTGGGATAATGCTTGGGATTGCGCCCACCCGCCCCCCAACCGCTCCCCGTCACCCGCCACCGCGCGGGCGGGCGACCCTGCGACAGCACCCGCAGCAGCACGGCGCCGGTCGGCGTCGTCCCCTCCCCTTCCACCGGACCGCCCGACGCGACGTCGAGCCCCTCGAGCAGGATCATCGTCGCGGGCGCCGGGACGGGCAAACGGCCATGCGCCGCCTCCACCCAGCCCGTGCCGAGCGCCGGCGCCCAAGAATAGATCGCGTCCACGCCCAGGCGCTCGAATCCCTCGATTGCCCCGACGATGTCGAGCACGGCGTCCACCGCGCCGACTTCGTGAAGGTGCACTGTCTCCGGTGGCACGCCGTGCACCTTCCCCTCGGCTTCCCCGACGAGCCGAAACGCGCGCAACGCGCGCTCCTTGACCCAATCGGAGACGGGCGCGCGCCCCACGAGGCGCAGCAGCTCGCCGACATGCCGCCCGTGCGGCCGCTCGGGGATGGTGAACTCGACCTGCTTGCAGCCCACCCCGGCGCGCTGCACGTCCCGGATCGCCACCGCGACCCCCTCGAGCTGCAACCGGCGCGGCAACTCTTCGAGCCAGGCGGGCGACACCCCAAGGGCGAGGAGGGCGCCCAACGTCATGTCGCCGCTGATCCCTGCGGCTGGGTCCAGGATTGCGATTCGCATGGGCAAGTGGCCAAATATAAACGGGTTAGCCCCGGTAGAGCCACCCAGCCCCGGTGTTAAACAAGACCACGCGGTCGGAGGGCTGCATGGCGCCACGCCGCTTGAGCTCGACGGCCGCGGCGAGGGCCGCGCCGCCTTCCGGGGCCGCATCGATCCCTTCCGCGGTCTGGAGCTCCCGCGCGGCGGCGGTGAGCGCCTCGTCGGACACCGCCACGGCTCCACCGCCGCTTTCGCGCAAGGCGCGCAGCATAAGGCGGTCGCCGAACGGTCCAGGCACACGCAATCCCGAGGCGACGGTCCACGGCTCCGGCCACGGGGTGCAACGGTCCAACCGCTCCTCGAAGGCTTTCACGACGGGCGCGCAGCCGCTCGACTGCACGCTGTACATCCGCGGCAGCGCGCCCGCTCCGTCCCCCCCTCCCCCCCGCCCTCGGAGCCACCCGGCGGCGCGCAGCTCCTGAAACGCCTTCCACATCCCGATCAGTCCGGTTCCCCCTCCGGTGGGGTACACGATCGCATCCGGCAGGGTCCAGTTCCCTTGTTCCGCGAGCTCAAGTCCGAGTGTCTTCTTGCCTTCGATGCGGTAGGGTTCCCGTAGCGTCGACACGTCGATCGCACCGGAGTCCGCGGCGTAGGCGCGCGCCGCGGTACCGCAATCGCCGATGTGGCCGTCGAGCAGCACCAGGTCAGCCCCGAAGCTGCGGATCTGGGCGAGGATCGTGGGCGGTGTGTTCGCGGGCGCGTACACCCGGGCGCTCGCCCCCGCGCGGGCGGCGTAGGCGGCGAGCGCGATCCCGGCGTTCCCCGCGGTGGGCACGACGAACCGGCTCGCTCCCGCGCGCACCGCTCGGGTCACCGCGGCGGCGAGCCCGCGCGCCTTGAAGGAGCCGGTAGGGTTCGTGCCTTCCTCTTTGACGAGGAGCTCTTGGAAGCCGTATCGCGCCGCGATGCGGTCCACCCGCAGCAGCGGCGTCCCCCCTTCCCCGAGGGTCACGGGCTCCTCGCCATCGGCGAGCGGCAGCCACTCCCGGAAGCGCCACATGGTGCCTCGCCGCTCGCGCAGCAGGCGCTTGATCTCGGGCGACGGCGCGGCCGCGTAGCGGACCAGGTAGGGCTGGGCACAGGCCTCGCACACGCTGGGGAGGCCCTCGGCGCCGCGCGTCTGCCCGCAGCCGGAGCACTCGAGGGTCCAGGACAGACTCATCGGCGTCCGTTCAGGGTCTCGAGGATGCGCTCGGCGAGGGTGGTCGAGAAGCCGGGGAGCGCGGCGATCTCGGCGCTGCTCGCCGTCTTCACACCAGCCAGCGAGCCGAACCGCTCGAGCAGCGACCGGCGCCGTCCGGGGCCGATGCCCCGAATGGTCAGGAGCTCGGAGGTGATCGTGCGCTGCGCGCGCCGCCGCCGGCTGTAGCCGACCGCGAAGCGGTGCGCCTCGTCGCGCGCGCGCTGCAGCAGCTTGAGCGAGGAGCTGCGCCGCGACAGCCGCAGGCTCTCGGATCTGCCGGGGAGAAAGACCTCCTCTTCCCTCTTGGCCAGGCTCACGATGGGGAGCGCCTCCTGCCCGAGGGCGCGCGCCGCGTCGACCGCGGCGCCGAGCTGGCCCTTGCCGCCGTCGATCACCATGAGATCGGGGACCGGCTTGCCCTCCTCCAGCCGTCGCTTCAGGAATCGCGTCACCACCTCGTGCACCGCCGCGAAGTCGTCCTGCTGGCCAGGCCCACGGATCTTGAAGCGACGGTATTCCGCCTTGCGCGGCCGGCCGGCGTCGAACCACACGAGCGAGCCAACCGTGTCGCGGCCCTGGTTGGTCGAGATATCGATGCACACGAACGACCGCGGCACCTCGGCGAGGCCGAGGTCGCGCCCCAGCGCGTACACGGGGTCGGCGGCGCGCTCCTCGATGTCGAATGCCTCGATGAGCAGGCTCTCGAGGAGGTGCCGGGCGTTCTGGTCCGCGAGCTCGACCAGCTTGGCGTTCGTGCCCCGCTGGGGGACGTGCCAGGTCACCCCTGGCGCGAGCTGGTGCAACGCCCCGACATCCTCGGGGACCAACGGCAGCAGAGCGCTCGACGCGCGGGCCTCGAGTGGCAGGTAGTAGCGCACCAGGAACGCGCTCAGGATCGCTCCGTCCACCTCGTGCTCGGCGTGCTCGAGGAAGCGGTGCTCCCGGGCGATCACCCGCCCGCTGCGCACCCGCAGGATGACGCCGCAGGCGTCGTCGCCGTCGCGGGCGAAGCCGATGGCATCCGCGTCGCCGCCGCCAACCAGCTCGACGGTCTGGGGTTGCTCCAGCTGCTCCAGCCAGCGGATGGCATCCCGCAGCTGCGCCGCCCGCTCGAAGTCCAGGCCCGTGCTCGCCTGCTGCATCCGCTCCCGCAGGCGCTGGCGCACGTCCACCGTCTTACCCTCGAGGAACAGCAGCACGTCGTCGATCATCCGGCGGTAATCTTCCCGCGACTGGTAGCCCACGCACGGCGCCCGGCAGCGCTCGATGTGGTAATCGAGACACGGCCGGTCGGGGTGGTCATCCGGCAGGGCGTAGTGGCAGGACCGGACGGTGAAGATGCGGCGGATGATCTTGAGGGTATTGCGAAGCGTATAGACGTCGGTGTACGGGCCGAAGTAGCGCGCGCCTTCGAGGTTCACCCGCCGCACGACCAGCACCCGGGGGAAGGGCTCCCCCACGGTCACCGCGATGCGGGGGTAGCTCTTGTCGTCCCGCAGTAGGACGTTGAAGCGGGGGCTGTGCTCCTTGATGAGGTTGTTCTCGAGCAGCAGCGCCTGGGCCTCGCTCGGGACGATAATCGTCTCCAGGTCGGCGATCTGGCGGACCAATGCGGCATGCATCGGGTTATCGGCGGCCTCGGGCCCGAAATAGCTCGGCACGCGATTGCGCAGGCTCTTGGCTTTGCCCACGTAGAGCACCTCGCCCGCCTGATTCTTCCAGAGATACACCCCCGATTGGTCCGGGAGCGCGGCGAGCTTGCGGGCAATCAGCGCAGGAACTGCCACAGGCGATGGGCGTCAGGGTGGCGCAACACCAGGGTCAGGCTGCCATACACCACAGCAAAGATAGCCACGGCCGCCACGGCCAGGGGGATCGGATGCCAGCCGGCCGCGGCGTGAGCCGCGAGCGCCCCTGCTCCGCTCGCCGCCGCGGCCGCCGCGAGCGCGGTCCCGAACCCGCGCCAGTCCTCCCCGCGCATCACCGTGCCGATGCGCTTGTCCAGGTCCTTGAGATGG
>Ga0209236_1000974_pt1 | contig 17032 bp, 18 predicted proteins | sample GraSoi013_1_40cm_FD_185819 | JGI IMG/M metagenome (GOLD analysis project Ga0209236, IMG submission 185819) | Grasslands soil microbial communities from the Angelo Coastal Reserve, California, USA - Sample 09_27_2013_1_40cm (SPAdes) (version 2) | ecosystem: Environmental > Terrestrial > Soil >... | reverse complement strand
CAGCACTCCGCCGACGTCTCGGTGACAAAGGGCTTAACGCAGCAGTTCGATATGATTGGTCGGCGACGATGGGCCCGGCAGTTGATGATACTGAAGATCTCTTGGGCGCTCGCTCGCGCTAACCCACCCTTTGCCTGATTCGGCCGAGTTCTCCCGCGAAGAGGCCTGCAGCGGATGCGACCATGATCGTGTAGTCTAGGCCGTTATGCCAAAAGAAGTGGGCCGTCGAGCGCATCTTGTGGGAGATCTTGATTAGGTGAAAGATCAATAACGGAAGCGTCAGGACGCCAGAGAGCGGATTTAGGATCGCGACAAGTAGCCAGAGAAGGAACGCGGCGACCTTTCCAATAAGACGCAGCGTAATTCGAATTGCGCGGTTTTTTTCGTAGGCACGGTTCACGTCGTTTTCCAGGTCCGACTTAACCCAGAGGTAGCTGTTCGTGAATACCTCGCGTAGGTTTTGTCGCGGCTTCCAATAAACAGCTGCGTTTCGCGCCAATCGAAAGCGTAATCCTAGCCTCGAAGCCTGAGCGTTAAACCAGCTGTCCTCGGATCGGAACAACCTTTCAGGAAAGGGCCCCACGAGTTCGTATGCACGACGTCGGACCAGAATTGATCGATGAGAAGGCTGGTTCCAATCGGACGGAAGACGATCAGGATCCGGATAAAAGAAATCGGCGACGGCGCCCTCCCATGCCGACGCTGGATCTGCTGCATAAACCCCTGACACAATGTCCACATCTTTTTTCATCGAGAAAAGGAGCTCTTCTAACCAGTCGATTCGAGCGACGCATCCACCATCGATCGAAGCAATGAGATCATGTCGTGCATTTGCCAACGCGACATTCCGCGCTTGGGCGATGTTTGTTTTTGGCGCAACAACGAGTCGGATTCGTTCATCTTTTTTCGCATACTCCCGAACAACGTCGGTAGTCCCATCGGTTGAACCGCCATCTACCACCAAGATCTCGTCCGGAGGAAGAGTTTGAGCGAGTAGCGACTTCAGCAACGGGCCGATGGTGGTCCTTTCATTGAGCACTGCCGCGTATACGGAAACCTCTGACATTATTTACTGGCCTCGAGAGATGGGAACGGGCTCGCTGCGATGCCATCCATGGCGCCTTCAATTCGGCCACGAACCATCTCGCACCACGCGCGCAAGATGCCCGTCGAGCCTTCGTACTTCGATCGTTGTCGTCGCAAGACACCCAAGTCGTGGCGAAACAGCCGGGCTTGTTCGGCAAGTAGTCGCGATGTCGAAACCCGATTTCGAAAGTTCTTTAGCGAGAAATACGCGCGCATTTTCGAAGAGTAATAGATGAAACTCTCGCGTGTTGGCCCGTCCGCGAAGTCGTGATCAACGATTGCGTCGTTGACGAACCGAACCTGGAACCCTGCATTCGCGAGCCTTATACAGACATCGGTCTCATCGTAGTAATACCGGTAGTATGGATCGAATCCTCCGATCTGGAGCAATGCCTTCCTACGGAACGCCATGTTACAACCGTTGATAGTGGGTATCCGTGGAGTTTTTGTGGCAGGCTCTTCGACGCCATGAGTGATGCCGAAAGGGTCCACCCACCACTCGTGGACTACTTGCTCACCCGTTCGAGTGTCGATCACCGCGCCTCCAACACCGCCGACGGATTCTTTGAAACCGGCCATGAGAATCGGTGCCCACCCAGGCCGCGCCCTAGCGTCATCGTCGATGAATGCAACGAATTCCGTGTCTGCCTGTTCGACTCCAATGTTTCGTGCTTCCGCAATGCCGCCTCCTCGCGGCTGGATTACCGTTCGTAGCCCTCGTTCCACAGCCACCTGCTCTGCCCTTTCGTCGCCGTCGACGAGAACAAGAAGAAGCTGCAGGTCCGGCATATTTTGAGCGACGAGCGAGTCGATGCACCGTTTGAGGTGTTCGGCTCTTTCGTAAGTACAGACGATGGCAGTTAGAGACACGGCCGACCCGCGACGTGCGATCCGATGCTTGGGCCCGGACTAAAGGCTTTTCCACGAGAGTTTCCTGCGTGAGAACACGCAGTGTTCATGATGCTTCGCGCTCCCAACGATAGATTTTTGTGAAATGGACTCCTTTGTAAACCATTAGAGGTCGCAGCAGCGGGAAAAGGAATTCGTGAACCCGCCGAATCTCGCCATTCAGGAGTCCAGACCACGCGCGTCCCCACATCCGGGGTGACAATATATCGAAGAAGGCGTCGAGTAGGGAGTATTGGACGTCGGCGTATCGCCATCCGAGTCCTTCATTCTCAAGCCTCAGGGCAAGATCGCGAGGGCCATACACGTGCGTGTGGAGCACCGGAGCATTTGGAACCACCATCGCTTCAAATCCAGCAGCTCGGAGATCTCTTTGCAGGACTTTGTCCTCGTTCATGGGAACCGCTCGGAAAGGAACGAGTTGGAGGATGTCCTTTCTAATTGCTAGGTTGCAGCTGGAAAGACCCACGGGGAACTTCTGCAGCCATCGCCGGGTTTCACTGGTGAAGAAAAAGCCGCCACATCTCCACCAATAGAACCCATGGGATTCGCTTAGCGCCGGACCCTGCACGACTTTTGCACCGGCGCTAAAGGGTTCGACTAGCAAGGTTAACCACTCGTCGGATGCCGGGATGTTGTCCTGGGAGAGGAAAACAAGAATCTTTCCCTTGGCCTGCTGGGCCGCGAGGTTCTTGGTTGCACCGTAGTTAAAGGAGTTGGGTGCGAGGCGAACTACCCGTGCACCGCGGATCGATGCAAGCTCCACGGTTCGATCCACCGAGCCCGAATCGACGACGAGTACTTCGAATGGGACGTCCGAGTGTTGGGCGAATATCGCTTCGAGGCTGCGTCGGAAGTCGTCACCTCCGTTTTTCGTGAGGTACACGATCGTGACCTCCGGCTGGCTGCCATTCATTTGGAGCACTAGATGCAGGCCAGCGCATAATCATTCTTCAGTCGTTCTCACCCCGAAAGACTAATACTTGGGCCTCTCCTTCGAATCGGAGGACGTTCTGTAGTCATGAAAGTGGCACTGGTCCGCGACGAGTTTGACGCCCGTACATTCAAACTCCGGTCCGCCCTGCTCGACGCAGGTCTCGACGCTAACGAGTTTGTCCGTTTTGTCGGATACCATGGCCTGTACGGATCATACGCGTCGCCCGACCGCACGAAGCGATACCGTTTCTACTACGACGGGTCGCGCTTCGAATTCCTTCTGCGTCATCTAGCGATGCCGAATGCTTTGTCATATCGTCATTTGGCGGAACGTCTTGCGGACCAAGGGTATCGCGTGTTCCATGCAAACTCGGTTACGGATCACCTCGCTGCTGGACTCATTCGGCACGGGAGCACCCCTGTCATTACCGAAGTATACGATTCCACATCCTTGTATGAAGTCAAAAACCTTCGTGCCGCATTTTCGCCGACCGGATCTTCGCCACGCGGGACTCGATCTCGGCTCGTTGATCACATAGTTGCCAACGCTCTCGAGTGGGAACGTCTAAGTCACGAGGAAGCTGCCGGGCTCGTATACACAAGTCGTGAAATGCTCGAGTACGCGAAGTCCATGTACCAGGTTAGATGCCCGACTGTCATCGTCCCAAACGCGGTCTATGGAAAGCTCCTGCCGCGTTCGCCTCCACCACATCGACTCTCGGAAACGGAAGGGGGAGTTCACCTCGTCTATGTTGGCGTCATCCGTGACTCACCCGGAGGCCACCATCGTGACATCTGCGCATCACTTGACGGGATTGCTCGGCAGGACACGATCGTCCATCTCTATCCTTTGATTCCTGAATCGGAGGAGGAGCGGGTGAAATCCAGACTCGGATCGAATCCGAACATCCGCTGGCATTCGCCCATCACGTACCAGCAGCTCTACAGGGAGCTCCCAATGTTCGACGCCGGGTTGATCCTCCTCGCGCCGTTCGATGTTGAACTCCTCAACGTGGCGCTTCCGAACAAGATTTTCGAGTATGCTGCCGCTGGACTTCCCGTCTTTGTTTCCCCCTACAAGCCCCTCTTGTCGTTCATTCAGGAATTCAATTGCGGTCGAGTCATCCAAGACCTGGAGTCCACAGGCGATCGCGTCCGATCATGGCGGATTCCGTTCCGTCCCGAGTTCACAATTGAACATTACATCCCAGCCTTGTCGAAACTCTACTCAAAGGTCGCCGCCTGACACGTTAGCTGCTTCGTAATGACCAGGGTTCCTCTCCTGATTCAGTCAGGAGTGTTAAGTCGGCCTTCCGCCCTCGCACTGAGGCTTTCAGGCCTTGCCAGCGCGGCGAGCGCACAAGGCGTCCGGGTTTCACCCCAGGACCGCAGGACTCTAACTAGCTCGCTCACCAAAGCAGGGCCTTCGCCTTGCGGATTCGCGCAATCCAAATTGCCTCTCGAGCGAGTCGACGGACAAAGGGAATTGCCTCCAAGATTCGATCCACACCGGTCAGAAAAGGGAATTGCTCAACGAGCCTTGCCGGGAGAACGCGAACGTAAAACCTCGTCTCAATTTCCAGGCCTGCGGCTCGAAGGCTCGACTCGATGTCCCGATCGTGGAATCGATGGTTCGCCTGGAGGGGTCGACGTCGATAGTATCTCTCTCGTTCACTCTGGGAGAGTTCCTTCCATGTCCCCTCTGTTGACAGAAATCTTGCCCATGACAAATGTCTGATTAGGGGCGCTTCGGCCAGGAGCACCCCATGGGGTTTGAGAACTCGAAAAAATTCGTGGATGGCCATGGAGGGATCCTGCGTGGTCCCAGGGAGATGTTCTAGGACCTCGAAGCTTACGATGAAATCCGACACGCCGGGTTTGAACGGCAGTTTCCGTATGTCCGCTTGGATGAAATCGACTATTGCACTCGAATTGTTTAGGACCCTCTGCCGGGTCTCTTCGAGCATTTTGCGAGAAACGTCGACCGCTACGGTCCTTGAAGATCGGCGTTGGAGCGCAGCGGTATGTCGCCCGGGGCCGCAACCAGCGTCGATTGCGAGCTTGGGCCGTCGGTTCAGGAAACTGCTCAGGATTTCCGACTCCCGGCGATGGTAGTAACCGACATCGTACCAAAGGCGATCAACGATGTCGTAGTATGCGGGAGCGATTTCGTCGAAATGTTCGCGGACCCCTAGGGGGGTCGGTTTAGCCATCCGAACAACCTCCGAATCGGAAGAGATAGAACCTCTTTCTCACGCTGGGACATCGATCGACCTTCGACGATGAGAACAGCCGCAAGGATCAAGATTCCGAACACGCTGGAACCCGGAACAATTTCGTTTGCCAATAAGGAGGCCCCGAGAAACCCGGCGGATATTAGGGACGATTGGGCGACGCCTTTGATCCGAATGGACCATCGCATCGAGGCGTAGGCGATAGTTACGCAATAGTGAATCACATACGCAGACAGGAACGCGATTGCGAGGCCAACCTCCTTCATTGTTGGTACAAGCAGGAAGGATAGGGAAAGGAACACTGTTGCCCAGATCATGTTGATAGCCAGCCCGTCCCAAGTCCGGCCAATTCCTGCTATCGCAAGACCAACAATCCCGGCATTCCCGGCGAAGAAGATCGCCGCAGCTAGCATCCGAGCCACAGGCGCAGATAGGGCTCCCTTCGTCCCGAATAAGAGTCCCAAGATTGGTTCTGGAAACAAGATGATTGTCATGGTAGGAGGCAGCAGAAGGAAAGTCGTGATTCGTAAGGTTCGAAGAAGAAAAACAGCCAGGTCCGCCGGGCGCTCGCGATTGAGTCGCGAGACGAGCGGCAGAAAGGGGAGTCCGATGGAATCCGGGATGAAGAAGAGGTACGTCGCGAGAGACATTCCAACGGTATAACGCCCCAGTTCGGCGAAGGACGCATTGGCCGCCAGAAGAGTGTTGGCAAGCCATTGAGCGGGTACCACGAGGAGTCCTGCAGCCATTGCGGGGAAGGCATAGTTCATGAGTTTCCGATACGGTTCACGGCGTTGTGGCACGACAATCCTAAGGCCTCGGCCCTTCCATATCGACCGGAGGAGAGTCACCCGAACCAGAATTGCAATCAAGGCATTCACCACACTGGCAACAACCGCCCCTAAGAGACCAAGGGAAAGAACGAGGCCGACCGTTGTCGGCATGGAAAGAATCGAGGCGGCAATGTCTTTCCGCCCGAGCTCACGTATGTGTTCGTACGCCTGGATGGTTGCGATTATCGGGGAAAGCCCTGCCGATGCGATCAGGCCGAGCGCGGCGACGGGGAGCAGCACCGCGACCAAAGGCTCTCCGTAGACCGCGGCGGCCAGAAGAGGCGATGCTGCGATAAGCGTGACCACTGTGACCGTTGTCGCGACTAACGTTAAGATGATCGCAGCCCCAATCAAACGACTCGCTTCCTCATTTCCGCCCTCCGGCAAGTCGGAAAGGAACTTCACAACTGCTTGGGGGAGTCCCAGGCTCGCTACGGTACTGCCAACGACGACCAGCAGCAGGATAATGGACAAGACACCGAGGTCATACAACCCCAGCGTGCGTACAATGACTATCGAGTTCACAATGCTGGCGACTCGAACCGCCAGTTTGGATGCAAACGAGTAGAGTCCGCCAGCAGCCATTCGTTCTGCCTTGGTCTCCGACGGGACTGGCCCGCTTCCAACCATAGTATCTCTTACCCGCTCACGCGAGGCGATGCGTCGGGCGACGTTCCGAGCAGGTGAATTTCGAAACCGCTTCGCGCCCACTTGGCGTGATCAACGCAGTGACGGGTATCGAACAAAACGCGTTGTCGCACGCGCCTAGAAACGAGTGCGGGGTCGATATAGAAGAACTCGCGATGGTCTGTCAGGATAAGAATACAATCTGCTCCATCTAAAGTATCCTCTAGCGGTGTGGTCGGATAGGCCTCGTGGGGCACAAGCGGATCATACGGAACCACGTTGACCCCCTTTCCACGGAGAATTTCGATGACATGTATTGCAGGGCTCTCGCGCACATCGTCCGCATTTCCTTTATAGGCGACTCCAAATGCAGCAACTTTCGGTCTCTTGATGCCTCGAAGGAGATTCAGAGTTCTCTGCACGACCTTCTCCGGCCTCACATCGTTGATATGCCTTGCGGTCGGAATGAGCCTTGCATCCACCCGGGGAGTGAGGAGGAACCACGGGTCCACGGCGATACAGTGTCCGCCTACGCCTGGCCCAGGTCGCAAAAGATTGACTCGTGGATGTCTGTTCGCAAGATCGATTACCTCCCAAATGTCGACTCCGTGAGCCTCGGCAAGGTCAGCGAGTTCGTTCGCGAACGCGATGTTGACGTCGCGGAAAGCGTTTTCGGCGAGCTTGACGAACTCGGCGGTAGCAAGATCAGTCAAGTGAATCTTACCACGAACGAACGTCGCGTACAGTTCTCGCGCTCTTTCCGCACACATAGGTGATAATCCCCCGACGATCCTGTCGTTCTCCTGGATCTCGCGTATGATGTTTCCTGGCATGACCCGCTCAGGACAGTAGGCGAGGTGAAAGTCGGGCCCTGCCTGGAGACCTCCCTTCTCCAAGATTGGTCTAACAGTATCGGAACACGTTCCTGGAGGGACCGTCGATTCGACGATTACAGTTGAACCCCTGCCAACATAGCCAGCGATTGTCTTCGCGGCGGACTTCACTGCGCTCAAATCCGCTTGGCGGTCCTTTTTCGGAGTAGGCACGCACAGAACGAAGTATTCAGCTTTCTTTGGTTTCTCGGAAATTCGGAGCCGATTGGTCCGAATTGCATCGCGCACAATGGCAGTCAAGTCTTTTTCGCGTATGGGGATGTTTCCGTTGTGCAACGCCTCGAGAGTCTGTGGCGAAATATCCACACCGTGGACGTCACTACCATGGAGGGCAAGCATCGCCGCGGTAGGAAGCCCGATGTAGCCGAGTCCGATTACTACGACGTTCGCCACGCCTCACTCTGCACAGTTCAGGTGCGAACTGGTCTCGTTGATTCCCAGATATGAAACTTCCCGAAAGAGAATCGTGGGCGATACCGGGGCAGGGACTGCTGCGCACGATTCCCGGTGACGAAGCGTCACGTCGCACTGCCATCGAGAATGGCTTCCGTGGGCTGTAGTCTGCCGCACTGGGGGCATTCGCGTCCCCGCAAGCAGGCCTTGTGATGGTATGATCCGCACTCGCATCGCAAGGCTGGGAGAGCGGGACTCAACGGTCTACCGCAGGATTGGCACGATAGTTCCCTGGGTCGCGACTCAGCTAATCGCGATCCGTCCGCCGTCGACTCTTCGTCTGGCCGAATCAATCTCAGCAACACCCCCCAGAAGAGGGCGATCCATGCAATGAAGATCAGCCAACCTAGGTACGAATGCGCCAGGAGCATGTTCTGGAGGGCGGTCTCGTCCGAGTCCGTATAGTAGCCCACCAAGACGATTACGACCATTCGAAGCACGTTTGCGATATAAGCGGTTGTTAGCCCCAATGCAAGGAGAAGCCAGAGGCGCCGAGACATTTGGTCGAATTCGGTAAACACGAAGGCGACGAACGCAGACGCGAATATTCCGAAGGAATAAATGCCCGAGCAAGCTGTGGTAATGACCACGGTGACCTCGATCGGTGTGCGTTGCGGCATGAAGGTTAATCCAGGTGCAGTGGAACCCGCTACTGCGTGGACGGTGTTGCTGACTCCCACGAGTCTAAGTAGGGCGCCCGTTTGGGGAGCGAGCGCGACCCAAGAGTATCCGTCTACTGAGCGTTCAAAGTCGGCGTAGTATGCACGAGCGATTAACAGAGGGACGACCAGGATTACGTTGAGGCAGAAGAAGAATGTGAGGACGAAGTCACGTTCTCGAGCAAATCGCGTCGGCGCAAACCGGTACCCAATCAACGCCGCGGCCCCGAGGAGGACGATTGTGTCTTCTGTCTGTAACGCTGGCGTGGCGGATAGCGCCAAGTTGTATCCAAGATCCGCTAGGACGACCCCTATACCCAAAACGGGGAAGAATGGGACGAGCCGCCCTTCGAGAGACAGCCTGTGAAGGAGTTGGCCCGCCATGGGAGTCGGCTCTGCCTTCGCTCCAACTTGGCGCGGCCAAACGACCCACGCGAAGGCGGCTCCTCCGGCCAGGAGGAGTGGAAGCGCCAGCAATTCGAGGATTGTCCCTTTCGGCCGGTCAATGAATAACGCAACACCAGCAAACGTGCTAATGAGGGCCAACAGGACGACGCGGTTGCGGCGGCAGAGGAGCCCTCTTGCCCACGACTTCAGCAGCATCGTACTCCTGTTCCACGGTGATCCCTCCATATAAGAAACCTCGCGGCTCGTTATCTCTGCCGCGAGAAGCAGGAAGATTCTCCTTTCATTACTCACTACTAATCCATGCGCTGCTAGAATTCACCGTGGGTCCTCTCTGTCATGTCCGGAGGCAAGAACTCGCGAGCAGTTCCGGTCGGAGGGGAGCTCGGTCTCGAGAAGGACCCAACCCATTGCGGAGGCCACGAACGCGTCTTCGCCATCCTTTGCGAGAGAAAGGTTCCAAGTTGGGAGCGCCGTCTTGCTGCCGACTCAGTCCAAGCAAAGAGGACGACGACGGTCGACCATCTCCGAGCAACGACAATCTTTGGCCAGTTTGCCGATCTTCCATCGATGTCTTCATCTCTCCCGAAGCAATGGTTCTGCTAGTGGCACGGCATATCTGGCATGAGGCCCAGGAGCGTGAACTGGGCTGGTGGTCGGGATTCCAGGACAAGTTGACGAGCGTAGACTTCGTCGAAAGAAAACGACTTGAGATTCTCCAGATTTGGGCGAACGTCCGTCGATTCGTTGACACAAGCGTGCCGAGGGTTCTTGAAATCGGCGCCGGGGGCCACGCTTTCGTCAATTTCATACCCGAGGCGTACTGTGTGGGCCTAGAACCGCTCATTTTCGAAATGAAGCGGAATGGCATCGGGGTGTTTTTGCCTTCCGCGAGATTTGTGACTGGCGTGGGAGAGCACTTACCATTCCGCGACAACGAGTTTGACGTGGTCTTTTCCTACAACGTTCTCGACCACACATCAGACCCTCGGTCTGGACTGGACGAAATTATTCGTGTGCTTCGTCGCGGTGGAATTCTACATCTATATGTTGACACCTACTCGCTTGCTTTCAAGCTCTACAGGGCATTCTACCGTTCTGACCGAATGCATCCGCACACATTCACGGCGCACGAAATCCACCGATGGCTTTCGAGGCGAGGACTTCGAGTCGTACGAGATGTCTCAAACGAAAGACGTGTCGGGAGGCGGCGTCACAGGGTGGTGCAGGTATTTTGTTCACGTGAGAGGTGACTTGCCGCTCACAAGATTGCCGAGTTCGTTCCGTTCCGGGGATCCGGCCAGCCCTCTCCCCGACTGGCCTGTCGGCCTGCTCGCAAAAGCGCACGATGCGCCGCTTGAGCACGCGCCCGTTCGCCTTTGATCGAGCCCCCGCATATGAGAAGATGTTGACGTTACGAGATAGGGTCATCGGCACTGGATCCGGCGGCCTCGCCTCATCGACCAAGATGAATTCTTTCGAAGGGTCGAACCAAAAGGACCTCACCGAGAATTCGCGCGGGCATGTGCGAATGCGACTCGTCGGACGCTTCAAATAGCATGGACCCGTTCGCGCGCGGTGGAGCTCGATGAAGGTTGTCGGCGGGTCTGCATCCATTCCCTTGGCGAGGGCCTTAGCGGTAGAGCTCGGAGTTCCCTTTGTCGACGTGTCGTTCGAAAAACACCCAGGCGGTTTTCCAGACGGTGAAAGCTACGTCCGACTCCTCGGGCAGGTCGCGCGCGAGCACGTGGTCCTTGTTCAGACCACGCATCCAGACCCGAAGGTCGTCGAGTTCTTACTCCTCGCGGATGCAATTCGAGACGCCGGCGCCCGTCGCGTTACCGCTCTGATCCCGTACTATGGCTACAGCCGTCAAGACAAACGATTCCTCGAAGGCGAAACGGTAAGCGCAAAGACGCTCGCGAAGCACATCGCGCTCAACTGCGACGAGCTCCTGACGATGACAATTCATAACCCCGAAATCCTCAAAACGTTCCCGATTCCGGCTAGCGAGGTGTCTGGCATGCCGGCCCTCGGCCGATATCTCAAGGCCGCCAAAACCGACTTCCTACTCGCCCCTGACGAAAACGCGGTTCGCCTCGTGAAAGAAGGTGGTGCGATTTCCAGTACGCCATGGGACTATCTCCAGAAGGAGCGCATCGACTCGTACAGAGTTGAGATTGCCTCGAAGAAACTCGCGGTGAAGGACAAGTCTGTCGCAATCGTGGACGATGTCATCTCAACGGGCGGTACCATTGCCACCGCCGCGAAAGAACTCCGCAGGCAGGGCGCCCGTCATGTGATTGCGGCGTGCATTCACGGTCTTTTCGTCAATAACGCCGAGGCGAACCTAAAGATCTGCGACGACTTGATTGCCACCGACACGGTCCAATCGCCGCACACGAGGGTTAGCGTTGCTCCTGAGTTCGCCGCGGCGATTCGTGCCCTTGATTGACTTATGTCAGATCCACGCGAAGGCGGACAGTGTGAACAGGAGCAGGACACCCGCCCATACGAGGAGCCCGAGGTTCTGCATGTCCGTGGTGCGCTTCGAGCCAAGTCCCCCGGCCAAGCTGGCGAGTGCACCGAGCATGCCGCCGGAGATTGCGAGGAAGTGCGCGAGCCCGCGGACGTTCAGATCCGAACTCGCGAGTCGGAACAGGATCGCGAGGTAAATCGCAATCAGTCCAAGGGCGTTCAGTGCGAACACGTTCCGGCGTGTGAGCATCCCTTCGAGCGGCGGCGGGTAGTACATCGGTCCCCCATACGTGGGGGGCCCAGGCGGGGAAGCCATCGTGTGAGCCTCGTCCGCGCGATGGGTCTCGGCTTATAAAATTATGATGCGGCAAATATATATAACCGCGAATCGAGCGTTGGTCGCCGAATAACACAACAACAGATAGAGAGCAACCGAGAGGCAAGGCTGACGAATTTCAGGTGTTCTCACAGCTGTATCACGGCCCGCCTTCGCCGTTGTTGTGACCGACTTCCTAGTTATGGGCTATACGCCATCGAAGTCGCCAGGCCTCATTTCGGAAGAGTCTGCAAGAGGGGCTTGATGAGGAACAGAAGCCTTGTGGACCGCATTCGCAAACCTACTTAGTCCGGAGGTTCCTTCGAGAGCCGAGGCGGTCTCCATGGCCGAGGTTGAGCTCCGGACGATCAAGGAAGTCGACATGAAGGGCGGGACGGTCGTCGCGGCGTTCCCGAGTGTCGGTTTAGTGAGCACGATCACCGCGACCTACTTGATCACCACGTTGCCGACGGATCAGGTCACGGCGCTCGAGTCACCGGACTTCCCGTCGATCTCGATGATCTACGCGAGCAAGCCGAAATTCCCGGCCCGCGTGTACGCGTCGCGGAAGGAGAAGATCGCGATCTTCATTTGCGAGATGCCTCTCCCGATGAGCACCCATCGTCCGGTCGCCTACGCCCTCATGAAATGGGCCAAGGACCACGGCTGCCGGCAAATCGTGCCCCTCGAGGGCCTGCCCGCGGAACTCGAGGCCCCTCTCTCCGGCGAACCAACCGTCTGGGGCGTCGGCAGCACGGACCGCGCCCGCGCGGAACTGAAGAAGCGCGGGATCCAGCAGCTTGAATCCGGGATGATCTCCGGGGTCACGGGCATCCTGTTGAACGAAGGACGGTGGCGCGACGTGGATGTGATTGCCCTCCTCGCGGAGGCGCGCCTGGCCCTGCCCGACGCAACAGCGGCGGTCGGTCTCGTGAAGGTGCTGGACACGCTCCTCCCGGAGATCACGATCGATCTCGGGCCGTTGCAAGAGCAGGCAAAGATGCTCGAGGAGCACCTGACGAAGCTGAAGCAGCAGGCGAGGTCCGTCGTCCCACCGGAGCCGGTCCCGACGGACATGTATCGGTGAGCCGAGGGCACAACGCCATTTGCGACCTCTCATTTTGTAAACGGCAAGGGAGATGGCCCTCGGCCCGTTGCCTGCGGTCGGGCCTCCCGAGGAAACGATGGCGACGGATCCGGTCTGCGGCATGTATGTGGACGAGCACACGCACCTCACCGCACTCGTCCGCGGACGGCGGTACTACTTCTGTTCGCACACATGCTTGGAGACGTTCACCGCCCCCGCGAAAGAGATCGCGCGGCTCAAGCGCCTCACGGCCTTCAGTCTCGGGATCGGGCTTCCGCTGTTCGTGATCGGATTCGGCCAGGGAGTCGGCTGGTGGCTCGCCGGCCTCGAGGAGCCCGTGAACCTCGTCTTCTTCGCCTTGGCGACGCCCGTCCAATTCGTCGCCGGATGGCGCTTCTACCATGGCACCTGGGACGCGTTCCGGAACCGGAGCGCGAACATGGACGTCCTGATTTCGATCGGGACGACGGCGGCATGGGCGTACAGCGCGATCGTCACGTTCCTCCCCCTCGTGGGTTTCCCGCTCGCCGACAAGGGAACGTACTATGACACGGCCGCCGTGATCATCGGCCTCATCCTCCTGGGGAAGTACCTGGAGGAGCTTGCGAAGGGCCGGGCGGGCGACGCCATCCGCAAGCTGATGGACCTCGCGCCGCGCACGGCTCATGTGATCCGCGATGGGAAGGAGGAGGAGATTCCTGTCGAACTGGTCCAAGTTGACGACCTCCTAGTCGTGCGCCCTGGCGAACGGATCCCCGTCGACGGGACGATCCTCGAGGGGTCCTCCGCGATCGACGAATCGATGATCACGGGCGAGTCGATCCCCGTGGAGAAGGGCCTCGGGGACACGGCCATCGGAGCGACGATCAACAAGTCCGGCCTCCTGAAGATCCGCGCCACCCGCGTCGGAGCCGACACCACGTTGAATCAGATCATCAAGCTCGTCGAGGACGCCCAGGTGGCCCGCGCACCGATCCAGCGGCTCGCGGACCGCGTGGCTTCCGTGTTCGTCCCCGCGGTCGTCCTGATCGCGAGCCTCACCTTCCTCGTCTGGAAGTTCGTCTATCTCGAGACCATCGCACAGTCCCTCGTCTTCTTCATCGCGGTCCTGATCATCGCCTGTCCGTGTGCGCTCGGCATCGCGACCCCTGCGGCCATCATGGTGGGCACGGGAAAAGGCGCGGAGAACGGCCTGCTCATCAAGGGGGGCGAATACCTCGAGAAGGCGCACAAGCTGACGACGGTCGTCTTCGACAAGACCGGCACGCTGACGAAGGGGAGTCCGTCCGTGACCGATGTGGTTCCGTCCGGTCCCCGCGGAGAAAGGATCGGAGCTCCCGCTCGGCGAGGCGATCGTGCGTGCGGCTTCCGACCGGGGTCTCTCGATCGAGGATCCACAGGATTTCCAGGCGATGCCCGGACGGGGAATCCGCGCGCGGATTGGCACGGAGTCCGTCCTTCTCGGAAATCGCGCGCTCATGTCGGAGGCCGGGATCCGGACCAATGTGGCCGAGGAATCGTTGCAGCGCCTCGAAGCGGATGGTAAGACGGCGATGCTCGTTGCGGTCCATGGTGAGCTCGCGGGTGTGATCGCGGTCGCGGATACGCTGAAGGCTCATGCCGTGGAAGCGGTGCGCGCGTTGAAGTCGATGGACATCGAGGTCCTCATGCTCACGGGAGACAATCGCCGGACGGCGGAAGCGATCGCGCGTCAGGCCGGTGTAGATCGTGTGATCGCGGAAGTACTGCCAGCCCAGAAGGCGGAGAAGATCAAGGAATTGCAGGCGCAACGCAAGGTCGTCGCCATGGTCGGTGACGGGATCAACGACGCCCCCGCGCTGGCCCAAGCCGATGTGGGAATCGCTCTCGGGAGCGGCACGGACGTGGCCATGGAGGCGGGTGGGATCGTGCTCATCAAAGACGATCTCCGGGATGTGGTGGCCGCGATCCAACTGAGTCGGCGCACCGTCCAGAAGATCCGACAGAACCTGTTCTGGGCGTTCTTCTACAACACGGCCCTGATTCCTCTGGCGGCGGGGATCCTCGCGACCGGTGCGATCCTGGGCTTGAGGTTCGTGTTGAATCCGATCATCGCGGGCGGTGCGATGGGCTTCAGCTCCGTCTCCGTCGTGATGAACTCGATGACGTTGCGGCGCTTCCGGCCCAAGTTGTGAGTCAGCTCGATAGCGGAAACAGGAGGTGACAAATGGAGAAGGATCCGGTGTGCGGGATGATGGTGGACCCGAAGCGGTCCGCGGGCACCTCGAACGTGGGAGGCAAGACCTACTACTTCTGCTCGGTCGGCTGCAAGGCCACATTCGACCGCAACCCCGCGAAGTTCGCGAAGTAACCGCGCCCTCCATCGGCCCGTCCGGCAAAGATTTATCCCGCGTGGGTTCTACTCCGTGTCGTGGCGCAGGGAGACGGTCGGAAGTCGATCCTCTGGAGCCGTCTCACCTGGAGTCGGGCCCTGTTCGCGCTCCTCGTTGTGAACCTCGTCTGGACCGCGTCCCTCTTCATCTGCCCCTACACCGTGCCGCCCGGATCCTTCGTGCACCAAGTGGGCGGGGCGAACCTCGTTGACCACGAGAACATCTGGGAGACGTTCCCGCTGTATGCCCGCGTCGTCTACACGATCGGGGACGCGCAATGCCATCAGCTCTGGTACCGGTCCTTCTACCTGAACGGGAACCAGATGCCGATCGACGAGCGCATGACGTCCATGTACCTCTTCGCGAGCCTGGGCCTGATCGCCACGATCTTCGCGAGGCCGTCCACGTCCACGGGGCAGGTCATGCTGAACGCGTTGCCCGAGTTCCTTCGCCGCCGGCTATGGAAACTTGGAGGGGATCGCGCGGGGGCCTTGGTCGTCGTCCTAGGCCTGATCCCCATGGCGATCGACGGCTTCACGCAATTGTCCGGTCGATACGAATCGACGCCCCTCGCCCGCGTCCTCACAGGCGGGCTGGCGGGCTTCGTCGGCGGCCTGCTCGTGGGCGCGATGCTCGTCACGATCCGACAGTTCTCCATCGAGATGCAGCGGATGTACGCACCCATCCCGGTCGAGCCAGTGTCGCCTCCGTGAGCGAAGGTTTTTCAAGGGCCCCCTACTTCCGACGGCCCAATGGCCCGCCGGAAGCGCAAGGACGAAGCTCCCGACTGGACCGCCCCCGACTTCGACGAGGTCGGTTATATGCGGACGGAGATCCGCGCGGCACGCGCCGCCGTCGCCACGATCGCGTGGGCCGTCGTCGGGGCGGTCGTCTCGTTCCTCCTGTATTCCATCCATCCAGCCCTCGCGTTTTTCGCAGGAATCCTGGTCGGCTTCGGGCTGTACTTCTTCCTCCCGATGATTGGCATCAGCATCGACGCCTTCAAACGGCGCGACTGGACCGGCCACGGCATCACGTATTTCTTCAGCTGGCTCGCCTTCTGGATCATCCTGCTGAATCCGCCGTTCGGCGACTTCACGAATCCGACGATCCAAACGGTGTCCGTCTCGCCGTTCTACCCCGGGTACACCGGCGACTTGTCCTGCTTGCCTCTGGTGGCCGGTGCCGTGACGATCAAGCTGAACCCCCCCAACACATCCGCCTACGTTCTGTTCCGCGCGTCCGACAACGTTGGGCTGGCCAGCGTACAGGTTCAGGTGGTGCCGAGCGGTCCAGCGGCATTCGTGCTGAATGCGACACCACAGACCGGGTTGAACAAATGCTCGGGCCATACGAGTGAGCCGTATCTCGGGGGGACCTACAACGTCTCGTTCGTCATCAACGCGTCCTCGTACGCGGTGACGATCATTGCGCGGGATCGCAGCGGTCGAGAAGCGACGGAATCGTTCCAGATTTTCCACAACTGAGCGGCCGACCGCCTAACGCTCCCAGGGGAAGCGCCGGTCGAACAATCGGGTCCATGCCTCGGAGTACGCGACCCGAAGCGCGACGGTCCCGGACCGAATTCGCACGGACCGGCGGGCGGTCTTCTCGAGGTCTTTGCCGAGGCCCAGGTCGCGCCATTTCTCCTTCACGAGGCCCGCGGCGCTCGTCGCCTCGCGGGTCGTGTCGACGGCCCACCGTTCCCCGTGGATGTACGGACCCGCCATCGTCTTCGGGCTCCGCC
>Ga0209236_1000972_pt1 | contig 17041 bp, 9 predicted proteins | sample GraSoi013_1_40cm_FD_185819 | JGI IMG/M metagenome (GOLD analysis project Ga0209236, IMG submission 185819) | Grasslands soil microbial communities from the Angelo Coastal Reserve, California, USA - Sample 09_27_2013_1_40cm (SPAdes) (version 2) | ecosystem: Environmental > Terrestrial > Soil >... | reverse complement strand
ATTGTTTATGGCGCATCTTACGTTGGCGAGGCGTTGACAATGTCAATTCTCTCGCTGTCTTCTGTCTTCGTGGCCCAAGGGGTCCTATTGGTCACAACCTTGCAGGCTGTCGGCCATACCAGACAATATTTGGGGGTCACCCTTGCATCTACTCTAGTGTTCATTGGATTCGTGGGGCTTAGTGCGTCGCCGCTAGGAACCCTAGCTGGAGCTGTCGGTCGAGCCCTGCTTTCAGTACTAATTGTGGCGCTTGCGAGATTCACGCTTCGCGATGCGGTTGCCACGCGCGTCAATTCTGCATTGTCAAAGGCTATTCCATTGGCTGTCGGCGTGGCTCTACCCTTGTTAGCTCTTGATCAAATCTTTCTCATATCTCATCCCTTTAGACCCGTCTTTCAGCTAATCATCCTCTTTGGACTGTTCGTCGTGCTATATGGCGGGATTTGCCGGCAGATGCGAGTGTTCCATCATGGAGATTTCGCGATGCTGCATGATGCGCTTCCGAGGAGATTGCGGCCTTACCTGAAGATGGTTCAGCGTATCATTGTTAGCGGCGCAAGCTGAGCCGCCTAGCTAATAGGAGTGGGCCCGGAGGGGTCTGCTCCCGGGACCTTTGAACCTTCCAGGAGACGGGAGACAACGTAGGAATTGGCGTCAGAGTCTGCGCCATGACCGGAGTGAAACAGACCTTTTGGAGAGGATACCATAGAGATATCTTTGGAATCATATGGCAGGCTAAGACAGAATTGTTTAAGAGAGCGCAGGTTAAGATTCTCCGACGGTTAGGTCATACGGCTCAGAAGGCACCCGTTCTCACGTCGTTTCTCGTTATTACCCTACTGACATCTCTTCCTTACCTTAGCGGTCTGGTGTCGCCGGCACAAGCCTCACAGACCCCGACCTTCACCTTCGCCGCGTCCGGAGACTTCGGGTCTCTAACTTCGACCACGGGGGCGAATAATCTGGCTCGACTCAGTTCGTCTGGGATTGGATTCTTTCTTGGACTGGGAAGCTTGAGCTACAACAGTTCCTTGACGGGCGACGTGTGGTGTTCCCAGTTCAAGGCCAAATACAACAATATCGAGATTATTCCAGGAGATCATGACACTGGCGGGCACAATTCAACAACCTTTGGAGAGACTCACAGCTATGAAAGGTACGTCAGCAACTGTCCGCTGACCCTCGGCGTACCTATTACATGTGGTCCTGTGGCGGGTGCCTGCTATGGTAAGGAGTACTACCTCGACTATCCAGCAACCAATCCGTTGGCACGTTTCATATTCGCATCTCCGAAGATCTATAACATAACTGGGGTTTGCACCCAGGCATTGGACCCATACTGGCCTGGTTGTAGCTCGCAGACGAAAAACCTGCCGTGCACAGACCAGTACGGTTGCTGGCCTTATGACAAAGCAGACATCCACTACAACTGGGTTTCAGCAGCAATAGACAATGCGAGAAGTCTTGGGATAAAGTGGACCATAGTCGGGACTCACAAAGACTGCATAAGTGCCAGCGACGCAACCTGTTCAATGGGTAGCGCCTTCTTCAACATGCTTCTGTCCAAGAAGGTGGATTTGATAATCCAGGCTCATGATAACGCGTATGAGAGGTCAAAGCAGCTTGCGCTCAACGGCGGCTCTTGTCCAACAATCCAAACGGATGGCAACGGATACCCGACTTACAACTCCGCATGCGTGGTGAACTCTGGTTCAAGCGGCTCCTATCCGGCCGGTACCGGGACGATTGTTGTAATTCAGGGAGCATGGATCAACGATCTTTACAAAGTGAACAGTACGTCGATAGGCAATGGGAAAACCATCGCTGAGGCACCTTACTTCGCAAAGCTAATGGGAAGCAACACGGCAGGTGCTGGACTAGGGTTTGTCAAATACTCAGTCTCCCCCAATGAGATTGATGTCCAGACAAACTTCACATCAACTTTCCAGGACAGCTTCAGCATTGTATCACCACAAGCCCCCTTGTCAGCTAGCTTCGCCTACTCTCCGACAAATCCGACTGTAGGAAATTCCGAGTCTTTCACCGTGACTGCATCCGGAGGAACAGGTCCCTACACATTCAACTGGAATTTCGGTGATGGTTCCGCAGGCTCCGGAAACCCTACAACACACACATATGCCGCCCAAGGAAACTACACCGTCTCACTGACAGTCACCGACTCAGCATCCCCGACCCCCGCAACCAAAACCGCGACTCAAACCATCTCAGTCCTACCACCATCACCCTCCTATCCATCTTGGAACCCTAACGTGAGATGCAGTGCAACGATGGTAACATTCGCCCAAGCGACAAACGGAGGACCGCTGACCGGAAGTCTGTGGCAGACCAGCTTGACCAGCGGGGGCATACCCAACAAGCGTGCGTTGTCTCCACCGTGCACGACCATAAACACACAGGGCCAGCTAGTTTCGACCTTCGTTCAGATGAACGGCGTCTACATCAATTCAACATTTTCGAACTTCCTCGACTGCTCAACGACCTACGACCCAGTCAACGGAGGGGTATCGTACCCGGACAGAAATGGCGATGGCAATCCTGATTTGTACTGTGACACGACCGGTCCAATCTTTGCCCAAGGGTCAAACGCAGAGGACCACTACGAGTTCGACCAAGACTTGCTCGCAGCAGGCTACTGCGGCCCAGGGATACCGCCCTGCGACAACTCGACCCTCCGCCAGTACCTTTCGACTGGAAGCATCGCACTCGATGTCCAGGGATTCATCTTCTGGGACTCCATCGACACTCCCGGCCACTGGGAACTTCATCCGCTCACCGCTTGGAAACTCGACGGAAGCCCACCGCCCCAGCCCCAACAACTCTCCACCAGTTTCGCGTATTCTCCTCAGAACCCGACACCAGGGATACAAGTCTCCTTCAATGCAGTATCAAGCGGAGGAGTTCCCCCCTACAGTTACACTTGGAATTTCGGCGATGCCTCCACAGGCTCAGGTAGCTCACCTACACACATCTACTCGACTAAGGGAACCTATACAGTCAGCCTGACGGTAAAGGACTCTGTCTTCCCAACTCCTCACACCGCGAGCGCGACCCAGTCTCTGACCGTGTCCCCTCCACTGTTTACACTCGCGATAACTGGCCCATCGTCAGGAGTCGCAGGCGCCAAGATCAACTTTACTGCAACGGCTTCGGGCGGCAGTTCACCTTACTCCTTCAGCTGGAACTTTGGCGATGGAACTGCCAATGTCGCAGGAGGCTCAACAAATCCGAACGCGCAGTCCCACACCTACACGAAGATAGGAACGTTCACAGTCAAAGTCAACGCCACAGACTCTACAGGCCAGATTGCAACAGCCACCTCGACGGTCAACGTCTCAACCATGATTCCTCCGTTGAGCGTCTCTCTCAGCGGCCCAGGCTCCGGAGGCATTGGCAGTTCTCTGACGATCTCAGCGACCGCCACCGGCGGTTCGACGCCGTATAGCTTTAGCTGGACGGCAATTGGCGGCAGTCCGTCTTCAGGAACCGGCTCAAGCCTTTCCACCACCTATAGTTCGCCAGGAACATACACTGTGAGTGTGACTGTTACGGATGCAAATGCGAAGACCGCCACCTCCTCGACAACGATCAGCGTCAGCCCGCCTCCCCAGTACACTTTGAGCTGGCAAGGCTTCGACTGGGACGGCGGCGGAGAAGAGACCCTTACAATGAACGGACTCTTCCTAGCATCACTTCCCACAGTCGACACGCTTCAGAATTCCAACGTCTACGTATCCTTCTCACTCAACGTAACATCTTTCATCGTTCAAAGCACCAACAAGCTGACATTCACTCACGCAAACTGGGACTGCAGCGTCTCCGACAACGTTAGAAACCTACAACTCACGACTGGAACGACCGTTGTCTACACCAACTCCACAGTCGAACCACTGTCATGCACGCAATCGCTAGCATACACCTTTACAATCGCTCCTCCTTCCTCTCCACAAGCTCTGACAGCATCTTTCAGTTACACACCGATCAATCCTTCCACAGGTCAGTCAGTCACCCTCACCGCAACGGCCGCCGGCGGCGTAGGCCCCTACACATTCAACTGGAACTTTGGCGACGGATCAACAGGATCAGGCCCGACTGTCACGCATACGTATGGCCAGGGAGCAACCTTCACAGTAAAGGTCACAGTTACAGATTCGGCCCAAAACATCGCTACAAGCTCCCAACAGGTCACAATAACCTCAGCCCTCACATCGACCTTTACCTTCAGCCCCCCAACCATTACCCCTGGAAGCCCCACGTCCTTCACGGCAACAGTCTCAGGCGGCACAAGCCCCTACTCATACAGCTGGAACTTCGGAGACGGAGCCACTGGAACAGGAAACCCAACAAGCCACACATACTCAGCAGCCGGACCCTACAACGTCACACTCACAGTCACGGACTCCAAAGGCAATACAGCGACAGCCAGCCAGACACTGACAGGGACGCTTATCACAAGCTTCACCTTCTCGCCCCCCTCCCCTGTCATCGGGCAGACAGTAGCCTTCAATGCCACCGCCTCAGGCGGAACACCCTCCTATTCTTTCAGCTGGAGCTTTGGCGACGGTTCTACTGGAACAGGCGCTTCCGTAACGCACGCTTACTTGTCCGGAGGGAACTTCACGGTCACTCTTACAGTCAAGGATAGTGGCTCACCCCAGCAGACAGCAACATCGCAAAAGCTGGTAAAGATCCCTACGTCCCTGGCCGCGAGCTTCGTCTTCAACCCATCCTCACCCGAAGTTGGATTACAGATCACTTTCACAGGCTCGGCCAGTGGTGGGACCGCTCCTTACGGTTTCAGTTGGGCATTTGGCGACGGCGGATCCTCAAGCGCTAACCCAGCCGCGCACTCCTACTCGTCGACGGGCTCATTTACTGTCACTCTGACCGTTAGGGATGCCAACGGTGCCACTGCCACTAGCAGCCAGACTGTCCCTGTGGCGTCTGCTCCTTCGGTGAGCTTCAACTATAGCCCTACAACCCCTGAAGCAGGTTCTCCAGTAACCTTCACCTCCACCACCACAGGCGGCGTGGGGCCGTTCACGATGATCTGGTTTTTTGGTGACGGTGGCACATCCAACGCCAACCCTACCACTCACACATACGCGACATCAGGATCTTTCACGGCGAATGTGACTGCCACTGATGCAAACGGTGTCAAAGCTATATCAGCGAAGTCTGTCACCGTCGCATCTCCGCTAACAGTAAGTTTCACAGAGACCCCATCGTCTCCCACAACAGGCCAGGTTGTGACCTTCACAGCAGCGACTGCCGGCGGAGTTGGAACCGTTAGTTACAGCTGGAGTTTCGGGGACGGCGCTACCTCCACCGGAAACCCTGTAACCCATACCTACACGAGCCCCGCCTCCTTTACTGTATCAGTGACAGCGACTGACTCAGATGGGGTGGCAGCTGTCTCAAGCCAGACGCTCACTGTTCGATCCCCGCTAACCGCGAGTTTCACCTATACTCCAAGCAATCCAGTAACAGGACAGACAGTAACCTTCACAGCGACAGCCAGCGGAGGAACATCCCCCTACACTTTCAGCTGGTCGTTCGGCGATGGCCTTTCCGCGACGGGGGCTTCTGTTACACACTCCTACACGACCAACGGCACGTACACAGCTACTCTCACGACGAACGACTCTGGAGGACGGACAGCAACAACGTCCAACACAGTCCCTGTAGGCCAGCAGTCACAAGGCTACGCGCTGGTGACCTCGTCCGATGGAAAGGTATTCCGGCTATATTCGAACGGCACATTGACCCTAATCGGCCAGCCCGTCACGACCCAGCTCCGACAGATCAGCTGGAAGCCTGACGGGTCTTACGCGCTGATCTCGGGAGACTCGGCTGTGCTGCTTAAGTATGATGGTACCTCGCTGACCTCAATCCCGACGGGTGTGTCTACGGGACTCAACTTCTGGACCGTCTCATGGAAGCCTGACGGGTCGTACGCTCTGATCGGCGGGTCCTCGGGTCTACTCCTCAAGTATAACGGCGTCTCCGTCACGGCCATCAGTGATCCATACACTCAGACACTTTATGCGATCGGCTGGAATCCTACGGGTAACTACGCGCTACTCGTAGGCAAGGGTGGAATCATGCTGACGTATGACGGCGCCACGGTCCGCTCGCTGACGAGCGGCACCATCTACGACTTGGACGCGGTGGGCTGGAACCCGAATGGCCAGTACGCGCTGATAGGCGGTCTCAACGGTACAGTTCTCAGATTCAATGGGACTTTGGTTACTCGGATCAACACGAGTGGACTTACCGGGACGAACGCGATCAAGTCGATCGCTTTCAACCCCTCAGGCACACTGGCACTGCTCGTTGGAGACAATGGCATGGTCCTCACCTACAACGGTTCAACGCTAACCCTTCTTACCCAGCTGACCTACAGCTTTCTCTACAGTGTCAGCTGGTCACCATCAGGCACAGCCTACATTGTCGGGAACGGCGGCACAGAGCTTACGTACTCCAACGGGACCCTGACGAAGATGCTCTCTAGCGGAACTACATCCTCGCTAAGGTCGATAGCTTGGAAACCAACGTAACAGCCAATGAGTCATCCACTATGAGCAAGCCCCCACCAGATGCTCCACTCGGTTCGATTCGGGCTATGACATGGCGTTGAGTTTTTTCAGATCGATGATAAAACCTAGGCAGAAACTCTCAAACCAAGAGCATTGATAGTCCTCCGACTGGATTTGCATTTCAGGACAGACAAGAATGCGGGCCCGGAGGGATTTGAACCCTCGACCTTCGGCTCTCCCCAATTGGATAGAGGGCCGACGCTACTGTCCGTGCTGAGCTACGGGCCCGAGCTGGTGCTCAGCTAAGCATTGTACAAATAGCTTTACGAAAAAAGAGGGGTTTTCCCTACCTGATGGGCAGGGAGAATTTATTTCTTGGAGAGTTTTCCGATTCCCATGAAGACCAGTGCAAGCATGACAACAGCGATGCCAAGTAGAACTATCTCAACGATCGGTAGTACAGAGGTTGCCAGACTAAGCGGCTGATACGTCGCGAGCGAATATTGGATCGACGCACTGCCCGTGGGGATCGCGCCTCCTGGACTTGGCTCAGCTGTCCCGATACCTATCGTGATGGTTCCACCGAAATTATTATTCGAAGCTCTTCCATCAGTAGGGACCGTGAAAGTGTACTGGGTATTGTAGGTCTGCCCTCCAGCGAGTGCTTGTGCGGTGCTGAGGACTGTGGTGAAATTGCCGTCCCAGTGGTCTGTTATGAAAAACTTCCAAGGATAAGTCACGGTTATGTTCTTGATGGTGAATGCGTTGGTGCCTTGGTTTCTTACGGTGATAAACAATGTTCCTGTGTCGCCTGGAGCATACGTTGGCCTGTCGGTGCGAGCATAAAGGTTGAATCCGGGTGGTGGAGCCGCGTGGGTAGGCGTGAGCGTGGCTAGTCCGGTGATGGCGATTGCAAGCAATGTGATTGTTGCGCTTTTCATTTTCATGAAAGCCTTCGAGCTTTTGGAGCCGGTAAAAGGTTAGTCGTTACTCTCGATATGAGTCACACGTGCTATTCTCGGGAAAGCTTGATACGGAATAAGATTGGCGGTGTCTCCGGGGCTCGTCGTCTAAGACGCTTCTCAGCGTCGGCGAAGCCTGGTTAGGACGTCGCCCTGACACGGCGAAGGTCGCAGGTTCAAATCCTGCCGAGCCCACCAGTTTAATCCTGGATTTCTGAGTGATTCAGGATGGGATCCAACTCTGCTTCGACACTCTTAGCGAGAATTCTCTAGGTTTCCTGCAGGAACAGGACTATTTCTTCGTTAATGTCAACACAAATACATTACAGGATGGAATTGAGTCTCTGAGAGTTTATGCCGTTAATTGTGTCCTAACGCTTCTGCGGATCAGCCAGAGGGACACAAGCGCGGTTACTACTCCGTACACTAGGTGGAAGATGAAGCTCCCTCCTGCAAACATGAGATTCGACAAGTCCGTGGGCGCGAGCACGTCGGCAACCGGCACATAGACGACGACCCAGATTGAGATCCCTCCCAACAAGCCTACCCAGAAGCTCTTTCGGGTCGTGTCAAGGGCGAACCTCTTGAGCAAGGCGGTAATTGCGATGAACACTCCGCCCGCTACCAGACCTACCAGGAAATGTAGCGCCCAGCCTGTCAAGACTGGAGAGGAGAAACCCAGCTTCGTCGCGATGGTCACATAGAAGACCTCCTGGTCCAAAACAAAGGCGCTGAGGCCAGCTAGAACGCCTAGAACTGCGGCCCCAACCAGACCACCTAACGCGCCTGTCTTCAACCCTCTAAGTGCAGAGTAGTCGATTGACCTCAAGACTCCTGTCAGGAGGCTCTAATTTCAATAATAAGAAACTGGAACCGTTCTGAAAATCTCGAGTTACAGAATTAATAGCTAGCCTGAACAGTTGCAGGCGTCACGCTTTCGACCAGACCGTTCAACTCTGCTTCGTGAGGGCTCAGGATGTAGCCATCATTGTCACAGAAGTAGATCTTCAATCGGGGAATCCATCGCATCTTTCTGCCGCAACGCGGGCACTTGACCTCATTCATGTTTCTTGAATCTCGAAGGGGAGAAAGTAACTCGGGGGTTACTTGGGAACGCTAGCCTATCAAACTATGCGAGTTCTGTTGATCTTCTTGCTCTGCCAAGAGTATCTTCGTAGCGTAGTGGTGGCTCCAAATCCGCAGGCCGCGCACCTCTTCTTCCTGACGTGATAGGAATGTCGGCCGCACCTCCGGCACCGGATGTGAGTTCCTTTTCCCCCAGCCTTGCCGAATGAGGTGGTCCCTTTAGTCATATGTAGAATCTCGTTCCCTGAGGAAAGGGTTTCAAGATAAGGGTTATTCTACGTAATAACCTTTCATGATTTTTTGCGGACGAGATGACCTCTTGTGAAGGGGACCGCGAGGTCGGTCGTTCAACGTCGTATCGAAGCGCGACAATGACCCAAGGTCCTGGCACGGGTTTCGGGAATCAAGTACCGAATGCGCCGTAGAACGAAATTGCGTCAAGGACGATTGCCATTGCGTCATCGTAGTTGCAATGAAACGCAACGTTGCTTTGCGGCGTAGCGGTTATCGAATATTCTACCTCCATCTTACCCGTATAGGCTACCGGCGTGAATCCTTGCGGAGGCTGGGGTCCTCCAATCGAATACTCGCATGAGTCAGCATCGTTTATCGCTACACTCGCTATTACGAAGTCCAAGGTGGAAGTCTGTATAGAGGCAGAACATGTAGGACCACGACAAGAGACCGTTCCAGGAATCGAAGGGTTCTGGTCGAATATCGATCGGTTGTTGGCGCCATGGATGGCGATTACCTGAATTCCGAACCAACCAAAGTCGGAATATATGACAGTGATATTGTCTGAGTTCAAGGGGGACGTAGTTCTTGCGTAGTATTCCCAGACCTTAGCGTAGGTGGAGTAGTCAATGCGAGGGGTGAAAACCAGACCGCTGCTGTCAATGATGGAGGATACAGTCTCATTTGTATTGCAGCACGAGCTATCCACTATCACGAGAATTATGATATCGTGACCGTGGGCAGTAGTAAGTAACTGTGTATCACAGGGTCGGACATTATTCATAAAAACGCCGCAAGACGAAAATGTTCCCAAACCGTCTAACGTTATCGGAGACGCGGCATACACACTTTTGGTAGCCGAAAAACTTCCCACAAAAACCAGTAGTAGGAGCACACCAAGGATTTTCTCTATCGTAGTTTCAGACTCCGACCACCCTTCTAACCCACCCGTCAGGCTCTTTAGTCTTTAAGAATGGCAATCCGGTATCGAGCCTTGGCAAAGTCTCAATGCAATGTTTGTGGATAATGGTTCAATGATTCAAAGTTAGACGAACATCTTAGCCAACATTTGGAAGCGCCAGCGGAAGAACCGGGGTCCGCACAGAAACGCTTGAAGTGTCCAACTTGCGACAAGGTGATGGACGCGTACTACGGAGTGCCGTTCCGAGTTGGTGGAACTGGACCGGGCATGCGATTGTTCATTGGGGCGTGGGCTGAGCTTGGAGAAGAACCCGTTCCGATAGACCTCTACGTTTGTCTTCAGTGCGAGCGGATAGAGCAATATGCTAACAAGAACACTAAGGATAGACTGAGACGTGCCGCGAGTCACAACCCGTGACAGCTAATGCTTCGGCGACCTCTAACACCGATCTTCAAGCCGCTATCGTACTGACTTTTGGGAACCGGCACTATCTGCTTCCAAGAAATACTCGAGGACGAGCCTTGGCATTACCGATACGATAAGAGGGCGGAATTATTCGAGCCAATCCATGACAAATGTCCCCGAAAGAAATCTGAATAACGAAATACTCCGAGCGCTTAAGAAATAGGAGTTAGGAACTTGATATCCAAGAATTGGGGTCTGCGGTCTACTTCGATCACGTTCTCCTTCAACAGCATCGCCTTTGCTTCTAAGGTAATAGCGATCTTTCCACCATAGTGTTCGATAATTGGATTGGGAAAATGTTCAAAGTTCACTCCGGTAGCAACGTGCCTTCGAACAATTTTCTCTACGGCTTCTAGAATTTCTCTGACATTAGTCGTCGTTGGGCATCATGATTGTCGCACTCGCCGATTACTCTGGGAACGAATATAGTCTTCCCTCATAGCGCATGTTGAAAGCGTAATTCTCTGCCGCGTTGACAGTTCACCACTGACCCCGTTTCCGACCTTCTCCAAGCATAGACGAATAGATGCTGAACACATTCTCGGCTCAGAGAGTTCAGAACCGAAGTTTTGGTGGTTCCGTAGGCTTGCCGGAATAGGGACTTGGAATCTTGAGTGCTCGGTCGGACAAATTATGCATGACATCGACGGCGGCGATTGCTTTGTCAGTTAGTTCGTGTTTCTCTGCTTCCGTGTAGTTCGGGAAGAAAAGACCATCTTGATGGAAAAGCCCGTCACGTTTCGTCTTGAATTGTTGAATAACATCAAACTCTGTGTCATAAAGCAATTCCATCTGACGGAACAGTTTGAGTTTGTCCGACACGCGGAGGTTAGTCAGGGGTTTTGATCTTGTATTCTGTGATGAAATCCCGCAAATTCTTGGAACGATATTGTCGCAATACATCTCGATTATGCTCCAAGCAAGCAAGACAGCTTCAGGCGTCTTCCCGTCGCTCTCCAAGTCCTCCAGAATGTCCCTATGAGGGGCGTCCTCATTTGCCCATCGTTCTCAACACATGAGCGGGTGGTTTATCCCGTGCCATTCGAACTTCAGCTGACATATGAATTCACTTACGCTTGTCATTCTTAGAAGATGAAATTAGGAGTGCCCGCATCTTCGCCGCTTAGGAACCGCCATCATCCGCACAAAGCGGGATTCGCGTCCCGCTTAGGCTACTACACGGGCAAAACGCGTTTCTCGTTTCAAACTAATAAGTTTAGCTCCGGACTTGCTCCTATCCCCTATTCTTTCTGGAATGAATCGAGCTTTTCCACCACCATTTGCCCACAGTCTCGGCACTGGTAACATCTGCCACCCCACCGCCATGTCACCTCGTGAGTGCTCGTCTTGCCGCACGTCCAGCACCATATTAGCAGCAAGCGGGCGAAGAAGTCGGGATTCTTATCCATCGACGGCAAGGTCAAAATGTCGGAGAATCCTTGAGGTTATGTTTGGGAGACTGAAGTGAAAGTAGATAGTCAGTCAATCGTCACACGATTTCGTCATAGTCTCCCAACGCCTTTCGAGGATCCCCTCAAGAGAACGGTGGCCTGTGCACCCCGGTGCCACTGTTGAGTAGTGGAGCTGATGGGCGTTGTCTATGGTCTTCCGTCCTACTATCAGGAGGACTTTATTGTTGTGTTGCCAGAGCTTCCGAAGTGGTCTTTGTCGCCACTGTAAGTTGCCATAATTGTTATGATGGTTGTTTTGCCCTTGCCCGTCGTATAAGTGGCGGTGCAGGTTGCTGACGAGCCCGTGCCTGACAGGTTGCAACTGGTGAACATGCCACTTCCCGTGCTGCTCATGGCCACAGTGCCGGCCGGTGTTATCGCCGTTCCAGGTGAAGTATCTGTCACGGTGACGGTGCAGACTGTGTTGCCCTTAACCTTCGGACACGTTACCATCGTTGACGTTGTGCGCTCTGTCACCGTTAGGCTGGTTGTGCCCGAACTGCCCTGATGGTCGCCGTCATAAGTTCCTGTTATAGTCTGCGTTCCTTCAGTGCCAGACCCCGGCGCATAGCTTACAGTGGCCGCGCAACTGGCTGTTGAAGAACCGATGGATTTGAGTGTGCATGTGTTGGACGGAGTGAAGGAGCCGGAGCTGCTGCTGGAAAAGGTGACTGTGCCAATTATCGGAGCGGGAGTGGATGAAGTATCCGTAACCGTTGCTGTACACTGGGTAGGCTGGTTGACAGCTACGGAAGAAGGACTACAACTTATGCTGGTCGAGGTGGTGTTGGGAGATGTGGACGCAAAAAATACACCATTACTCCAAGTTCCGCTAGGGACACCACTACCGTTATTCCCTCCGATACAATATACGTACCCTGAATCCAACGCACAACTTTGTGTGTAAATGACCGTTGGATAGCTTGTAGTGGATGCCCAAGAGCCGACCCCACTCGAAGACAAAGACGCGAAATAGACAGCACTAGTGAACCCAGTAAAGGTACCACCAAAGGGACTATGAGTCGCGGTATCGCCGCCGATACAATATGCGAACCCAGAACCCACAACACAACTCGGGCTGATAACGTTCAATGGATAGCTTGTGCCAGATGACCAGGAACCGACTCCACTCGAAGATAAAGGCGCAAAATAGACAACGTTCGTGAAACCATTAGCGGTCCCGAAGCCATTAGCCATATCGCCACCAATGCAGTACACGAACCCTGAATTGACCACACAACTTTGAAAGACAATGCCTGTTGGGTAGCTTGTGGTGGGTGACCAGGAACCGACTCCACTCGAAGATAAAGGCGCAAAATAGACAGCACTATTAATCGTACCCTGTACTCCTCCACCGGGTAAGGCTGTAGTGTTCTCGCCGGCGATGCAGTATACGAACCCTGAATCGACCACACAACTTTGGCCGGCGATATTTGTCGGGTACCTTGTACTGGGTAACCAGGAACCAACTCCATTCGAAGACAAAGCTGCAAAATAGACAGCACTTGTGGAATTCGCGAGACCACCATGGGTATCGCCGCCGATGCAGTATACGTATCCTGAACTCGTTACACAACTTTGTGACTGAAGCCTAAGTGGATAGCTCGTTGACGATGACCAAGAACCGGCTCCTCCAGCAGGAAGCAGCGGCGCAAAGTATACAGCATTAGTCAAGCTACTAGAGTTGTCTCCGGCGATGCAGTACACAAACCCTGAACTCATTACACAACTTGGGAACTCAATTCCTATCGGATAGTTTGTAGTGGATGACCAAGAACTTAGAAGAGCAGAAGCGGGTTGAATCCAGATCGCCGTGAACCCTAGGCTCAGGATGACTACAGTTCCCAAGAGAAGCTGAATGGTCTTTCCGAGTTTTCGCGTGCGGATCTTATCGAATTCTGACATTCTTGCCTGATTTTAGGTCGCTGGAGTAGTACTTCAATTGATGCATGTGTACGATTGAATACAGCTGAGTCCATCCACAGCCATCGTGAGAATGTCGTAATCTGAGAACCCCTGCAGGACAGTCGCGAGTGGAGAGTTCACCGTAAGCTCCCAGTTGACTCTTGTGATTTCCCAAACCTGTCGCAGGAACCGTTGTTCAGAGAGGACAACTCACCAATATCACAGCAACCATCTCGGTTCAACATCGCCTTTGAGAATCTTCAGACCATAGTAGTTCTCGCCGGTGAACTCGCTCAAACAAACAGAGTCTGGTTCTTCGCTCTGACACTGAACGGATCCCTCGCGAGTCGAGCAGGGAAACCGAGACCGAAAAGAGAGAACTGGGTGAGAAACTTGAATCGAAGAGCCATAAAGAAAGAAGTGGTTGGGATAGGTGGAGTTAGCTTCTACGTTCTCCCGGGTCTGCTATTTAGAAGGGAGTGATCATTCTTTTCCATGACTCCATTTTAAAAAAACGGGAAAACCCGAGGCTTTCCAGTTTTGGGAGGAGGAGGGATTTTTCCTGTTGAAAAGATGCTATTGCGATTCGTGGGCGAGATTGGTTTGGAGTTCGTTGACCGCTCTTCGGACCTCTTTCAGAGTCTTCTCGTCATCTGAAGTAGCCTTGTCGTACAACTTGCGAGGTGGGTCTTCGTTGGCTGACTCTTCGAATTGCTTGGCCCAGTCTGATGGGATTTCGTCGCTCGGCTTCGCTCCAGCAAGGGTTGAGAACGCTACGGTCCAGACTCGAGGCACGTTTGCAAGCGTGTATCCGCCGCCTCCGAATAGTAGCAGCTTTCCCTTGCAGAGCTCATGCGCGAGGTCGTGCATTTGGCTGACGACCTCTGCGTAGGCCTTCGTTGTGAGTCTGAGGTGTGCAAGCCGATCGTCAAGATGGCCGTCAGCGCCGCATTGGACTAGAATGATGTCAGGTCTGAACTTCTTGACCGCGTCAGGGACGATTCTTTGAAACGCCTCAAGGTATGCTTCGTCTCCTGTATAGGGCGGTAGCGGAATGTTGAGCTTCAATCCTTGAGCTTCTCCTTTTCCGGTTTCATCTGGAAAGCCTGTGCCCGGAAAGAGGAATTTTCCGCTTTCATGGAAATCAATGTCTAGCACTGCGGGATCATCGTAGTATCCGTACATGACGCCGTCGCCGTGGTGAGCGTCAACGTCGAGGTAGACAATTCGCTTCACGTTGTATCTGGCCTTCAAATGTGCAATTACGACGGCAGGGTCGTTGAATATGCAGAATCCTGAAGCTCTTTCAGGATGCGCATGGTGTAATCCTCCGGAAGGATTGAACGTATGCGAGAGTCTGCCACCCATCACCTCGTCGGCTGCGACGATGGAGGCTCCGACAACGAGGCTTGTCGCTTCGTAGCAGCCCTTGAACGCTGGAGTGTCTCCCATATCGAGGAGACCTGAGCCTTTCTTGCTGTACTGTTCGACGAGTCTCACGTAGTCGTCTTCGTGGAAGAGGAGAATCTCTTCTCTGGATGCTAGGCGGGGCTTGATCACCTGGACGGACCCGTCTTGAAGGATTCCTTTGGATCTGATCAGTTCGTAGGTCAGCTTGACCCTTATGGGTCTCAGAGGGTGTTGGGGGCCGAGGTTGTAGTCGAGGAATCTCTCGTCCCAGATGAGACCAGTCTTTCCTGGCAGGAAGGTCTGCTCTCCGATTTTATCGCTCTACTCTACGTGTACGAAGGCTAGGGGGGATTTTTCGTAGAGACGGATTGATTTGATGTTAGTGAATTCTAGCATTCCGTATCGTGAGAGTTCTCGTCCTATGCCGCTCTTCTTGATTCCGCCGAACGGCATTCGAGGGTCAGACACTACGATGTTGTTCACGGTAACCATTCCAGCTTGCAATTGACGAGCCGCTTTTTCAGCTCGGCGGATGTCTCGGCTCCATACGCTCGAGCCAAGGCCAAACTCGCTGTTGTTCGCGTATCTTACTGCCTCGTCATCGTCTTTAACGATCATTACGGGCGCTGCGGGTCCGAAGGTTTCTTCTTTCATAACAGGCATCTCGGGATCTACGGCTGTTAGGATCGTTGGTGCGTAGAAGAATCCTCTGCGCTTGAGCCGCTGTCCTCCCGTCTCGACTTTGGCGCCCATCTTTACTGAGTCTTTTACTTGTCGGTCGAGCTTGTGCAGGGATTCCTCCCTGACCATCGGTCCAACGTCTGTTTCGGGACTCAGTGGGTCTCCGACTTTGAGGGATTTGGTTTTGGAGATAAATCGGTCTAGGAAATCGTCTGCGATCTTCTTGGCTACGAAGAAGCGCTTGGCGCAGATGCAGCTCTGTCCGTTGTTGATGAATCGCCCCGCGACAGCACCAGTTGATGCAGCTTCGACATCTGCATCGTCCAGTACGATGAAAGGATCACTTCCGCCTAGTTCGAGGACGACCTTCTTGAGACGACTGCTAGCCTGTTCTGCCACATCTTGGCCGGCTGAAACGCTGCCGGTGAAGGAGATCGCCGCTGTGTTCGCTTCTATCAGGTACGATGCGACCTCCGAGCTTCCCAGAACCACGTTGAAAGTTCCAGGAGGAGCGCCTGTTGAGTCGAAGACTTCTTGAAGCTGTAGACCGGATTGCGGGGTCACACTCGAGGGTTTGAAGACTGCTGTGTTTCCCACCACCAATGATGGTGCTGCAAAGCGGACGCACTGCCAGAGTGGAAAATTCCATGGCATGATGGACCCTATCACGCCCAACGGCTCGAACGCTACATAGCTGTCACTCGCATCGGTCTTTGCCGCTTCCGGAGTCAGAAACCGTGGGCCGTTCTCGGCGAAATATTCCAGCGCCCAGGCGCATTTTGCTACCTCGGGGACTGATTCCTTGATTGTCTTTCCCATCTCGAGGGTCATGATCCGTCCCAGTTGATCCTTACGGGACCGGAGGATCTTTGCGGCTCTCTGAAGAAAATCCGCTCTCTTGGCTGGAGCAAGTTCCCGCCATTTCTCGAACGCCTTTCTAGCCTTCTCGACTGATTTTTCCACGTCTGTCCGGGTTGAGGCTCGGAATCTTCTCAGTACCTTGCCGTTAGCCGGGTTTACTGTCTCAATCCATCGTTTGGCTCTCTTCGCAGCCAAGAGAATCATCCTCGGACCCAAAATTCAGCACAGGACTCCTATAAGCTACACTGGAAAACTACTGCTTTCTGACAACTTGAACTCGATCGACTGTCTCCCAAAAACTCCATCCCGCAAATTTTCCAGCCATGAGGTCTATCCAGAAGCTGAGATGGACAACCGTCCCATGGTGGACCGGGCGGGATTTGAACCCGCGGCCCTACGGAGCAGGGTTAGTGCCTTCCCGCAAACAGGGTCCGGTAGCCGGACCTGCCAAGCGGGCGATCTTCGGCCTGACACTGTCAGTATACCAGGCTGATCTACCGGCCCACA
>Ga0209236_1000971_pt1 | contig 17048 bp, 15 predicted proteins | sample GraSoi013_1_40cm_FD_185819 | JGI IMG/M metagenome (GOLD analysis project Ga0209236, IMG submission 185819) | Grasslands soil microbial communities from the Angelo Coastal Reserve, California, USA - Sample 09_27_2013_1_40cm (SPAdes) (version 2) | ecosystem: Environmental > Terrestrial > Soil >... | reverse complement strand
CATCGCCGAGGCTCATGCCAAGGGGTATCTGGGCGAGCATTCGTTTGGCACCGACTATCCGATGGACGTGCGGCTGTATCGCGGCCACGGCGCGTACATCTGCGGTGAGGAGACCGCGCTGCTCGAGTCTCTCGAGGGCAAACGAGCCCAGCCGCGCTCCCGACCTCCCTTCCCGGCTGTCAAGGGCGCCTGGGGCATGCCCACTGCCGTCAACAACGTCGAAACGCTGTCAACCGTGCCGTGGATCATGCGCCATGGCGGCGCCGAGTACGCCAAGCGCGGCACGGAGAGAGCGAAGGGCACGCGCATGGTCACCGTCAGCGGTGACGTCCAGAAGCCGGGCAACTACGAGATCGAAATCGGCGTCACCTACCGCCACGTCATCGAGGAGCTGGCCGGCGGCGCCCTGCCGGGACGCAAGATCAAGGTGTTCTGGCCAGGCGGCTCGTCAGCCAAGGTGCTCCCCGGTTCGATGCTCGACACCTCGACCGACCTCGACTACCTGAAGTCGATCGGCACGATGGGCGGATCGGGCGGGATCATCGTTATGGACGACTCGCATTGCGTCGTCAAGGCCGCCGCACGGCTGCTTCGCTTTTACGCCTTTGAGTCATGCGGCAAGTGCACACCGTGTCGCGTGGGCGGCAACTGGGCGGTGCGCACGTACGAGCGGATCCTTGCCGGTGAGGGCTCACAGATTGAGCTCGGCATCCTCGAACGCGTGTCCGACGGCCTGCAGAACGGCCGCTGCCTGTGTGGGCTCGGCGACGCCGCGGGCTGGGTGATCGAATCGACCATGCGGCACTTCCACAACGAGTACGAGGAGCACAGCCTCCACAACGTCTGCTCCGTGGAGGCGGCGCTAGCCCATGCCTGACGTAAACGTCACGATCGACGGCCACAGGCTCGCGGTGCCGGCGGGCATGCTCGTGGTCGAGGCGGCCAAGCTCGTCGGCATAGAAATCCCGGTGTTCTGCTACCACCACAAGCTCGACCCTGTCGGCGCCTGCCGTCTGTGCCTGGTCGAGCTCTCACCGGGGCCACCGCGCCCGCAGACCGGATGCACCACGCCGGTCGCCGAAGGCATGGTGGTGAAGACGCTCAGCCCGATGGCGGTGCAGGCGCGCGCCGACATCCTCGAGTTCGAGCTCGTCAACCATCCGCTCGACTGCCCGGTCTGCGACAAGGGCGGCGAATGCCCGCTGCAGGATTTCACCTTCCGCCACGGCTATCCAACGAGCCGCATCGACGGCCCGCGCCTGCACTTCAAGAAGCCGATCCCGCTCTCCGAGACTATCGCCCTCGATCGCGAGCGCTGCGTCCTGTGCTACCGCTGCACGCGCTACTACGACGAGGTCGCCTGGGAGCAGGAGCTCACCGTTGGGCAGCGCGGAGTGCAGTCCTTCATCACCAGCCAGTTCGACCAGCCTCTGCAGTCGATCTTCAGTGGCAACATCATCGACCTCTGCCCGGTCGGCGCCCTCACGTCGCGCGTCTGGCGCTTCGAGTCGCGGCCGTGGGACATGACGCACACGGCCAGCATCTGCTCGAAGTGCGCGGTCGGCTGCAACGTGAACCTGTGGCAGCGGCGCGGGCAGCTGGTGCGCGTCACAGCGCGCGAGAACGACGACATCGACGAGGGTTGGATCTGCGACCGAGGCCGGTTCGACTACACCGATGTCAACGACCCGACACGACTGCGCACTCCTCGCATCCGCGGCGCCAAAGCCACCTGGGCGGATGCGTTGCAGGCGGTGGCGGAAGGAATCAAAGGCAAAAAGGTAAAGCTCGGGATCTCGCTGCCGGCGGACATCACCAATGAGGAGGCGTTCCTGTTCCGCAGCCTGCTGGATGGTCCGCTTCGTGGCGCGCGGGTGAAGATGCATGGCCGCACCGCCTTGCCGCTGCCTTTGGGAGAGACGCTTCGCATCAAGGAGATAGATGACGCGCGCGTGCTCGTCGTCGTCGCCTCGGACACCGAGAACGAAGTGCCGATCGTGAATCTGCGCATCAAGAAGGCAGTTTCGAAGCGCGGAGCCAGGCTGATCGTCATCCACCCCGATGGCGTCGATCTCGACCGCGACCCTCGCACCGTGCATATCCGCAACGCCCCCGGCTCGGCCGCCGCCGAAGTGCGCAAGCTGGCGTCGAACGAGCTGTTGAAGTCCGCCGGGGGGCTGGTTGCGATCCTGTATGGCGATGGCCTGGGGAGCGAGGAGATCGTCGACCTCGCCAAGTCTTGCCGGGAGCTTGCTGAGGCGGTCGGTGGCAAGGTCATGCCTCTCTATCGGGCCACCAACGAGCGCGGTGCGCTCGCGGCGGGCGTCGCGGGTTGGGATTCGCTAGACGGAGTCGAGGCACTGCTCAGCTGGGGCCCACCCCCGACCGCGGGCATCCCCAAGAGCGTCAAATTCCTCGCGGTCTGGGACCACCTGCCGCGCCCGCAGAACGAGAAGGCGGCCGTAGTACTGTCCGCGACCACCTTCGCGCAGCGGCAGGGCAGCTACACGAATCTCGAGGGAACGGTGCAGTTCCTCCGGCCGCCGATCGAGGTGGACCAGCCCCTGAAAGACTCGTGGGAGGTGCTCACCGAGCTGGGCGTCGCCCTCGGCATGAACCTCGACTACGCCGGCATATTCGCAATTCAGCGCGAGGCGGCGGCGACAATTCCGGCGATGGCGGCGCTTGCACAGCCGCCATCAGCCGAGCCGGAGCCCCAGCCGGTTCTCGTGGGACCCGCCCACCCGTGACCGACTTCTACAACAACGCCATCGGCCACTGGGTCATCGTGGCAGTGGCGATCCTGGCCCTGGTCTTTGTCGTGCTCACCGCGACCGCGTACACGGTGTGGTTCGAGCGAGTCGCCCTCGGCCACATACAGCGCAGGCCCGGCCCCAACCGTGTCGGTCCCTACGGCCTGATGCAGCTGGCGGCGGACGGGATCAAGCTCGCGTTCAAGGAGAGCTTCCTCCCCGCCCGGACCGAGCGAGCGCTGTTCGTCTTCGCGCCCGCCATCGCGGTGGGTGCCGCGTTCCTGTCCTGGGCCGTGATCCCGATAGGGCTCTGGTACAACGTCCAGTACTGGATCGCCGACGTGAACATCGGCATCCTGCTCGTGTTCGCGTTCAGCTCGCTCAACGTCTACGCGATCGTCATCGGCGGTTGGGCGTCCAACAACAAGTACTCGCTGCTCGGCGGCCTTCGGTCCGCGGCGCAGCTCATCAGCTACGAGATGGCTCTCGGCCTCTCGTTGGTGCCGACTTTCATAATCGTCGGCTCGCTGCGGCTGAGGGACATAGTCGACTACACCGTCACCTGGGGTCCGTACCACGGGCCGATCCCGCTCATCCTGTTGACGCCGATCGGATTCGTCATCTATCTCATTGCGGCGGTCGCCGAGACGAACCGCGCGCCGTTCGACCTGCCCGAGGCCGAGCAGGAGCTGATCGGCGGTTTCCTCACCGAATACTCGGGCCTGAAGTTCGTCATGTACTACCTGGCGGAGTACGTGAACATGATCACCGTATCGGCCCTGGCGGCCCTCTTGTTCTTCGGTGGTTGGTACCTGTGGTTCGTGCCGCCGGTGCTCGCCTTCCTTCTCAAAGTGATCCTGCTCCTCTTCCTATACATTTGGCTCCGCGGCACGTTCCCGAGGCTTCGATACGACATGCTCATGCGCCTGGGCTGGAAGGTGCTGCTGCCGCTGGCGATCGTCAACGTGATCGTCACCGGGACCATCGTGGTGGCGGCGCAGGGGTAGTTGATGGCTGACGAAGAACCGACCGCGAACGGCAAGCCCGAGCACCCGGCGCCTTTGCGGGGGCCCGACGAAGGCGTTCCGCCCAACCCCGAGGGCCCGCGATCCAGCGTGGCCGCCGACATCGGTGCCCTCGCCACCGGGTTGAAGACGACCCTTGGCGAGTTCTTCTCGCCCATGGTCACCACCGAGTACCCAGAGGACAAGTCGCCTCGGTCGGAGCGCTATCGAGGCCGCCACTACCTCCGCCGCTATGAGAATGGGCTCGAGCGCTGCATCGGCTGCGAGCTCTGCGCGGCAGCGTGCCCGGTCGGCTGCATCCTGGTCATCGCCGCGGAGAACACCGACGAGGATCGCGTCTCTCCGGGCGAGCGCTACGCAAAGACGTACGAGATCAACATGCTGCGCTGCATCTTCTGCGGCTACTGCGAGGATGCGTGCCCGGTGCAGGCGATCGTGCTGGGTCCCGAGTACGAGCTGTCGGACACTAGTCGGGAGAAGTTCATCTACACCAAGGAGAAGCTGCTGGAGCCGCTTCCTCCGGACGTTGAGGCGAGGCTGCACGGCGCACCTCCCCATCCCCCGGCTTCGCCGGGTACTTCCCCGCGAGCGGGGAAGTGACTATCTAAATTTGGCGATCGTCATCTTCTTCATCGCCGCCGCCATGGCCGTGGCGGGAGGCATCGGCGTAGTCAGCTTCCGCCAGCCGATCCGCAGCGTCCTGAGCCTGGTCGTGGTCATGGTGGCGCTGTCCGTTCTGTTCCTTCTGCTCAGCGCGCAGTTTGTCTTCGTCGCCCAGGTCATCGTCTACGCGGGGGCGGTGATGGTCCTGTTCCTCTTCGTCATCGCTTTGATGGGCCCGGCGAAGGAGATCGGCCGCAGCCGCCTTCGGTTCCAGACGTCGCTTTCGGCGCTGTTCGTGCTCGCGCTGTTCGGACTGCTCTGGGCGATGCTGCAGGGCGTCCAGTACCGGCAGCCGGAGCAGACGGATCTCAACGCGTTCGGAACCGTGCAGTGGATCGGCGTCTATCTCTTCACGAACTACCTCTATCCGTTCGAGCTGACGTCGATCCTGCTGCTGGTGGCCGCGATCGGGGCGATCTACCTAAGCCCCCAGGAGGGGCGGCCGCCGGGAGAAGGGCTTCGCCCGGCCGCCGGCCAGGGGGAGGAGTCCTCCCCCAAAAAAGAAGGCGACGAGAGGTGAGCGGCTTTAGCGCCGGCGGCTCGCAGCTGGACACGTCCTGGTTCCTGCTCCTAGCCGCGGTCCTGTTCATTCTCGGCACGATCGGCGTGCTCGTCCGCCGAAACCCGCTGGTGATTCTCATCTGCATCGAGCTGATGCTCAATGCGGCCAACCTCACGCTGGTCGCGTTCTCGCGACAGCTTCAGAACTACGAAGGCCAGCTTTTCGCGCTCATGTCCATGACCGTGGCCGCGGCGGAGGCCGTGGTGGGGCTGGCGATCCTTGTCGACATCTTCCGGCACCGCGACGCTGAGGACATCGATGACCTGAGCGAGCTCAAAGGATGAGCGCGAGCACTGTTGCTCTCCTGATCCTCCTCTTCCCCGCGGCCGGCGCGATCCTGCTCGCCGGCCGCGGGTGGAGGCTGCCCCGGATCGTGACCGTGATCGTGGGTCCAGCCGTGGTGTGGGGGTCGTTCGTGGCCACGCTGGTTCTGTTCTCGAACAAGGCGTCCGGCGACTTCACGTACTGGACCTGGATCAAGAGCGGCTCGTTCGAAGTTCCGTTCAACCTCCTGGTCGACAACCTCTCGATCTTCATGTGCCTGGTGATCACCGGGGTTGGCGGGCTGATCGTCACCTACGCGGTCGGCTACATGGAGAAGGAGGACGACCCCAGCTACGCCCGCTTCTTCACGTACATGGACGTGTTCGTGTTCTCGATGCTGCTGCTCGTCCTGGCCGGCAACTTCATCTTCTTGATCATCGGCTGGGCGCTCGTCGGCCTGAGCTCGTACTTCCTCATCGGCTTCTGGTATCACCGCCGCTCTGCGGTGCTCGCAGCACGGAAAGCGTTCGTGATGAACGTCATCGGCGACGTGGGCATGATCCTCGGCACCTTCGTCCTTTTCGTGACCTTCCACGCCACGACGTACAAAGGAGTGTTTCTCGGAATTCACGGGGACACGACATCGCTGGAGCTCGCGGCGTTCCTACTGCTGGTCGGTGCGGTCGCGAAGTCCGCGCAGATCCCGCTCCATACGTGGCTGCCCGACGCCATGGAGGGCCCGACCCCGGTCAGCGCGCTGATACATGCCGCGACCATGGTCACAGCGGGCGTCTACCTGGTCGGCCGCATGCACCCGATCTACGACCTCGCGGTCTACGCGCACGGCGCGGTCGCGATCGTCGGCGCGGTCACCGCCCTGTTCGCCGCCACCATCGCCATCGTCCAGACCGACATCAAGCGCGTGCTCGCGTACTCGACGATGAGCCAGATCGGCTACATGTTCCTGGCGGTCGGCATCGGCGCCTACACGGCGGGTTTCTTCCACCTCCTGTCGCACGCCTTCTTCAAGGCCCTGCTCTTCATGGCCGCCGGCAACGTCATCCACGCGATGCACGACGAGCAGGACATGCGCAAGTACGGAGGCCTGCTCACGCAGCTGCCGCGCACGTCGTGGTCGTTCCTGATCGGCTCGCTTTCGCTGGTGGGCGTGATTCCATTCGTCGGCTTCTTCTCCAAGGAACAGATCCTCGGCTCTGCCTTCTCGAAGCCCGACGCGTCCCTCGCGCTGGCGGTGTGGGTCTTCGGCTTCGTCACAGCGCTCGTGACCGGCTTCTACACCGGGCGCATGTGGTGGATGTCATTCGCCGGCAAGCCGTCGCCCCAGCGTCCCGTCGAGCACCCTCACGAGGCGCCGCCGGTGATGCTGGTCCCGGTTCTCATCCTCGCCGTGCTGGCGACCATCGGCGGGTTCATCCAGACCCGCGCGCTTGGTTTTGGGCCCCACCTGGTCGATGACTTCCTGCAGGCCGCCGCCGGCAAGCAGTCGTGGGAAGGCGGCGCGTCCGAGGTGATCGCCACGTTCGTGACGATGATCGTCGCGACCGTTCTCTTCATCGCCGCTTATCGAATCTACATCCAGCACGCCTGGAAGCCATGGAGCGCCGTCGTGCCCTGGGCGCAGCGGCTGCTCGAGCGCAAGTACTACTTCGACGAGATCTACGACGCGGTGTTCGTGCGCACCATGGACGGGCTCGCACGCGTCGGGCTTCGCAACGTCGAGCTGCCGATCATCGACGGTGTGGTGGAGGGCACCGGGGTGTTCGCCGAGGGCGCCGCCCACAACCTCAGCCTCACCCAGAGTGGCTACTTCCGCAACTATGTGCTCGTCTTCGTCGCGGGGGCCGTCGTGGTCGCGTTCCTCCTCCTGGCGAGGGTGGGCTCATGACGCTGACTGTCCTCTGGCTGCTGCCCCTGGTGAGCGCGCCGCTCATCGCCTTCATGCCGCCGCGCTTTGCGAAGTGGATGAGCGTCCTCACCTCGCTGGCCGTCTTGCTGATCGCTGCGGGTGTCGCGTTCCTGTTCGACAGCACGTGGCATGGCTACCAGTTCGAAGAACAGGTGCCGTGGATCCCGCAGCTCCACGTCTTCTATCACCTGGGCGTCGACGGAATCAGCATCTGGCTGGTCGTCCTCAATGCACTCCTGACGGTGATCGCCGTGCTCGCGACGCCGCTCTCGACGAAGAACATCAGCAAGTTCCTGGCCCTGATGCTTGCCATGTCCGCGGGGATGGCCGGCGTGTTTCTGGCTGTGGACCTCGTCCTCTTCTACGTGTTCTGGGAGGCGATGCTGATCCCCGCCTATTTCCTGCTCTGGATGTTCGGCGAGGGCGAGCGGCCGGCTCGCGCCGCGATCAAGTTTGTCCTCTTCACCCTGGCCGGATCGCTGCTGATGCTGGTCGGCGTCATCGGCGAGTACGTCTTCACCGGCCAGCAGACCTTCGACCTCGCTCAGCTGGCCACCATCCCGCCTTCAGCCTCGATCCAGTTCGGCCTCTTCTTCGTCTTCGCGCTCGCATTCGCGATCAAGACGCCGCTCTTCCCGTTCCACTCATGGCTCCCGGACGCCTACATGGCCGCGCCAACGCCGATGCTGGTGTTGTTCGCCGGAGTCATGGGCAAGGCCGGCGCGTACGGCTTCCTGCGGGTCGCGGTCCCGCTGTTCCCAGATCCGGTCGGCTGGTGGGACTGGAGGTGGGTGGTTCCGGCGCTCGCCGTCGCGGCGATCATCTGGGGGGCGCTGATGGCGATCGTGCAGCGCGACATGAAGCTGCTCGTCGCCTACTCGAGCGTGAGCCACATGGGCTTCATCGTCCTGGGCATCTTCGCATTCAACATCCAGGGCCAGCAGGGCGCGATCCTGCAGATGGTCAACCACGGGATCATCATTCCGGCGCTCTTCCTCTTCGTCGCCTGGATTGCCGACCGCACGGGCACTCGTGACCGCTCGGCGCTTGCCGGCCTTGCCCCCCGCATGCCGGTGCTGGCCGGCGTCTTCTTGATCGCTGTGCTCGCCGCATTGGGACTGCCAGGACTGAACAGCTTCGTCGGCGAGTTCATGACGCTGCTCGGCGCCTGGGAGCGGGCGCCGGTCCTCGCGGCGATCGGCGCGATCGGCCTGGTGCTGGCGCCGGTGTACTTGCTGCGCATGTTCCAGGGCGCGATGTATGGCGAACCCGCGGGACCAAGACCTTCGGGCGACATCCACGCCGGACAGCTGGCTCTGGTGGCGCCGCTGATCATCCTGATGTTCGCCATCGGCCTGTATCCATACGCGCTGACACAGCTGATGGCGTCGGTCGCTCAGATCGGTCTCTACAAATGATCCTCGCCCCAGCGATCCCCTCTTACGGCTGGTCGCAAGCGCTGGCCGACCTGGGCCAGATCTCCCCTATCGCGACGCTCGTCGGCTTCATGCTCCTGGCGATCGTCTCCGACCTCGTCATCCCCCGCCCACGTCGAGGCGGCGTCGTGGCGATGATTGCGGTGACCGGTCTGGCCTATTCGTTGGGAACGGCCGTATATCGCTGGATCTATGCCCAGGGCGGGCCGGCCTATTACGGAATGGCGACCGGCGACAGCTTCGCGCTGTTCTTCGACATCATCTTCGCCAGCCTAGGCATCCTGACCGTCGCGATCTCGCACTCGTACTTGCAAAAGCGCGGCATGCGCGAAGGCGAGTTCCACATCCTGATCCTCGCCTCGGTCGTCGGCATGATGGTGCTCGCGGCGGCGACGTCGCTGGTCACCGTCTTCCTGGGTCTCGAGCTGCTGTCGATCGCGCTCTACATCGTGTGCAGCTTCGCGCGGGACGAGAGCAGCTCGCAGGAAGCGGGCGCGAAGTACCTGCTGGTCGGCGGGTTCGCCAGCGCGTTCGTGCTGTACGGGATGGCGCTCGTCTATGGCGCCTCCGGCACGACATTGATCCCCAACATCGCGAAAGTGTTGGGAAGCTCCGCGTCCGGGAATCCCATCCTGATCCTCGGCATCGTCTTGATGGGCGTCGGCTTTGCGTTCAAGGTGTCCGCCGCGCCTTTCCACATGTGGACGCCGGACGTCTATCAGGGCGCACCGATCCCGGTCACCGCCTTCATGTCGGTGGGAACCAAGGCCGCCGCGTTCGCAATGATCATCCGGGTCTTCGCGGGCGGGCTTCCGCACCTCGCCCCGGAGTGGCAGGCGCTGCTCGCGTTCGTCGCCGCCACGAGCATGGTGGTGGGCAACCTGACGGCGATCACGCAGTCGAGCATCAAGCGGCTGCTCGCTTATTCGGGAATCGCGCAGGCCGGCTACGTGCTCATCGGCGTCATCGCAGGCGGCAAGGCAGGGCTGGCCGCGGTCCTCTACTACCTCTTCATCTACATGTTCATGAACTTCGGCGCGTTTGCGATCGTCACCCTTCTCGCGGGCCCTGACGGAGACCGAGACCTGCTGTCCGACCTTCGCGGCCTCTACAAGCGCAACCTGCCGATGGCTGTACTGATGACGATCTTCATGCTCTCGCTCGCGGGGTTCCCGCCGTCCGTCGGGTTCTTCGGCAAGCTGTTCCTCTTCACCGCCGGTGTGAGCGCCGGTTACACATGGCTGGTGGTGCTGGCCGTACTGATGAGCGTGGTCTCCGTGTACTACTACGTCCGAGTTTTGATACCCGTGTGGTCGACCGCCACCGAGGTCGAGCCGCTGCGAGCCCCGGTCAGCAGCACCACGGCGATTGCGTTGAGCGGGGTGCTGTCGGTGGTGCTTGGCCTCTACCCGACCTCGTTGCTGATCGCGGCGCAGCTCGGAGCCGGCCCCTTCGGACCTTAGGTCGCCCGCAGCATCGCGATCGCGGCTGCCAACCGGCGCTCCCTCGTCTCGGGCTTCTTCGCCTCGGTGAGAGAGCGCGCCATCTCGTTCTTGTTCGTGAACGAGAGCTTCTCCCAGGCTGCGGCGGCCTTCTTGTCACGGGCCAGCACGGCGGCAAGATCCGGAGGCGCCTCGACGGTGCGCGGCTCGGTGTCGAGCTCGATGAGAACCGTGATCCGATCGCCCACGCCCACGCCAGCCGCTGCCTGGATCGACTTCAGAACCCCCAGGCAGTAGGTGCCGTCGCCCATCGGCATGAGCGAGCCGCGATACGGGGTGCCGGCGATCACCGCCTGGATCTTTGGCATTCCCTTCAGGCCGAGCTCGGCGGCCACTTCTTTAGGTATGGGGACGAGCGTCCCACCGCCACCGCGGGGCGTCGCCGTCAGCACCCCTTCGAACTTGACCACGGAGCGGAATTCTATGTCGGAACGGGTGACCCCTTCGGGAAGGGTCGAGGGTATGAGCCGGGCGTGAAGTTCTCAAACGCCGGTGGCGAGATCAGGAATCCGGCAACGGTGTTGTATGTATCGCCTAGCGCGCCGGCAATCGCGTTCAGGTTCGCGGGCGCCAGCGGAGCGCCCCAGCTCCCCGCATCGAGGCGGGCGATCATCGCCTGGATCGCCGTGATGGTCTCCGCGGCCGAAAACGCGCAATGGCCCGCACGGTGCACGAACAGCTGCCGAAGCAAATCCTGCTTGCCCGCCGCCTGCACGACGTCGCGGTAGGCGCTCTCGTCCTGTGCGACCACCAGCCCGTCGCCGACCGTGTGCATCGTGAGCACCGGCACACTCAGGTTGCCATCGAAGCTGATGAAGCGATCGAGGTATGCCGCTGCGGTCGCGTCGGCCCTGATGCGCGGACCGGAGTTGAGCGCGCGAAGATCCGCGGCGAGGTCGAGCCCGGCTGCGCTGTAAAGCGCAGTCACCTCGGCGTTGTTGGAAGAGATCGCAAGCTGATGGGCGTAGTCGACGCCCGCGTTCCAGGACGGGTTGCCGCCGGCTCGCTGTTCCAGCTCTGACCGGTAGGCGAACTCAAAAGGAAAATCGACCTGCGACTCCCATCGCGCTTGGGCCGCCTCCTGCGCCGCATAGTCGGTCGGCGCCGGCTCCGGTCCCGCCGGGTCGAACCAGCCAGGCAGGTCACCGAGGGCGGCGATGAGGGCGATGCGTGCCTGGCCGGCGGGCGTGGCTGACACCTGGTTGAAGATGTCGGACGCCATCTGCATGTTGGCTGCCGGGTCGGTGATGTGCACGAGCTGCAGGCTCGAAGCGGGCGCGAGCAACGTTTTGAATGCGTAGGCGCCATCGAGCCCGGTGTTCCAGGTGGCGACGCCACCCGCCAGCACACCGCACAACGGAATCGCGCCGGCGAATCTGTCTGGGTATAGCTGGACCAGGCCCGCGGTGATGATGCCGCCGAGTGATCCGCCCCACGCGATCACACGCTTGGGTTTGGAGAAACGTTGATTGAACAGGTCGAGCAGCGCGACCTGGTCCTTGAAGGCATCTTCGAGCGCCCAACCGGTCGAGCTGTAGGACGAGCCGGCGATGGCGTTGCCCTGCCCGAGCAGCCAGCTCGAGATCAGAGGAGCAGGCGAATCAGTCGCCGGGTTGATGCGGCCCGGCGCCACGTACCCGTGGCTGTAGAGGAAGAGAGTCCCATTCCATGGCGCGGGAACCTCGATGCGGTACTGGGCGGCGCCGATGCTGCCAGTCACCACTGTCGTGGTTGGAGATGGGCTGAGGCTTGGGCTGGGCGTCGGCGAGGCGCCAGTAGAGGATGAGCAGGCCGCGATCAGTACGACGATCAGAACCACGAAGGCACGTCCCACGGATTTCAGATGTTCGAGCGCGACTGCCCGCCGTCCACCGCAATGCACGCACCGTTCAGGAGGCTGGCCTGCCGCGAGCAGACGAACACCACCACGCTCGCCACCTCCTCGACCGCGCCGAATCGCCCCATCGGCATCTCGGCACGCACGAACTCGGCGATCCCGTCCGGATCCGCCTGCTGCCGTCGAGACCAGCCGCCGCCTTCCCAGAGGATCGAACCGGGCGCGACGCAGTTGACCGTCACCCCCTGCGAGGCCACCTCACGAGCCAGCGAGGTGGTGAGGCTGATTTCGGCGGCCTTGGCGGCGTTGTAAGCGGGGGCGCCACCGGACTCGCGACCCCAAACTGACGCGATGATGACGACGCGGCCCCAACCGCGGCTGACCATGCCAGGCAGCACTAGCTGAGTCATCCGCGCGCTGACGCCGACGTTGCCCGCAAAGGCGGTTTCGAACTCAGACGGACCGGTGTCCGCCCACGAGCTGCCGGCACGCACACCTAGGTTGTTGATGAGGATGTCTACAGGACCGAGCACCTTCTCGGTTTCACTGACGGCGAGCCTGCATCCCGACTCGGTCAGAAGGTCCGCGACCACGCCGAGGCCGCCGACCGATTGCGCCGTCCGCTTGACGTCTGCCTCCGTGCGAGCGGCGACCGAGACGCGCACGCCTTCGGAGGCGAGCGCGTGTGCGATGCCGAGGCCGATGCCTTTGGTGCCGGCGGTGACGAGCCCGACCTTCCCGGCGATGCCGAGATCCACTCGAGCATCGTAATTTCCCCCTCTCCCCCTCGGGGGAGACGGCTGGGGTGAGGGGCGTGAGCCCCGTTAGACTTTGGTCATCGCCATCCCGCCACTGCCGTCGGGCGCGCTCAACCTCGAAGGGCCGCCCGTCGCGCCGCGACCCTCAGCGACCGTGCTGCTCATACGCGGCAAGAAACCGTGGGAGCTTCTGCTCATGCGGCGCCCCGGTGGCGCCGATTTCGCGCCCGGGGCTTATGTGTTTCCGGGCGGCGCCGTTCATGCGGAAGATTCCCAATGGAAAGACTCACTCGCCGCCGCGGCGGTCCGCGAGCTCTTCGAGGAGGTCGGCATCCTCCTGGCGCGCAACGGACGCCGCTTCGCGCGGGCGCGTGATTGCGATCGAGTGCGAGCGCTGGTCGCCGGCGGCAGCCCGCTCGGCGATGCGCTGCGGTCTTGCGGGCTCGAGCCGGCCCTCGACCGGCTCGCCCTTCTGACCCGATGGGTCACGCCGGCGCTGCTGAGCCGCCGCTACGACGCGCGGTTCTACCTTGCCCGCCTGCCCGCGGGCCAGGAGGTGCACTCGCAGGCCGACGAGGTGAGCGACTGGCTCTGGATCGCGCCCGAGCGCGCATTGCGCGAGCCCGAGATCACGCTCGTTTACGCGACGCGCAAGGTGCTGGAGTCGGTCGCGGGTGACGCGGACGCGAATGGACTGTTCGCCAGGACTCGGCGGCTCACCAGCGTTCCGATCGTGGAGCCGCGAATGGTGCAGACGGAGTCAGGCTGGGAGATCGTTCACTAGTCGGGCTCCTGCTGTCACCTGAGTACGAGCCCAGCCGTCACGTTCGTCATCGAGCCGGTAATGCCTGCCGCGCGATCGGAGGCGAGGAACGCCGCCGCCTCTGCGACGTTTGCCAGTGTGACGTTGCGCCGCAAGGCGGTCATTCCCGCGAGCATTTCCTTCACGCGCTCCACGTCAGGCACATTTTCATTAACCGCTCCCATCTTTTCCTGTGTCAGGGTGTCGGCGACGCCGGCCGTCCAGATGCCGCAAACCCGGACGCCATGCGGCCCCAGCTCAGCGGCCAGGTAGCGCATGAACGCTTCGGTCGCCGCATCGGCGGGTCCAGTGCTGCCCATGCCGGGCATCGCGCCCTCTCCTGACGCGCTGTTCAGGTGGAGGATCACGCCCGACCGCTGCTCGATCATGCGTCGTGCCGCGGCGCGGGCCGTGATGAAGTTCGTCCGTAGCCCGTTGACAACGGCGCGGAGGATATCGTCCGTCTTCATTTCGACAAGCGGAGTGCCCTGTGCGTCGCCACGCGTGATGAGGTTGAACGAAACGTCGACTTGGCCTGTTTTCGAGACCACGCTCTTGACGTGACTGTCCACCGCGCCCTCCTCAAGAGCATCGAGCTCGGCCACGTCCGCCGATCCGCCGGCGGCCTGGATGTCCTTCGCCACAGCGTCGAGCTTCGCGCGGGTGCGTCCTACGAGAAAGACGGTCGCGCCCTCGCGAGCGAATGTCCGCGCGACGCCTCCGCCAATCCCGCCGCCGCCGCCATAGATGATTGCCGTCTTGCCCTCGAGCAGCTTCGTCATGTCCGCCTCCTTTGCTTTCGGCACCCTCGGTTGGGTGCTCTCACAACATGGGTCGGAACGCGCACCCGGTTCTCGACATTCGTAGAGAAAACGGTTTGGCGCTTCAGCGCCAGAGATCGCGCCAGCGGTCGTAGTGGACGACCTCGACGCCACCCTGGCGGAGGACGTCCAGGCCCGCCGGATCGCGATACGCCTCCCTGTAGTAGACGCGCGCGACGTTGGTGTTGATGATCATCTTCGCGCACATCACGCAGGGTGAGGCGCTCACGAACATGACCTTGCCCGGCAGCTGGGCGCCGGCTTTGATGAGCGCGTTCTGCTCCGAGTGGATGCAGTTATGCACTACTGCCAATTGGCAGACATATGAATGGTCTTCGTCTACTTCGAAGTTGTACACAGGCGCGTCGACGGTGACCGTCCTAACTAGGGTCACCTCTGCCCACACAAAGGCGCCTTCGTGCATGTCCCACGTCAAGCGGTCGCGCTTGATCCAGATGATGTCGTCGTACTGATTCCTGACATCCGGGCGATCGTCGTACTTAGCACCGTTCTCTGGAAATAGTCGAGTGTCGTACTCAACCCCAAAGACCTTTCCGTCCCCGATCAGGATGAGATCCGGACGGACCGTATGGTCGATAACGATCGCGCGAAAGCCCTGTTGCTCAAATCGTGTCTTTAGCCCCACAAGCTCCTGATAGACCTTCCGTGTTGTGTCCTTCTGAAGCAGCTGCTGCGAGAGGGCTGAGCGCGAGGGATCGTAGGAGTGAATTCCGCGCATTGGGTTTCGCTCGGTCATGCGTCGGCTGTGTCGCTGGCGCGCAGCTACCGTCTTCGAACTCTCCGTGAAGCATTGCGGACACATCCTTCGGTAATGGGGAACCGGAAGCCCACAGGTTGCGCATTCCTTAGCAACGACCGCCACTTCGTCACCGACCTGAATGTCACCGGACTTAACCCAGCCGATCTCGTTAGCTCGTCGCACCAGGAATGGATGCTCGGGGGTCGCGGTTTTGCGACGCTCGAAATTGGATGCGGAGCGCGTCTCCAAGAACAGATGAACCATGGTGCCGGAGTGTTGATGCCGGAACAGTTCGGTTACCGGACGGTACCGATTTCTGTGCGTTAGGACTCGATCACCCACCTTGATCTTCTCTATGCGTACCTGACCTTTGTCGGTGGTGATCAGGGAGCCGGCTGCAAAGCAGCCACAATTTCCTGGCTGCACAGAGTCGCAGCGGTTGGGCAGACCCTTCGCGTTGCCGTTGTAGCCGATGCCCAGGACCTGGGTCAGGTCCCCGGTGGTGATGACGCTGCCGACCTGGAGCCGGGCGCAGGTGGACCGCTTGGCAAGCTCCTCGGCCATGCGCATGTAGACCTCCTCGAGAGGGATGCGCTCGGGGGCGACTTCGGGCTGCTGGATCGGTTCTTCGGCTGCCATCAGAGTCAGGTTAACAGGCTTGTCTATACCCACCTTTCGGGACTAGAATGCCCAACATGTCGCTGCTCGAACTGTTGTTCGCGCTGCTCCTGGTATGTGTGCTGGCCGGAATGGGCGCGGTGGCGGTGTTGGTTTGGAGCCTGGTCCGGCGTGCCGACGGCCAGGCGTTGGCGGTCGCCGAGCTGCGCCGGCGCCTGGATACGGGCGGGCTGACTCAGGAGTCCCAGGCGGCCGAGATCCGGGAGCGGCTGACTCAGACCCAATCCGTCGTCGAGCGGCTCGGGTCGGCGCTGGTCGCCCGCCAATCGATCGAGGACGAGGCCCGCTCGAGCCTCAAGCGCCTGGAGAGCGTCATGGCCGGGAGCTCCACACGCGGCGCCGCGGGCGAGAACATCCTCGAAGAGGTCTTGAAACACCTGCCGCCCGAGATGCTCCAGCGCAACGTGTGGGTTGCGGGCAAGGTGGTCGAGCTCGCTTTGCAGCTGCCCGGCGGCAAGCTGCTTCCGATCGACTCCAAATGGGTCTCGAGCGACGCCCTCGAGCAGCTCGCCGAACCGGGGCTGGATGCCCCGCGCCGGGCGCAGCTGACCGCGCAGGTCGAGCGCGAGGTCGAACGAAGGGTTCGCGAGGTGAGCCAGTACATCGATCCCGCCACGACCTCCCCGTTCGCCCTGGCGGTCATTCCGGATGCCGCGTACGACGTCTGCCGCGGCGCCATCGTCGGCGCCCACCGGCGCCACGTGATGGTCGTGGGCTACGCCATGGCCCTGCCCTACCTGCTCACGCTCTACCAGCTGCACCTGCAGTTTGCCCGCACAGTGGACATGGAGAAGCTGCAGTCGGCGCTGATCGACGTCGAGCGCCACCTCGACACGCTGGAGGGAATCCTCGACAACAAGCTCCAGCGGGCGTTGACCATGCTTCAGAACACCTATACCGAGGGCAAGCAGGTGTCCTCCCGGATCCGTTCCGCGGCCCAGAGCGTCCAGACCGCCGAAAACGGGGCGACCGAGGTTTCCACAGAGCCCCTCGGCCTGGCCCTTCTCGAACCCGCTCATTAGCCCACTTATGCCCGGTTTCCCACAGCGCTTGCCCAGCCTTTGCCCACTCCACCAGCAGAGATATCCACAGGTAATCCACCAACATGTGGTGGCTGGGTGACCATGGACACCAAATATCTTGTGCTTAGGACTTGACAAGCCCAAATCGCCTTCGTATCATCAGCGCCGTTACATCGAGGCCCTGGGGCATAAGTGGCGGGCATGCTCCGGGGCCTCTTCCATCCCCAGACGTACAAGT
>Ga0209236_1000968_pt1 | contig 17056 bp, 16 predicted proteins | sample GraSoi013_1_40cm_FD_185819 | JGI IMG/M metagenome (GOLD analysis project Ga0209236, IMG submission 185819) | Grasslands soil microbial communities from the Angelo Coastal Reserve, California, USA - Sample 09_27_2013_1_40cm (SPAdes) (version 2) | ecosystem: Environmental > Terrestrial > Soil >... | reverse complement strand
AGAGAAGGTGGAGCCAATTCTGGCCGGCTTGAAGCCGATCTTCGACCGATACTCCGGGGTCATGTTTGTCTCTGACGTTGCCGTCAGCCGCCGCGAACACTTTTCTGCGCCATCCAGTGACGGGTGACAGGCTTCGGCCAAAGTGTGCACGCGCTCTTTTTTGAGGTCGCCGCGATTGCGCTGCTGGCCCACACCAACTGCGGGATGGTCAATCTCATGAGCAAGCGCGAACGGTTCATTGCCGGTCTCGTCGACAAAGCGGGCTGGGATCGAGAGTGGGCGGAAACCCACTTCATGCATTTTGCCCCGATGTACGAGATCGGCAATGAGGTGGACTTCGTGTTGAGCGAGGCCAAGTGGCTTCGCCTGCGGTATCCGAAGCTGCTGGTCGCGCCGCTTCTGTACCGGGTCGAGGACGGCCAGCTCTACCAGCTCCGCGAGGGAACGTTATGACGTCGTGAGGTTGTGACGTGGTGAAGTCGTGACGACGCCACGACCCAACCACCCAACGACCAGACGGCCGTCGGCGCCACCCACTATTAGTGTTAAACTCATCCCGCTATGTCCTCCCAAGTCACTCAATCCGACAAGACCGTCCTCGTCACCATAGACAAGCTGGTGCATGGCGGGAAAGGGCTCGCGCATGACGGGGCGATGGCGGTCTTCGTCGAGGGGGTACTGCCGGGCGAGTCGGTCCGCATCCAGACAGAGCGGGTCAAAAAAGGATATGCAGAGGGCCGTCTCCTCGAAGTCGTGACACCGTCGCCGGACCGGACCACTGCGCCGTGCCCGGTCTATGGGCAATGCGGCGGGTGCCAACTCCAGCATGCGAGCGCCGCTGCTCAGCTCGAGGTCAAACGAGCCATTCTGACGGAAACGCTGGTCCGGCTCGGCGGGCTGACCGACGTGGACGTCCCGCCCTTCGTTGCTTCCCCCGAAGTGTATGGCTACCGCAATCGCGCGCGGCTGGCGGTGGTCACTCCCAAAGGAAAGACGGCGAGCCTGGCTTACCACGAGGAGGGCAGCCACCGGCTGGTGCCGATCGCCGCATGTCCCTTGCTCGCGCCGCGCCTCAACGAGGCAGTCGCGCACCTCAATCGCGCACTGGCTGGATCAGGGACGATGGCAGCCGTCCTGCAGGAAGTGCGGCTTGGTCTCTCGGTAACCACCGGCGAGCTGCTGATCCAGTGCGAGGCCGAGCGCTGCACGCGCCGGCAGGCCGAGGGCTGGTTTGAGCGGGTGCGGACCGGATTGGATGGGTTGAAGGGTCAAGTGATGATTGCCGGTCGCGGTCTCCAGCAGCGTCGGTGGGTGGACGGAGAGACCGCCCTCACCGAGCAGGTGGCAGGACTGCGCCTGCGGTGCGGCGACCGGTCGTTCGTGCAGGCGAACTGGCGGTTGAACGAGACGCTGGTCGAGACCGTGGCCGACTGGGCTCTGAATGGACAGGAGCGGGCACCGCTCCGTGTGCTGGAACTCTATGCAGGGATCGGGAACTTCGGCCTACGGCTTGCTCGCGGCGGGGCGTTGGTGACGTTGGTGGAGGGAAACCCGGCGGCGCTGGCGGACGCCCGTTACAACGCGCGGGTGAATCACGTCGGTCGGTGCCGGTTCCGGCATGGCCCGGTTGAAACGATCCTGGATGCCAGCACGCCGGACGAGTACGACCTCGTATTCATGGATCCCCCGCGGACCGGCCTCAGTAAGGAAGCCCTCGCCGGGCTGCTCCGCCTGAGGCCATACCGTCTCGTGTACCTCTCCTGCGATCCCCCGACGCTGGCCCGTGACCTCCGGGCGATGCGGGAAGCGGGGTACCGCGTGACGCGGCTCCAGGGGTTCGACATGTTTCCCCAGACCATGCACATCGAGACGCTCGCCGAACTGACGCAGGCGGGGTGAAATGCGCTGCGTTAGCTCGCTTTCCAGGCGTAGCGGGGCGTTTCGGGATGCGCCTCCTCTGCTGCAGCCGATTCCTGCAAGGACTCGAGGGCGCCGTCCTTCTGCATCCACGCCTCGATCATGTCGGCTTTGAAGCGCCACTGGCCGCCGACCTTGTAAGCAGGCAGCTTGTGGTCCTTCACCAGACGGTAGACCGTCCGTTCCGTGACGGCCAGGTACGTCGCCACGTCCTTGACGGTCATAAGCGTACTCGTCGTCTGTTTCTTTTGCTTTTCCATCAGCATGGTGACCTCCCCTCCTTTTCTTGTTCTTGCTCCTCTGTGAACGGTGAAGCTTTGTCGAAGAGCATCGTTCGATTTCCTACCTGCCCCAACACTGAGCAATGACGATGCCAAGGGGTCGGCCTGGTCAAGACCCTCGCATAGTCAATGAGATAGGAAAACGATGGGACAAGATTTAGTGCACAAAATTGTTCAAAACCATGAAAGGGGGTGCCTATTCTGTAGGGAACGTCATACACTTTTGGCACCTGGATGACGCGGTCTGCGTTGCGTTGACCACCCCTGACTGTTCCGGTAAGATTCCTGTCCCCCGGTAAAGGAGCCCAGCTTCCACTTGGACTACAAAAAGGCAGGGGTTGACATCGACGCCGGCAACGAGTTCGTCCAGCGCATCCGCACCCTCGTCCGCTCGACGTTCCGCCCTGAAGTCCTGACGGACATCGGAGGATTTGCCGGCCTCTTCCGCTTCGATGCGAAGAAATATAAGGACCCTGTCCTGGTCTCGGGCACGGACGGGGTGGGGACCAAGCTGAAGATCGCCACCTTGATGGGACGCCATGACACGGTCGGCATCGATCTGGTCGCGATGTGCGTCAACGACGTGGCGGTCTGTGGAGCCGAGCCGCTCTTCTTTTTGGATTACATGGCGGTCGGGAAGCTGACGGTGAGACAGGCCGAAGCGATCATCGCCGGGATCGTGGAAGGCTGCCGCCAGGCCGGCTGCGCGCTGATCGGGGGAGAGACCGCCGAGATGCCGGGATTCTATCCGGAAGGCGAGTACGATCTGGCCGGCTTTGCGGTCGGGGTGGTCGAGCGGGAGCGGCTCATTGACGGGAGCCATGTCCGACCGGGCGACGTCGTGATCGGCCTGGCGTCCACGGGATTGCACAGCAACGGCTATTCGCTGGCCCGCCAGGTGCTGCTGGAACAGGCCGGGTTGCCGCTGAGCGAACGGATGCCGGGCCAGACGGAGACGCTGGGGGAAGCCTTGCTCCGTCCCACGCGGATCTACGTGCGGACCATCCGGGCGTTGGCTGACGCCGAGGAGATCCGCGCGATCGCCCATATCACGGGAGGCGGGTTGACCGAGAACCTGCCCCGAGTCTTGCCGGCGGGGTGTCGGGCGGTCATCACGCGCAAGGCGTGGACTCCCCCCGCCATCTTCGGACTGATCCAATCGCGAGGGAAGGTGGATGACGACGAAATGGCGCGGGTGTTCAATCTGGGTATCGGCCTGGTCCTCGTGGTGGCTCCGGATTGCGCCAGTCACGTGATGCGGCTGGCGGAAGACCACGGCGATCAAGCCTTCCGGATCGGGGTGATTGAAAAGGGCGAACGAGGAGTACGGTATGTCTGACGCGAAACTCCGCGTGGGCGTTCTGGCCTCCGGGCGCGGCTCCAATCTGCAGGCGATCATCGATGCGATCGAGGCGGGCAAGCTGGCGGCCCGGATCGACGTGGTCATCAGCAACAAGAAAGACGCGCAGGCGCTCGAGCGTGCGCACCGCCATGGGGTGGAGGACGTGTTCCTGGACCCCGCGCCGTATCAAGACCGGCCTGATAGCCGCCAAGCGTACGACCGGGCGGTCCTGGAGGTCCTGAGAAAACACGATATCAAGCTGGTCGTGCTGGCGGGCTACATGAGAATCGTCACGCGGGTGCTCATCGACGCGTACCCCAACCGGATCATGAACATCCATCCCTCGCTCCTGCCGTCGTTCCCGGGACTGAAGGCCCAGCAGCAGGCACTCGACTGGGGTGTCAAAGTGTCGGGGTGCACGGTCCACTTCGTGACTGAAGGGGTGGACACAGGGCCGATCATCCGCCAAGCGGCCGTACCGATCCAAGAAAACGATACGGCGGAGACCCTGGGAGCCCGCATCCTGGTGGAGGAGCACCGCATCTATCCCGAAGCCATCCAGCTCTTCGCCGACGGGCGTCTCTCGGTCGAAGGGCGGCGCGTCCGTATTCGATAAGGCTTCTAGCACCGCTAGTGTCGATTGTGTATAATCGGGCGCACATACTGGAGAGACGGGAGGGGGGTTAGCTCAGCTGGGAGAGCACGACGTTCGCAACGTCGGGGTCGGGGGTTCAAATCCCCTACCCTCCACCAAACCAAGCGCGGCGTATCGTTCATCGTTATTCGTTACACGTTCCACGTGAAATGCAGCCTTCCCCTCTTGCCGCTTAACGATTAACGTTTAACGACGAAGTCATGATTACCGCCGAATCTTTGACCGACTACATCCGACGTGCCATCCCGGGTGCGAAAGTGTCCGTCACTGATCGAACGGGCGCGATGGACCATTTCAGCATCCGGGTTGTGTCGGATCTGTTCAAAGGAAAGAACCTCCTGGATAGGCACCGGCTCATCTACAACGCCTTGGATGAGCCGATGAAGGACGGGCGCATTCATGCGGTAGAAATCAAAGCCGAGACCACGGATGGTTCATAGGGAAGGAGCGGACTATGTCTGACCCCATCATGCAGGAGATCCAGGACGAGATCAAAAAGCATAAGATCCTCATCTACGGCAAGGGCACCAAAGCGATGCCGATGTGCGGGTTCACCCGCGAGACGATGCAGTTTTTCGACAGGTACGGGTATCCCTACGAGATCATCGACGTCCTGCCCAATCCGGCCAAGCGGGAGGCCCTCACGAAGATGACCAACTGGCCGACGCTGCCCAAGGTCTTCATCGACGGGCGGTTTTACGGGGACACCGACGTTCTGGAGCCGATGGAAAAGAAGGGGGAGCTCGAGCCCCTGCTGAAAGAAGCTTTCAAGAACGGCTAAAGACTTCACCGAAGCAGTGGTGCATGACCAGCCGGTTGTGGGCCCTTGTCTTGCCTGCCGTCTCGAACCTGCGAAGATCGCGGAAGCCCTTGTTTTCTCAAGACGTTGATTGCATCAACCGGGCGCTTTGTGATACGGTCACGCATTTAGTATTCCAGGACTCAAGATGCTCACCGAAGAGTTGATGCAGGGTGCTCAAAAGTACCTGATGGACACGTACACCCGGTATCCCCTGGCGCTCGCCAGAGGACAGGGGACGCGTGTGTTCGACGTCGAGGGACGCGAGTACCTGGACTTTCTGGCTGGCGTTGCCGTGAACGTCCTCGGCCACTGCCATCCGAAAGTCACGCTGGCGCTGCAACAGCAAGCCCTGCGGCTGGTCCATACCTCGAATCTGTTCTATACCGAGCCCCAGATCAAACTGGCGCGGATCCTTGTCGACCATTCATTCGCTGACAAGGTCTTCTTCTGCAACAGCGGGGCGGAAGCCAACGAAGCCGCGATCAAACTGGCGCGACGTTGGGCGCATGCAAAAGACGGCGCTGGCCGCTTCGAGATCGTCTCGATGCTGAACTCCTTCCATGGGCGCACGCTGGCCACGCTGACGGCCACCGGTCAGGAGAAGGTGCAGAAGGGCTTCGAGCCCCTGCCCGAGGGCTTCCGGCACGTTCCGTTCAACGATGTTGACGCATTGGCGTCGGCGGTGTCGGCCAAGACCGCGGCGGTGTTGGTCGAGCCGGTGCAGGGCGAAGGAGGCGTGCGGGTCGCCGCCCCGGCGTTTCTCAAGGCATGCCGAGACGTCACCAGGGAGCGTGGCGCGCTGTTGATCTTCGATGAGGTCCAGACCGGCATCGGCCGCACCGGACGCTTGTTCGCCTACGAGCACTTTGGGATCGCCCCTGACATCATGACGCTGGCGAAAGGGTTGGGGTGCGGTATGCCGATTGGCGCCTGCCTGGCGACTGACGAGGTGGCCACAGTCTTCACGCCGGGCAGCCACGGTTCGACTTTGGGCGGCAACCCTCTGGCCTGTGCCGCCGCCGTGGCGGTGCTGGAAGTGATCCTCGAGGACAAGGACATCCTGGGGCACTGCACTCAAATGGGCGAGTATTTCATGAAGGGCTTGAAGGATCTCCAGGGGCGATGCCAGGCGATCACCGATGTCCAGGGGCTGGGCCTGATGATCGGCGTCGAGGTGACCGTGGACGCCCGTGAGCTCGTTCACGATCTCCGCAAGCGGGGCATCCTCATCAATGCCACGAGCGAGCGCAGGCTGCGGTTTGTCCCGCCGTTGATCGTGACGCATGCCGAGATCGACCGCGTCGTCACCACGCTCGGCGACGTGATCGAGGCTCGCCGATGACTGCTGCGCCGGTCCATTTGCTGGCGGTCCACGACCTGACCCGCGACGAGATCCTCTCAATCTTCCGGGAGGCCGCGGCCTTAAAGGCCATGCGCCGCCGGGCGCTGGCCACGCAGCGGCTGAGCGGCAAGACCCTCGGGCTGTTCTTCGAGAAGCCGTCCACGCGCACCCGCGTCTCGTTCGAGACCGGCATGAACCAGCTCGGCGGGCAGTCTCTCTTCCTCTCGGTCGCCGACATCCAGATGCGGCGCGGGGAGACCGTGGCGGACACCGCCCGGGTCCTGTCCCGCTATCTGGACGGGCTGGTGATCCGGGCCTACGAGCACCACGCCGTCGAGGAGTGGGCGCGCAACGCCACCATCCCCGTGATCAACGGGCTGACGGACTTGCACCATCCCTGCCAGGTGCTCTCGGACCTGTTCACGATCCGCGAGAAGACACGGCGCTTGAAAGGGATCAAGATCGCCTACGTCGGCGACGGCAACAACGTGGCCAACTCCCTGATCGAAGGGGCGGCCATCATGGGCATGGCGATCAGTGTGGCCTGTCCCTCCGGCTATGAGCCGGATGCGTCCATCGTGGAGTGGGCCCGCGAGAAAGCGGAACGGACGAAAGCGTCCATCGAGATCCTCCGGGACCCGTACGTCGCGGTGAAGGGCGCCGACGCTCTTTACACCGACGTGTGGACCAGCATGGGCCAAGAGAAGGAGCAGGCGCGTCGCGTGAAGGTCCTGGCCCCTTACCAGCTCAACGCGCGTTTGCTGGCTGCCGCGCATCCCGACGCGATCGTGATGCACTGCCTGCCCGCCCATCGGGGACAGGAGATCACTGACGAGGTGCTGGATGGCCCGCAGTCGGTCGTGCTGGACCAGGCCGAGAACCGGCTCCATGTGCAGAAGGCGATTCTCATCCGGCTGTTGCGGGATCGGTGACCGTGGAGCGCAGCCGACAGATGATCAAGAAAGTCGTGCTGGCCTACTCGGGCGGCCTCGACACGTCGGTCATCCTCAAATGGCTGAAGGAGACGTACGGCTGCGAGGTCGTGGCCTTCTGCGCGGACCTAGGCCAGGGGGAAAAGCTGAAGGCGCTCAAGGCGAAGGCGCTGCAGGTGGGCGCGAGCAAGGTGTACGTCGAGGATCTCCGGGAGACCTTCGTCCGGGACTATGTCTTCCCCATGCTGCGCGCGAACGCCGTGTACGAGGGGAGCTACCTGCTCGGCACCTCCATCGCCCGTCCTCTGATCGCGAAGCGCCAGATCGAGATCGCCGAACGGGAAGGCACCGACGCGGTGGCTCACGGCGCGACCGGCAAGGGCAACGATCAGGTGCGCTTCGAAGCGACCTATCTGGCGCTGAACCCGTCGGTCAAGATCATCGCGCCGTGGCGGGAGTGGGAGTTTCGGTCCCGCCGGGAGTTGATCGAGTACGCGCAGCGGCACGACATCCCCGTGACCGCGACGAAGGCCAAGCCCTACAGCACGGACCAGAATCTCTTCCACGTCAGCTACGAGGGCGGCATTCTGGAGGACCCATGGGAAGAGGCGCCGGAGGAGATCTTCCAGATGACCGTCTCACCGGAGAAGGCGCCGGCCAAGCCGGCGTTCGTCGAGATCGACTACGAGGAGGGAAACCCCGTCGCGGTGAATGGTAAGCGCCTCTCGCCGGCTGCACTGCTCGCTCACCTCAACGTCCTCGGCGGCGCGCATGGGGTCGGCCGCGTGGACCTTGTGGAGAATCGCTACGTTGGCATGAAGTCGCGCGGGGTGTATGAAACGCCCGGTGGAACGATCCTGCACGTCGCGCATCGCGCCGTCGAGTCGCTCACGCTCGATCGCGAGGTGCTGCACCTGCGGGACGCGTTGGTTCCCCGCTATGCGGAGATGGTGTACTACGGGTACTGGCACACGCCGGAGCGGGAGATGCTCCAGGCCGCCGTAGATGAAGCGCAGAAGGACGTCACGGGCACCGCCCGCGTCAAGCTCTATAAGGGAACCTGTAGCACTGCCGGGCGGCGCTCGGCGCGGTCCCTCTACCGCCTGGACATGGCCACCTTTGAGGAGGACGATGTCTACCGGCAGAGGGACGCGGAAGGCTTCATCCGGCTGAACGCGCTGCGGCTGGCCATCCGGGCCTCGCGCAAACAGGCCGTTAAACGGAAGGGATGATGGGGTGCGGCGCGGATGAGCATGAAAAGAAAACCCGAACAGAGTAAGCTCTGGGCCGGCCGGTTCCGTGGAAAGACGGATCCGAAGGTCGAGGCGTTCACGTCGTCGCTCGCAATCGACCGCCGGCTCTCCCGGCACGACATCGCCGGCAGCATCGCCCACTGCCGGACGCTCGAGCGAGCGGGCGTGCTCACCCGCCGCGAGGCGGACAAACTGGTCGCCGGGCTCAAGCAGGTGGAGAAGGAGATCGCCGGCGGGCGGTTCCGGTTCAAGCCGGCGCATGAGGACATTCACATGGCGATCGAGGCGCGGCTGACCGAACTCGTCGGTGAAGTGGGCGGCAAGCTCCACACCGGACGGAGCCGGAACGACCAGGTGGCGCTGGATCTGCGGCTCTATCTGCGCGACGCGGTGAAAGACCTTCTCGCCAGCCTGCGGCAGTTCCAGGAGAGCCTCGTGGCCCTGGCGCAGCGGGAGCTCAGCGTGGTCATGCCGGGCTATACGCATCTGCAGCGGGCGCAGCCGGTCCTGTTCGCCCACCACCTCCTGGCGTATGTGGAGATGGCGGAGCGGGACAAGGGCCGCTTGCGCGACGCGCTCCGCCGGATCAATGTCATGCCGCTCGGCTCGGGTGCGCTGGCGGGCACGAACTACCCGCTGGATCGTGAATATACGGCCCGCTTGCTCGACTTTCCGGCGGTCAGCCAGAACAGCGTGGATGCGGTGTCCGACCGGGACTTTGTGGTGGAGACCTTGGCGGCCTTGGCGCTGGTGATGGCGCATGCCTCCCGGTTCGCCGAGGAGCTGGTACTGTGGTCGTCCCAGGAATTCGGGTTCGTGGAGCTGCCAGACGCGTTCTGCACCGGCAGCAGCATGATGCCGCAGAAGAAAAACCCGGACGTGCCGGAACTGATCCGGGGCAAGACGGGGCGGGTGTACGGGCATCTCATGAGTCTGCTGACCGTGCTGAAGGGGCTCCCCTTGAGTTACAACCGCGACTTGCAGGAGGATAAGGGCCCGCTTTTTGACGCCGTCGAAACGGTGCAGGGCTCGCTCGAGATGCTGGCGTCCCTGGTCGGCGGCCTCACGGTCCGGCGCGAGGCGATGGCCCGCGCGGCGGCGTCCGGGTTTCTGCTGGCCACGGAGCTGGCCGACTATCTGGTGCTCAAGGGCGTCCCATTTCGTGCGGCGCATACCATTGTCGGGCGGATCGTTCGCGACCGGCTGGATCATGGGAAAGGCCTGGCGGACATCACGTTTGATGAATTGCGGAGTTATTCGCAGGCCTTCGAGAAAGACGCGCTGGATGTGCTGTCGGTGGAAGGCGCCTTGGAACGGAAGTTGCAAATCGGCGGCACGGCGCGCAAGCGCGTGGAGGGCCGGCTCAAGGTTCTTCAGAAGGAGTTGCGTGCGGAGGGGTGAAGACCATTAAACGTTTAACGATTAACGTCGCGCTTGCGGCCGTGTTGGCTGCAAGCGCAGGGGCCTGCGGCAAGAAGACGCCGCCGGTTCCGCCGGCGGATGTCCCGCCATCGAAGCAGGAGCGATCGAAACAGTAGAAAGACAACCGAACGGTGCAAGTTCCACGTTCAGACGCAGTGCACGTTTTCAGAGAGATGAGGTGACGTGATGCAGATCGTACGACTGACACAGACGGCTCCGAAGCGGAGGAAGCTGTTGCTGGTGGACCCCTATCCGCGAGAGAACCCCTACCATCTCGGGCCCAGCGAGCGGAAGGCGATCTGGTTTCCCAAGCTCAGTCTGCCAGCCATCGCGGCCTACACGCCGGAGCATTGGGACGTCGAGATCCAGGACGAGTCGGTCCGGGCGATCGATCTCGAGTATACGGCGGATCTGGTGGGCATCTCGGTCATGACCTGTTACGCCCCTCGGGCGTACCAGCTCGCGGCCGAGTTCCGCAAGCGCCGCGTGCCGGTCGTCCTGGGCGGCGTCCATCCCACGTACTGTCCGGACGAGGCCCTGCAGCACTGCGATGCCATCGTGACCGGCGAGGCGGAAGACTCCTGGCCGCGGCTGGTGGCCGACTTCGAAGCGGGCCGCATGCAGCGACATTACAAGATGGAGAAGTTCCCGGCCTTGGAGAACTACAAGCCGCCGCGCGTCGAACTGCTCAGCGACGACGCCTACATGACGCGCATGTGCACGTTCACGACCCGCGGCTGCCACTTCGACTGCGAGTTCTGCAGCGTGTCGCCGTTCAACGGCAAGAGCACGCGGCGTCGTCCTGTCCCCGAAGTCATTGCGGAGATGACGCGGGTGAAGCAATGGGTCGCGGCCGAACTGGTGGCACGCATGGGCAAGGGCTCCATGTGGGACGCCCTGAAGATCATGGCGAAGCTCCGGATGGGCATCGTGGACGGCTCGATCTTCGCCTTCGTGGACGACCTCCACAACAGCAACCGGGCCTATTGCCGGGAACTGTGGGCCGCGCTCAAGCCCCTGAACATCAAGTGGGGTTGCCAGTCCACGCTCTTCTTGGGCGATGACGAGGAGATGGTCAAGCTGGCGGCCGAGAGCGGCTGCGTGTCGGTCTTCGTGGGCATGGAATCCATCTTTGAGGAGAGCCTGGGTGAGACGCACAAGCCCTTCAACCGTGTCAAGAAGTTCGAAGAAGAGATCAAGATGTTCCACGATCACGGGATCATGGTGAACCCCGGGATCGTCTTCGGGTTCGACAACGACGACGAGTCGGTCTTCGAGCGCACGGTCGAGTTCCTGATCAAGAACCACTGCGAGCTGGCTTACTTCAACGTGCTCACACCGCTCCCTGGCACCCCGCTGCACGCCCGGCTGGAGGCCGCAGGGCGCATCTTTGACCGCAACTGGGCCCGCTACGACGGCAAGTACGTGACGTTCTACCCGACGCGCATGACGCCCGAGCAGCTGCAGGAAGGCTTTTACTGGGCGAATCACACCTTCTATTCGCTGCCCAACATCTGGCGCCGGGTCTCCAATACGAGCCAGCGGATCATCCCGCGTTTCGTGATGAACAGGGAATTCCGCCGGGTCATCAAGCGGGCCTGCCCGCAAGGCCAGCTCTCGCCTGTGGCCGGCGTCATCAAGGCCTTGCAGGCGAAAATCCCGTCGGTGCAGATGGAAAACCCGATCCCCAACGCCCTGCTGGCCCTGAAGAAGGTGTCCGGCCAGGTGGATAAGTTCCTCAGCGTCAAGGCGCGCAAGCACGAAAAGCTCACGGCGCTGACGGTGGAGCTGGAGGGCGCGTTGGACCATTTCAACGCGGCGGAGTTGAAGCAGAGGCTGGCGGACGCCGCCAGGCGGGCGAAGCTGGACATCATCGTGAACTTCGAGCACCTGCGGCACGCGTCTCCGCAGGCGCTGCAGACGCTGCTGGACGGCGAGTTCTTCAAGCAGGCCGCGCCCTCCGTGCGTGTCCGTTTCCGCAAGCTCCGGGCCGCGTTCGACTCCGCCCTAGAGGGCGTGAGCTTCCACGGGCAGGACCTGCTGGAAGAGGACTTGCAGGATGCCTGATTTCCGGTACCAGGACGGCGAGTTCTATTGCGAGGCGGTGCCGCTCCGCAAGATCGCCGAGGCCGTCGGGACACCGTGCTACGTGTACAGCCACGCGACGCTGGTGCGCCAGTTCCGGTCCTTCGACTCGGCCTTCAGCGAGGTCCCGCACATGGTCGCCTACGCGATCAAGGCCAACTCCAATCTGGCCTTGCTGCGGCTGCTGGCCAACGAAGGAGCGGGCGGGGACATCGTCTCGGGGGGCGAGCTGTACCGGGCCTTGCAGGCGGGAATCGAGCCCCAGCGGATCGTCTTCGCGGGGGTCGGCAAGTCTGACGATGAGGTCCGCTACGCCCTGCGATCGAACATCCTGATGTTCAACGTCGAGTCCTCGGCCGAGCTGCGGGCCATCGACCGGGTGGCGGGCGAGATGCACACCAAGGCGCGGGTGGCCCTGCGCATCAACCCGGACATCGATCCCAAGACCCACCCCTATATCTCGACGGGTCTCAAGAAGAGCAAGTTTGGGATCAGCGCCGAGCGGGCGCTCGAGGAGTACAAGCTGGCGACGACCTTGCCGCACATCGAGATCGTCGGGGTGCACAAGCACATCGGATCGCAGCTCACGCAGGTCAGCCCGTACGTGGACGCGCTCAAGAGAATTCTCAACCTCGTCGAGCAGTTGGCCGGCATCGGAGTCCATCTCCGCTACCTCAACGTTGGGGGCGGGCTCGGGATCACCTATCGGGACGAGACGCCGCCGCAGCCGCAAGACCTCGCGCAGGCCATTTCACCGCTGGTCAAGGACCTTAAGTGCATGCTGATCTTCGAGCCGGGCCGCTCCATCGTGGGCAATGCCGGCGCGCTGCTCACCAGGGTGCTCTACCACAAGGCGAACCCGGAGAAGGTGTTTCTCATCGTAGACGCCGCCATGAATGACCTGATCCGCCCTTCCCTCTACGGGGCCTATCATGAGATCAAGCCCGTGCGCGAGATCCGGGACAAGCTCAAGAAGCAGGTGCTGGCGGACGTGGTCGGCCCGGTCTGCGAGGCGGGCGACTTCCTTGCCAAGGACCGGATGATGCCGCTGGTGGACCCAGGCGAGCTGCTCGCCGTGATGAGCGCGGGCGCCTACGGGTTCAGCATGGCGTCGAACTATAACTCGAGGCCCCGCGTGGCCGAGGTGCTGGTGAAGGACGCCGAGTTCCACGTCATCCGGGCGCGGGAAGAGTACACCGACCTGGTGCGCGGCGAGATGATCCCGGCATTTCTCAACTAAGGCGGCTATGAAGAAGGCCCCGAAGAAGATCCCGTTCATCAAGTTCTCCGGAGCCGGCAACGATTTCATCGTGGTGGACAACCGGACCCGCGTGATGGACCCCAGGAAGATGTCGGCGTTCGTGACCCGGGTGTGCACGCGGCACCTCTCGGTCGGGGCGGACGGGCTCATCTTCATCGAAAAATCCCCCAAGGCCCATTTTCGCTGGCGGTTCTACAACAACGATGGGGGAGAGGCCGAGTTCTGCGGGAACGGGGCCCGCTGCGTCGCCCGGTTCGCCTATCTCAAGGGGATCGCCCCGAAGAAGATGCGGTTCGAGGGCGCGGCCGGCGTGGTCGAAGCCAGCGTGGACGGTGAGCGCGTGACCGTGCGCGTGCCCGATCCGACCGGCCTCCGGTTGAATGTCCGCCTGGACGTCCCCCCGCACCGGCGTCGCAAGATGGACGCGGCGGCGCTGTCCGGTCCGGCTCAGATCGGGATGACCGTGGAAGGCCACGCCATCAATACAGGAGTCCCCCACTTCGTCTATTTCGTCGAGCACACCTCGACCGCCGAGGTGATCGGACTCGGGCGGCAGATCCGCCGTCACCCGACCTTCAAGCCGGCCGGCACCAACGTGGATTTCGTCGAGGTGGTGGACCGGCGCACGATCCGCGTTCGCACGTTCGAGCGAGGCGTGGAGGACGAAACGCTGGCGTGCGGCAGCGGGGCCATTGCCGCGGCGTTGATCGCCGCCGTGGTCCACAAAGTCGAGTCGCCGGTGACGGTCCTGCCCTTGAGCCGGAGCCCCCTGGCTGTATCGTTCCGGGTGGACGGGCCCCGGTTTACCGACATCACCCTGACCGGCGAGGCGCGGGCGGTGTACGAGGGCTCCATGCATTCTACTGCCTGGGAGTACAAGCTGCGATGAGCTTCACCGGATCGCTGGTCGCCATCATCACCCCGTTTCGCCAGGGCAAAGTAGACGAGAAAGCCCTCGGCGATCTGCTCGAGTGGCAGATCGCGAACGGAACCGACGGTATCGTGCCGTGTGGGACGACGGGCGAGTCCGCCACGCTCACCCATGAAGAGCACAAGCGGATCGTCGAGTTCACCGTGCAGGCCGTCAGGCGTCGCGTGCCGGTCATTGCCGGCACGGGGTCCAACTCGACGGACGAGGCGATCGAGTTCACCCGCCATGCCAAGTCCGTCGGCGCGGACGCGGCCCTCTTGATCTCGCCGTACTACAACAAGCCGACTCAGGAGGGCCTCTACCGGCACCACAAGGCCGTGGCTGAGGCAGTGCATCTCCCGCAGATCCTTTACAACATCCCCGGGCGCACCGCCGTGAATATGACCCCGCAGACAGTGGCGCGGCTGGCCCAAGTCCGAAACATCGTGGGCATCAAGGAAGGGGCGGGGTCGCTCCAGCAGGTGAGCGAGATCGTCGAGCTCTGCGGCGACCGCTTCACGGTCCTCTCCGGTGATGATGCGCTGACCTTGCCGATGCTGGCGGTGGGCGCGAAAGGCGTCATTACGGTGACCGCCAACGTGGCGCCGGCCGAGATGGCGGCGCTGGTGGACGCCTGGGCAGCCGGGGATACGGCCAAGGCCCGGGCCATCCATTACAAGCTCTATCCTCTGTTCCAGGTCCTGTTCCTGGAAACCAATCCGATCCCTGTCAAGCATGCCGTCGCGCTGATGGGTAAGGCCACGGCGGAGCTACGTTTGCCCCTCTGCGCGATGTCGCAAGAGAACGTCGACAAGCTGACTGGGGTCATGAAAGACTTCGGGCTCATCTGACGGTAGACGTTAAACGTTAAGCGTTATACGTTAATCGTTCATCGCAAGCCGAATCCTCGACATTAGGAATAACGTTTAACGATTCACGAAAAACGGGGTTTTCATGGTCAAAGTGATCGTCACGGGAGCCGGCGGGCGCATGGGCACGCGGCTGGTCAGTCTGATCAAGGAGACGCCGAACCTCCAGCTGGTGGGGGCGGTGGAGCAGAAAGGGCATCCCGCGGTCGGGGCCGACGCCGGAGAAACCGCGGGGTGCGGCCGTCTGGGCGTGGCGGTGACCGATAATCTGGCCGCGCTGGCCGATCGCGCCCAGGTCCTCGTTGAGTTCACCTCTCCGGATGCCACGCTCATGCATCTGGCGATCATGGCCGCCTCCAGAAAAGCCATGGTCATCGGGACGACCGGGTTCTCGGCCGAGCAACTGGCGGGGCTCCGCGAGCTCGCCAAAGCGATTCCGTGCGTCTTCGCTCCCAACATGAGCGTGGGGGTCAACGTCCTTCTGAAGATGCTCCCCCAGATCGCCCGCACGCTGGGCGAGGACTACGACATCGAGGTACTCGAAGCCCATCACCGCCTGAAGAAGGACGCACCCAGCGGGACCGCGCTGAAGATGGCGCAGGTGCTCGCCGAAGCCATGGGGAAGGCCCTGGACGCGGTGGCCGCATACGGGCGCAAGGGGATGATCGGCGAGCGCAATCGGGGCGAGATCGGCATGCAGGTCATCCGGGCAGGGGACATCATCGGCGACCATACCGTCCTCTTCGGGGGGCTGGGTGAGCGAATCGAGGTGACGCATCGCGTGCAGAGCCGCGACACCTTCGCGCGCGGCGCCCTACGGGCCGCGCAGTGGGTTGTCACACAGGCCCCTGGTCTGTACGACATGCAGGACGTGCTCGGATTGAAGTAACAAGGAGCAACCGTGCCGGAGGCGAAGAAGACCCGGCTTCTGGTCGTGGACGACGCGAAGGACACTCTCGTGTTCCTCTGCGGCTTGCTGGAGACGAACGGGTACAGTTGCGTCCCGGCGGCCAGCGCCGCGGAGGCACGCGATCTGCTCCAGCAGCAGGCGTTTGAGCTGGCCTTGTGCGATGTCAACATGCCCGGCGAGTCCGGTCTCAGCCTCGTGCGTCACATCCTCGCCAAGCACCCGGACACCGCGACGATCATGGTCACCGGCATGGATGACCCTCGGATCGCCAACTTCGCCTTGGAGCAAGGCGCGTACGGCTATGTCATCAAGCCGTTCGAGCCCAATGAGATCCTGATCAACGTCGCGAACGCCCTCCGGCGACGCAAGTTGGAGTATGAGGGCCGGGCTAACCGAGAGAAGCTTGAGCAGGCGGTGCTTGCTCGGACCACCGAGCTTCGGGAGACGATCGTCCGGTTGGAACAGACGGAGCGTGCGTTGCGCCAGGCCCAGGAAGAGGCGATCCAGAGCCTGGTTATGGCCGAGGAATTCCGGGAAAAGGGGACGCCCTGGCATATCCAGCGGATGAGCCGGTACTGCGCGCTCGTCGCGGCTCGGCTGGGATGGGCCAACGAGCGCTGCGAGCTGATCCGGCTGGCCAGTACGATGCACGATATCGGGAAGATCGGCACGCCGGACGAGATTCTCTTCAAGTCGGGCGTGCTCGATCCGGAAGAGTCCCGGCTGATGCAGCAACATACCGAGATCGGCAGGCGCATCCTCAGCGGGTCCGCTGAGTTGCTCACGGTCGCTTCCACCATCGCCTGGACCCATCATGAGCGGTTCGACGGGAGCGGCTACCCGCGTGGACTGGTCGGCGAGGCCATCCCTCTGGAAGGGCGCATCGCCGCGATCGCGGATGCCTTCGACGGGATCACGACCAGGCGCGTCTATAAGCAGGCCCTTCCGCCGGAGCAGGCGGTGGAAGTCATCCGCGTGGGCCGCGCCCGGCATTTCGACCCGCAACTGCTGGATCTCTTCCTCGGCTCTATGGACCAGGTGCTTGCCATCCGACAGAAGTATCCCGACGTGGATC
>Ga0209236_1000967_pt1 | contig 17061 bp, 12 predicted proteins | sample GraSoi013_1_40cm_FD_185819 | JGI IMG/M metagenome (GOLD analysis project Ga0209236, IMG submission 185819) | Grasslands soil microbial communities from the Angelo Coastal Reserve, California, USA - Sample 09_27_2013_1_40cm (SPAdes) (version 2) | ecosystem: Environmental > Terrestrial > Soil >... | reverse complement strand
ACCGGCCACCCAGGCAGGCGGTGCGACGGCCGCGGACTCGACGGGGCAGCCCCAGGTGCGGATCTGGATCACCGGCAGCACCGTGGACATCCAGGCCTACACCACGTTCCTGCGCCAGCTCGCCGCATCGCCCTGGCTGACCGACGTGACCCCCGCGACGACCTCCACGATCATCGAGGCCGACCGCCCGGTCACCGCCTTCAACGTGGCCGTGCGCTACCGGGTGGCGGACTCTGTGTACATCCGGACCGTCCCCCTGACCCAGTCGGCGAGGTAGCGCCATGCCCTTGCTGCCGCAGGACAGGCAGAGCCAGGTGATGCTGCTCATCACCATCGGCATGGCTGCGCTTGGCTACGCCTTCTGGAACTACTGGGCGAAGCCGACAGGCGAGGAAATCGACGCCATACAGACCGAAGTCGGCCAAATGGAGGCCGTGATCGCGCAGGCCAAGGCGGATCTCGCGAGCGGCACGGTGGAGGATTTGCGCCGCAAGGTCGAGGAGTACACGGCGCTGCTCGGCGTGATGCGCCGGCTCGTGCCCGAGAAGAACGAGGTCCCGGCGCTGATCGACGACATCTCGACCAAGGCCAAGGTGCGCGGTGTGACCATCGGCCGGATCGAGCCCCAGCCCGTCGAGCCGGGGCCGCCGTTCGATACGTATCGCTATCGGCTCGAGATCATCGGGCACTACGACCAGCTGGGCGAGTTTCTCTCCGACATCGCGAGCCTGCCGCGCATCATCGTCCCGCAGGACGTGATCCTCAAGGCGGCGGCGGGGCAGGCGCAGAAGCTGCTGGGCGATACGGCGGGCGCGCTGCTCGAGGCGCAGCTCGGGATCCGCACGTTCGTGAAGGCGGCGGCACCGCCGCCCGCGGCCCCGGCAAAGAAGGGCGCGGGGGGAGCACGGTGAGACCGCGATTCGCCGCGTACGTCGCCGCCCTGCTCGCCGCCGCCCCGCTCGCCCCCTCCCCGCGACCGGGGCTCGCCGCGCAGGTGAAGCCCACGCCCGCTCCGGCGGCGAAGCCCGACAGCGCCAAGCGCGACAGCGCCGCGGCGCCGGTGCTGGTGCGCGAGGTCTTCTCGTACGAGGGCGGCGGACGGGACCCGTTCCTGTCGCTCCTCAAGTCGGGCGACATCCGGCCATTGCTGTCGGACCTGCGGCTGGTGGGCGTCTACTACGACGGGCGGTATCCGGCGCGCAGCGTCGCGGTGCTGCGCGATGTGACCAATAGCAAGGTGTATCGGGTGAAGCCGGGCAACATCATCGGGCGCCTCAAGGCCACGACGATCCGGCCCCGCGAAATCGTGTTTACGGTGCAGGAGTTCGGCTTCGAGCGGCAGGAGAGTCTGCAGCTCGCCAAGCAGGAGGTAACACCATGATGTGCATCGCAGCCCTCACCGCGTGGCTGGTCGTGCTGACCCCGGGCGGGAGCTCGGGGATGCCCGCAGCCGGGCCCCGCGACGGCGAGGTCAAAGCCGTCAGCGTGGTGCCGGCGGCGGGCAGCGTGGAGGTCGTGATCGATCTCCGCGGCGCCGTCGATATCCAGGACTTCACGTTGGCCAATCCAGCCCGGCTGGTCGTGGACCTGCAGGGCGCGCGACTCGTCGCCCCCGCCGTGCTGTACGACGGCGCCAACCGCGGCGGCATCAAGAACATCCGCTACGCCCAGTTCCGGCCCGGCGTGGTGCGGGTGGTGATCGACCTCGACGCGCTGAAGGACTATCAGGTCGAGCGGCGCGACGGCCAGGTGCGGGTCAAGATCGGCTCGGAGCGGACGGCGTTCGAGGCCTGGTCGAGCCAGTCGGCGGCGGGCACGGCGGCCGCTCCGCTGGTCACTCCGGTGGCACCGGTGGCGCAACGGCCCGCGGCCCGAAGCGGCGGCGGGGGCCAGGCGGCGCGGGTGGCGACCCCGGTGCAGACGGGCGACGCCGTCATCGACGCGTACTTCGCGGCGCACGCGAACGAGAGCGCGCAGTCGCAGGCGGCGCGCATCACGGTGACGTGGGACAATGCGGACCTGCGGGAGGTGGTGGCCGGCTTCGCGGCGTTCAGCGGGCGGACGATCATCCTCTCGAAGGACGTGAAGGGGAACGTCAGCGCCGAGATCAAGAATCAGCCCTGGGACCTCGCGTTCAACGCGGTGCTCGAATCGCAGGCGCTCGCCGCGAGCGTGCTGGACGGTGGCATCATCCAGGTGATCGACAAGCGCGACCTGGCGCGCGCCGACTCGACGGTGCCGGTCGAGACGCGGCTGGTCCGGGTGAACTACGCCCGCGCCGCGGCGATGGTGCCGTCGGTGCAGTCGATCCTGACACAGCGCGGCAAGGTGGTGGCCGATTCGACCAGCAATGCGCTGGTGATCACCGAGATTTCGAGCCGCATCAACCGCGTCGAGGAGTTCGTCAAGGGGCTCGACATCCGCACGCCGCAGGTATCGATCCAGGCGAAGATCATCTTCGTGGACCGCACCGACGTGGAAGAGCTGGGCGTGAAGTACGACCTCGGCTCCCAGACGCAGTTCTTCAACAAGCTGGTGCAGCGGCCCGATCCGCGCACGGCCAAGGCGGTGGACACGAACGGTGACGGCGTGCCGGACGCGTTCGTGCCGCAAGGCAACTTCGCCTCCAACGAGGTGATCGTGGACCTGGGTGGGAACTCCCTCTCCGCCATCGGGAACGCCGACCAGGAAGTGGTGAACCCGGCGCTCAACCTGATCTTCTCGACCGCGATTGGGAACTTCGATCTGACGACGTTCCTGCAGGCGCTGCAGCGGGTCGAGCTGGCCGACGTGCAGGCCGAGCCCACCATCACGACGCTCGACAACCGGCCCGCCGAAATTCTCGTGGGCGACCGCGTGCCGATCCGCGTGATCGACGTGAGCAGCGGCGCCACCGCGGGCGTCGCGCCGCGCGCCACGGTGCGATTCGAGCAGACCGGCATCAACCTGAAGGTGACGCCGCACGTGACGGCCAACCGGCAGGTCCTGATGGAAGTGCACGCCGAGCGCTCCAACGTGCGGCCCGCGTCGGTCGACATCGGCTTCACGTTCCAGACGCAGCAGGCGGACAACCAGATACTGGTGAACGACGGCGAAACGGCGGTCATCGGCGGCCTTACGGTGACCGAGGTCACGGTAACCAAGTCCGGCATCCCATTCCTTGTAGACTTGCCGATTCTCGGGAAGCTGTTCGGCTTCAGCTCCGAGTCGGAATCGCGGCGCGATCTGCTGATACTCATCACGCCGCACATCATCGACGACCTGGTGACGCCCAGCACCGGGAAGTAACCAGGAGCGTTCTTATGCAGCAGATGCGTGGGGTTCGGGAGTGGTGCGCGCTGGTGGCGCTCGCGGGCGTCGTGGGCGCGTGCGAGACGGCGCGGAACCCGGGCGGCGTGCTGCGGGACCAGATCCCGCCCACCATCACGCTGAGCGCGGCGTCGGATACGCAGCAGATCTCGAGCGGCCTGAGTTTCACCGTCGACGCGACGGACAACCTGGGCCTGAAGGACATCCGCCTCACCTATTCGGACCCCAGCATCGCCCAGTCCGACAGCATCTTCAACACGGCGGTCACGAGCTTCAACCAGAGCGAACACATCACGTTCCCGCCCACCTCGGGCGCGGGCGGGTTCATCACGATCATCGGCCGCGCGACCGACGGCGCGGGCAATTTCGCGGAAGACACGATCGTGGTCTTCCTGTCGAACGTGCAGGCGCTGAGCGTCACCTTGCTCGCGCCCACCCCGGGCGCGCTCGCCTCACCGGGCAGGAACTTGCAGGTGCAGGTCCGGGGGCAACAGATCGGCGGCCTCCAGCGGGTGGGGTTCATCGTCGTGCCGCGCACCGCCGTCACCGATGCGACGACGCCGCCCACCGACTCGCTCGTGTTCACCGGGACCTTGCCGACGGACACCACCTACACGGATACCCTGACGGTGGTGCCGTCTTTCACCTCGGGCTCGTTCACGGTCACCGGCTTCGCCATGGACGCGAGCGGCCGGCGCGTGCTCACCACCCCGGTGACGGTCAACATCCAGTCGGTGGCGACCGACAATACGCCGCCCACCGTGTCGCACACCATCGCGGCGCGGGTGGAGGCGACCGACACGATCGTGGTGCGCGCCCTCGACCCGAGCGGCATCGACTCGATCGGGTTCCGGGTGGACACGGTGCTGAACGCCGTGCCGCCGTTCACGGGGATCACGCCGGCCAAGTACGTCACGGTCTACGTCGGCGCGGGGAACCTGACCGACGTGACGCGCACGCTGAACCTGGGGCTGACCGGGCTCCCCTCGTTCCCGAGGAGCGTGGTGGTCCGCGGCTACGCCTGCGACCTCGCGGTCCCGACGCGCAACTGCGGCTACTCGCAAACCAGCACGCTGATCACCGCGCCGCCCCGCTTCTCGGGCCCGGCTCGGGCGGCCACGCCGAGCAACGGGATCGACACGGTGGTGGTCGTGGCCGGTCGAACGTTCGCCCTGCCGCTCGGCGGCAAGATCGCCGACGCCATCTTCAACGCCAACCTGAACGAGCTGTATCTCACGAACTCGACCCGCCACCGCGTCGAGATCTTCCGGGTCGGCCCCGACAGCTTCGTCCCGGCGGGGATCACGTTCGGCGTGGGAGTACCCTGGGGCGTCGCCCTATGGCCGCGCGACACGCTGGGCAACTACGGCGACTCGATCGTCGTGGCGGACGCCGGCGGCACCCAGCTCGCCATCGTGGACGTGCGGCCCGGCGTGCGGCAGCTGCAGTGGCGCCAGGACCTGCCCAACTTCCTGATCGAGACGTACAAGGTCCTGCGGGTCAACGGCGGGACGATCGAGGAGATCACCGTGCACGACGTGTCCGACCGGCCGCAGTACGTCGCGACCGTGTGCCGCGCGGCCGGCGGCACGGCGTGCGCGCCGGACTCGATCTTCGCGCTGTACTCGACCACCCCGACTCAGAGCAGCACCACCCCCTTCGCGGGCAAGGCCACGCTGCGCATGGAGAAGCTGGTCAGCCCGACCAGTGGGTTCCCGCTGTTCGGCAAGTTCTTCTGGGAGATCGGGGCGACGTTCGCGAGCCAGGCCACCGATACGCTGCGCATCGAGGAGATCCGCGGCAACACGAGCCAGGTGGTGCTGTCGGCCTGCGCCGGCGTGACGGTGAACCTCATCACGTTCGGGCTGGGGGACTCGACCTACGCGCGCAACTCGGGGAACTTCACCCACGCCTTCTTCGGCGAGGGGGGGAACATCTCGACCGCGTTCGCGCGCGTCATGGCGTATGACGCCCGCCAGCCGATTACGGGCGTCGGCGTCCTCAACAACAGCTGCGTCAACCCCCTCACGGGCCGGACCACGCTGGCCCAGGGCGAGGACCAAGTGGACCTGGGTATGTCGCCCGGGGTGCACGTGAGCGACTTCATCAGCAACACCGGAATCAAGGTGCAGTCGATCGCCACCAACTTCAACGGCCGGACCAACGTGGTGCGGGCCGACTCGATCTATTACCTGGACGCGAGCCTGCGGCTCAAGGCCACCTCCTGCACCCTGGCGGCGAATCTCGCGAGCTGCGTCGTCGGGGCGCCGGGGATGGACATGAACTACTTCCACGACTTCTCGCCGGGGGGCACCTGCATCCCGAACTGCGGCAGCGGCACGAACAAGGATAACCGGCTGCTGTTCGCCGCCCGGCCCGACCCGACCATCGACGTGTTCGACACCTTCGACGGTGGCCAGCTCTTGAGCGCCGGGGTGCCCGTGACGATTCCGATCCGCGATCCGATCATCGGCCCGTTCCGCGTGGCCCGCGACGCGACCGGCCAGCTGCTGTTCGGGATCACGGCCAACGGGCTGGTGATGGTGCGGCTCCCGACGCTCACGAACCCGAACCCGGCGCCGCCGCGACGGTGAGCCGATGCGGATGCTTCTTCGAGCGCGGTAGAATCGCGAGCCCGGCCCGGAGTCGGGCTCGCGTGCTATTATCGGGAGGGCAAACCATCGTGAATCGCCACGTGAGGTGCGCGAGTGAACTCGCGACTCGGCATCTGCCCGTAAACGGGCGCCAAGCCGCTTCAGCGGCAGTGCCGAGTCGCGGCTTGAGCCGCGGGTCAACGTGACGTTCCGCTTCACCACGGCGGGCGAGTCGCACGGGCGCGGCCTGGTGGCCGTGCTCGAGGGGATCCCCGCCGGGCTGCCCGTCTCGGCCGAGCGCATCGACGTCGAGCTGAAGCGGCGCATGGGCGGTTACGGCCGCGGCGCCCGGATGAAGATCGAAGCCGACCAGATCGAGTGGCTCGCGGGCGTGCGCGCCGGTGAGACGCTCGGCTCCCCCATCGCGATGCTGGTGTGGAACCGCGATTGGGAGCACTGGCAGGACGTCATGGCCCCCGAAGCCAATGCGCCCGGGGCCGAGCGGCGGCGCCAGGTCACGCGCCCCCGGCCCGGCCACGCCGATCTCGCCGGCGCGCTCAAGTACGACCGCCAGGACGCGCGTGACATCCTGGAGCGGGCGAGCGCGCGCGAGACGGTGGCGCGCGTCGCCTGCGGCGCGGTGTGCAAGCTGCTGCTGGAGCAGTTCGGCGTCGAGATAGGGTCGCATGTCGTGGAACTGGGCGGCGTGGTGACCCACTCCCCGGTCACCATCCCCCAGCCCCTGAACCCCGCCGCCGATGCCAGCCCCGTGCGCTGTCTCGATCCCGATGCGGAGAAGGAGATGATCGCCCGCATCGACGCGGCCAAGGCCGCAGGCGATACGCTGGGCGGCGTGGTCGAGGTGATCGCACTGGGTGCTCCCGTCGGGCTCGGCTCCCACGTCTCGTGGGACGCGAAGCTGGACGGCCGCCTGGCGCAGGCTTTGATGTCCATCCCGGCCGTGAAGGGGGTGGAGCTGGGGCTCGGCTTCGAGGCCGCGCGGCGCAAGGGCTCGGAAGTGCACGACGAGATCCTGCCCGGGCTGGCCCGCGCCACCAACCGCGCCGGCGGCACCGAAGGCGGCATGACCACCGGCGAGCCCCTGGTGGCGCGCGTGGCCATGAAGCCGATCTCCACGCTCATGGCCCCGCTGCGCACCGTGGACCTGAAGACAGGCGGGCCGGCGCAGGCGCAATCGGAGCGGTCGGATGTGACGGCGGTGCCCGCCATGGGGGTCATCGCCGAAGCGATGATGGCCCTGGTGCTGGCGCAGGCCCTGCTCGAGAAGTTCGGCGGCGACGCGTTGAGCGAGACCAAGCGAAACTTCGAGGGGTATGTGGCGCAGGTCCGGGCGCGCACTCCCAAGGGGGCGGCGTCGTGAAACGGCACATCGTGCTGGTCGGCCTGCCCGGGTCGGGCAAGACCACCGTGGGCAAGCTCGTGGCCGATCGACTGGGGGCGACGTTCGTGGACGTCGACGCGATCATCGAGCGGCGCGAGGGAAGGCCGATCACCCTGATCTTTGCGGAGAAGGGCGAAGCGGCGTTTCGCGAGATGGAGCGCAAGGAGATGGAGACGGCGCTCACCGGCGACCCCGCGGTGATCGCTCCGGGCGGCGGCTGGGCGGCGCAACCCGGCGCGATCGACTCCGCCAAGGCGCGCGCGCTCGTGATCTATTTGTACACGCGGCCCGAGACCGCGGTGCAGCGCGCGACGCCGGCGGGAACCCGTCCGTTGTTATCAGGTGAGGACCCAGTGGGGCGGATGCGCCAGCTGCAAAAGGAGCGCGAGGCGTTTTATCGCAACGCGCATGCACACGTCGACACCGATCGTAAGTCTGCACAGCAGGCGATGATCGAGGTCGTCAGGCTTGCGCAATCGAGTGCGGGATGGTAAAGATGCGCACTCGCGTCGTTTGACGAAGGATTGATGCGTGGCTGCTAAGAAGCGTAGCGTGAAGACCGAAGCCGTCGCGGCCGAGGCGACCGAAACCGCCGTGGCCGTGGCTCCCAAGAAGCGGGTACGGAAGCCCAAGGCGTCCGCCACCGTGAGCGGGAAGGGTGCGCTCGTCATCGTCGAGTCGCCCACCAAGGCGAAGACGATCGGCAAGTACCTCGGCTCGGGCTACACGGTCAAGGCGACCGTGGGGCACCTGCGCGATCTGCCCCAGCGCAAGCTGGGCGTGGACGTGGAGAACGGCTTCACACCCGAGTACGTGACCATCAAGGAAAAGGCCAAGACCCTCGCCGAAATCAAGAAAGCGGCGAAGGCGTCGGAGCGCGTGCTGCTCGCCACCGACCCGGACCGCGAGGGCGAGGCCATCGCCTGGCACGTAGCGAGCCAGCTCGGCAACGGGGGCAAGGTGCGGCGCGTCCTGTTCCACGAAATCACCAAGGACGCGGTGGCCCACGCGCTGGCCCATCCCCTCGACATCGACCAGCGGAAAGTCGACGCCCAGCAGGCGCGCCGCGTGCTGGACCGGCTGGTGGGCTACAAGACGTCGCCGCTGCTCTGGAAAAGCATCAAGACCGGCCTGTCGGCCGGCCGGGTGCAGACGGTGGCGCTGCGGCTGATCTGCGAGCGCGAGGAGGAGATCCGCAAGTTCGTGCCGCAGGAATACTGGACCATCGAGGCCGATCTCGAGAAGGACGGCCAGGCGTTCCAGGCCCGGCTGCACAAGCTCGACGGGAAAAAGCCGGAGATCAAGGACGAGGCGACCGCGCGGGGGATCGTGGCGGACGCGCTCAAAATTCCTTTTAGAGTAACAGCGGTCGAAAAGGGCGAGCGGCGGCGCGCGGCGCCGCCGCCGTTCCGCACCAGCACGCTGCAGCAGGAAGCCGCGAAGCAGCTGGGCTTCTCCGCCGCGGTCACGATGCGGATCGCGCAGCAGCTGTACGAGGGCATCGAGGTCGGCGCGGAAGGCCCGGTCGGGCTGATCACCTACATGCGCACCGACTCGGTGCGCGTGGCCGACTCGGCCATCGCGCAGGCGCGCGACTACATCGCCAAGGAATTCGGGAAGCGCTACCTGCCGGCCGAGCCCGTGGTCCACAAGGGTGGCAAGAGCAGCACGCGGGTGCAGGACGCGCACGAGGCCATCCGGCCCACCGACGTGCCGCGCACCCCGGACGCCCTGAAGCAGTACCTCGACTCGAAGCAGTTCAAGCTGTACCAGCTGATCTGGCGGCGCTTCGTGGCCTCCCAGATGCCCCCCGCGGTGTTCGAGACCACCAAGGTGGACTTCGACATGGGCCGCTTCGTGTTCCGGGCCACCGGATCGCGCGTCCTGTTCGACGGCTACCACAAGCTGTATCACGAGGCGCACGAGCCGGAGGACGCGAAGACGCTCGAGGACCTGCCCCCCATCCCGCCGCTCGCGCAGGGCGACGTGGTGACGGTGAAGCAGATCACGCCGAACCAGCATTTCACCGAGCCGCCGCCGCGCTTCAGCGAGGCCAGCCTGGTGAAGGAGCTCGAGCGGCTGGGGATCGGCCGCCCGTCGACGTACGCGAGCATCATCTCCACCCTCAAGATGCGGTGGTACGCCACGGCCAAGGACCGCCGCTTCGCACCGACACCCCTGGGGGAGACGGTGTGGCAGGTGATGAAGCGCTCCTTCCCCGACGTGTTCGACGTGGGGTTCACGGCGCAAATGGAAGACGAGCTGGACAAGGTGGAGGAAGGCGATCTCGCGTGGCAGCAGGTGCTGGGCGACTTCTGGGGGCCGTTCGCCAAGGCGCTCGACGCGGTGGACGTGCAGAAGCTGATCCACGACGTGCACGACCTCTCGGGCCTGCCCAAGGAGAAGTGCCCGACGTGCGGCAGCGGTCTGGTGGTGCGGAGCGGGCGGTTCGGTCCGTTCATCGCGGCCGCTGCGGCGCGACCGGGTGCCCGACCGGCCCACCGACGAGATCTGCCAGGAGTGCGGCGCGCCGATGGTGATCAAGACGGGGCGCTACGGCGAGTTCCTCGCCTGCACCAAGTTCCCCGCCTGCAAGCACACGCGGCCCGTGCCACTGGGCGTGAAGTGCCCGAAGTGCGGCGTGGGCGACCTGGCGGAGCGCCGCACCAGGAAGGGACGCAACTTCTTCGGGTGCCTGCGCTACCCGGAGTGCGACTACTCGACGTGGAACCGCCCGGTCGCGGTCGCCTGCCCGAGCTGCGGGTTCCTCGGGATGGAAGAGAAGCAGACCAAGACCAAAGGGGTCTCTCGCAAGTGCCTCAAGTGCGGACACGAAATCACGGTCGAGGAGCCGACACCCGCGGAGTCGGTGGTGAGCTGAGAGCTGTAGTGGTGGGAGGCGGGCTCGCGGGCAGCGAGGCCGCCTGGGCGCTCGCCGAGCGGGGCATCGCGGTTACGCTGCACGAGATGCGCCCCGTGAAGACCACCGCGGCGCACCAGACCGACCGGCTCGCCGAGCTCGTCTGCTCCAACTCGTTCAAATCGGTGGAGCTCGGCAACGCCCATGGGCTGCTCAAGGCCGAGATGCGGCGGCTCGGGAGCGTCGTGCTGGACGCGGCCGACCAGGCCCGCGTGCCGGGGGGCGCGGCGCTGGCCGTGGACCGCGTCGCGTTCGCGCGAGTGCTGCACGATCGGGTAACCAGCCATTCCGCGATCAGCCTGGTGCGGGGTGAGGTGACCGAGCTCGAGTCCCCCGGCATCGTGGCGACGGGCCCGCTCACCTCCGAGGCGCTCGCGGCCGCGATCGCCCGCAAGCTCGACGCCAGCTCGCTCGCTTTCTTCGACGCCATCGCGCCCATCGTCTCCGCCGACTCGCTCGACACGGCACAGCTGTTCCGCGCATCGCGCTACGGTAAGGGCGCAGGCGACGACTACTGGAACGCCCCGCTTACGGAAACGCAGTACGACGCGCTGGTCACGGCGCTCCGTACCGGCGAGCAGTACCAGCCGCACCACGAGTTCGACCGGACGCCCTACTTCGAGGGCTGCCTACCGGTGGAGGAGATGGCCGCGCGCGGCCGCGACGTGCTGCGGTTCGGGCCGATGAAGCCAGTGGGCCTGGGAACCGAGGCGTTCGCCGTCGTCCAGCTGCGGCAAGAAGACCGCGCGGGACAGATGTGGAACCTCGTCGGCTTCCAGACTCGGCTCAAAGTGCCGGAGCAGCAGCGGGTGCTCCGGATGATTCCGGGCCTGGGAGCTGCGGAGTTCCTGCGGTTCGGCAGCATCCACCGCAACGCCTACATCAATTCGCCGCGCGCGCTCACGGCCCATCTGTCGGCCAAAGACGACGCGACGCTGCTGTTCGCGGGGCAGCTCACGGGCGTGGAGGGCTACACCGAGTCGGCCGCGACGGGAATCCTCGCGGGCGTCAATCTCGCGCGGCTGCTCCGGGGCGACGCCCCCGTCGTGCCGCCGCCCACCACTATGCTCGGCGCGCTGTACCGCTACGTGCACACCGCCGACCCCGAGCACTTCCAGCCGATGAACGCCAACTTCGGCCTGATCGAGCCGCTCGAGCGGGCGGTGAAGGACAAGCAGAAAAAGCGAGAGCAGCTGGTCGAGCGAGCGCTCCGCGACATGGAAGCGTTTGCGCACGGTGTTGGGGTGGAGGTGTCGGCGTGAATGTCGCGAGTGAACTCGCGGCTCGGCGTCTGCCCGTAAACGGGCGTGCAGTAGCCGCTTCAGCGGCAGTGCCGAGCCGCGGCTTCAGCCGCGATTCATGGGCGCGGACGTGACACCCCCTCCCGAGATCGCCGATTTCGTCGCGTTCCTCGACAAGGAGCGGAACGACTCGCCCCACACCGTGAAGGCGTACGCCCGCGACGTGGCCGACTTCGCCGCGTTCTGCACCCAGTACTACGGCGGCGCCGCGTGGAGCTTCGCGGGCGTGGATCGCCTGGCGATCCGCGGCTGGCTGGGGGCGCTGCAGCAGCGCGGCCTCGCCAAGCGCTCCGCCGCGCGCGCCCTCTCGGCGCTACGCACCTTTTACCGGTTCCTGAACATCACGCGCGGGCTGGAGGTGAACCCTGCGAAGGCGGCGCGCACGCCGCGGCTCGAGCGCACGCTCCCGGAGCACCTGGACCGCGGGGAGGTCGAGCAGCTGTTCGCCGAGGCCGAGCGCCGGGCGCAGGCGGGCGGGTTCACCGAGGCGCGGGACTTGGCGATGCTCGAGCTGTTCTACTCCACGGGCATCCGGCTCGCCGAGCTGGCGGGGTTGAACCAGCAGGACGTGGACCTGGTCTCGGACCAGGTGAAGGTGCGCGGCAAGGGGAAGAAGGAGCGGCTCGTCCCGGTCGGGAGTCACGCGGGACGCGCGCTGCGCCGCTACTATCGGAAGCGCGATACGCTGGGGCGCACGGGAACGCGCGACGGCCGGGCGGTGTTCGTGGGGCGGCGTGGGCGGCGGCTGTCGGCGCGGGGCGTGCAGCTCGCCATCAAACGGCTGCTGAGCGCGCTGCCGCGGGGCCGCGACTTGCACGTGCACTCGCTGCGCCACTCGTTCGCTACGCATTTGCTCGACGCCGGCGCCGATCTGCGCGCGGTGCAGGAGCTGCTCGGTCACGCCTCGCTCTCTACCACGCAGGTGTATACTCATACATCTGTGGAACGCTTGAAGAAGGTGTATCACCAGGCTCATCCCCGCGCATAAAGAGGGACATGAAGCGAATACATTCGACGACCATTCTGTGCGTCCGGCGGGACGGCCACGTCGCCCTGGGCGGTGACGGCCAGGTCACGATCGGCGACACGGTAATGAAGGCCAATGCCAACAAGGTGCGCGCGCTCAAGGGCGGAAAGATCCTCGCCGGCTTCGCCGGCGCCGCCGCGGACGCGTTCACGCTGTTCGAGAAGTTCGAGGAGAAGCTGGAGCGCTACCCGGGCAACCTGCCGCGCGCGGCGGTCGAGCTCGCGAAGGACTGGCGGTCGGACCGGGTGCTGCGGCGGCTGGAGGCGCTGCTCGTGGTGTCGGACCGGGAGCACGGCTACATCATCTCGGGCTCGGGCGAGCTGATCGAGCCGGACGACGGCGTGCTCGCCATCGGGTCGGGGGGGAGCTACGCCCTCGCGTCCGCGCGCGCGCTGCTCACCTCGTCGGACCTCCCCGCCAAGGACATCGTGCAGCGCTCGCTCGAGATCGCGGCCGAGATCTGCGTGTACACCAACACGCACATCACCATTCTGGAGCTCTGATGGCCGAGCCGACCCGCACACCCGAAGGCAAGCTGCCCGCCGCGCCGGCGCCGGAAGAGACGCTGCCGTGGCTCGAGGAGCTGCCGCCCCGGAAGATCGTGGCCGAGCTGGACCGCTACATCGTGGGCCAGGAGGTGGCGAAGAAAGCCGTGGCGATCGCGGTGCGCAACCGCTGGCGCCGCTCGCAGGCCCCGGAGGACATCCGCGACGAGATCCTGCCGAACAACATCATCATGATCGGCCCCACCGGCGTGGGCAAGACGGAAATCGCGCGGCGCCTGGCGCGCCTCGCGGGCGCGCCGTTCTTGAAGGTCGAGGCGTCCAAGTTCACAGAGGTCGGATACGTGGGCCGCGACGTCGAGTCCATGGTGCGCGAGCTGGTGGACGTGGCGATCAACATGGTGCGCAGCGAGCGTGAAGACGACGTCTATCCGCAGGCGGAAGCGCGCGCGGAGGAGCGCCTGCTCGATCTGCTGCTGCCACCGACGCCCGTTCCCCCGACGGCCCCACCCCCCCAGCCGCCCCAGGGAGCGGGCAGCGGGGAGCAGGGAGCCGGTACCCGACCGCTGTTCGTGGTCTCGTCGAAGGGCGACGTGACCCCGAAAGCGGTGGAGGGCGACGTGGAGGCCCAGGAGCGCCGCCGCCGCACCCGCGAGAAGCTGCGCCAGCAGCTCAAGGAGGGGACGCTCGAGGAGCGCGAGGTCGAAGTCGAGGTGCAGCAGCAGGGCTTTCCCGGGCTGGAGATGATGCAGCCGCCCCAGGGCATAGAGGGCACCGACGTCAATTTCACCGAGCTGTTGCAGGAGATGCTGCCGAAGAAGAAAAAACGCCGCACGGTGCACCTGCACGAGGCGCGGCGCATCCTGATCGACGAGGAGCTGAAGAAGCTCGTCGACATGGACGACGTGGTGAACGAGTCGCTCGACCGCGTCGAAAACCACGGCGTCATTTTCATCGACGAGATCGACAAGATCGCGGGGGAGCGGGGCACCGTCGGGCCCGACGTGTCGCGCGAAGGCGTGCAGCGCGACCTGCTGCCCATCGTCGAGGGCTCGACCGTGCAGACCCGCTACGGCTTCGTGCGGACAGACCACATCCTCTTCATCGCGGCCGGCGCGTTCCACGCCACCAAGCCCTCGGACCTGATCCCAGAGCTGCAGGGGCGCTTCCCGATTCGGGTCGAGCTGCAGCCGCTCACCGAGGCGGACTTCGTCCGCATCATGACCGAGCCCGAGAACGCCCTCACCAAGCAGTACGCCGCCTTGTGCGCGGCCGAGGGGGCGACGCTCGAGTTCACCCACGACGGCATCAAGGAGATCGCCCGCATCGCCGCGAAGGCCAACGAGCGCATGGAGAACATCGGCGCCCGGCGGCTCCACACCGTGATGACCACCCTGCTCGAGGACGTGCTGTTCGACCTCCCCGAGCTGGCCGAGAAGCGCATCAAGTTCGACGCGGACAAGGTGCGCGCCCGGCTCGGCAAGATCGTGGACGACGAGGACCTGAGGCGCTACATCCTTTAGCGGGTTTGCTCGGCTCGACTGCCCGGCTCGCTATTCGGCAAACGGAGCGTGCACGACCGCATCGCAGAAATTCCGTGGACGGAATTCCGGTACGTAGCGTTCGCCGACGTCTCGCATGAAGGTCCTGGTTGCCCCCGCCGGGTACTTGCGCACCACATCTTGGCACGTCTGCAGGAATGATTTCTTGAATTGTAACCGGGGAAACGTTCTGAGAATCTCGTCGAGCTCCGCCTGCTTAATTTGCGACGAATCTGGTCCCAGAACGTCAGCCCCCGCCCCTTCCCCGACCAGTCTGATCTCCGCCTGCTTGTAGTGCCCGATCAACGATGCATGCATGGCGATTCCGTCCCACACAATACCGGCTTTGTGCTTCGCATATGAATGCTCTTCCAACAAACGTTTCGCTTGCTCCGCGCCTTGAATTTCAAACGGGAGGGCGCCTTCGAAGCGCTCCGTCAGGCCGAGGTCATGCAGAATGCACGCAAGGTACAGCACCTCGTCGTCCCATTTCAGTGCGAGCGCTCGCCCGATCAGGGAACCGAAGAGGAACGTCCTCACTGCGTGATTGAACAAGTAGGGTGGTGAGGCCGCGCGCGCCAACGCTGTCGCCGTTCTGGCAATCTCCGAATCCACGATGCGTACGCCCGCTACGGTCGCAGGGAACGGCTCCTGTGCGGCGGCAATCCCAAGGGGAATCCCACCGATGACGATGCCTGCCGCCCCGTTGACGAACTCACGTCTATTCATGCCCCCCTCCTTTTCGGACTGCGCCCAATCTATGAACGGATCAACAGGCCAGCCGCTTGTCCCAGGATTCTCTCCCGCGTAGAATTAGCAGCCACAACCTGTCATTTTGACTTGCCCCCAGGGAATCCATGGCTAAGCGCGACTTCCTCGCCGTCACCGACCTCACCCGGGACGAGGTCCTGAGGCTGTTCGACCTGGCCGGCCGCATGAAGGCCGGCAGCTACCGCGATACCCCGCTCGCCGGCAAAACGCTGGCGATGATCTTCGCCAAGGCGAGCACGCGGACCCGCGTGTCGTTCGAGGTGGGCGCCTACCAGCTGGGCGGGCAGGCGCTGTTCCTCTCTTCCCGCGACATCCAGATCGGGCGAGGAGAGCCGATCCCCGACACAGCGCGGGTGCTGTCGCGCTACGTGGACGGGATCATGATCCGCACCTTCGACCATGCCGAGGTCCAGGAGCTGGCGCGGCACGCCTCCATCCCGGTGATCAACGGCCTCACCGATCTGTCGCATCCCTGCCAGGTGCTGGCCGACGTGTTCACCGTGCGGGAGGCGCTGGGCACCTGGGAAGGGAAGCGCATCGCTTGGGTGGGCGACGGCAACAACATGGCGAACAGCTGGATCGAGGCGGCGCAAGTGCTGGGGTTCGAGCTGCGCCTAGCCTGTCCGGAGGGCTACGAGCCGAACCGCGCCATCTTCGAGCGCGCCAAGGCGGCGGGCGCCTGCCTGTCCATTACGGAGGTCCCCGAAGAAGCAGTCGAGGGCGCGCACGTGGTGAACACCGACGTGTGGGCGTCCATGGGCCAGGAGGGCGAGGCCGAGTCGCGGCGCAACGCGTTCCGGGGCTACACCGTCGATCCGGACCTGATGAAGCTCGCGGACCCGAAGGCCATTTTCCTGCACTGCCTGCCCGCTCACCGCGGCGAGGAGGTCACCGCCGATGTGATAGAAGGCAAACAGTCGCGCGTGTGGGACGAGGCCGAGAACCGGCTGCACGTGCAGAAAGCCCTGCTCGCGACTCTCATGGGTCAAGGGTAGATGATGGAGACTCCCAAGCGCACCCCGCTGCACCAGATCCACGTCTCGCTCGGCGCGAAAATGGTGGCGTACGGCGGCTACGACATGCCGGTGAGCTATCCGGCGGGAATCGCGGCCGAGCACCGCGCCGTGCGCGAGCGCGTGGGTGTGTTCGATGTCTCGCACATGGGAGAGTTCGAGGTCAGCGGCCCGGACCGGAACGCGTTCGTGCAACGAGTAACGTGCAACGACGTTGGAGCGCTGAAGCCAGGACAGGCCCAATACTCTGCTATCCTCACCGACCAGGGGACTTTCGTAGACGACTGCCTGGTGTACCGCTTCGACGACCGGCTCATGCTGGTGGTGAACGCCGCCAACATCGCCGCCGATTGGGCGCACATCGTGGCGCAGAAGCGCGGCGCCAACGTGCGGCTGCGCGACATCTCGGACGCCACCGCGCTGCTCGCCGTGCAGGGCCCGGGGTCCGAGGCGCTGCTCGGCCCGCTCACCCACATCGGCGTGGCGATGATCCCCTACTATCACTTCGCCGAAGGGAGCGTCGCCGGGGTGCAGTGCTTCATCTCGCGCACCGGGTACACGGGAGAGGACGGCTTCGAGGTGTACTGCCGCACCGCGGACGCGGAGCGGTTGTGGCTCGCCCTGGTGGGAGCGGGACGGGCTGAGCCCTGCGGGCTGGGCGCGCGCGATACGCTGCGGCT
>Ga0209236_1000964_pt1 | contig 17090 bp, 40 predicted proteins | sample GraSoi013_1_40cm_FD_185819 | JGI IMG/M metagenome (GOLD analysis project Ga0209236, IMG submission 185819) | Grasslands soil microbial communities from the Angelo Coastal Reserve, California, USA - Sample 09_27_2013_1_40cm (SPAdes) (version 2) | ecosystem: Environmental > Terrestrial > Soil >... | reverse complement strand
CGGCCGCGTCCAATGTCCCAGCCGGACGATACAACGTGACTATCACCGGAACAAATGGACGACTCGTTCATTCTACACTTATACTCGTGACGGTTGGGGCGAACTTCACCATCAGCGGCACACTGACAACACCTCAGACTTTCGATGCTGGTGGTTCAGCTCTTGCAAATGTGACACTTACTAGTACGGGATTCACAGGCAACGTAACCCTAAGACTGATCGTTCCGTCCGGTTTGACCGCATCACTCAACGTATCCAACGTTACCCTAACACCAGGGACCTCGTTTACGTCTAGGCTGACCATGTCAACGACCGTTGCGACACCAGCACGGTCCTACATCGTTACTGTCAACGCTACGAGTGGAAGCATATTCCGTCTAACCAGCTTCACCCTCAATATAACCGGGAACTTCACAATATCCTCAAGCCCTAGTACCGTAACAATTGCCGCCGGCAAATCTGGAACAGCATCCACCACGATGAACAGCGCAGGACTAAACGCAACGCTGACGCTGACGTCGACAGTCACCCCCGCACCATCCTCTTCCACCATTGGCGTCATAATCACCCCGAACCATCAATCACTAGCGTTCGGTGGATCTAAGACCTCGACTCTCACAATCTCAACTACGACGTTCACATTGGCGGGTACCTATTCCCTTACGATCACAGCAACAAGCGGCAGCATTGTACATTCAACAGTACTCAGTGTCATCGTGACTGGAAACTTCACTATCGCTTCCATTCCATCTACAGGAAACATTGTCGCAGGTGCCACCGGGTCGTCGACAATTGAGCTGGGCAGTTCCGGTCTCACGACTAATGCAAACCTCTCCGCCTCAATCACTCCCGTCGTGGCAAACGGCCCAACTGCTTCGTTCACTCCAGCAACGGTAGCTCTTACCGCTGGCGGCACCAGTAATTCGACACTTACTATCTCGACAACAAAGTCCACGCCGTCTGGTAACTACGTCTTAACAATAACGGGCACAGTCGGAACGTTGACGCATACAACAACGTTCACCGTGACAGTTGCCTCCGACTTCTCTATTAGTGCTGGCCCGTTATCGTCCACGAGTATTTTTGCCGGGAATTCTACAACATCCACAATCTCTCTCACTAGTTTCGGGCTTACAGGTAGCATTGGACTGAGCTACGGCTTCTCCCCGACGTCCTCAGGCCTTTCTGCAACACTGACACCCCAGAGTGTCAGCGTAACCCCAGGCTTTCTAGGAACATCCACTCTGCTGATCTCGACGACAACCTCTACCCCAGCCGGTGTTTATCTTGTCAATGTCATAGGCACGGTGGGGACAACGACTCACATCAGTCAATTATCCGTAACCGTCAAGGCCGAGTTTACAATCTCGGCTGGTGCAATCGTTCCCACAAGTTTCGTCGCTGGTAACTCCGGGACCTCAACGCTTACTCTTTCGAGCGCTGGATTGAACGGAACTGTAAACTTGTCCGCAACACGCTCGTCTCCTTCGATCGCGTTCGCCTTCAACTCCAACAGCATCCACTTACTCCCCGGAGGATTCGGAACTATTACTCTCACGGTTTCAACAAACAGTTCGACCCCCGCCGGAATATACGCCGTTACGGTAACAAGTACCAGCGGTAGTATCGTCCACTCAGTCACCATCAACATTTCAGTCACAGGCGACTTCATACTCACATCTTCGCAGAACAGTGGAACTGTCGTCGCGGGAAGCGCTGTCGTTACTACAATCACGGTGAAGAGTTTCGGCCTAACTGCGGGTCCTGGACTCTCCGCAACCGTACCCAGTCCTGCCACGGGTCTGACCGCATCGTTCAGTCCCAGCGTTATACCTCTAACACCGGGCTCCAACGGCACAGCGATTCTGACTCTACAGACAATTGCGTCCACGCCAGCTGGCACGTATGCAATAACGATAACAGGGACAAGTGGATCGTTAACCCACAGCCAGACCTATACTATCACCGTCACTCCCGACTTCACCCTCACGGCAAGTAGCCTCTCTCCCCCCAGCATAATCGCCGGTAATTTGACATCGTCTAAAATGACGGTGCTGAGCCTCGGCCTTACCACCCGAATAACATTGAACGTCACCGTGGCGCTATCACCAAGTGGACTCTCTACGTCCCTGAATCCAGTGTTCGTGGGACTGACGCCAGGAATTAACGGCAATTCGACCCTGACTATTACAACGACTCCCTCAACCCCCGCCGGTGTCTACTCGGTCACGGTCACCGGTGCTAGCGGCACCTTGGTCCACTCAGTGACCTTGACTCTAATCGTTAATCCTGACGTCAGAATAATTGCTGGAGCACCATCTCCTTCTAGTTTCGTCGCGGGAGGCTCGACAACAAGTGCTGTCACAATGAACAGCTTGGGTTTCAACGGTACAGTATCACTCTCGGCAACATTAACACCAAGTGTTGCAGGATTCACTAGTTCGTTTAACACTCGGAACATCGGCCTGATTGTCGGATCAACAGGTAGCGCGATCCTGACCGTTCAATCATCGATCACAACGCCATCAGGAACATACACGGCGACCATTGTAGCTACAAGCGGGTCGATAACCCATTCCACTAGCATCAGCTTCATTGTACTCCCTGATTTCACCATCGCGAGCAGCACAGTTCAACCCGCCAATGTCCTAGCCGGCAGTTCTGCTAGTTCGACAATTTCACTCAACAGTTTCGGCCTAGGAGCTAGCGTCCACCTTACCTTGTCTATTCCTTCAGGCTTGGGTCTCACCGCCTCAGTAGCAGACGTGAATATCCCTCTCACGCCCGGCTTATCCGGTACCACCCTTCTAACAATCGGAACCTCGATCTCCACTCCATCAGGTCTATACTCGATCAACGTCACAGGAACCAGCGGATCCCTTACTCACTCAATTCTTGTGTCCATTAGCGTCGGAGGCGACCTCACCATAACGGCTTCTCCGGCAAGCCCTAGTAGTTTCGTCGCCAGTGGATCAAGCAGGTCCATCATCACAGTTACCAGTTTAGGGTTCACAGGAACAGTCAGTCTGACTGCTCCGTCTATCACTGGACTTTCCTTCTCGTTCAATACGACCAGTCTCGGACTGACAGCTGGCTCAACGAGCTATTCCTCACTGACTATTACAACGACACCATCAACACCCGCGGGAACGTACTCCGTCGGCATAGTTGGTACAAGTGGTTCTATCACACATAGCACGTCTGTTGCCGTGATTGTTACTGCAGACTTTTCTATCGTCGCAGGCACTCCATCGCCGGCCAGCTTTGTCGCGGGCGGCTCAACAACTTTCACTATCACCTTGACGAGTCTCGGATTCACAGGTACGGTCAATGTGACAGGGTTCTCTTCCCCGACAGCACTTGGCCTCGCGATATCCATTAGCAGTCCCACTATCGTCCTGTCACCTGGGTCCAGTCGGATTTCCACCGTGACAATCACAACCGACGCTAGAACGCCCGGTCCCCAGACCTACACAGTAACAACGACAGCCGCTGGCAGCGGCTTGGTTCACTCCGCGACGGAACCCTTCCTTGTTAATCCGGACTTCACAATTACGGCATCCGACCCCACGCCGAATAACTTCATCGCAGGTGCCTCAGCATCTTCGACAGTCACTGTCAGCAGCCAAGGCTTCATTGGAACGGTGAGTATGAGCACTGGTACGCCGTCTGGGATCAATGGTCTTACGGCGTTCTTAAGCAGTAATAGTGTCAGTCTACTCCCTGGTTCAACGGTTACTGATTCTCTGACTATTGCAACAACACAGTTCACACCTTCAGGAACCTACAGCATCACCGTGACAGGAAGCAGCGGCTCTCTATCTCACACGGTATCGGTCCTCGTGACAGTGAACCCCGACTTCACATTATCTGCCCAGGCCGCCACTCCGGCCAGCTTTGTCGCGGGCAGGTCCGCAAGTTCAACAGTGACTCTCAGCAGTCTCGGCCTCACAGGCAGTGTCAGCCTGAAAGCAACCAGCTCGCCTAGCGATCCAAGCATAACTTTCTCGTTCACTCCCACCGGAGTCTCACTCAACCCTGGCGCATCCGGGACATCAACACTAGCGATTAGTACTACATCATCCACGCCATCAGCAACTTATACCATAACCGTAACCGCGAGCTTCGGCTCGATAACACACACTTCAACGCTTTCAATAACCGTGACTCCAGATCTCGCTATTACCACCAGCACGCCCAATCCTGGGAGTTTCGTGGCTGGAAACTCGGCAACATCAACAGTAACGGTGGTTAGTATAGGTTTGACGGGCACTGTCGCCATTAGCTCTTCTGTAACGCCGAGTGCTTCCGGCCTCTCGGTATCGTTCAGCTCTGCAAATCTTCCCTTGACACCTGGAACCTCCGGCACATCGACTTTGACCTTGTCAACGACCGCCTTTACCCCGGCTAATTCGTACTCGGTTACGGTAACGGCGACCAGCGGTTCGATAACTCACTCTGTTGTCGTGACGGTTACCGTTACTGGAGACTTTACAATCGTCGCCAGCTCACCCAGCCCTGCTAGTGTCGTCGCGGGTAAGACCGCAACGTCAACGGTAACCTTGACGAGTTTGGGTCTAACTGACAGCATCAGCATTACAGCCACGGTATCTCCTTCCGCGACCGGTTTGACACCCTCATTCAGTCCTGCCATCGTATCGTTGACGCCAGGTTCGCAAGGGACTTCTATCCTCACTCTCCAAACGACGGCGTCTACTCCTTCTGGGACCTATACGATCAGTCTCGCTGCAACGGGTGGCTCGCCGATTCATCCGTTCACATTGACGCTCTCGGTTACTCCGGACTTTGCTATCCTCTCCAGCTCAGCGTCTCCCGGCAGCTTCGTGAGCGGTGGCCAGGCTACATCTGCCGTAAGTGTCAACAGTTTCGGCTTTACAGGCACGGTGAGCCTCGCAGCGTCGGTTTCTCCGCAGGCATCTGGTCTAACGGCAGTGCTCAGTGCGTCCAGTGTTGATCTAACTCCGGGTTCAACTGGGACGCTGACCTTGACAATCTCGACATCTGCATTCACGCCTTCGGGATCTTACAGTGTGACGATCAATGGCGTCAGCGGATCCTTCTCGCACACGAACACCCCTTCAATTACCGTTACACTTGTCCCAGACTTTACCCTCACTGCCCTCGCACCGAGCCCATCCAGCATCGTGTCCGGTAACTCCGCCACCTCCACAGTAACAGTCTCCAGTCTTGGACTCACTGGAGCCGTAAGCCTCACGGCCACAGGGACGCCCCCTGCAACTGATTTCACAGTTTCACTTTCCATCAGTCCGAGCCTGACCCCGGGCGGATCATCATCCTCGACCCTTACAATTGCGACGAGTCCGTCCACTCCAGCCGGAACCTACACGGTTACTGTAACCGGGACAGGTGGCGGCCAAACGCACTCGGTGAATGTTCAAATCACAATCCTAGCCGACTTTACGATTTCTGCCACACCTGCCACACCATCGGTATTTGTGGCCGGCGGCTCATCTACTTCCTCGATCAGTCTGAATAGCTTTGGAATGACTGGGAATGTAGCTCTGTCAGCCAGCGTAACGCCGTCAGGAACGCAAATCCCAGGGATATCAATCAGCCCACTTTCTGTATCCATCACACCAGGCTCATTGGGCTCCTCGACCCTCACAATATCAACAACTTCGAGCACCTCATCAGGGTCTTACACGATAGCAATAACTGGCACAATAGCAGGAACGAGCCCCCACAGTGCAAGCATCCAGGTCACTGTGAATCCGGACTTTACGATTAACCCATCTCCAACTAATCCTCCGCCTTTCATCGCGGGCAACGTCGCAATCACTACCATCGGATTGAGCAGTAACGGTCTAACCGGCACGGTGACTCTCTCTGCTGCGGTCCCGGCTTCCGCTACTGGTGCCTCAGTATCTTTCACCGTCAATCCGGTTGGATTGTCAGCTGGCGGCTCCGGAGTTTCTACCCTCACCTTCTCGACGACTAGTGTTACCCCAGCAGGGACATACAGCGTGACCGTCACTGGTAGTAGCGGACTCATAGCCCACTCCGTCACGTTAGCGATCACGGTAACCGGGGACTTCAAAGCAACAGTCTCCTCTCCTACTCAGTCGAGCTTCATTGCCGGCGGCTCGGCCGACGCGACGATTACCCTCGACAGCCTAGGGTTCACGGGTAGGATTGACATTTCGGCATCGTCATCGCAGTCCGTTCCTGGCCTCACTACAATCATTACTCCCGCTTCTGTGAATCTGGTTCCAGGCTCTAGAGCGACCGCGACCCTTACGATATCGACCAACTCGTCGACCCCGGCAGGGAGCTATACGTTTACTGTGGTCTCAACGAGTGGGGCACTGGTACGATCCTCAACCATCACTATTGGGGTTTCAGCTGATTTCCACCTGGTCGCGACACCTCCGATTCCTTCGATTTTTCTCGCCGGAAACAACGCGAATTCTACCGTCACTCTAACTAGCTTCGGCCTTACCGGAAACGTTAGACTGCAAGCAACTACGACGCCGTCGGCGTCCGGTCTCACGGTCTCGTTCAGCAATACGCTTGTCAACCTTCAACCAGGGTCCACTGCGTCATCTATCGTCACAATCGGCACGACGACGGCGACTCCTGCTGGATCCTACAATATCATGATAACCGGCACGGTTGGCTCCCTCTCGCAGAGTTCACAAATCACAGTAACCGTTGGTCAGGGCTTTACCCTAATCGCCTCTCCGAATGTGCTATCTCGATTCATAGCTGGTGGCTCAGCTACATCAACAATCGTTGTCACGAGTCTGGGTTTCTCGGGCACGGTTACGCTCTCAGCACCTCCAGCGTCAGCAGACGGTCCGTTTGCAGCACTCAGCCCTACGGATATTCCACTGACGCCTGGAGGACAAGGCACCTCGACTATTACGATCACAACAACCAGCAAGACCCCATCCGGATCCTATCAGATCACAGTATCGGGCGCGAGCGGATCCTTGTCACGATCAGCATTCATCACGGTGATCGTGGATCCTGACTTCTCCATATCAGCAGGCCCCGTCACTCCTGCAAACTTCGTCGCCGGTAGTTCGGCAACGACCACGGTCACCGTAGGAAGTATAGGGTTGGCTGGTAGTGTGTCGTTAACCGGCACTGTTCCGGTATCTGCTATTGGACTCTCGGTTTCGTTCGTACCATCAAGTGTTACACTTGCTCCGGGCTCAGCAACATCCTCGGTTGTAACCCTGTCCACTACCCCCACGACTCCAGCTGGAATCTACGCTGTTACTTTGAACGCAGTAAGCGGAAGCATTTCTCACTCAGTGAGTGTATCCGTCACGGTGAATGCCGACTTCACAATAAGCGCTAGCCAGGTTACTACTGTCGTATGCGGTTCTGGAGGTGCCTCATCGACGATCACACTTAACAGCCTAGGCTTCTCGGGCAGCTTGAGCTTGACCGCCTCTCTATCTCCCAACGCACTCGGTATCTCCACCTCGTTCAGTCCCAGCGCGAGCGTTAGCCTGAACCCAGGGACGTCCAGTTCTTCGCTTTTGACTTTGCAGATTGCACCCTCAACTCCATCCGGGACTTATACTGTCACGATAACAGGCACTGCAGGGTCGATTGTCCACAGTGCTAGCGTGACGTTCGCCATAACTGGCAGCTTCGGCATCGTCACCTCTCCTCCTTCGCCGGGCGTTGTTGTGGCTGGCAGCTCAACAACGTCAACGGTCACGCTCAGTAGTTCATGTCTTCAAGGAACGGTATCCCTCACCGCGATCCTTCCATCAAATATCCCTGGCTTGACTGCTTCCTTCAACCCCAACCCAGTCGCGCTTCCCCTTGGTGGCTCAGGCGCTTCGACACTGACCATGTCAACGACCCCCTCTACGCCCGCAGGCCTTTACTCAATCCAAGTCTCTGCCACTAGTGGCAGTCAATCATCGACCGTCTCGGTTTCTGTCTCCGTTTCGCAGGACTTCACCCTTTCCGCCTCAGGCGTAAGCCCGGCTAGTATCCTCGCAGGCCGATCCGCGGTCTCCACTATTACCCTCGATAGTCTCGGGCTCACCGGTGGCGTGCAATTGTCAGCAAGCATAGCACCATCGAGCGGGGTAGTCGCTTCATTCAATGTAAACCCGGTTGTCATATCGTCCGGTTCGTCTGCCTCTTCATCGCTGACGATCTCGACGACACCCTCGACGCCTGCAGGAGACTACACCGTTACAATAACTGGGAGGTACGGGACAGTATCCCATTCAGCAACCGTGACAATCACAGTTACCGGGGACTTCTCTGTGACAGTGACCCCAACAAATCCTGCAGTTGCAGTAGGGTCCTCTTCAAATGTGATAATCAGCCTCAACAGCACAGGACTCTCGGGGCAGGTATCTCTCTCCGCATCGATCCTGCCCTCCTCCCCTAACACCGTCTCAGTATCGTTCAGTCAAAATAAAGTCCCGATATCTCCAGGCGGTTCGGCGTTATCCGCGATGACTGTTTCCGCTTCCCCATCGACACCTCCTGGTGCGTATAGTTTGATCGTCAACGCGACAAGCGGTAACATCTCCCATCTGACGATCGTAACTCTCAATGTTGGTGACTTCAGCATCTCCTCCAACTCACCGTCTTCAACCCTCGTGTCGGGAAGTTCCGGAAGTACGCTGATTACGGTCTCGAGCGTATCCAGTTTCACTGGCACGGTAACGTTATCGGCCTCTCTGTCCTCCGGAACAGGCTCCGGCATTTCCTGCTCTCTCAGCCTCGGCAGTATCACTCTGAGCCAAGCGGGTGGTTTGGGAACGACGACATTATCATGCTCCAGTTCTAGCGCGGGCTCTTATGATGTAACAGTGACCGGGGTCAGTGGATCATTATCCCACTCTGCGACGACCAGATTCATTGTAACCGATTTCACAATTTCAGCTAATTCGCCGGCCGCCGTGAGCGCAGGCGCGTCCGCCACTATTACAGTCTCAATATCTGCGGTGAACGGATTCACAGGGACCGTAACTCTCACTGACAATATAGCACCAGGATTGACATGCTCGGCGATAGCTCCCTCTAACGTGCTCAGCTCAGGAACAGCGACAGTGTCATGCAATTCTTTGAGTCCCGGACCATATTCCGTGACAATTACAGGCACAAGTGGTTCTCTCTCCCACAGCACCACTCTAACAATAGTTGTCCAGGATTTCACATTGTCCACCGGTAGCACAAGTGTCAGCACAGTTGCTCAAGCGACCGCAAGTTCCACATTATCTGTAGCGGGCCAGAACGGTTTCAGCGGAACGGTCAGCTTAGGAACATTTGTTTCACCGAATAACGGCTTGACTTGTGGACTAAGCGCGACAGCGATCGCCTTGTCCCCGGTTTCGACGTTCGGCTCCTCAACTCTATCCTGCAGCGGAACAGCCGGGATCTATACAGTGACGGTTACTGGAACAAGCGGTTCACTATCTCACAACACCGTCGTAACATATACAGTCCAGGACTTCACGGTAAACGGGAGCCCGCTTGCCGTCCAGGTAATTGCAGGTTCGACTGCTGCCTCAACAATCGGCGTGGCCGCTGTCAATGGATTCACGGGAACTGTCGGCTTGTCCTCATCAGCTTCGCCCTCTGGCTTGACTTGTTCATTGAGCCCTGGCACTCTCATTCTTACAAGCTCGTCCGGCTCAAGCTCGTCAACATTGGCGTGTTCGGGTCAGGCAGGAGTCTACACAATAGCAGTGTCGGGCGCATTGACTGGAACTAGTGCTACTTTGTCCCGCACAGTAATAGTTACCGTTACGGTCGAGGATTTCTCCATCAGCACAAGTCCTGCCTCCATAGCTGTCAACGCAGGCACACAGGGGGTTTCGGTGATAACCGTCGGTGGTTTGAATGGATTTGCAGGGACCGTCACTTTAACCCCCACTATCTCCGCTCCGACGCTCACTTGCAGTTTGACGCCGGCCAGCGTAACATTGCCGTCGTCAAGCACGTCCAGTCTGTCATGCCAAGGACAGTCCGGAGTCTACACCGTGACCATTACCGGATCGAGCGGAGCATTATCACACGTGGCAGCGATTAGCTATACTATCCAGGATTTTGCTGTCGCCGCGAATTCTGCGAGCGTCATCGCCCAAGCCGGTGTCAGTGCTTCATCTACAATTTCTGTTAATGCTCAAAATGGGTACATAGGCACTGTAACGTTAACAGACAATGTGTCGCCGTCAACCGGACTATCCTGCAGTCTCGCACCAACCACACTGACCCTAGGGAACTCGGGATCATCCATCCTGTCTTGCACTGGGACGACCGGGACCTACACTGTTACAGTAACGGGTACGAGTGCTTCGATTCCTCATTCTTCAATCGTAACATTCATTGTCCAAGACTTCAGTTTAACCATCCCATCCCCTGCCACTATCACCGTCAACGCAGGAACAACAGGAACATCGACGGTTACCGTCAATCCGATTAACGGATTTGCAGGAACCGTTAACCTGGCTACTTCAACAGCGCCGACAACCGGCGTAAGCTGTACCCTTGCCCCGACCAGCATAAGTCTCGGCACAACGGGCACGTCCACACTTTCATGCACCGGTTCGGCAGGAACCTATGCCGTTACTGTGACTGCAACGAGCCTTTCATTGTCTCATTCCGCCGTTTTCACCTTCATCTCGCAGGATTTTGCTTTGAGTCTGAGCCCGACCGGTGTCACAGTAAACTCTGGCACGGCAGGGAGCTCTACTTTGACGGCAACAAGTGTGAATGGATTCGCCGGCACAGTAGCACTCTCAGCGACTGTCTCGCCGTCAACTGGTCTCACCTGCACGATATCGCCTAGTAACGTGCCTCTTGGCACATCAGGTTCCGCCACGCTCTCATGCAATGGATCCGCAGGATCATATGCTGTGACTGTGACCGGCAACAGCGGCTCGCTCTCCCACGTTTCAACCGTGACTTACGTCGTACAAGACTTCTCGATCACTGTAAGTCCACTAACAATCACATTCAGCGGCGGCCAGGCCGGCACCGCTACGGTCACTGTCACAAGTCTCAACGGTTTCACAGGTGCAGTCGCGCTCACCACCTCAGTTTCGCCCTCTACTGGACTAAGCTGTACTATGAGTCCGGGGAGCATCACACTCGGGACTTTGGGCACTTCGACCTTATCTTGTGGTGGATCAGTTGGCTTGTACATTGTAACTGTGGGAGGCGGGAGTGGCTTACTATCTCATTCAGCCACAGTCACCTACACGGTTCAGGACTTTACTCTCGTAGCGAGCCCTGTCTCGGTTTCTGTCAACGCGGGCATTGTTGGGTCGTCCACCATCACCCTTACTGCTGTCAGTGGTTTCGCTGGATCCGTGTCGATTTCATCGTCCGTGGCACCGTCGTCAGGCCTCACATGTTCGTTAGCTCCGGTTAGCGTAACACTTGGATCTTCTGGAGGTTCCACATTATCATGCAGCGGCTCCGCCGGATTGTATGATGTTACCGTGACCGGGACGAGCGGTCCACTATCTCATCAGGCGAAAGTCACCTACACGATCCAAGACTTTACGATTACCTCGGCACCAGCCACGGTCACGGCTTATGCTGGAAATCCAGGCTCTTCTACGGTCACGGTAACGAGCCTCAACGGGTTTGCTGCGAACGTTGGGATAGCCTCGACAGTATCTCCATCAATAGGGCTGAGTTGTTCCTTGAACCCTTCAACGGTCACTCTAAGCACGAGCGGCACTACGACCCTCACTTGCAATGGATCAGTAGGATCCTACACAGTAACAATTACCGGGACGAGCGCCGGCTTGTCCCATTCTGCGCTGGTTGTCTACACTGTGCAAGACTTCACTCTGTCGGTTGGCCCCGCGTCTGTAACAATCCCATCCGGCGCTCCAGGATCTTCAACTCTTGTCGTGACAGGCGTTAACGGCTTCACGGGTACTGTGGCTCTGTCAACCAGCGTTAACCCAACGCCTGGCCCTACCTGCGCCACTACTCCTGCCGGAGTAGTTCTCAGCTCCTCAACCGCTTCCGGGACATCAGTGTTGTCCTGCAACGGCAACTTGGCAGGGAATTACATAGTCACCATTTCAGGAACAAGCAACGGTATCTCGCACGTCGGTACCGTAACAATTCAGATAACGGATTTTGCAATGTCTGCGAATCCGATTTCTGTCTCGGCGGTCGCTGGCACAGCTTCATCTTCGACCGTAAGTGTAACGCAAGCGAACGGCTTCACGGGCGTTGTCACACTGGTGCAGTCTTCCTCGCCTTCTGCTGGGCTAACGTGTAATCTCAATCCTTCGAGTGTAACTGTGGGATCGTCTGTTTCGACCTCGACCTTGTTCTGTACGGGATCGCCGGGCTCAGCGGGCGTCTACTTTGTCACAATCACAGGAACCAGTGGGCAGCTTTCCCATTCAGCGACTGTCACTGTTACGGTTCAAGACTTCACGTTGACATCTAGCGCTACTAGTATTAGCATTAACGCTGGAGCCAGCGGGACCTCGACGATTACTGTCGCTAGTCAGAATCTCTTCAATGGAGTCGTCAGTCTCACGGCATCATTCTCACCTACGACCGGACTAAGCTGCACTCTCAATCCGACCAACGTGACTCCAACCGCTGGAGGTAGTTCTACCTCAACATTGGCCTGCACGTCTACAACAGCAGTCACCTACACCGTCACAGTGACTGGTACAAGTGGATCCCTCACGCACTCTGCAACGGTCCTCCTAGCCGTCCAGGACTTCGTTGTATCTCCAAATCCACTAAGTGTAGGGGTAAATGCCGGTGCCCAGGGGGCGTCAGTTATTACTGCAGTTCCTCTCAATGGATGGTCAGGCACTGTGAGCCTCAGCGCGACTGCGCCGGTCTCGGGTCTGACATGCAATCTCAGTCTGACAAGCATCAGCGGGTCAACCCCGTCCACACTCTCATGCGCCGGCATTGCAGGGACATATTCGGTACTAATCAGCGGGAATAGCGGGTCGCTAAGTCATTCGGCGACTGTTAGCTATACCGTCCGAGACTTCACCTTGGTCGCGAGTTCCCCGTCTGTTACTGTCGACGCGGGCTCGGTTGCACAATCCCCCATAGTACTCAGCCCAAGTTTCGGGTTCACAGGAACAGTCAGCCTTACTCTCAGTGTCTCTCCAAGTACCGGCCTCGGATGCAATCTAGATTCTACGATTCTTACTCTCGGCTCGTCGGGAACAGCTATGCTATCATGTAGCGGTTCAGCAGGGGTCTATACCGTTACAATTTCAGCTACGAGTACCGGTTTGTCGCGCACCACAGCTGTTCTGGTCACGGTCCAAGAGCCGATAATCCGGACATCCCCTGACTCGGTTAGCGTCTCAGCCGGTACTTTTGGAAACTCAACAATTACTCTTGCAGGCCAAAATGGTTTCACACGTACAGTTTCCTTGAGCCAACCCTCGATCTCCCCGTCGAGTGGGCTTCGATGCCAACTCTCAACGACGGTCGTTACAATTGTCTCGGGCAACCCATCATCGGTTACCCTTTCATGCAAGGGCTCGACGGCGGGCATATACCATGTTACGGTGACGGCAGACTTCGGTGGATCACCTCCTCCTAGATCGGTTGTCGTTGTCTACACGATCCAAGACTTCACTGTAGACGCCAACCCACTCACTGTTACCTTGAATTCTGCCAGCGCGGGTCAAACTAACGTGACAGTAACAAGTCAGAACGGCTTTACCGGAACCATCCCGCTCTCAGCCTCTGTCAATCCATCGACCGGACTAACATGCAACCTCGCATCTCCCACAGTGAACCTCCAACCATCCGGAACGCGTGGACTATCATGCACTGGCAAGGCAGGAACTTACCTCGTAACTGTAACAGGCGCGATCGGCTCGCTTTCACACTCTGTCGTGATTACTTACAAGATTCAGGACTTTGTCATATCACCCAGCTCAACCCAGGTCACGATCGTTTCTGGATCCACCGGGACCACAACCATAACTCTCACCGGACAGAACGATTTCAACGGCAACGCGACCCTGACAGCCTCCCCCATGGCAGGAACGGAACTTATTGCTCCAGTCCCTAGCCTTGGTGCTAGCAATCTCATATTGACAATTGGAGTGAATGCAAGCTCCACATTGACCATAACAAGCGTCGGTGTCACCCCGGGAACCTACTTTGTAACGGTAAACGCCACCATCGCCTCGCCAACCACCGGTAGGTTGTCGCATCAGATCAGTTTCAGTATCACAGTCACCCCCGCACCTATGATACGAATCCCCAGCACACTGAGTGTCGTCGCTGGTTCTACCATAAGGTTCAGTGTAAACGTAACCGACTCGGACCTGTCCAAGACTGTGACATTGACCGCGTCCGGCCTTCCACAAGGAGCAACCTTCAACACCGCCCTCGGAACCGGAACCTTCAACGGTATCTTATCTTGGGCTCCCTCGGACAGTCAAGCATCTCACGACTACAACGTAACCTTCACAGCTGATGACGGCCATGGGGGAGTCGCGATAACGCAAATGACACTACATGTGAATCCCAGAGTGCAGACGCCTCCGCTCTTGTCGGGCAGTCAGTACTGGTTCCTTGGATTGGCCGGGTTTGGTGTCGCTGTCATGACCCCGCTCCTATTGAGGATCGTCAGAAGAACAGTTAGCAAGGGCAAAACCGCCCTGTTAAGTAACCCTGACCTGTGAGCAGTTATCGCTTCAGTTTTCTCAAACCCCGGACAATATTTGTCAAGAGTCCGCTTGGAAAGAACCTGAATCGCTTCGCATCAATTAGGGTGAAATCCCCTGCAGCCGAAAGAGTGTGCAAACCATTTTGATAAGGAGTATCAGCGTACGGTGCAACGATGGCAACGGGTTCTTCTTGAAACTCGGTTGGCGTCAACCGTTCCACTCTATTGAGAACGATTTTTCCTCCTCCTGTCTTCGAGCAATCTTGAGCTGGCCGGTAGAGTTGTCCCTCATACTCAAACGGTGTTCCGCCGGGTCTTGCAGAGCGAATATCGGTTTTGACAGGATTTAGTGGATGAGCTTCCCACGGCCCCCATAGATCCGAGGCATGCCACACGTACAGGTTCGCGTCGCCTCCCTTCTCTCGATCCGTAAAGGTCAACCACCACCGATTGTCGTGTTGAAATACTGTCGCGTCGATCGCCCTTACGTTGTCGAGGAGATGGCCGACCTTGATCCATCGATTCGGAAATTCTAAGGCTCTATAAATCGGAATTTCTCTTGCCTGATTTGTTTCTGGAACACAGTAGGTTTCACCTGCATGCTCGAAGAGAAATGGGTAAGACATGTGAACGGGTAGCTCCATAACGACTTTGGGTTCGCCGAAGGAAGCGTAGTCTTCAACTTCGACCGCGCAAATCATTCCTTTTCGATGAAGATAATCAAGTCTTTCGAATAGGACCGTCATCCGATGTCCATCTGAGCGGCCGAAAGGATCAGCCTGGATGTGTCCCTTTCTTGATTGGGGAAGCCAGCGAATAGTTGGTTTGAAACTAGAAGTGAGAAAAGCGCTGATCGGTGCTTGAACAATTCCAACATTCCATGAAGTGTAGCGGAACAAGAGGCGATAAAATGTCTCAATACGCCTCTTGAGTGTCTTGACGAGGAAAACCAACATCTGAAGATTGCTAGGACCTCGATAAAATCGGGGACGAGCAACGCCCCTATCCGCTGTAGAAGACTCCACTCCACCGTTCCTTATTCGTATACATGTCTGGGCCGGCCAGGAGACGCAAGCCGACAAGGCTTGGTCTAGATTCTTTGAATAAGAGCCGCGTATTGTCTTCAGGTAGCCTTGCCACATCCTTGTTCCCCAGTCTCCCGTTCCAGTCAGTCTCTCTAGGACTATGCCCGTCACATGGTCTCCGTTGTAGACCTGCCAGAAACAGTCAGGGGATGCATGGTTTCTTGTTCCATCATCGTTCCGAAACGACCACACGCCAAAACGGGGAATGGTTAGCAGGTTTTCTGGGAGCGGACTTGCTCCGAAATCCAATGCGAAATCTAGATTTAGCTCTCTGAGCTTCGTCACCTTACTAGGTCCGATCTGCTCAATCCCCATATTCTCGATAATGTCGTCGGAGTTCGAAGTCGAGCTTATCGAATACAGGGAATCAACAGGTACCAGTTGCTTCTGTCGTGATCGTACGCAAATCTTCGAGTAGGTGTTGAATAGGACTGACCCGTGGTCTGCCTCCGGATCGTTGTTTGAGCTATTGTCAAACCTGATTATCTGAACTAAGGTACCCAATTTCATGGACATAATTTTCCTGATGGAATCGATTTGCCACCTTTCCAAAGTGGGCCCGTTACATATGATCGCGAAATGAAGGCTATTTTCGAGTTCTTGGATCAGAAACCACCAATGTCCAGCGCGGGCCTGACTGATTAGGTGTGGTAGTTACAAAAACCTAGTTCTTTCTGAGATTTGTCATCTACCTAGGTTATTTTGCACGTCGTGCGCACTTGGCCTGTCCGCCCGTAGCGATCGTTTCATCCGTGGTAGAAAAGGATCGGCGAAGGAATACTATGGAATCTTTTTCATCATTCAGAAAGGCAAGCCCAATAAGTAGCGGAATAGAAAACAATGGAAGTATGACAGACGGGTTCGGGGTGCAAATCGGTGAGGCGCTCTTACTAGTTGGTGGGGCACTCATAGCGTTGGGTGCGGAGAGGCTTTACTGGAGCATCAAACCGTCATTCGTAAGAATGTTGACCAAGAAAACAGACAGGGATTTAAGTTGAAAGCTAAAATCATTTCCAGTACCCTAATTCTACTACTCGGGCTGACGGTTTCCATATACGCAACACCATTATTCTCACAGCACTTTACGGGCATTCCGTCCAGTGTACAGGTCCTAAACCCTAACTGTACAACCCTGTGGTCGTCGCCTCCAGGAGTTGCCCCGGGATCCAGCGGAGCCCTATATTTCGGATGTCCAGCCAGTGGATGCACCAGCGCCTGTTTGGTTTCCAACGTAGCTTTCACCGTTGCTGCCGACGGAGCCGCCATTCCAACCTTCACTCTTCCAGTGCCCTATACCGCCGTTGCTCTTGTTCCGCCGCCATCACCGAATCCACCGACCGCCGGCT
>Ga0209236_1000963_pt1 | contig 17101 bp, 18 predicted proteins | sample GraSoi013_1_40cm_FD_185819 | JGI IMG/M metagenome (GOLD analysis project Ga0209236, IMG submission 185819) | Grasslands soil microbial communities from the Angelo Coastal Reserve, California, USA - Sample 09_27_2013_1_40cm (SPAdes) (version 2) | ecosystem: Environmental > Terrestrial > Soil >... | reverse complement strand
TCGAGCGCCGGTTTGGACGCGATGCCGGAGGCAGCGCCTTTCTCGAGGAGATGCAGCTCATCCCTGATGCAGCCGCCGCACCATCTCGATAGTGTCGGCCTCTTCCGGCTTTTTGTCCTGCCGATATTGGACCACGCGCGCGAACCGCAGCGCGAGCCCACCCGGATAGACTGAGCTTTCCTGCAGACCGTTGAACGCGACTTCGACCACCAGCTCAGGACGTACGAATACAACGATCCCTTCGCGACGCGTCTCCAGCTCCTGCAGCTTCTTCGTCTGCCACTCGAGCAGCTCGTCGGTCATTCCCTTGAATGTCTTGCCCAGCATCACGAACCCACCGGCGGGATCGCGGGCACCGAGATGGAGGTTCGACAGCCAGCCTTTCCTCCGGCCGTGGCCCCACTCGGCGGCCAGGACCACGAGGTCGAGCGTGTTCGCCTTTTTTACTTTGATCCAATCCCACGTGCGCCCGCCCGCTTCGTAACGCGCGTCCAGCCTTTTCACCATGAGACCTTCGTGACCAGCCTTGATCGCTTCTTCGAAGAAGCGTTGGGCCTCCTGCTTGTCGGCCGTGACCAGACGAGGCGGGCGTTGACAGACGTGCTGAGAGAGGACCTTGAAGCGCGTCGAATACGGCTGGTCCATGAGGGATTCGCCGTCGAGATACAGGATATCAAAGAAGAAGGGCACGAGCGGCAACTCACCCTGCAAAGTTTCGACATCGAGCTTGCGACCGAAGCGACGCATCGTTGTCTGGAATGGCAGAGGTCTGTTGTCAGTTGTCAATGCGATCGCCTCGCCATCCAGGATGACTTCCTTCACCTCAAGCACTCGAGCCGCATCTACTACCTCCGGAACAGCCACTGTTACGTCGTTCATCAAACGCGAAAACACCTTCACGTCGTCGCCTTGCTTGTGAACCTGAATCCGCGCGCCGTCGAATTTGTATTCGAACGCCGCGGGACTGGAACGCTCGAGCGCCTCCGCCACGTCATTGGCGGTCTGCGCCAGCATCGGCTTGATGGGCCGAAAGAGGCGCACCCTGAACTGTGCAAGGCCATGCGTGCCAGCCTTCGCCACGGCACCCAGATCGCCGGAAAGCATCGCTGCTCGACGTACATCCGCCGCGGGGAGCTCCAGAGCCTTGGCGACGGCCTCGACCATGATCAATTCGAGCGCGCCCTGGCGCAGCTCACCCGTCAGCAGGCGAAAGAGAAAGTCCTGCGCTTGTTCTGTTGCTCGCCCAAAGAGCTCGCGCAGCAGCTTTGTCTTTGTCGCCGCCGAGCCTTTGCCCGACGCATTGGCGACGAGGTCGAGCGTGTTATCCACGTCTTGGATGGTGAGTACCGATTCTCTCGGGGGTGAGGACCGGGCCGCCTCAAGCGTCGCCCATCCCACGCCCACCTTCGCCTGTCGAATCGTGCCCGACAGATACGCGATGACCGTCTCGATCTCGTCAGGAGCAGCCTGTTTCAGGAGCTCCGCGAGGAGCTTGGTCTTCGCGAGGCGGCCGGACGTCGAGGCCACTTTCTCGGACGTCTCTACGAGGAGGTTGAGGAGCACCGCCTATTGTGTCCGAATCCTCATCGGCAGCACCATCGTTCCCCAATGCAGCGCTAAGATCGCGGAGTCCGCGTCGACCATTGGGAAGTACCACGTGAGCGTCTCGATGTGCGGCCCGGTCTCGGTCGCGACCTTGATGCGCAGCGCGTCCTGAGACTCGCCGGGATAGTTCGTGTGCCAGCCGCCGACCCCGCGATTGAAGATCACGGTCCACGGTTCGGGCGGTTTGGCAGTGATGGTCCAGAGTGAGTAGCGGCCCGCGGGCAGCGCATGGCCTTCGACGGTGATCTCCTTATTAAAGGAAATGGTGGTGACGGAGTCGGCGCCCGGGTGCCAGAGGCGGCCCCAGTGCACGACCCCGTCATCGCCGAACAGCGTGCGCCCGCGCGCGACTGGGCGGTTGTAGGAGATCGTGATGTCGGTCGTGCCGACCCGTTGCGTGACGGTCGCGTGTTGGCTACGAGGAACTTGGGCGAGCAGAGCTGCCAACGATAGCAGTGTGAGGCGTTTCAGCATCCGCAGAAGAAGATGACGAACGTCGGCCACTCGAGGTAGAACGCGATGTCGGCAGGGACTGCGAAGAGGGCGGTTGCCGCTCTCAGCTCCGCGCTGGTCAGGCGCCGGCCGTTCGGACCGGTGGCCGTAATGCCTGTGGCGGTGCGATTGACGGTCGCGAACAATGCTCCGCCAATTCGGATCTCCGTCGACCCGTCGAGCCTGCCCGCGTGGGCGCGAAGCAAGCCGGACGTCACCGTGATCGGATCGCCGCCTGAGACAAACGCGAGATTCGCGGTGGCGGTCGAGACGCCGGGGCCGGGCAAGGTCGCGAAGTGATGGAATCCGAAGCCTCGCGCCGTGAAGTCACCTGGAAAGCGGCCGTCGGCGCCCAGTGGAATGTTGTAGGACACCTTGAAATCGACGCGCGTCGTTCCGTCGCTCGCCCAGCCCTCCACGGTAGCACATTGGCAAGTGGAGTCGGCGTGGCTGTGCGCGAGGAAATCCGCGACGACCGTCGGCGTCGTGCGTGTGTCGGTCACGACGAAGCGCAGCGACATGCTGTCCGGTCCGCCGCCGTTGAACGTGTTGTGCGGATACAGATCGGCGTAGCCGATTTCGTGGAGCGGATAGGCGGGCCGGAACGTCGAATCGGTCGTGTAGAGAATCAGGCGCAGCGCATCGGGCGGGGCGCCCGCGCGATTGGTGAAGCCCAGCTGTCCGTAGAGTGGGCCCCATTCCAACGTGCGACCTACCACAGAGGGCGACATGTTGTGGACGTCGATCCCCACGAACTTCACAGGATCCGCGAGACCGCTCAAGCCGCGCAGCGGCGCGGTTGCCATCGCACGATCGATGGCTTCGAGCTGGGTGGCGAGTGTAGCGGCGTTCTTGAGAACGAGACCGGAGGGGCTCGAGCTCTCGCTGCACGCGAGGAGAAAGGCGACGGCGAGCGGGCGGCGAAAGATCACGTGAGTAATCTGACTGTTTGGCGGCCTTTCGCTACAACCGGTATCTTCGCCGAAGATGGACACGGGCACCCAGGTCCCACCGCTCGGCGGGCTAATCTGGCCGATCCTCTGGGCGATTGTCTCGTACAGCCGACGCAAAGAGGAGATTGGTGGCTGGTTGTTCTTCTATTATGGCCAGCTCTACCTCGGTAGCGTCCTCACGGTATTGCTGTTGTTAGCGAACTTCCAGCCCGCTGATCCGCTGTATCTCTTCACGATCGTTCCGCTTTCTGCGATCATCATTGCGCAGACGGTTGTGGCGCACCGACTGCGGCGGACGCGCGATCCGGCATATCTCATCCCGCTGCGACGAATCCTGTGGGCACATCTAGTGTTCGCGATCATCAAGATTGCAATCGATTCCAAGTATTCCCCGATTGCCACCATTCTCGACGGTATCGGAGTCATCTGGCCTGCGCTCTGGTTGCCGTACTTCTATCGCTCCGTCCGCGTGGGGCATGTGTTCGTGAGGAAGGATTGGATGCGCGTGGCGGAGTTCGTCACCGACTAAGAGACTCCGATAGCGAAGACCAGCGCGGGTCTATTGGTATACCGTCGAACGGATCGAGGACTGGAAGTCTTCCTCGTCCACCCCGGCGGGCCGTTTTGGGCGAAGCAGGACGACGGCGCGTGGTCGATCCCCAAAGGCGAGTTCGACGCGGGTGAAGATCCGCTGACAGCCGCGCGGCGGGAGTTCACCGAAGAGACTGGATTTGCGGTCGATGGCGACTTCATCCCGCTTGCACCCATCAAGCAGCCCAGCGGAAAGGTTGTATATACCTGGATTGTGGGAGGGGATTATGATGCGGCGTTGGTGCGCAGCAACACGTTTATGCTGAAAGGCCGCGAATATCCCGAGATCGATCGCGCCGCCTGGTTTGACTTAGCCCAGGCGAGGCGAAAGATCTTGCGCGGGCAGCTGGGTTTCTTGGATGACCTGGAGCACCTTACCCGCGAAAGTGCAGCGGATCGCGGAGATTCTGGAGCTCCCGATAGTAATACAGAGCCGTCGGCCGGCGGTCGGTGAACAGTAAGGACTTCAAGAAGACCAGCTCCCGCGCCGTCGCGGTACCGCTGAGCGAGGGATCGCGCAGAAACTCGAGCAGTCCCTTTTCCTGACCCCCATTCATGCGTTCGCTGTACTCGAAGCGCTTGCGCTCACCCGTGGTGAGCGCAACGGTGAGCGCGAACGTCGCCGGGTCCCACTCCCACGACGCGATCACGGCATCGAGCCGGGCGCGCTGCTTCGGCGTCATGTGCAACACGTCGCCGTCGAGGTGGACCACGTGGAGGAGTGTCTGCGCGACGAGTCGCTCCAGCTCGCCGAAGGATTGCCGCTCGATGATGGCGCGCACCGGTTCGAGTCCCGAGGGCGCGCACTTGCGCAGGATCAGCTCGCGTAATTCCGGAACCAGCGGCGTTACCTCACCGAGCTGGCGCTTCCGCTCTTCCTTGAGATGCGCCTCGGCGACGCGGGCGAGCTCGCCGTGGGGCAACTTCAGGAAACGGTCCATGCGGTCGTAGATGTCGGTGCGGTCGGGGGCGGGCGGCGCTTTTTTGCCCGTCAGGATTTGCGACACGTAGGACTCGGTGACGTGCGCGGCCCGCGCGAGATCCCGCTGGTCCAGATCCAGCTCGTCGAGCCGTTGTCGGATCACCAGGGCGACGTCCATCTTTCTTAACCAGCCTCCGTTAACCTGCAAGCTCAATTAGCTGACTGAGTTGACAAAAATAGTACAGTCCGCTACTTTGGGCCATGGCTGATATTCATTGTCATCGCTGTGGCGGGTTCATTGCGAATCCGGAGGGGACGACTTACCGCGAGGCGTCGGTCACGACTCCTCCGGTGGCGCCGCACACCGCCTTATGTATGTGTGACCACCAGAGCCGGCCGGGCGCGGCCTCCGAGGCGTCCATCGCCTCCGATCGGCGTCGCGCAATTAGCTCAAACCGCGCCGCGGCGCGCAGTCCGCTGGTCGTCGACCGCGGGCCGGCGCGTTGTCCCGCCTGTCACCACTATCTCGAATTCCGCACCGATCGGTTTGGCCGCATGGTGGAGCAATGCGCCTGCGGCCATCGCGCGTTTGTGGAACGCCGCAGCGGCAAACGCGAGGAGCCTCTTCAGTGAGTAAAGAAGTCCCTATCGAAATCGACGGCATCGTGGACGAGCTGCTGCGCAATTCCACGTTTCGGGTGACGCTCGCGAACGGCCATTCCGTGCTCGCGACGATTGCCGGCAAGATGCGGAAGTTTCGGATTCGGGTGTTGGCGGGGGATCGCGTGACGCTCGCGTTATCGCCCTACGATCTTACCAGAGGCAGAATCGTCTACCGACACAAATAAGGTCGCAATGATCATTGATCATTGATTATTCTGGAGCTTCAGCTCCAGCATCGCCCCCTCATGTTCCAGCAGCCACCGTTTCGTATCCAATCCCCCGCCGAAGCCCGTCAGCTCGCCCTTTGATCCCACGACCCGATGGCACGGGACGATGATCGGGATTGGGTTTTTCGCGTTCGCGAGTCCGACGGCGCGGGTAGCGGCCCGGTCGCCCAACTGTTTCGCGATGGCGCCGTAGCTCGTCGTGGTGCCGTAGGGAATCTGGCGCAGGGCGTTCCACACGCGATGCTCGAACGCCGAGCCGAGGGCTTCGAGTGGCAAGTCGAATGTGGTGCGGGTGCGGGCGAAGTACTCCTCGAGCTGTGTGCGCGCGCGCGCGAGCAATGCGGCAGCCGGTCCTTCGGTGACTTCCACCCAACCGGCCTGGTGCGTCGGCGCGGGACCGCGGCGCGAGGTTGGGAAGAAGACGCCGGTGATCGCCGTGTCGGAGGCGGTGAGGACAAGCTCGCCGATGGGGGTGCGGAGGCGGGTGAAGGCTAAAGGCATGCATGGATAATAATCACTCGGAACGCTGAGAGCAGGTGTATCGTTGTCGGAGACACAATCCTCCGGAGAGTTTATGTCGCAGACGGTTTTGGTCACCGGTGCGTCGTCCGGCATCGGTCAGGCAACGGCGCGGCTCCTCGCCCAGCGCGGGTTTAACGTATTCGGGACGGCGCGCAAACCTGGGAGCGCCCAGTCGCAGGGAGTGACCATGGTGGCGCTCGACGTGCGCTCGGACGAATCGGTCCGCGCCTGTGTCGAGCAGGTCGTGGCCAAGGCTGGGCGCCTGGACGTGCTCGTCAACAACGCAGGCTATTCCATCACCGGCGCCGCGGAAGAGACGAGTGTCGAGGAGGCCAAGGCGCAGCTCGAGACGAATTTCTTCGGCGCCGTGCGCATGGTGAATGCGGTGCTGCCTGGGATGCGCGCGGCCGGCGCGGGCAAGGTCATCAACATCAGCTCGCTCGCCGGCAACACCGCCATTCCGTACAGCGCCTTCTACTCGGCGAGCAAGTTCGCGCTCGAGGGATATTCCGAGTCGCTGTGGTACGAGGTCCGCCCGTTTGGCATCAGTGTGAGCCTGGTCGAGCCCGGATTCGTCAACACACCGATCGGTGAGGCTTCGCCTGTCGCCGCACGCGCGCTTCCGGAATACGAGACGACGCGCAAGCGGATGCTGGCGAAATTTGGCCGTGCGCTCGAGGCCGGCATCCCGCCCGAGCAGGTGGCTCGGCGCGTGCTGCAGATCGTCGAGGATCCGAACCCGCGATTGCGCTACCGCGTGGGCGCGCAAGCGACGTGGTTGCCGCGGCTGCGCAATATCGTGCCGTGGAAGGTGTACGCGGCGGGGGTGCGGAAGACGTTCGCGGTGTAGCTTAGCTTACCCCGTGTGCTTCCCCTTCTGACCGGCGCGCGGTGGCCCGCGAGCGCCTACGCCCGAGAACAATTGCCCGAGCGCGTGCTGCAGTTCGGCAGCGGCATGCTGCTGCGTGCGCTGTGCGCCGCCACGGTGGACTCGGCAAATCGCGCGGGCAAGCAGGCGGGTCGCATCGTCGTCGTGCAGAGCGCGGAAGGAGCGCCCCGCGCGCGCGCCCTGAACGCCCAGGACGGGCTGTACACGCTGGTCGAGCGCGGCCTGTCCGGCGGCGCGCCGCTCGAACGGATTAGCCTCATCGGCGCGATCTCGCGCGCGCTCGCCGCGGACGACCAGTGGAACGTCGTCCGCGACGTGGCGACGCGGCCCGAGATGCAAGTGATCGTCAACAATGTCTCGGAGGCGGGGTTCCGAATCGACGCACCCTTCCCGGGTCGGCTGACGGACGCGCTGCACGCCCGATTCGCGCGCGCACCTGACTCACCACCCATGTTCGTCATCCCGACCGAGCTGGTGCCAGATAACGGACCGCGCCTGGCGGCCATGGTCCATCAGCTGGCGGGGCGGTACGACCAGCCTCGAGCCTTTCGCGACTGGCTCAAGACGCGCGTGCGATTCTGCTCCTCGCTCGTCGACCGGATCACGACTGTGCCGCCGCCCGACCAGCACGCCGCCCTCGAGGCGACACTCGGCTACCGCGACGCATTGCTCACCGTGACCGAGCCGTACGCTCTCTGGGCCATCGAGGCCGATCCCGCCGAGCTACGCGCGGTTTTCACCATTGAAAGCGCGACGCTGGTGTTCGCACGCGACATCGGGTTCTACCGCGAGCGCAAGCTGCGCTTGCTCAATGCGGTGCACACGGCGGCGGCGCCGCTGGCGCTCCTCGCCGGCGTCCGCACGGTCCGCGACGCCACCGCGCATCCGCGGCTCGGGCCCTTCCTGAAACGGCTGCTGTTCGAGGAGATCATCCCCGCAACTGATCTCTCGGCGGACCAAGCGCGCGCGTTCGCGCACCAAGTGCTCGAGCGCTTCGCCAATCCGTGGCTCGACCATGAGTGGCGCGTCATCGCGACGAATCAGCAGGACAAGTTTTGGATCCGGGTGGTGCCGCTCATCGTTGCGTCCTTTAGGACGCGCGACGTGGCCGAGCCGGCCCTTCAGGGCACGGATAAAACGCGCCTCTCCAATCTCTGTCTGGCGGCGGCGGCCCACCTGACATTCACCCGGGCGCCCTTTGAATCACTGGGCGAGGCGGCGCGCATCCCAGAGTTCGCCGCGGCGACGACGCGATGGATCGACGTCCTGGCACGCGACGGCGTCGAGGTCGCGCTGACGCATGATTGACCGCATGCTGTCCGGCGGCGTCATCGCCGTCGTCCGGCTGCCGGAGCCGGCGGACCTACGGCCCATTGCCGCGGCCCTGGCGGCCGGCGGCGTGGACGTCGTCGAGCTGACGCTCACGACACCGGGCGCGCTCGAGGCGATCGCCGACCTCGCGTCCGACGAGGGGCTCAAAGGATGCATCATCGGAGCAGGGACCGTGCTCGACGTGAAGGCCGCGCGTGACGTGATCGCTCGGGGAGCGCGCTTCGTTGTGAGCCCCACGTTCGACCGCTTCGTCGTTCGCTACTGTAACGACCACGACGTCCCCTGCCTGCCGGGGGCGTTGACGCCAACGGAGCTGCTCGCGGCGTCACGCGCCGGCGCGCCGGCGGTGAAGTTGTTTCCGGCGTCCGCCGTCGGCCCGCGCTACCTGCGCGAGGTCGTCGCGCCCCTGCCCTTCCTGCGCGTGGTGCCGTCGGGCGGCATGTCGCTCGAGAACGCCGGCGAGTGGATCCACGCGGGCGCGGCCGCGGTGAGCGTGGGCAGCGCGCTGGTCAGCCCCGAACTCATCCGTGACGCGGCGTGGGCCGAGCTGACTCGCCGCGCCCGTGCCCTGGTGGACGCCGTGGCCGCGGCCCGGCTAGCATGACGGTCATTACGTTCGGCGAGCTGCTGCTACGGCTCAGCCCGCCTGGCGAGGAACGCCTGCTCGAGTCACCAGTGCTCCACACATGCTTCGGCGGCGCCGAGGCGAACGTCGCCGTCGCGCTGCGACACCTCGGCGTCCCTTCTTCTTATATCACGCGTCTCCCCGAGAGCCCCCTGGGCGAGGCGGGGCTTGGCGCGCTCCTGCGCGAAGGCGTGACGGTAGACCGCGTCCTGCGGGGCGGTTCACGCCTCGGCCTGTACTTCGTGGAGCCGGGCGCGGACCTGCGCGACATGCGCGTCGTGTACGACCGCGCGAGCTCGGCGTTCTCGCAGATCACACCGACGGACGTCGATTGGTCCGCTGCGCTAGCGGGGGCGCGCTGGCTGCACGGCACCGGGATCACGCCAGCCCTCGGCGACGGACCGGCGACGGCCCTGAGCGACGGGTTTGCTGCCGCCCGCGAGCGCGGCGTGACCGTCAGCCTCGATCTGAACTACCGCGAAGCGCTGTGGCGCGGGCCCCCCCGGGACCCGCGTCCGCTCATCGAGCCCTTGGCGCGCCGGGCGGATGTGCTGATCGGCAACCGTGACGCAGTCCGAGCGATGCTGGGCGTCGAAGCCAACGCTGAAGAACTCGCGAACCGCTTCGGTTGCCGCGCGGTCGCCATAACAGCGCGCGAGATCCTGGGGCCCCGCGAGCACGCGTGGAGCGCCGTGCTGTACGACAGCGCGACGCGCGCGGTCGTCAGATCCCACAGGCATGTGGTGCAGGTCGTCGATCGCGTGGGCGGGGGCGACAGTTTCACTGCCGGCCTGATCGCGGCGCTGCTCGCCGAGCAGTCGCCGCAGGACGCCGTGGAGTTCGCGGCCGCAGCCGGCGCGCTGAAGCTCGGCCAGGCTGGCGACTTCTGCCGGTCGACCACGCCCGAAGTGAGCCGCCTGGTGAAGACCGCCCGATGTACATGACCTTCCGCTGGTTCGGCACAACGGACCCGATCCCGCTGGCGCACATCCGCCAAATTCCCGGCGTGCAGGGCGTCGTGAGCGCGTTGTACGACGTGCCGGTCGGCGAGACATGGCGGCGTGACCGGCTCGCGCATCTTCAGGACGACATCGCGGACGCAGGGCTGCGGCTCGCCGTCGTCGAGAGCATTCCGATCCACGAAGACATCAAGCTCGGCCGGCCGACGCGGGACCACCTGATCGCGAACTACTGCGAGAGCATCCGCGCGATGGGCGAGCTCGGCGTGGGGGTGTTGTGTTACAACTTCATGCCGGTGTTCGACTGGATGCGTACCGATCTGGCGATGCGGCTGCCCGACGGATCGACCGCGCTCGCCTACGACGATGCGGCGCTCGCCCGCATGGATATCGGGCGCGGGACCGGAGATCTCCCCGGGTGGGCCGCGGCCTATGATGCAGACGAGCTGCGCGCCCTTCTCGCAGCGTACCGCGACGTGGACGCCGAGCGGCTGTGGGATCATCTCGCCTACTTCCTCGAGCGCGTCGTCCCCGTCGCCGAGCGAGCGGGCGTGCGGATGGCGATCCACCCCGACGACCCACCCTGGCCCATCTTCGGGCTGCCGCGGATCATTTGCCAAGGCTCGGACCTCGAGCGACTCCTGAAGCTTGTGGACCGCCCCGCAAACGGCGTGACGTTTTGCACGGGCTCGCTCGGCGCTCTCCCGGAAAACGACCTTCCAGCGATCGTGCGGCGGCTCGGCCCGCGCATCCACTTTGCGCACTGCCGCAACGTGCGCGTCACCGGCGAGCGGCGGTTCCACGAGACGCCCCATCCCTCGGCTTCGGGCGACGTGAACCTCGGCGCCGTGCTCCAGGCGCTGCACGACACTGGCTTCGCCGGACCGATGCGGCCCGACCACGGGCGGATGATCTGGGGCGAGCGCGGGCGGCCGGGCTACGGACTTTATGACCGCGCGTTGGGGGCGACCTACCTCCAAGGACTCTGGGAGGGTTTATCCGTGCCCTAAAGGGCCGGTTATCCGACCCCCAGCTCGCGCAAATAGCCTGCCGCCACGCTCGCATACTGCGCGAACGCCACCTCCGGCTCTTCTATCTCTGGGTGCCACCGCTTCTCCCATTCGAAGCTGTAGTATCCGCGGTAGTCGATCTTCACGAGCGCCGCGATCTGCCGCTTCACCGGCACCTCACCCGTGCCGGTGAGGACGTAGCGCCGGTCGTTGCCCGCGGGGACCGAATCCTTGAGATGGGTGTGCCGGATGTAGCGTCCCAGCTGCCTAACGGTGTCCTCCGGCTGCTCCTTGCCCGACACGAAGGTGTGATGCGCGTCCCACAACAACGCGACGTTGGGTGAGCCCGAGCGCTGGAGGATCTCGAGCAACGCGGGCGAGTCGGTGAAGGCGCCGTGCGACTCGATCAGCACCGTGACGCCCTTGCCCTTCGCATAGTCGCCGAGCTCGTGCAATGCGCCGGCGATGTGCGCGAGCATCTGGTCGCGCGGCACGCCGGCCACGTACTCGTTGCCGAACACGCGCACGAACGGAGCGCCGAGCGCCTGGGCCAGATCGATGAAGCGCCGGGCCTCGTCGAGCTGCGCGGCGTGCTTGACCGGATCCATGTCGTGCATGTTGGCGGACGCGCCGAGGCAGGAAACGGAGAGCCCGTGCGCCGCGAGTTGCCGTTTCGCGTCGGCGATATGGTCGGGCGCGAGCTCTGGCACCTTGGTGAGATCCATGTTCGTCAGGATCCCGCGCAGCTCGACGGCCGCGAACTGATGCTCGGCAGCGAAGTCGAGAATCTTCGGCCACGGCCACGTCGGACAACCGAGGGTGGAGAAGCCCAGAGGCAGCTTCGGTGCCGATTGCCAGGGCAACAGCAGTGCAGCAGTAGTTGCGACAAACTCTCGGCGAGTAGTCATGGCGTCGTTGCTGAAACTAGCTTTTAGTTCACTGTGTCGCTCGACCCCTCCCCAGTCCCGAGCCCCCAGCCCCCAGCCCCCAGCTACCGCTGGACGATCTGCGCGCTGCTGTTCGTCGTCACCACGATCAATTACATGGACCGCCAGGTGCTCAGCATCCTCGCGCCGACCTTACAACGCGAGCTGAGCTGGTCGGAGTCGCAGTACGCGGCCGTCGTGTACTCGTTCACCCTGGTGTACGCCTTCGGCTTCCTGATCGCGGGGCGCTGGCTCGACCGCGTGGGCGTGCGCCGCGGCTTTGCCACGGCGGTTGTCGTGTGGAGCCTAGCGGCGATCGGCCATGCGCTCGCCCGCACGACCGCGGCGTTCTCGGCCGCCCGCGCGCTGCTCGGCCTGGGCGAGTCGGCCAACTTCCCCGGCGCGATCAAAAGCGTGGGGGAATGGTTCCCCAAGGATGAGCGCGCCCTGGCCACAGGCATCTTCAACGCCGGCACCAACACCGGCGCGATCCTCACGCCACTCATTGTCCCGTGGATCACACTGACCTGGGGGTGGCGCTGGGCGTTTGTCGTCACCGGGTCGCTTGGCTTCCTCTGGCTGTTCGCGTGGCTCTCGTTGTACCGCAGCCCAGAGGCTGTCGCTGCCGCCCCTGCCGCCCCTGCCGCCGTGCCCTGGCTCCGCCTCCTCACCTTCCGCCAAACCTGGGCGATCGTCGCCGGCAAGTTTCTCGCCGACCCCGTCTGGTGGTTCTATCTGTACTGGCTCCCGAAATTCCTGGACAAGACCTACGGCATCAAGCTCGCGCAGGTCGCCCTTCCTCTTATTACGGTGTATGTAATCGCCGACGTGGGATCTATCGCGGGCGGGTGGCTGTCGAGCGGCTTGCTGAAACGTGGCTGGACCGTGAACCGCGCACGCAAGACAGCGATGCTGCTGATGGCGCTCGCGATCGTGCCCACGGCCTTGGCGCCGCGCGCCGGAAGCATGTGGACCGCCGTGCTCATCGTCAGCCTGGCGGCCGCCGCGCACCAGGGCTGGTCGGCCAACGTCTATACGCTCGCGAGTGACATGTTCCCGCCGAGCGCCGTGGCGTCCGTCTCCGGCATCGGCGGCTTCGCCGGCGCCATGGGCGGCGTGCTGTTCCAGTGGCTCACCGGCCGGATTCTGGACGCAACGGGAGGCAACTACACGTCGATCTTCGCGGTCTGCGGCTTCGCCTACGTCACGGCCTGGACGATCATACACTTCCTGGCGCCAAGACTTGAACCGGCGCGCTTGTCATCCTGAGCGCCGTAGGCGCGAAGGACCTGCTTTTCCGGGAGCACCCCATGATTGCACCAATCCTATTCCTCTCGCTTCTCCAAACTTCGGTCAACACCCTCACCCCCGCCGAGCAGACAGCGGGCTGGCGTCTTTTATTCGACGGCCGCACCCTCAGCGGCTGGCGCGGTGTGGGCTACGACACTGTGCCCACAGCCCACTGGGTGGTTGTGAACGGCGCGATCAAGAAGATCGCGTCCGGCAACGTGCCGCGCGTGGCCGACGGGCGGCCGCTCGTCGGCGGCGACCTGGAGACCCGAGATTCATTCGCCGATTTCGAGCTTGCTTTCGAGTGGAAAGTCACGCCCGGCGCGAACAGCGGCGTCAAATACAATGTCTCCGAAGCGATGTCGCTGGCCCAGGGAGGCGCGGGCACCGCCGGCGGGCCCAACCACTCCGCCCTCGGCTTCGAGTATCAGATCCTCGACGACGACCGCCACGAGGACGGCAAGCTGCCGAGCCACCGCGCCGCCGCGCTGTACGATCTGATCGCGCCCAACGAGCGCAAGCACCTGCGCCCCGTGGGAGAGTGGAACCGCTCGCGGATCGTGTTCCGGGGCAACCACGGCGAGCACTGGCTCAACGGCGAGAAGGTCGTCGAGTTCGAGCTCGGCACCGCGCACATGGATTCCCTGCTCGCCGCCAGCAAGTACAAGACGATTCCGGGGTTCGGTGAAAAGCGTCGAGGGCACATCGTCTTGCAGGACCACGGCGACGAAGTCTATTTCCGCGATATCAAAGTGAGGCCACTATGAAACGCCGTCGCTTCGTGAAAACGGTTTCCAGCGCTGGGCTGGGGCTCGTCGCTGCGCGCACGCCGCTCTTCGGTTGGAGCCGCGCCGGCTCTCCCGGCGAGAAGGTCGTGGTCTGCGTGATGGGCCTGAATGGCCGCGGGACCGTGCTGGGTAAAGTGTTCGCCAAGACGCCGCACGCCGAGGTCGCCGTGGTGTGCGACGTGGACGCCAAGGTGCTCGCCAAGGGGGTGACCGCCGTCGGCGAGGCGCAAGGGAAGGCGCCAAAGGCGCTCGCTGATTTCCGCCGAGCGCTCGACGACAAGTCCATCGACGCGCTCGTGATCGCGACGCCCGACCACTGGCACGCGCCCGCCGCCATCCTCGCGCTGGCGGCCGGCAAGCATGTCTACCTGGAGAAGCCGTGTGGCCACAACGCGCGCGAAGGCGAGCTGCTGGTGGACGCGCAGCGCAAGTACGCCCGAGTCGTACAAATGGGAACCCAGCAGCGCTCAGCACCGCGCTCCATCGAGGTCGTGAACGCGATTCGCGACGGACTCATCGGGCAGCCCTACCTGGCGCGCGCGTGGTACGCAAACACCCGGAACACCATCGGGCGGGGCAAGCCCGCGACGGCCCCCGCGAACCTCGACTACGACTTGTGGCAGGGTCCGGCGCCGCGCACTCCGTACCACGACAACGTGATCCACTACAACTGGCATTGGTTCCGGCGCTGGGGCACGGGCGAGATCTGCAACAACGGCACGCACGAGATCGACGTGTGCCGCTGGGCGTTGGGGGTGGACCGGTGCGTCCGCGTGACCTCGACGGGTGGTCGCTATCACTTCGAAGATGACTGGGAGTTCCCCGACACCCAAGAGGCCGCGTTCGAGTTCCCCGGCGGGAAGACAATCATCTGGCAGGGGCAGAGCTGCAACGGCCTTACCACGTACGGCCGCTCGCGCGGTACCGCAATCCTCGGCACGACCGGGAGCGTGGTGATGGACCGCGACGGGTATGTGGTATACGACATCCATGAGAAGGTCGTGAAGCAGTCTCTCGCCCCGCAGGCGGGTGACGGTCTCAACGTCAGCGCCGACGACGATATGACCGCCCTGCACATCGCGAATTTCGTGGAGGCCATTCGCTCGGGCGCCCAGCTGCACCAGCCGATCGAGGAGGGCGCGAAGAGCGTGCTGCTGTGCCATCTCGGCAACATCGCGCAGTGGACCGGTCGCGCGCTCCGGGTCGATGCCGCGACGGGCCACATCCAGGGCGACGACGCGGCGATGGCCTATTGGCAGCGGGAGTACGCGCCGGGGTGGACGCCGACTGTGTGAGGGCCTGGGGCCGGGGGCTTGGGGGCTAGGGACTCAATTCTCAATCCGGATCGCTATTTCGATTCCGATCCCGCGATACGGCGCGTTGCGCGCGCGCTGTACGAGGAGACGCGCGACCTCCCGATCGTATCACCCCACGGCCACGTGGACCCGCGCGTCCTCGCCGAGAACGCGCCGTTCCCAGAGCCGGCGTCGCTCATCGTCCAACCCGACCATTACATCCTGCGTCTGCTGTACGCCAATGGAGTGCCGCTCGAAGCCTTGCTGAAGGGGGACCCCCGCCGGGTGTGGCAGCTATTCGCCGAGCACTATTACCTGTTTCGCGGCACGCCGAGCGGGGCGTGGCTCGACTACGAGCTGTACGAGGTATTCGGGATTCGGGACTCGGTGTCCGGTGAGACGGCGGCTCGGGTCTACGACGAAATCGTCGAGAAGCTCGGAGCGCCTGAGTTCCGGCCCCGCGCGCTGTTCGAGCGCTTCAACATCGAGGTGCTGGCGACGACCCACGCGGCGACCGACAGCCTCGAGCACCATTGTGCGATTCGCGAATCTGGATGGAAGGGCCGCGTGATCCCGACATTCCGGCCCGACGCGCTTTTCAAGATCTCCTCGCGCGAGTTCGACGGGCTTGGGGCGCGCGATTACACGAGCTTCATCCGCGCGATCGCCGAGCGCCGTGCGTACTTCAAGCAGCTGGGCGCCACGGCGACCGATCACGCGGTGCTCGAGCCGTACACCGCCCTGCTACCCGAGGAGGACGCCGAGCGCCTGTTTCAGCGGGCGTGCGAGGGCGTTGCAACGGCTGACGACGAACGCCGCTTCACGGCGCACCTGCTGATGGAAATGGCTCGGCTGTCGCTCGCTGATGGTCTGGTGATGCAGATCCATGCCGGCGCGCTGCGCGACCACAACCTCGCGGTGTTCGAGCGCTTTGGTCCCGACATGGGCGGCGACATTCCGGTGGCGACGGAGTTCACGCGCAACCTGCGCCCGTTGCTCAATGCCTACGGCAACGATCCGCGCTTCACGCTCGTCTTGTTCACGCTGGACGAATCGACCTACAGCCGCGAGCTCGCGCCGCTCGCCGGCCACTACCCCGCGGTGCGCCTCGGCCCTCCGTGGTGGTTCCACGATTCGATGGAGGGCATGCGGCGCTTCCGCGAGCGGACAACCGAGACGGCGTCGATCTACAAGACAGCCGGGTTCAACGACGACACGCGTGCGTTCTGCTCGATCCCGGCGCGGCACGACCTGGCGCGCCGCATGGATGCGAATTTCTTGGGGGGCTTGGTGGCGCGCCATGTGATCGACGAGGGCGACGCGCGACAAATGGCGCGGGCGCTCGCGTACGAGCTGGTCAAGACGACGTACCGCCTCCCGTGAGCCCACGCCGGTCCTTCAGGACTTCTGCCGCTCGCTTTCAGCGCAGTCTGCTGCGTGTGGTGACAAAGAGATCAAACCGTCCCTCGGTACCGATGGTGCCCGGCCGGTGGGACGACTGGAAGTAGAGCGCAGTCCCATCGAAAGACAGGGCTGGCCCGCCGTCCGCGAACTCGCTGTTCACGACGGGTCCCAGGTTCACGGGCGTCGACCATGGATCGGTTGTCCGCGCCCGGGTTGCCACCCACAGGTCGACCTGGCCCGTCGACCCGAGCGATCCCGGTCGATCAGAGGTCAGGAACACCTCGAGGCCGTCCCGCCGGATGAACGGCGCGCTATCGTCGAAAGGTGAGTTGAGCTCTTGAACAGGCATGACAGGACCGAACGTCCCATCGTCCAGCAGCGCGGTCGAGTAGATGTCGTTACCACCCATGCCGCCCGGCCGGTTCGAGGCGAAGTACATGATGGTCGTTCCGCTTGCTTCATCTTCGAAGAATGCAGGGCCCGTCTCGTTGGCAGCAGTGTTGAGGGCGTTGCCGAGATTCTCGGGCGCTTGCCAACCGCCGTTGTCGCGCTTGTCACGCCGTCTCGAGACGTAGAGATCCTGGCCGCCAACCCCCCCCGGCCGGTTA
>Ga0209236_1000962_pt1 | contig 17109 bp, 16 predicted proteins | sample GraSoi013_1_40cm_FD_185819 | JGI IMG/M metagenome (GOLD analysis project Ga0209236, IMG submission 185819) | Grasslands soil microbial communities from the Angelo Coastal Reserve, California, USA - Sample 09_27_2013_1_40cm (SPAdes) (version 2) | ecosystem: Environmental > Terrestrial > Soil >... | reverse complement strand
TTTCTAGCCGCGTAAAGTCGAAAGAGACGGTTTAGTTGAGTTGGCATCTTCATCCAAGAGAGATGTCCGGATCATTGTAAGTTGGATGTTACTGGGTCGCAGTGGCGAACTGCTGGAAACATGCGCCCAGCTTAAATCTCAACACGACTCCAGAACTCGGCGCAGGATGAGACGCTAATGGTTCCTCCCCTAGACGTTATGCTTGCGAATAATCTCTGGGTCATCATCTGCGGACTTCTTGTTTTCATAATGACGGTCTCGGTTGGATTCCTCGAGGTGGGCGAGCTAGGCACTGATATGGAAATCAGCCTCCTGAAAACGATGCTTATCACAGGCTCAGCCATATTCTTGATGGCGTTTATCGGCTTCAACACAGCCTTCGCCCCAACGTTAGGCGGGATAATTGGAAACCCGAGCTACAACGGATTCTTCCTCGGAGGTTTCTCGTCCGATGCCAACCAGCTACTCACCGGCGCTTGGTGGTCGACCACCGGGCAAGGTCTGACAACCGGAACCTACTTTCTCTTCGAGACAGCGTTTGCTTCTGTCACCCTAGCGCTTGTAGGCGTCGTTGTCTTGCGTAAGATGAAACTGCAAGCCTTCTTCGCCTACTCAATCGTCTACTTCATCCTAATTTGGAATCTTCCCGCAGCCTGGATTTGGAATCCTCAAGGCTGGCTGGCTCGCATGGGCATGGCTGATTTCGCGGGTGGACTAGTGGTCCACGGGGCGGCAGGAGCGGCGGGGCTTGGAATTGTCTTACAGATCTGGCGGGAGGAGCAGAAGAGGGGAAGGATCGAGAGCATTCAGATTCCGTACAAGCTGAATAGCGGATGGCTGACCCTGTCTATTCTGCTTCTCTGGATTGGGTGGTTCGGCTTCAACCCCGGCAGTGTTCTCGCGTTCAACAACTCGGCCATGACTGTCGTCCTCACGACCTTCCTTGCAGCGGCATCCTCTTTTCTCTCAATAATGTACTTCCGTTACCGGATGACGAAGAAGATGCCTGACCTAATCTATGCCACGAACGGAGTTCTCATGGGGCTAATCATCATAACCCCGCTCGCAGGCTTCGTAAGTCCAGCCAGCGCAGTGATTCTAGGGCTGATAGGCGGACCCCTCTTCCTCGCCGGTGAAAAGTGGTTCTCAAGATTCAAATGGTTCTCCGACCCTGTCGGCTTGTTCCCAGGACACTTACTCGGCGGACTATTCGGCGTCCTGATGATCGCGTTCTTTTCCCAGAAGACCTTTGCGGCTGCATCAGGAAACCCCGTCGCGCCGGGGAATTCTCCGATTCCCGATGGACTGCTGTTCGGCGGGGGATCAGCAGCTCTACAACAGCTAGGGATCGAGGCCTTGGGCATAGCTGCTGTGATGGCAACCGTCTTCGTCCTGTCCTTCCTCTCTGTCCGGATCATTAGTAGGGCAATGCACGGAATCCTCAACCGAGAAGAACTATAGCATTCAATATCCAAGACACTAACCGCGCCTCCTTCAGGATTGCCTGTCCCCCCTCCATAGCTTCCCCGCGTGACAATCCCTCTTTTCTGTAACTATTTTTTCTCGTAACTTTTCTTTTTCTGCTAACTATTATGTGACCCCCGGGGTGGTCGATTTTCGCGCGCCCCGCCCTTCACGAAAGCATGCTAAACATGGACTTTTATCCAGCAGTGCTTCGGGTCTTACTGAAGGACGTCCTTCCAAACTGAGAATCTGTCTGCCTCGAAGACCACCAGCCCTCCTAGAAGGAAACTCTTCAATGCACACGGCCCAAATGACTGTTCAATGAGATCCGAGACTTGCTTGTTGGTCCGGAGCCTCTTCCAAGTCGGAATGATCATCCTGAACGGATTGCCAGGGGTCCTTCCACGAATCGAGAAGCGGGCCAGAACGGGCATAATATGTGAAATGTAGAAGCCAATCGAGGCTCTCCAAAATGTGCTGTCGGGCTTGCCGATGTCAACAACGGCGAGAGCACCGCCACGCCTTGTAGCACGCGCGAATTCATCCAGACTACGATCCAAGCTCGCGACATCTCTTAGAGCAAAACAGGTTATCACAGCTCCCAGAGAGCCTGGTCTGAAAGGAAGGTCCTCTGCAACTCCGATTATCGGGCAGAACCTGCGTCCTAGGCGAGATCTTGCAAATCTGAGCAGGTGAATCGAGGGGTCCAGGCCTATAATATTCTCGAAGCCATCCTCCAGCAGCTTCCGGGTGGAGACCCCTGGACCTGTGCCGGAATCCAAAACCCATTCTCTCCGGTGGGATCGGAGAAACGCAACGGCTCTTTGCCTCAAAGGGCCTGCGAGCCCCAGGGATATCCACTCGCTAGTGGACTCGTAGATGGGCAGCGCATCCTCGATGGCGCGGACGACGCTACTCCACTCGGCTCTACTATTGTCCAGGGACACGTCCTCTGATTGGATGATGCAAAATCCAGTCCTTATATAGCGCTGAGCCAAAAATCATTCTAGAGCACGTGGTCAACGTGCTTGGGAAAAATTCTCGAATGGAAGCGTCTCAGAACAACTTGGATGTGTCGGAGAGCCTCGACCGTAGCTTCAACTTCTCAGAGGTCTTCCAGCTAGTCAAAAGATCAGTCAAGACTAGTATAGGGCGACGACGCACCGGACTAATGCTGGGACTCGCGGACCTACCCGATTACATTGGAGCATTCCATCAAATGGGATCGAACTTCATCGTCATGAACAGAAGCCTACTAGACCAGATAACTCATCTAGCAAAGGACAGACGCTACATCAACGCCTACGTCTTCTACACCCTACTCCACGAATACCTCCACACCCTCGGCTATGCAGATGAGGGAGACGTCCGACGACTAACCCGCCAGATCTGCTCTAGAATATTGGGCCCAGACCACCCAGCAACCAGGCTAGCGGTTGACGGTCCCGCTGTAATGTTCCCGGAGATAACGTTCCAGCATCACGGCGAGTCAAGATCTAGAAGGTTGCCGAAGTTCGAGATTGTCAGGGAATTCGAGAAAGAATACAGGAGCTACGTAGCTTAGAGTTCTCCAGAATCGCCTTCGAGCGTTGTTTTCTCTCCCAAGAATTTCAGGAAGCTCGCAAGCTTCCAATACGCTTCGAGAAACTCGAGCCCACGATGCGTTATCGAATACGACGTATCCTCGCCCGTTAGTATTCTGACCAATCCGAAAGAAGAAAGGTCAGTGAGAAACCTCTTGATCCGGTCAACCGGAAGACCAACGGCATATGAGACTCGCGTAATCTTGGTGGGACCTCTTCGCTTGAGAGCTTCTAGTATCTCAGAATAGATGTCTACACGAGACCGTTTCGCCACGCCCAGCCAACTCAGAGAGGGGGCTTAGGCAAATTGTCCGTTTTTGTCGGAGGTTTTGCAAATTCCACGTCAGATTCCGCCTCGACCTTCTCGCTGTACCTTACCTCTCCACTTATCCGGCAGCGAGACTCGAATCGTGCGTTTTTGGCGTAAACGTTTCCGGCTCTGACCCTCTCGCCCATCTCCACAGTATCAGCATAGACATCTTCAACGCGGGCATTGTCTCCAATCTTCACACGCCCACCAACCAAGACACCGATTGCTTCTGATCGATGACCGAGCTCTATCGTCTTCGCCTTCGTCCCCTTTGTCGTGCGCAAACGTCCTCCGACTTCTATCTCGTCCTCCGCCTCTATCAGATCCGCTTCTATCATGCCACCTACCTCTAGTGAGGCGAGTTTTAGGATTCCTCCGATTCTGGCTTTTCCACCGATCTCTAGATCCCCTTTCAGGTGAAGATTGCCGGACACCTCAAGCATGCCTCCGATATCGACCTCTTCTCCCTCCCCGTTTCCGTTAATGTCAACTGTCCCTCCAACATCTATGGATTCGAAGGTCAAGTTCCCTTTGCTCTCGAATCTTCCACCGACATCGATAGTTCCACCCTCTCCTCCTTCGTCCAGAGTGACTGTTCCTCCAACATCGATCTTGTCGAATTTCAACGGTTTCAGGGATGCGAAGGTTCCCCCTACGTCTATTGTTCGGGAGATTTCGCCACCGCCAACTTGGGCGCTTCCACCAGCATCTAGTCTCACGCACTTTATGCGACCGTTGACCTCGACTCGCCCACCGACGTCAATTTCTTCGACATTTGCATCCCCCTCGACCCGAAACGATCCTCCAACCTCGACTTTGGTCGCATTGATCGAGCCTCCAACATCGAAGGTTCCGCCAACATCAAAATCGCGGGCTGTCGCAGACTTCCCAACAAACAGTCGGGCATCGACTTCTACTGAACTGGCGTCTAGCGATCCGTCGATCCGCAGCTCGCCATGTTCCACGTCGATCTCGCCAGTTGACTTTAGGTCTCCCGATATCTCGACTCTTCCGTGATCAACGTTTAGTCTTGAGCAGGTGAGACTGCCTTCGATCTCGGCATCTCCTTCACAGATTACTTCGCCCGAGATCTCGATGGGCGATTCTCCTTCTGCCTGTACCCTAGCTCTCTCCAGTAGGTGAAGTTGGCCGTCAACCTTTGTCAGCTTCACGGTAGCGTTTCGGGGTACAGTAAAATCGCCCATCGCTCCGCCCCCTTAACGGAGTGTTAGCCTCAACGGGTTCCTGTTCATCCAGGTGATGGTTGTCTCGATTTTCTCCGGGTTTTGACGCGTGACGCATTTCATGAATTTTTTCGCCTCAAGAAGGGAACAGTGCTGTCGCCGCTTATAATGTCGGTTCACGTCTCGTAGTCACACAATGTGATTATCGCAGACCTTGCATCCTTATCGTCGGGACACGAAACTGTTCTGAGAAATATTCAATACTCTGAATAGAAGTAATCAGTAAGACCTAATCCCGGGTTTTGCAGTTTGCGGAGGAATAGTGTATGAGTGCCATCGACGTTGCGTTGCACGGTACCATTGCTGTAATTGTCGGAGGCATCGTCCTCTGGTTCTTATTCTACTCGTTTTCGGGCAGACTAAGCCGCCGTCTAATCTGACTGAGGAGACTCTCAAGAGATTGATAGGATCTACAGGTCGTGCTACATCTGACATTACAGAATCCGCCAGCACGGTGCTTGTGAAAAGCTAAGAGTTCTGCCAAGACGTCAAAAGGGATTATATCAAAAGGAATTATAACAAAAGGGACTCATGTGAGAGTCACGGAAACTGACGCGTTAACTCTATCGGTCGAGAAGTCCTAGACTGGGTTACTAGCCGCAGCCGCTGGTGTTGCCGCAGTTGTTGCATTTGTAGCACGACCCTGCTCGGACCATAATCATCCCACAGTTCTCACAAGCGGGAGCGTCAGACTGGTTATCAAAGCTCGCGAGAGGAGTAGCCAACTCGGGAGTCTCCTGCGATTTTATCTCCGCGGCGATCGAGGTCGCAGTCTTTGAACCAACTGGCTCAACCAGCTTCACCTGAGTCCCGTTCTCTAGTGTTGTCCTTGCGAGTCCGAGCGCGTCCTGTTCCTCTTTTGGAAGGAACTTCAGGCCAAGCCATCTGAAGATATAATCGACTACGGACTTTGCAAATCGGATATCCTGGTTGGTAGTTATCCCCGCCGGCTCGAATCGAGTATGGGTGAACTTGTTCACAAGCACCTTCAATGGGACACCATACTGTAGGGCTAGGGAGATGGAAGTTGAGAACGCGTCCATCAATCCCGATATTGTGCTTCCCTCCTTCGACATTACCACGAATATCTCACCGGGAGTACCGTCATCGTAGAGACCGACCATGAGGTAGCCTTCGTTCTGGGCGATCGAAAACTTGTGGATTATTGCTTCTCTCTCTTCCGGTAGTCGGCGCCGGAAGGGCTTGAAGACCACTTGCTCCTTTGTCTTCTCGATAGCTTTGCTCTTGTCGTGGATCGTCGTGGTTAGCGGTTGGGTTCTCTTGGAGCCGTCCCGGTAGATTGCGATGGCTTTCAATCCCATCCTCCACGCGGTGATATATGTCTCGACGATTTCTTCCACGGAGACATTGCCGGGCATGTTCACCGTCTTTGATATAGCTCCAGAGATGAACGGCTGAACAGCCGCCATCATCTTCACATGGCCCATGTAGTGTATGCTCCTCGTCCCTTTAGCGGGCTTGAACGCGCAATCAAAAACAGGCAAGTGTTCCTGCTTGAGGTGGGGAGCGCCCTCTATTGTGTCGTGGTCTTCGAGGCGCTTGAGAATCGCGCTGGTCTCAGTCTTGGAATAGCCGAGCTTTGTCAGCGCTTCGGGAACGGTGTTGTTGACGATCTTGATCACGCCACCTCCCACAAGCCACTTGTACTTGATCAGGGCAATGTCGGGTTCGATGCCGGTGGTGTCGCAGTCCATCATGAACGCGATCGTTCCCGTCGGCGCGATGACGGATGTCTGAGCGTTCTTGAATCCGAACCTTTCGCCTAACGAGAGAGCATCATCCCAGGATCTAAGGGCGGCTTTCAGGAGCTCCTCGGAGATTCCCTCAGCAGGAATCTTGTACGCGTGTGCCCTGTGCATGTCGATGACGTTGAGGAACGGCTTCTCGTTCACCGCGTATCCCTTGAACGGGCCCAGCCTCTTGGCAATCCGCGATGATGCAGCGTACGCTCGACCCGACATCAGAGCTGATATGGCTGCGGCATAGTTTCGGCCCTCATCGCTGTCATACGGGAGACCTCGCGCCATTAGTAGTGCACCGAGGTTGGCGTAGCCGAGTCCGAGTGGACGAAAGTCGTGACTGTTCTTTTCTATTGCAGGGGTCGGATAGCCTGCGTTGCCGACGAGAATCTCCTGGGCGCTGATTACGATCTCAACTGCGTGTTCGAAGGATTCGACGTCGAACTCCCCATCCACGGTTCTGAACTTCATGAGGTTCAGAGACGCGAGGTTGCAGGCGGAGTCGTCGAGAAACATGTACTCAGAACACGGGTTGGACGCGTTGATCCGATTCGTGTTCGGGCATGGGTGCCACTTGTTGACTATTGTGTCAAACTGGATTCCGGGATCGCCGCAGATGTAAGCAGCCTCAGCCATCTCTCTCATCAGGTTCCGGGCCTTGTACACGTCCGCGACCTGATGGTTGGTGATGTACCGGGTCTTCCACTCCTTGTCCTCTGCCACCGCGTGCATGAACTCGTCCGTAACACGGACGCTGTGGTTGGCGTTCTGGAAGAAGATGGAGCTGTATGCTTCGCCGTCGACGGCCCCGTCGTAGCCCGCGTCGATTAAGGCCCAAGCCTTCTTCTCCTCCTTCGCCTTTGACCAGATGAACTCCTCAATATCGGGATGGTCGACGTTAAGAATGACCATCTTCGCAGCCCGACGGGTCCGTCCGCCAGATTTTATGACACCTGCAAACGCGTCGAAACCCTTCATGAAGGAAACAGGGCCACTCGCCTTTCCACCGGTCGACAAGTGTTCCTTTGAGGATCTCAGGGATGAGAGGTTTGATCCAGTTCCCGATCCATACTTGAACAGCATGCCTTCTGTCTGGGCGAGTTGCATTATTGATCGCATATCGTCCTGGACGGAATTTATGAAGCATGCAGAGCACTGAGGACGATCCTCGACTCCTACATTGAACCATACGGGGCTGTTGAACGCGGCCATCTGGTGGAGCAGAACGTGGGTGAGTTCTGACTCGAACGCCTCGGCTTCCTCCTCATCGAGGAAGTAGTTTCCTTTCCGGCCCCAGCGGGCGATAGTTCCCGCGACACGGCCTATGAGTTGTTTGACACTACTCTCTCTTCCTGGGGTCCCGAGTCTCCCACGGAAATATTTCGAGGCGACAATATTTGCGGCTGTCTGGGACCAGAACGAGGGAACTTCGACGTTCTTCTGCTCGAAGATGACCTGCCCCTTGTGATCGGTTATGACCGCGTCCCGGATCTCCCACTTTACAGCGTCGTACGGGTGGACGCCTGGTTTCGTGTAGGACCTTTGGTATCGGAATTCTCCTTGGGGGACCTTCGGTATTTGTTGGATTTCCATTGTTCTTACCTAACTCCTCTACTTCTTCTTCCCCGTGCTTCGGAGCGAGAACTGCAGGAGTAGCTCCCTTCCATCGCGTCCGCTAATTAAAGAGATTTGTACAGAATCGTATAAACTTGTAGTGTAACCGGAAAAATCTTCCCGGCATATATGCGCTGTAGAGTGCAATGGTTTTCGAAACATCTATTCCTTCAGACCGACAAGAACTCCGTCGCGGAGGGGAACGATTACAGTTGACAGCCCCGGGTATCCGGATACTTCCTTGTTGAACCTGATCATCGTTTGAGTTAGCTCTGACTTTCCGCCTTTTGCGACGTCACCGCCCCACAATGTGTTGTCGGCGACAAATAGACCGCCTCTGCGGAGCTTTTTCACACTCAGCTTGAATGCGTCTAAGTAGATGTTCTTGTCAGAATCGAGGAATACTAGATCATATTCACCTTTGAGGGTGGGGAGAATGTGTAGGGCGTCTCCTTTGAGGACTTTGATGACTTTCTGGAGCTTGGCTTCGGCGATGTTTTGCTCTGCTCGCCTGACTCGTTCGGGATCCTTGTCGATGGTTGTGACGGACCCCTTCAAGGGTGCAACGGCTCTACCGAGCCATATTCCTGAATAGCCAATTGCTGTTCCTATCTCGAGGACGTTCTTACTCTGGCTGCTGCGGGCGAGGTTGTATATGAGCCGGCCAACCAAGGGTCCTATGATAGGGACTGCTGCTGTCTCGGCTTCCTCCTCCATCTTTTGGAGGAGTAGATCTCTTGGCTGGGCGATGCGATACAGATAATCGTCGATATAGTCGTAGGTTATGGCCAAGACCTAACAATCGGAGACGAGCATCGGGGCGGGATAAATCCTTTAGCAGATGGAAAATTTGCTCAGTTGGCGTTCTGGGTGACATTGAACGACTGGGTCGCAGAATGATCCAGGAGTGATCCTAGGAACAGAATCTCGTAGAGCTCGTAGCTTACCGTGAACCTGAGCTGATGGTTTGCCAAGGTTTTGAAGTTGAAGATGGTCAAGGCTTGGACCGCGTCCGGAACATCCGCCGATGGCGCCCAGAGCGAGGTGGAGCCGTCGTAGTTGTCCTGGAAATGAAGAGCGGTAATCTTCAGACTAAAACCACGAGCGTATGAAGAGGGTGAAGTCTCGTTCACCTTGCTAGTTATGAGGGAGTATGTGGTCTGGAGCGAGATACGAGGATGTGTCAGGTTGGCAATGGAGAACGCGAAGAAGACTCTGCCGTGGCTAGAAATTTCCAGCAGAATCCAGCTTCCGCGGCTGGCGTACTGCGCTGATGGGAGATATTTCGTCCCGACCGAGGGAATCAGTCGAGGGCTTGTAAACTGCCAGACGTCAAGGATGACTATGAAGATCAAGAGGATCGAGATGAGAATCTTTCTTCTCGGACCCATGAAGGTTGAGACTCCCGTTCAAGGGTAGCGATTCACCAGCATGTTACTGGATGAAGAATCGCATAGTTACACTGGGGTTAGTAGGATACGTGGGCTGGTGTGGGAATCGGGAGCCTTTAGGAATTGCCTGGCGGACCACGGCCGATGCTTCTCTGGTATGTGTGGATGCATATTGTGGATGGCGCATGGCATAAGCTGGACGAGATATCGAAGCAGCTGCGTATCCCAGGTAACGCTGTTTCTTGGGCTGCAAAGTTTCTCTCCGAGCATGGGATGGCTGAGCTGGGTTTCGAAGAGGACGAGATACGGCTCCAGAAGAGCCATCCAAGGCTGGAAGACATAGTGAAAACATTGCAGGGTTCTCACAAGACCGACAAGGATTCTCTAGGGTCGAGCGAGCTCTCAACTGGCCTTTAAGCGACTCTCGACGCGCGATTTGTTCCGGTAGAATCGTGATGTCAAGTCTTATTATCGCGACGAGTGTTCGAGCCGTCTCATCAACCTCAACGCGGTTGACGCTATCGTGAAAGCTCTACCATGGTGACCCGAGAATATTTCTCAAGGTCGGAGCCCGGAACAGCAAGCTGTCCCTGATTCAAACCGATCTTGTAGTCGAGAGGATTAGGCAGAAGAATGCGGGCCTAAAGATAGACAGAAAAATCATCGAAACCTCCAGCGACATGAGCAAGAGAAGATCTCTGTTTTCCCTCCAACAGAGAGGAATATTCGACAAAGAAGTTGACCAGGCTCTCATGGAAGGCAGGGTCGACTTTGCAGTCCACAACATGAAGGACTTGCCTGCCACTGACAGGAACGCGCGACTGGTGATCGCGAGCGTTCCAGAGAGAGGTTCTCCAGCAGAGGTACTTGTCAGTAATGGAGACAGACGGTTGAAGGACTTGGCCGTGGGTAGCAGGGTTGGAACGAGCAGTCCGATCAGAGTTGCCCAGTTGAGACGTGTGAGGCCGGATGTGAAGCTAGAGCCTCTCTTTGGAAACGTAGAGACCAGGGTGGAGAGAGTGGACAAGGGCGAGTTCGACGCGGTCATACTTGCTGAGGCTGGACTGGCAAAGCTCGGCATGGCTGAGAGAATTTCGGAACGGTTGCCGATCGACGATTTTGTTCCAGCGCCTGGCCAAGGAGCATTGGCAATTGTCGCAAGACGGGACAATCTGAAGGTCATTGAAATGTTGAGATCGATCGAGCATCTGCCTACACGTGCCGAGGTAGATGCGGAGAGAGAACTGGTCCGTATTCTCGAGGAAACCAGCAAAGTTCCCGTTGGCGGGCTTGCGACGGTGAGAGGCGGTCAGATTCAGGTAAAGGCATGTGTTCTTTCTATTGATGGGAAGGAGAGGCTGTTTGCTGTACGATCAGGAAACGCCGCGGAGGGCGTCCGGCTTGCTCATGAGGCTGGGGAAGAACTTATCGCCAAGGGGGCGGGCAGAATCGGGGAGAGCTGGCGAAACGCGCCTCGCTGAAAAACAGCAATCAGGAAACTTGGGGAGAAGCTTTCCGGGGTGAGACATGCCTTAGCCAGGGTCTGGGGGAAACCGCTCTTGCGTCGCGAGGTGCTCTGCAATACCCCTTTTCTAGAACACTCGCTGTCTGGCGTTGATAATGGGCGAGACCGGCTGATCTGGGCGTGGTCTGGGCTTGGATCGGTCGTGGGTTTTTCGCGTTTTCAGCGTGGGTCTTCCCTTGAGTGTTCATGTGCTTGTTCAGATTCGACATCGGGGCTGATAATGGGCGATTTATGATGTAATTCGGTATCGTTTTAGGGCCGTTTCTTGACCGTTTCCTAGGTCCGCAGGGAAGGATTATCGTGACGCATAACGTTGTCTCTCTACGGGTTAGTCAGCCTGTCCTAGACCATAGACGCGCTTTTTCTTGACTCAAGCTTTCTCAAACTGCAATTCATACTGCCCGGGGTACAAATCTGCCTAGGAGTACAGGTCAAGTCTTAATATCAAAGTGGGAGCCCCGGCCACCTTTGCTCCGCACCGTGAGATGCTCGAATGCTACTCAACATAGGCGTCAGCTACAGAAGAGCCCCACTGGCAACGCTTGAGGCTCTGACTCTTCGAGACCTTCCAGGATTCTACAACATACTCGGAAGCACGACCGGGGTAAGAGGAGCGGTAGTGGTCCAGACCTGTAACAGGGTGGACATGTTCATCGACGCTGACGAGGGTGTCGAGGTCAACGAGAAAATCCTCAGGAACTGGGCCCTCGAGACCAAGTTCAAACTTCACGGACTGCGGAAGCTTGCCGAACAGAGGACTGGGGATCAAGTTCTAGAATACCTCGTGAGTCTTGCTTCAGGACTGGAATCGATGCTGGTCGGCGAGAGCCAGATTCTCGGCCAGATAAAATCATCCCTGATAGAAGCACGTGGACTAGCCGCATCGAGCCCGACCCTCTCCAAGGCTTTCGATATGTCACTTGCAGCCGGTACCAGGATCCGGGACCAAACTGGCATCGGGCGAGGAACAGTATCCCTCGGCTCTGCCGCCTTGAAGCTCGCGGAAGGCTCTCTTGGAAATCTCGACCGTGTCAGCATACTGTTGCTAGGAACCGGCCAGATCGGCATGATTATGATGAAAGCACTGAAGGCCAGGAGGATAACTGATGTAACGGTTGCAAGCAGGACGCGACAGAGGACTGAGTCGTTCTGCAGAACCTTCGGAGGTAAACCCGCCGACATCAAGAATGTCCTTTCGCAATTGGGCCTCTTCGGACTAGTTGTAGTGGCAACGCGAGCTACAGGTTACCTGCTGACAAAGGAGATCGTTGCCCCTCAACTGAAACCCGATCGAAACCTGAAACTCATGATTCTGGACCTATCGATCCCGAGAAATGTCTCACCTGATCTCGAACAGCTCAAAGGCATGTTGATCAAGACGATTGATGACCTTCGCGACATTACGGAGCAAGCGTTATCGACCAGAACGACTCTGGTCAAGGAGGCCGAACCGAAGGTCGAGGAGGCAGTAGAGAAAATCTCAACTCTCCTCCGCCGGGAAGAGGCTGAACCGATGGTCTCGGATCTCTATCATAGAGCCGACAAGATTCGGAGAGAAGAGCTGGACAAGGCTCTATCCAAACTAAAACTATCCGAACACCAGCAGGAAGTACTCGAGAGTATGAGCCTCTCGCTCGTACGCAAGCTCCTGGCCCAACCAGTCGTAAACCTTCGTGAAGCCGCGAAAAAAGGCGACAACAAACTGCTGACGGTGGCCGGACAAATATTCGAAGGTGAATAACGTATTGAGCTTTCCCGCGCTACGAATGCGGCGACTCAGAAGGACACCACTCATCCGTGAACTCGTGAGAGAAGTTAGACTCGACCGTTCAGATCTCATCCAACCAATATTTGTCGACGAGGGCCTGAAAACCGATGCGCCGATAACCTCGATGCCAGGCCAACGCCGACAATCCCCCGCGACTGTACTACGGGAGGTCGGAAAGCTCGTTGACAAGGGAGTGAAATCAGTAATTCTATTCGGCATTCCAACAGTCAAGGACGAAATCGGATCTGCTGCATATGACACAAACGGGGTAGTCCAGAAGACGAGCCGTGATCTAAAGGATCAGTTCGGGGACGAGCTGGTTGTTTTCACTGACGTGTGCATGTGCCAGTATACTAGCCATGGTCACTGCGGTCTTGTCAATAGTGGAGTTATCGATAATGATGGAACGCTTCAGAAGCTTGCTGAGGTCGCGGTAAGCCATGCTCGAGCTGGCGCTGACATGGTAGCACCGTCAGCTATGATCGACGGGCAGGTCAAAACAATACGGCAAGCTCTCGACGATAACGGATTCAAGGACGCGGCAGTGATGGCGTATGCGGCCAAGCATGCGTCATCATTCTTCGGTCCCTTTCGAGAAGCCGCCTTCTCCACGCCAAAGTTCGGAGACAGAAGAACCTACCAGATGGACTACTCCAATCCTGAAGAAGCACTCCGTGAAATAGGGCTAGATATCAAGGAGGGCGCGGACATGATCATGGTCAAGCCTGCGCTTGCCTACCTGGACATCATTTATCGTGCGAAGAAAAGATTCCGGATGCCGACTGCAGCCTACAATGTGAGCGGAGAATTTTCCATGATCAAAGCAGCCGCGCGCGAAGGATGGATAGATGAAAAATCTGCGATCATGGAGGTTCTAACCAGCATCAAGCGGGCTGGCGCTGACATGATAATGACGTACCATGCTTTGGAAGCGGCTGAATGGCTGGGCTAGATTCAAGATCACAGCAGCTTTACCGTCGAGCTAGAGAGGTAATACCGGGCGGGGTCAACAGTCCGGTTAGAAGCTACTCTCCCTATCCCCTGTTCGTAGCATCAGCTAAAGGATCGAAGTTCAAGACGGTAGACGGTCAGGAGTACTTGGACTACTGCATGGCGTACGGCGCGTTGATCGACGGCCACGTGAACGCTGAGGTGGTGGAGGCGGTTGAGGAAGCTCTCGAGAGAGGGTCCATCTACGGACAGCCGACGGAGATGGAGGTTGAACTCGCCGAACTCATCGCCTCGATGGTGCCATCAATCCAGATGGTTCGCCTTGTCAACTCCGGGACGGAAGCCACGATGCACGCGATCCGGCTCGCGCGCGCGTTCAGCGGGAAGAAAAAGGTCCTGAAGTTTGAGGGGGGATTCCACGGATCGCATGACTCGGTGCTCGTGAAGGCAGGATCGGGGGCGACCTTACTCGGAAGCCCTAGCTCTGATGGTGTCCCGAGCGAAGTCGCCAAGAATACGCTTGTGAGCCGGTTCAACGATGAGAAGATAGCTGGCAAGATCATTCGCGACCATTCGAGCGAGCTTGCGGCTGTAATCGTGGAACCTGTACTTGGAAATGTAGGTCCTGTCCTGCCGAAACCAGGGTTTCTTGAAACTCTCAGAAAAATCACTCTAGAAAGCGAGGTGCTATTGATCTTTGACGAAGTGATAACGGGATTCAGGCTTTCGATAGGCGGTGCCCAGGAATACTACAAGATTCGTCCCGATCTGACAATTCTTGGTAAGGTCATCGGCGGCGGGCTTCCTCTATCTGCGTTCGGCGGCAGAAGGGACGTTATGGAAAAACTCGCTCCACTAGACGCGGTCTATCAGGCTGGGACTTACTGCGGTAACCCTGTCAGCGTGTCCGCCTCGCTGGCGATACTTCAATCGCTGAAAAAACGGGCAGGGCAGCTGTACTCTCGCTTGGAGAAGATGGGAAACGTGATGCGGCGAGGAATAGGGGACCATTTGGAGTCGGCTAGAACAACCGCGCAGGTTAACGGTCTCGGATCGATGTTCCAGTTGTTCTTCACCGATCGTCCGGTGACGGATTACCACTCTGCAATATCGGCGGATGTACGTAAGTACGAGAAATACTTCCACTCGCTACTCGCTTCCCACGTCTTCGTTCCGCCTTCGCAGTTCGAGACATGCTTTCTCTCTACCACTCACACCGAGGACGAGCTAGATGCCACCCTTCATGCGATCGGGACCGCAGTGAAAAACTTGCCACGGTGATCGAATAATACTTCTCAAGGTTGGTACCCGAGGAAGCAGGCTCTCACTTATTCAGACAGAAGTAGTCGCGAACAGCATTAGACAACAGAATCTCGGCCTAAAAATAGAACGAAAGATCATCACGACTGCGGGTGATGCGGACCAGCGAACACCTCTCTTCTCTCTCGACCAGAAAGGAATCTTCGAAAAAGAAATCGATCAAGCAGTCCTTGATGGCCGGGTGGATTTTGCTGTTCACAGTATGAAGGATATCCCTGTCTTCGATAGAGACAGTGGGCTTTTGATAGCTAGCGTGCCCGAAAGAGGCTCCATCGCCGACGTGCTGGTGAGCAAGGGAGGCATGCGGTTGAGAGATTTGGAAAAAGGGAGCAGGATAGGAACGAGCAGTCTGCTCCGAGTCGCCCAACTTAGGCGAGTGAGACCTGATCTGGATCCGGAGCCTATCCGGGGAAGCGTAGAGACAAGAATCCAGAAAGTAGACATGGGCGAATTCGACGCCGTTGTGTTGGCTGAGGCGGGACTTACAAGGCTGGGAACAACGGGAAGGATCTCGGAACGTCTACCGATTGAAGATTTCATGCCTGCTCCAGGCCAGGGAGCACTAGCTGTTGTCTCTAGAAATGACAATCTAGAGGTCATTGACATTTTGAGGTCGATTGAGCACCCTCCGACGAGGGCCGAAATCGAGGCCGAACGAGAGCTGGTGCGAATTCTTGAAGGAGGTTGCAAGGTTCCCGTCGGAGCCTTAGCTAGGTCTCATGAGGACCTGATCCAGATAATGGCCTCTATTTTCTCGATCGATGGTAAGGAAAAACTTCTCGCGGAACGGTCAGGACGTGTCCAAGAAGGTATAGTGTTGGCCAGAGAGGTGGGCGAGGAACTTATTCAAGGAGGAGCGAAAAAGATCGAGGCGAGCTGGAGAACTATCTACGTCTAGGACGTCCGTCGAAAAATCCATTGCGATAACTCGCCCAGTCGGCGAGGGAGAGGAGACCTCCAGATTTGTGAGAAAGCTTGGATGGACTCCGTTCATCGTCCACGCGGTCGAGCTGAGACCCTTGGAACGGTCTAGTATCCTCAATGAGTTCTCGAGAATTGTCGGTGAGGGTCCTGTTGACTGGCTTGTCTTCATGAGTCCTACCGGTGTTGATGTTTTCTTCGATATGCTGAAGTCGCACTCGAGCGTCCTTCCGAGCGCTTTGGGCCAGATCAGGATCATGGCGGTGGGCCCGAAAACGAGCGGGGCGCTAAGGCGTCAAGGTGTTCAGGATGTTGTGGTCCCGGAGAAGTATAGCTCTGCTGGCATAGCGGATCATCTGTCAAGGCTCGAAATGAAAGGGCAGCGAGTGGTTCTAGTTAGATCCTCAGCCGCCGACGACCGCCTGTCAGGGTCGCTGACTTCGAACGGGGCAGCTGTAGAAACCATCACCATCTACCAGTCACTTATCCCAACGAACAGCGAAAGTGTGTTCGATTTCCTCGCCAGGCTTGAAAAGGGACAGTTCCAGGCTGTTCTGTTCACTAGCGCTGCTTCAGCATCTAACCTGTTCAGCATGGCCGAACACGAGATCCCAAAGTCACTACTCGTCAAGCTGATGAGATTGCCTCTCGTAGGCGCTATCGGTCCGGCAACAGCTGAAAAGCTCCAAGAGCTCGGCATTGACCCAAGCGTCCCAGGCAGATACCTTATCGAAGACGCGATAGGTCAGCTCGTGAAGAAGGCCGAAGAACAGTGGATTGGGAAACATTAGCGGAGAACATGCTCGGACTGAGGCATGTTCGAACAGGGTCTCCTGGAAACCACTCATGCGACGCGAGACACGGTCGCTAAGACCCCCTATTTTTCCCGGGACATTTCCTGTCTGGCACCGATAATGGGCGAGTCTGGCTGTTCAAGGCGTATTCTGGGCACGGGTCGATCGGGAATTATCCGCGTTTACAGCGTGGAATATCCCCTGTTCTACATACGCCCGTTCAGATCTTGAATCAGGGCTGGAAATGGGCGTTTTACGGCTGGTCCCTAGCGGCTTTGACACTGTTCACCGGTTTTTCCAGGCGGTTCTTGACAGTCTCGGGATTGGAACGGGGGAGCATTTTCGTGACGCATAATGATGCCGTTCTCATCGCGATACATAGCCAGGCTTAAAGCCGCAAGACATTTTCTCGAACCGTGAGGTTGAGGTACGATGCAGTTCAAACCCTTAGGCCGCACCCATGA
>Ga0209236_1000961_pt1 | contig 17114 bp, 13 predicted proteins | sample GraSoi013_1_40cm_FD_185819 | JGI IMG/M metagenome (GOLD analysis project Ga0209236, IMG submission 185819) | Grasslands soil microbial communities from the Angelo Coastal Reserve, California, USA - Sample 09_27_2013_1_40cm (SPAdes) (version 2) | ecosystem: Environmental > Terrestrial > Soil >... | reverse complement strand
GGGTGACAGCCAAACAGTGGCCGGAGAACCACGCTGGCGTCGCGCTCGCGCTCGACGCCGCCTGGGACGCAATCGCGGCGGCACGCGTGTGAGGCAGGGGTTCGCCTGCCGGGGCCCGCTTCGCGACAAAAATACGCAGTCGCTCCGCGGGGCCCCAGCAGGCTCACCGCTCACCCACGCCGCAGCGTGAACAGCTCGATCTCCGGCGGCGTGAAGACGCGGATCGGCACGCCGACCACGCCGATGCCGCGACTCACGTACAGTTGACTGTTGCCCCTCTGGAAGTGCCCCATCACATACTTGGTGATCAACCGACCCGCCGACCAGCCGATCCCCGGCACGTAGAACTGTCCGCCGTGGATGTGCCCGGCCAGCGTGAGCGGGATGCCGCGCGGCGCTGCCGTGTCCCACGCGCCCGGTCGGTGCGCGAGCAGGACGTGGAACGCGTCCGACGGCGCCGCCGCGCGCGCTGCCGTGACGTCCTCCGACTGGGGGTCGTCCGCCGTCCAGTTGTGCGGGTCGTCGATGCCGAGCAGCGCGAGCGTCGCGCCGCCCCGCTCGATCAGATGACAGTCGTTCTGTAGGAATACCTGCCCCGCGTCCCGGCAGCCGCGGATCACTTCCCGCTCGCCGGTATAGCGGTCGTGGTTGCCGAGCACCGTCACGACGCCGAGCGGCGCGTGCAGGTCGCGGAAGGCGCGCACGTACGCCGGGATGTAAGCGCGTGAAATGTCGATCATGTCGCCCGTCTGCACGATCAGATCGGGCGCGAGCACGTTCGCCTGCCGGACGATCTCTTGCATCCGGTCCGCGCCGAGGTGGATGCCGGCGTGCAGGTCGGAGAGGTGGAGCAGCGTGAGACCGTCGAGCCCCGACGGCAAATCGGGGAACGTCAGGGTGCGGCGGGTGAGCTGAGGCAGACGGTACGCGCTCCAGATGCCGTACGTCGACAGCGCGACGCCGGCAGCGGCATAGGCGTACGTGGCGCGGGCGAGGAACTGGCGGCGGGAGATCGTTGCGTGGTACGTGGTGCGTGCTTGCGTCCGTTGCTCGGCCACGTCCGCCGGTGCACCGGAGCGAACCACGTACCACGCACCACGCACCCGGCGGCCCAGCCACCAGGCGCCCTTGCCGAGCAGATACACGGTCACGAGCGCACCGAAGATCCACCCGAGGAGCTGCCATGCGATCCAGGGCCCGAGGTAGGGAATCCGTCCCACCCCCCACACGCTGCCGAACAGCGCGCGGCCGGCGACGAAGGCCCAGGGCAAGTTGAAGAGGGTGAACACCGCCGCGAGGCCGGTGCGCACGAGGCGCGCCCGCTGCGGCCGCGTCGGGTCGGGCAGGCGCTCGCGCAGGTACAGATAGAGCAGTACCTGCGGCGCCACGAATAGAAGCAGATAGATTAGGCGCGTGATCATGCGCTCAGTCGCCGTCCTCGGTCTGGGCCTCGCCGTCCCGCTCGCGCCGGTCGCCGGCCAGCAGCTCACGGCCACGGAGCGCGCCGAGGCGGTCGCCACCATCTGGGCCGAAGCCCGCTACAATTTCGCCTCCTGGGACCGGGTTCGGGCCGATTGGGATTCCGCCCTCACCGCGAACCTGAAGCTCGCGGCGCAGGTCCAGTCGGACGTCTTGTTTTACCGCCGCCTGCGCCGCCTCGTCGCCCTGCTGGGTGACGGCCAGGCCGGCGTCATCCCGCCCGCGACCCTGCGGTCGCGCATCGCGCGCCCGCCGCTGCGCCTCCAAAGCGTCGAGCAGCGGCCGCTCATCCTCGAGTACGCCGAGAACGACGAGATGCGCGTGGCCCGGCCCGAGCGGCTGGCCGAGATCCTGGCCGTGCAAGGCGTCCCGGCCGAGAGCTGGATCCGCGACTCGGTGCTCCCGGAGATCTCGGCCGCCACCCCGCCCGACCGCTGGCAGCGGGCGGTGCAATGGATGCTCCAGGGGGAAAAGGGCACCACCCTGCACCTCCTGCTGCGTTTGCCCGGCGGCGAGCAGCGCGGCATCAGCGTCACACGCAGCGTCTCGCTCAACGACCGCTGGCCGCTCGAGCGACCCGAGCTCGAGATCGATTCCCTCCCGGGCGGCGTCGTCCAAGTGCGCGTGAACGCGCTCGCCGAGGAGGACGTCGTGCGGCGCTTCGACCGCGCCTTTCCCGACTTCGCCGGTGTGACCGGACTGATCCTCGATCTGCGGTACGCGGCGAGCGGTGAGAGCCGCTATGGCTACGAGATTCTGGCGCGCCTGAGCGCGCGCGCCTTCCCGGCGGCGCGCTGGAGAACGCCGCAGTACCGACCGGTGTTCCGCGCGTGGCGAGTCCCCGACTCGGCCTTCTCATGGTACGGCCCGCCCCCCGACACCGTTTCGCCCCGCACCGAGCGGCCCGGCTACACCGGACCGGTCGCGGTGCTGGCGTCGAGCGCGACGGCCGGCGCGGCGGAGGACCTGCTGGTGGCGTTCCGGAACGCCACGCGCGGCGTGATCATCGGCGAGCCGTCGGCCGGCAGTCCGGGCGACGCCCTCACAATCGCGCTCCCCAAGAACTGGGCGATGCAGCTCTCGGTGACGCGCCATGCGTTTCCCAACGGGGAGGAGTTCGCGGGGAAGGGGATCCAGCCGGAGCTCACGGTCTCTGCGACCGTCGCCGATGTGCAGGCCGGAACGGACGCCGTCCTCGAGCGCGCGCGACAGTACGTGGGCGGGAAAAAGCGGTAAGGCGGCACGCCGTCGGGGTTCCCGGAGCGACTGTGTGCTTGTCGCGGAGGGGACCCCGACGGCCTGCCGCCTTACCGCTTCTACCGCTCCAGACTCTCCCTGAAAAAGCGAACCACGTTCCCCCAGGCGCTATCGGCCACTTCCGGCCGCTCGCGCGACCGCAGGAAGCCGTGCCCCACGCCGGGATACACCGTGTAGTGGTAGTCCTTCGCGTATTGCTTCACCGCGGCCGCCACGTCCGCGAGCCCCGCATCGATCCGCGCGTCGTTTTCGGCGTAGACGCCGAGCCCCCTGGCGCGGATGCGTGCGATCGCGGCGGCGTCGGGACCGGGCCCGTAGCACACGACGAACGCCCGCAGCGCCGGGTTGGTGGTCGCGTAGCGGAAGCTCTGGCCGCCGCCCCAACAGAAGCCGATCACGCCGATCCGGTCGCGCCGCACCGCAGGCCGGGTCCTCAGGTATGCGACCGTCGCGTCGAGATCCAGGGTCAGCGTATCGGGGTTGAGACCGGCGAGCAGCTTGCGCGCGTCGTCGGTCGCAGGCGGCGTGCCGCCGCGGCGCGACAGCAGGTCGGGCGCGAGCGCGACGAAACCGTCCTTGGCGAGCTGCTCCGTCGTCTGCCGGATGAAGTCCGACATTCCGAAGATCTCATGGATCACCACCACACCGGGCGCGGGGTCTTTGCGCTCCGGATAGGCGAGGTAACCGGTGATGGTGTCCTTGCCGGAGAGATACTTCACGTACTCGGCGTGCACGTCTGGGCGGTGGAAGGCGGTCGAGGGGGGGGGAGGGCGGTGAAAGTCGAACGCGACGACCGCGCCGCTCGCCAGCATGATACCGCCCACTCCTACCGCCCTCCACCGCCTTCCACCGCCCTGGACCGCCCTATTTCCCATAGCTCACCCTCCAGATCCGTCCACCGAGGTCATCGGATATCAACAGCGCTCCGTCCGCGGCCGTCACTACGTGCACCGGCCGCCCCCAGCGGGAGCCGTCGGAAAGCTGCCACCCGGTGACAAAGTCCAGAACGGCGGTCGGCCGCCCGTTCTGCACCCGGACGCGGACGACCTTCGCGCCCGTGGGCACGCTGCGGTTCCATGAGCCGTGATACGTCATGAAGGCGTCGCCCTGGTACTCGGCCGGGAACTGCGTGCCCGTGTAGAACGTCAGCCCGAGCGGCGCCGAGTGCGCCTGCACGGTCAGCGCCGGCGGCGCGACGCCAGCGCAGTTCGCGCCGGGGTACTCCGGATTCGGCTGGTTCGGCAGGTAGCATTGCGGCCAACCATACCACTTGCCGTCCTGCAAGATGTTCAGATGCTCGGGCGGCACGTCGTCGCCCAAGTCGTCGCGGTCGTTGTTGTTGGCCCACAGCTCGGCGGTGGTCGGGTGAAACGCGAGTCCCACCGAGTTGCGGAGGCCAGTCGCAAACGTGTGCGCCCCCGACCCGTCGAGGTTGTAGCGAGTCACCGCGGCCCGGGGCGGCACGTCGGCACAAACGTTGCACGACGAGCCCACGGCGACATACATCAGGTTGTCCGGGCCGAACGCGATTGTCCGCGTGCTGTGGCCGCCGGCGGGCAGACCGGCGACGACGGTCACCGGAGCCGTGGCGCCCGGGTCGAGCCGCTTCACGGCGGTCTCCTGCGCGAAGTACAGTGTGTCGCCGCGGAACGCGATGCCCGAGGGGTCGCTCAGGCCGGTCAGCACCGGCGCGACCGATTCCGCCACGCCGTCGCCGTTCGCGTCCACCAGCCGGACGATCTGCCCCGATCCGGACTGCGTCGCGTACACGGCGCCGCCCGGACCGAGCGCGAGGAAGCGCACGCCGCCGACATTTTGAGCGAAGCTGTTGACCGTAAACCCCGCCGGCACATACAGGACGTGACCGGCGATCGGGATCGAGTCGCCCCCGCCCCCCCCGCCCCCCCCGCCCCCTCCCCCGCCGGTGGGCGCCCGCGGGCCGCAGCCGGTCACCACCCACATGACCAGGATGAGTCGCTCCATGCGTGCCTCCTACCGACCGTTCCTGGCGTATACCCCGAAGCGCGCGCTCTCCCCCGCGGGCATCTTCTGCCGGCTCGCGATCGCCTGCTCCGCCGCGTGCTCGACCGCTGCCGTCACTTCCGCTTCCACCGCCTCCAGCTGCTGCGCCGTCCGGCCCTCCTCCCGCAAGTATTCCTCGTACAACCCGATCGGGTCCCGTTTCCCCCAGGCGCTGAACAGCTCAGCGGAGAACGTCTCCCGCGCCTCGCGCTCATCGTGGGTTGCGTGGCCGCCCATCCGGAACGTCTCGGCGATCAGCATCGCGGGCCCCTGGCCCTGGCGGCAGCGCTCGGTGGCGAGCCGCGTCGCGGCCCACGCGTCGAGCACGTTGTTCCCGTCGAACTCGGCGCTCCACATGCCGTAGCTCGCGGGCCAATCCTTGAAGTTGCCGGCGAGGTGGTGCTGGTCGAGCCGGGTGCCGAGGGCGACCTGGTTGTTCTGGATCACGAAGATGGCGGGGACCCGCTGGACGGCCGCGAAGTTCGTGCCCTCGTGCGCCGCGGCGGTCTTGGTCGCGCCGTCGCCCACCCACGTGAGCGCCACGCGACGCTCGCCTTTCATCTTGAACGTCAGCGCGATCCCGCAGATCACCGGCACCATGTCCCCGACGTGGGAGATCGGCTGCAGCACGCCGTGGGAGAATGAGCCCACGTGCAGGTCGCGCCCGCGCGACGGCGCGTCGTCGCTCCCGAGGTAGGCCCGCAGCATGTCGGCGAGGGGCATGCCAAGCTCGCAGCACGCGGCGGCGTTCCGGATCATCGGCGCGACGATGTCCTTCCCGCGCTCGAGCGCGTGCACCGGGCCGACCGTCGTCGCCTCTTCGCCCGTGCCCAGCCAGGCCTTGGAGATCACTCCCGTGCGCACCCAGCGCTGCAGCTGGATGTCGTGCAGCCGGGCACGCAGCAGGCCCGCGTACAGCCCCAGTTTGTCGTCGCTCGAGAGTCGGGAAACGAGCGCGGCGCGCTCGGGGCTGTGCTCGATCGTCTCCCGGAAGCCGCGCACCAGCGCGGGGTCGGCCTTCCAGTCGACGTACTCGGGGGGATCGAATGCCGGGAAGCGTTTCAACTACTTCAGCTTCTCCTTGATCCTGGAGAACAGGCCGCCCTCGTGGGTTGCCGTGAGGGCGTCGGCGAATTCGAGCGCCGTGCCATAGCGCGCGTCGGGACTCGACTCGAGGGCCCGGGCGAGCGCCTTCTCGAGGTTCGCGGGGAGATCGGGCCGGAGCTGGCGCAGCTGCCTCGGCCGATCGCGCAGGCGCGCGATCATCATTTCCTGAGCGTTCCGCCCCTGGAACGGCAGCTTGCCGGTGAACATCTCGAACGCCACGATGCCGAGGGCGTAGATGTCGGAGCGGCCGTCGAGCGGCCTCCCGCGGATCTGCTCGGGGCTCATGAACTCCGGCGTGCCGAGGATGATGCCGGTCGCCGTGAGCTTCGCGATCGCGGGATCGGCGCGGCGCTCCTTGGCGAGTCCAAAGTCCATGACGACGGCGCGGTCGCCGCCCCCGTCCTCTCGGACGAGCATGATGTTTTCGGGCTTCAAGTCGCGGTGCACGATCTGCAGCTCGTGCGCGTGGTGCAGCCCCGCGCAGACCTGGCGCAGCAGGTCGATCCCCTGGGCGAGCGCCATCGGCCCGCCCCGCACCTCGCGATCGGACAGCAGCTCGCCGTTCAAGAACGGCATCACCAGATAGATCAGGCCGTCCTCGGATTCGCCGAGACGCAGGATGCGGCACACGTTGGCGTGGTCGAGCCGCATGGCGAGGCCCGCCTCGCGACGCAGCCGCTCGACCGAGCTCCGGTCCGTCGCGAGCTTGGGCGAGAGCACCTTGATGGCCACCTCGTCGCCGCTCGCGACCTCGCGCGCCAGGTACACGTACGACATCCCACCCTCGCCCAGCTTCTGCGTGACCTGGTAGCGCGCGTCGAGGGTCTGCCCCGACAAGGTCGCGGCGCGGTCGAAGCCGGGGCCGCGGCGGGGGCCTGGCGGGGGGCGGACGGCGGTCGCCCCGCCTCCGGACGGCGCGGCCGGTGTAGGGGGGGGCGCCTTCGACTGCGCCGCGACGAGCATGTTGCCGTCGCGCGGGCAGAAGCGCGCGGTCTCCGGATAGACCGCGCCGCACTTGGGACAGCGGCGTTCGCTCATTGCCGCACCAAGTTGCGGCCTTCGTTCTTCGCGCGATAGAGGGCCTGGTCGGCGAGCGCGACGAAGCTGTCGGCGCCGGTCACGCGGTCGTCGGGGAACGAGGCGAGCCCGATCGAGACCGTGAGGTTGAGCGGATTCTCGCCGGGATCGGCGAAATCGTGGTGCATCATGCGGCGCCGCAGCCGCTCCGCGAAGATGGCCGCCCCGTGGAGCGCCGTCTCCGGCATCACCACGACGAACTCCTCGCCGCCATAGCGCGCGACCAGATCCACCGACCGCGCCTCGCGCCGCAGGATCTCGCCGACTTGCCGCAGCACCGAGTCCCCCGCGATGTGGCCGCGGGTGTCGTTCACCAGCTTGAAACGGTCGATGTCGGCGAGCAGGATCGTGACCGCCAAGTTATACCGGCCGGCGCGGTCGAGCTCCTGCTCGAGCTCCTCGGAGAGCGCGCGGCGATTGAGGCAGCCGGTGAGGGCGTCCGTCGCGGCGAGCTTCTCCAGCCGCTTCTTGTCGGATACCGCGGTCTCGAAGTCGTAGGCCTTCTCGATCGCCGCCACGGCCGTGCGGATCACGGTCTCGGCGAACTGGGCGTCGGCGCGGGTGAGCGGCGGGTCCTCGCCCGTGGTGCGGAGAAAGAAAACGCCCACCTGCTGGTCCTTCATGGAAAAGGGCAGCGCGACCGCGGAGCGCGTCGGCACCGTGATGCGCTCGCGCTCCCAGCGCACGCGCTCCTCCGCGTACAGCGGGTCGGCCGCGACGTCCTCCACCAGCACCGCGCGACCGCTCGCGAGCGCGCGCTGGATCTCGGGGTAGCGGGCGAGCTCGATCTGCAGGTTGCGCAGCATCGGGTTCTCGTACGCCGCCACCACGACGCCGAGCTGGTCGCCCGCCTTCGCGAGCACCATCGAGCACTTGGAGATCTGGAGCACGCGGGCGACCCGCCGCACGAGGATGTGGTAGATCTCGTCCGGCTTGAGCGAGTCGGTGACCTCGTGCAGGATATCGACGATGGCCGCCCGGCTCTGGGCCTCGTCCCGCGCGTGCGACAGCTCCTGCGCGGTGCGGATGTGGGCTTTCACGCGGGCCAGCAGCTCGCGCACCCGGAAGGGCTTGGCGATGAAGTCGGCGGCGCCGAGGCCGAGCGACTTGACCGTCGCCTCCTCGGGCGGCATCGACGAGATCATCAGGACCGGGAGGTCGCGGAACCGCTCGTCGGCCTTCATCTTGGCCAAGAGCTGCAGCCCGTCCACCTTGGGCATCATGATGTCGAGCAGCAGCAGGTGGGGACGCTCCTCCTCGAGCTTCCCCATGAGCCCCTCGCCCCCGGGCGCGACGCTGACCTCGTAGCCGTTCTCCTTGAGGATCCACGTCAGGGTGCGCACCAGCGACTGGTCGTCGTCGGCGACGAGGATCTTGGCTGCGGCGGGCTGGGGCATCGGTCGTTCAGTCCTCGAGCAGGGAGGGATCGACGTTGCCGCCGCTCACCACGAGCACGGTGGGCGGGACCGGCACGAGCGCGCCGGACCGCACCGCCGCGGTCGTCGCCGCCCCGGAGGGCTCGACCGCGAGGTGGCACTGGCGCCATAGAAAATGCACCGCCTCGCGCAGCGTGTCATCTTCTACGAGGACGACCCCCCCGAGCCGGTCGCGGTGGTGCGCGAGGTGGGCGAAGGGGATGTCGCCGACGGTGAGCGTGATCAACCCGTCGGCGAGGCTCGCCGTGCGCTCGAGCCGCACCGGCTTCCCGGCCGCGAGCGAGCGGGCGAGCTTGGGCGCGCCCGCCGGCTCGACGCCCCACACGCGCGCCGCGCTGTCCGCCGCCGCCAGGCCGACCACGACTCCCGAGATCAGCCCGCCCCCGCCCACCGGCACCACGACCGTTTGGACGTCGGGCAGCTCCGCGGCGATCTCGAGCCCCACGGTCGCCTGCCCGGCGACGATGTCCGGGTGGTCGAACGGCGGCACCACGGCGAGCCCTTCGCGCGCGGCGATCTCCTCGGCCTTCACCTGCCGGTCCTGCGACGTGCGACCGGCGACGACGACCTCGCCGCCCCACTTCCTCACGCCCGCCACCTTGACCGCCGGCGCGGTCTCGGGCATGACGACGACCGCGCGGATGCCCAGCAGCTGGGCCGCGTACGCTACCGCCTGGCCATGATTGCCGCTCGAGTAGGTGATCACGCCCTGGCGCCTCACGGCGTGCGGCAGACGGCTGATCGCGTTGTAGGCACCCCGGATCTTGAACGCGCCCATCGGCTGGAGGTTCTCCAGCTTCAAATAGGCGTCGAGCGGCTCGACGTAGCGGAGCGGCGTCCGGACGGCGACACCGCGCAGCCGCTCAGCCGCTTCGCGGACCGCTTGGGCGGTGACCACGCCTAGGCCCGCTTCTTCTTCTTGCTCGGACTCTTCTTGCCGGGACCCTTGCGTGCGGATTGCGGGGCTGCGGCCTTGGGCGCTGGCGTGTCGGCGTCAGCGTCGCCGCCGTCGCCGTTCTCGGCTTCATCCTCCTTCACGACGCGGGCGACATCGACCACGAGATCGCCCGGCGTCAGGTTCATGACCTTGACGCCCTGGGTGTTGCGGCCCGAGATGCGGATCCCCTCGACCGGCACGCGGATCATGATCCCCTTCTTGGTGATCATCATGAGCTCGTCGTCGGGTAGCACTTCCTTGAGCGCCACGATGTCGCCCGTCTTGTCGGACCGCTTGAGGGTGATGATGCCGCGGCCGCCGCGGTGCTGCACGCGGTATTCGTCGAGCTCGGAACGCTTGCCCATGCCCTTCTCGGTGACCGTGAGCAGCGTCGACTTGCGTCGCACCACGACCATATCGATCACGTGGTCCTTTTTGTCGAGCGCGATCCCCTTCACGCCGGTCGCCGTGCGGCCCATGTCGCGCACGTCCTTCTCGTGGAAGCGGATGCTCATACCGTGCCGCGTCGCGAGCACGATGTCGTTGCGTCCGTCGGTCACCTGCACGTCGATCAGCTCGTCGCCCTTCTCGATGTTGATGGCCCGGATCCCCACGGAGCGCGGATTGCCGAATTCCGAGAGCCGCGTCTTCTTCACCACGCCGTTCTTGGTCGCGAACAGGAGGTACTGGTCTTCGGAGAACTCGCGCACCGGCACAAGCGCGGCGAGCCGTTCGTCCGGCTTCATCGCGACGCACGAGATGATCGGCTTGCCGCGCGCGGCGCGGGCGGCCTGCGGGATCTCGTGCACCTTGAGCCAGTAGCACTGGCCCTGCTGGGTGAAGAACATCACGTAATCGTGGGTCGACGCGATGAACAGGTGCTCGACCCAGTCGTCTTCCTTCGTGTGGGCGGAGATCACGCCCTTGCCGCCGCGCCGCTGGCGCCGGTATGCCGACACGGGGAGCCGCTTGATGTAGCCGGCGTGGGATACTGTGATCACCATGTCTTCCTCGGCGATCAGGTCCTCGATCGAGAACTCCCCCTGGTCGGCGACGATCTCGGTGCGGCGCTGGTCGCCGAAGCCCGCGGCCACCTCGGTCAGCTCTTGCTTCAGGATCTTCATGCGGCGCGGCTTGGAGGCGAGGATCTCCTTGCACTCCTTGATGAACTTGCGGACCTCCTTGAGCTCGTCCTCGAGCTTGGTGATCTCGAGGGCGGTGAGCCGGGCCAGCCGCATGTTGAGGATCTCGGCCGACTGCTTCTCGGACAGCTTGAACCGCTTGCGCAAGCTGGCGTCCGCGGTCGGCGTGTCCTTGGACTTGCGGATGATTTTCACCACTTCGTCGATATTGTCGACGGCGATCTTGAGGCCTTCGAGAATGTGCTCGCGGTCCTGCGCGCGCTTCAGCTCGAATTCGGTGCGACGAACGATGACCGTGTGGCGATGCTCGATGAAGTGCTCGAGCAGCTCCCTCAGGTTCATCTCCTTCGGCGCGCCGTCGACCAGAGCGAGCATGATGGCGCCGAAGGTGGTCTGCATCTGGGTGTGCTTGTAGAGCTGGTTCAGCACGACCGCCGGCACCGCATCGCGCTTCAGCTCGATGACGATCCGCATCCCCTCGCGGTCCGACTCGTCGCGCAGGTCCGAGATTCCCTCGAGTTTCTTGGCGTTGACCAGCTCGGCGATCTGCGTGATCAGGTTGCTCTTGTTGACCTGATACGGGATCTCGGCGACGACGATCTGGTGCTTCCCGGTCGACTCCTTCTCCTCGATCACCGCGCGGGCGCGGATCGTGATCCGGCCGCGGCCCTTCTCGTAGCACTCCTTGATCCCCTCGCGGCCGTAGATGATCGCCCCGGTGGGGAAGTCGGGCCCCTTGATGAACTTCCGCAGATCCTTCACCCCGGCGTCGGGATGGTCCACCAGGTGGCTAATTGCCTCCACCGTCTCGGCGAGGTTGTGCGGCGGGATGTTGGTCGCCATGCCGACCGCGATGCCGGCCGCGCCGTTGACGATCAGGTTGGGCAGCTTCGCCGGCAGCACCGTCGGCTCCTGCAGCCGGTCGTCGAAGTTGGGGATGAAATCGACGGTATTCTTGTCGATGTCCTCCAGCATCGTCATCGCGACGCGGGTGAGGCGCGTTTCGGTGTAGCGGTACGCCGCCGCCGGGTCCCCGTCGACCGAGCCGAAGTTCCCCTGACCGTCCACCAGCGGGTAGCGCAGCGAGAAGTCCTGCACCATGCGCACCAGCGCGTCGTACACGGCGATGTCGCCGTGCGGGTGGTACTTGCCCAGCACGTCGCCGACGACGGTGGCGCTCTTCTTGTACGGCCGGCCCGGTACGAGGCCGAGCTCGTGCATCGCGTACAGGATGCGGCGGTGCACGGGCTTCAAGCCGTCGCGCACGTCGGGCAGCGCGCGTTGCACGATCACGCTCATCGAGTAGTCGAGGAACGACTCCTTCATCTCGTCTTCGATGAGGCGCGGCAGGATGCGTTCGCGGGCGTTGGGTGCGGTCATGAACGACAGGGGCTCAGGGTTAGGGACAGGGGGCCCGGGCTTGCTCGACCAGACCTAAGTTCCTATAAAATAATCACTTAGACAGGAAAGTTCAACCCGCTGAGGCTCGTCAAGTCGCTGCAGGACGAAGGCTTATCGAGCGGTGATCCGGTTGATGCTTGGTTGATAGCCGCGCCTTAGCGTATTCCCACGCTGAAGCGTGGGCTCGGCCAGCACTATGCTGAAGCACAACGAGCGAAGCGAATCCGTGGGAGCGACCGTCCTTCAGGACAGCGCTGCGCCGAGCCCATCCTTCAGGATGGGAACAACCGTGGACGGTACCTCACCCTGTCATGTCACCGCATCAACTCTACATCCACCTTGCCTGGGCGACGCGCGAGCGGCGTCCCATGATCGACTCTCCCACCCGCGATTTCCTGGACCAATACTTCCGACGCACCGCCTCACGGGAACACGCTGACGTCGTCGCGCTGGCTATTCTGCCGACGCACGTTCACATGCTGCTCCGCACCGTTCCACGCATCGACTTGCCACGACTCGTACAGTTGTTCCAGGGCGGGAGTAGCTATGCCGCGAGCCGTCTCCCTGGGAATGTCCTCGGATTGCGTTGGGCCCCGGAGTACTCCGCGACGACGATCGGACCGAAACAGCTCGCCGATGTGATTCGACACATCGAGGGGCAGGGCAAGTGCCATCCAGGAGAGGCCGTTGAAGATAGCGTTCGCGCCGGACGGAAGTGACTGCCGAGCTTTCTTCAGGTGCCGATCTCCACCACGATCTTCCCCATCTGCTCCCCTTTGTCCAACCGCTCGAACGCCGCACGGACCTGCTCGAGGGGAAACACGCGATCGACGATCGGCCGCAGCTCGCCGCTCGCCAGCAGCCGCACGATCTCGCGGTATTCAGCGTCGTTCCCCATCGTCGAACCCAGAATGCTCCAGTGATACCAGAAGAGCCGCCGGAGGTCGATCGCAACCTTGGGGCCGGTCGTGGCGCCGCAGCTCACCAGTCGGCCGCCGCGACCGAGCGACCGCAGCGACTCCTCCCACGTCGCCGCTCCGACGTTCTCGATCACTACGTCCACACCCCGCTTGCCCGTCAGCACGCGGACCTCCTGGGACACCTTCTGGGTGCGGTGATTCAGCGTCACGTCGGCGCCGAGGTGCCGTGCCGCCGCGAGCTTCGCGTCGCTCGAGCTGGTGACGATCACCCGCGCTCCGCGCAGCTTCGCGATGCGCAGCGCGGCGAGCGCCACGCCTCCTCCGATCCCCCAGATGAGCGCCGTCTCGCCACGCGCGAGCTGCGCCCGCGTCACGACCATGCGCCAGGCCGTCAGCGTCACAAGGGAGAACGCGGCGGCTTCGGCCCAGCTGAGCGGCGGGGTCACTGTCGGGATGATGGCGACATTCTGCTCGGGGACGACGATCGACTCGCACAGCGTCCCCGAGACGTGCTCGCCGAGCAGGCGGTAGTTCACACACAACGAATGCTCGCCGACGCGGCAGTAGTCGCAGGTGTAGTCGGAGATGCCGGGGTTGATCATGATGCGGTCGCCAAGCTTGACGGAGCGGACCTGCGCACCGACGGCGTCCACGACTCCCGCCCCGTCCGCGCCCAGGATGTGGGGGAAGCGGTGCTCCACCGGTAGCCCGCGCACGACGAGGAGGTCGAGGTGGTTCAGCGCCACGGCGCGGAGCGCGACACGCACGTCACGAGGGCCCAGCGGTTCCGCGGGGAGGGGGACATCGGCAAGCTGCAGGCGATCGAGGCCGCCGGTCGCGCGGATAACGCAAGCGCGCATCGGCGGCTTAGGGCATGAACGTCGCGGACACCATCTGCTCGGCGCCGGTCGTGGGGATCGCGACTGGGGCGCCCCCTCCCCCGCCCCCGCTCCCCGTCCCGACCGGCTGGATGTAGACCTTCGACACGTTCTTCTGGACGTTGACCACGAGCGCCAGCAGGTCGCCCGCTGGGGAGACGGCGAAGTCGCCGATCACGAGATCGGTCCCCGTGAGCGGAGCCATGCGGCCCGTCGCCAGGTCCGTCTTCACGACCTGCGTGACCGTGCGGCCGCCGTCCTTCCCTTCGAGCAGGAAGGCGAGCGAGCCGTCGCGCAGGAAGTGCGGGCTGCGTTCCTTGAGCTGCGGCGATTTCGTGAGATTGCGCTGGCTCGAGCCGTCCCGCGACATCAGCCAGATGTCATCGCTGCCGTCGCGGCTCGATACGAACGCGATGGTCTCGCCGTCCGGCGAGACGCTCGCCTGCGAGTTGTCCGCCGGCTCCTGGGTAAGCTGGATGGCGTCCGAGCCTGTGATCGCCTGCACAAAGATCTGCCGGTGGCCGGTGCGATTGGAGTGGAACACCACGGCCTGCCCGTCGGCGGTGAACGACGGATCGCCGTCCACACCTGGAGAGTTCGTGAGGCGGGCCGCGTCCGTGCCGTCCGCGTCCATCACATAGATCTCCGGCCGGCCGTCGCGGGTCGACACGAACGCGATGCGCGAGCCGTCGGGCGAGTACGCGGGGTCGGTGGCCGTGGACGAGTCGTCCAATACCTTGCGCAGCTGAGCGAGGTTCGAGCGCTCAGCCGAGTAAAGCTGGAGCCGCCCCGATCGCGAGCTCGCGAGCACGATCTCCCCCTGCACGAACACGGCGACCGCGGCGCGCTTCCCCCCCGGGGCCGAGGCGGTGATGTGCGCGTGCCCGTACCCCGCCGCCGTGACGGTGCCGTCCTCGGCGACGGCGGCGACTGGCGGGTTGTCGGAAGCGAACGTCACGCCAGTCGCTGGCCCGATAACGGTCCCCGTCTCGTCGGCGAAGCTGGCGCGCAACCCGTACCGCCGGTTGAGCGGCAGACCGAGTCGCGTGGCGGACAGCTTGAGACCGGCCGCGATGACCCGGATCTGCCACGTCGCCACGAGCCCCAGTCCCGGGCCTTTGGCCGTCAGCGACGTCTTCCCCGACTTCTTTCCCGTCAGTAACCCAGTGGCGGCGTCGAAGCTCGCGAGCGACGAATCTGCCACGCTCCACCGGATCGGAGCCTCGGGCACGGGTGTCCCGTCAGGCGCGAGTGCCTGCACCTGAAACTTCGTCGTCCCCTGAATCGGCAGCGGCACCTCCGCCTTTTGCGTGGGGATGACGGACAAGCGGTCCACGGTCTTGTGCACGACGATGTCCACGCTCTTGGTTTGCAGCAGCCCGGAAACGGAGAGCGTCGTCTTGCCGGGCGCCACCGCGGTCACGACGCCGGTGAGCGAGACGCGTGCAACGTTGGGATCTGCCGAGGACCATTGCATCGTCAGGGGGCTCACGACTCGCCCGCCCTGTCCCGGCACGACCACATGCAGCGTGTCGACCTCGTTGGGCCCGAGCGCGACCGGACTCGGCTCAAGGATCGCGATGTCGCTTGGCTGCACCACCACCGGCGCGGTGGCGGTGAGGCCCGTCGAGCTCGTCACCTGCACGGTCCCCTGGCCGGCGGACAACGCGACGATCACGCCGTTCTGGTCCACGCTCGCGATGTCGGGGCGGAGCGACTTCCACGTCGCGGCGACCGGCGCGGCGGGCGAGCCGTCGTCCTTGAGCGCCCGCGGCACGACGCGCGTGTTCTCGGACGGCAGCAGGTACACCGTCGGCGGCTCGATGCGCAGCACCGCGGCTGGGCCCGTGCCCGGCGGCTGACCAGCGAACGGATCCACTCCCCCCGGCGGCTCGGCCGGTCGGGCGGGGGGCTGCGGCTGCGTGCTCGTTTGTCCACCAGCGGCGGGTGCGCCGATCACCTGTACCGCGGCCTGACCCTTGCGCGGACCCACGCGCGCTTCGACGATGGCGACGCCGCCGGCCACGCCGGTGACGGTGCCGTCGTTGTCGACGCGGGCGACCGAGACGTTGTTCGAGGACCAGATGAACCGGACGGTCGGGATGACGTTGCCCGCGCGGTCGAACGCAGTGGCGAGGAGGCCGCTGCGCTCCCCCACTTTCACTGTGACGGTTGGTGGAGCTACCTGAACTTCGGACACGTTCTGGGCGATGAGGCGCCCGGGAAGGGCGAACGTGATCCAGATCACAAACGCGCGAGCCGTCATAACGGCGCCAACGTAAATGCCCGTAAGTGTCGTTGTCAAGCTAACTTGTCACCTCGGTACCGGCACGGGGGCATAACCGCTTTCACCCGAACGACTCCGCCTGGGGTGCGGATTGGAACGTCATATGACGAGCCCGCCACACCTGGGAGCGCCGCGACGAGCGTGTCGCCCGCACGCCGCAAGGCGAGCAGGCTGAGGGCCCTGGAGCGCTCGCCCCGAGCGGGCGCCGGCCGCGGCACAAGCAGCTCGTAGCCCGGACCAGATGGGTCGCGGGCCCGCCTGCGCCGCGACGAGCGTCGGCAGCTGGCATAGCGCGGCGCAATGTGGTCGCGTGATCACTTGCGTGGCAGCATTCCCGGCGTAAGCTATAAGCCACGCCCACGGACAACCAGCAGAGGAGATCCGATGCTCGAGCCAAACGACTTCTCGGAGAGCAGCTGGACTGGCCCCGGCATGATGGAGCCGATGTACCCACCGTCGCCACCGCCGATGCCGAGCCCGGCGCCGCTGATGGACGAGCCGGCGGCGGCCCCGCGGCGCAAGGCGCCCGCGCGGAAGAAGAAGGTGGCGAAGCGGCCTAAGGCGAAGAAGGCAGGCAAGAAGCGGCCGAAGGCGAAGGCCAAGCGGGGCGGAAAGAAGAAGAAAGCGGCGAGGCGGCGTCGCCGCTAGCACACCTCAGCACGGCACCGCGGGAGCGCCTTTTGGATGGCTCGAGCCATCTCCTCGAGGCGCTCCCGCGGTACGTTTAGCGGCACCTCGGAACGGAGCGAGACTGTCATGGGCGTGGGACGTTCGGCGTGGGGCGCGGCGGCCGTGCTGGCAGCCGCATGCTCGGCCCCGAAGGTTCCGGTCGGCGATCCGCAAGCCGAGATCGCGGGCGCGCTGGCGCGCAGCGCGGCAGACTGGAACCGCGGGGACCTGGCCGGCTTCATGAGCGATTACGCCCGCGACTCGCTCACGAGCTACGTCACGGGCGGCCACGTGCAGTACGGGTGGCAAAAACTCTACGACCGCTATAAGACCACCTACTTCGCGCCCGGCAAGACGCGCGATTCGCTGAGCTTCGAGGAAGTCCGGGTCCGGCCGCTCACGCTCGACCTCGCTCTCTGCACCGCGCGCTTCGCGCTGCACCGCGGGGACTCGGTCGTCGCGAGCGGGCCGTTCACGTTGCTCCTCCAGAGGCGGGGCGACC
>Ga0209236_1000960_pt1 | contig 17123 bp, 11 predicted proteins | sample GraSoi013_1_40cm_FD_185819 | JGI IMG/M metagenome (GOLD analysis project Ga0209236, IMG submission 185819) | Grasslands soil microbial communities from the Angelo Coastal Reserve, California, USA - Sample 09_27_2013_1_40cm (SPAdes) (version 2) | ecosystem: Environmental > Terrestrial > Soil >... | reverse complement strand
AGCCGGAGTTGAAGAGGGGCAGCCCACAACACGTTTGGCCCTGCGGGAACTCGACGGTCACGCCGAGGCGCCGGAGGAGCCGAACGATGCTCACGCCCACCTCGGGGAAGAACATGTCGCCGAGGCACGTGATCATCAGCGAGGCGCGCATCACCGTCATGTCTCGGGTGCCGCGCGGCCGGCGCCACCGTGGGTGGCCTGCGACGGGTGCGGCGGCGGGGGCGTGACGACGACGAGGGCGACCAGAGGGACCCGGCCGTCGTTGACGAGGCCGTGCTCGACTCCCGCCCGGGCGACCACCGCCTCGCCCGCCTCGACGGTCTCCTCGTCGGCGCCCACGCGGAAGCGCCCGCGCCCCTCGAGCACGTAGTAGATCTTGTCTTGATCCACGTGGCGGTGTGGCGTCTGGGCCTGGCCCGGCGCGACGCAGTAGAGGTCGAGCTGGGCGCGCGCCGTCGTGGCGAGCGCGATCTTCGCCATCTTGTCGGCCTGGAACTTCACGTGGTCCTTCACGCGAATCTTCATGGTCCCGGGGGCCTCGAGCCCTCGACACTCGATGGGTGGCCTGAGACGAGGCGCGGCGTGGCCCCGCTCCTCATATCGCCTCCCCTTCGATGGATCTGACCAGCAACTCTACGGGATGGACGACCGTGACGTCCAGGCCGCGCGCACGAGCGCCCTGAGCGATCTGCATGAGACAGCCGGGATTCCCCGTCGCCACGACCGTGGCCCCCGTCTCCGCGATCCGCGTGATCTTGAGCTCCAGGAGCTCGCGCGCGATCCCGGGCTCGAGGATGCTGTACACCCCCGCGCTTCCGCAGCAGAGGTCGCTCTCCGCGAGCTCCACGAGCCTGAGGCCGGGGATCCGCCGGAGGAGCTGCCGCGGCTCCTGACGCACGCGCTGGCCGTGGGCGAGGTGGCAGGCGTCGTGATAGGTCACGGTCAGCTCGAGCCTGCCGAGCGGCAGCTCGGCGTCCGCGAGCATCTCCGTCACGTCGCGCGTCCGCACCGCGAGTCCGCTCGCCTCCCGCACCCAGTGGCCGTATTCCTTCATCGCCGACCCGCACCCCGCCGCGTTGGTCACGACCCAGTCGACGTCGTCGGGGAACGTCGCCACGAGCCGTCGCGCGCGCGCACGGAAGTCGTCGGTCCGTCCCGCGTGGAGCTCGAGGGCGCCGCAGCACCCCTGGCCGCGCGGGACCACGACCTCCCACCCCGCGAGCGCCAGCAGGCGTGCCGTGTCGCGGTTGACGTGGGGGAACAGGTGGCGCTGCACGCACCCGGTCAGGAGCCCGACGCGGCCGCGCCGCCGCCCGCGCGCGGGGTAGAGCTCCGGGAGCGGCTCGGCGCGCGGCACGTCGCCGAGCAGTCCCTCCATCGCGGCGAGCCGCGGGAAGAACCTCAGCGCCCCCGTCGACCGCACGAGGCGCTGGAGCCCCGACCGCCGATAGAGACGCAAGAGCCCGAGCGCCGCGCCCAGGCGGTCCGGCTCCGGGAACACCGCATAGATGAATCGGTCCAGGAAGCGCCGTCTCGGCGGCGGACCGTGGCGTCGGAGCTGGGCGCGCGTCGCCTCGAGGAGTGAGCCGAAGCGGACGCCCGAGGGACACGCAGTCTCGCACGCCCGGCAGCCAAGACAGAGGTCGATGTGGCGGGTGAAGGTCTCGGTCAGGGTGAGACGTCCCTCCGCCGCGGCCCGCATCAGATAGATCCGGCCGCGCGGCGAGTCCATCTCCTCGCCCAGCACCCGGTACGTTGGACACTGGGGCAGGCAGATGCCGCAGTGGACGCACTTCCGGATCTCCTCGAGGTCGGGAGCGTCGGGCGGGGCGAACGCCGACAACGCCATCAGAGTCCGCCGACGAAGCGTCCGGGGTTGAGCACTCGCTTGGCGTCGAACTCGTCCTTGAGCCCGCGCATCAGCGAGAGGGCGCCGGGCTCGACCGGCCCCCACGGATCGACGGCGGCGCGCACCGCCGCCGGCGCTCGCTGGATGATCACGCCGCCGCCGACGGGCGCGAGGAACGCACGCAGGCGCTCGACGAGCGTCCTGACGGCTCGAGGCTCCACCGCGGGGAACGCGGCACGGAGGCTTCCGAGCGTGGCCGCGCCCGTGAGCGTCGCCGCGACCCCGGCCGCCGCGACGGCGCGCTCGGTCTCGGCGGCCGTCTCGCCGACCAGGGTCACGAGGGTTCCCACGGAGAGCACGATCGCCCCGTCCAGCGCCGTGGCCTCCGCATGCGCCGCCCAGAAGCTTGCGCCGAGCGGCCGGAGCCACGCGCCCGCTTCCCGGGCGAAGCGCGCGACCGTCTCGCCCTGGGCACGAACCGCCTCCTCCGCCGTGCCGATCGAGACCGCCACGGCCGCTGGCCCGTCGCCGGCGCCGCAGGCGGCGAGGCCCGCGCGGTTCAGGAACTCGACCCGGCTCGGCTGCACCGTCGAGTCCACGAGGCGCGCGACGAAGGCCTGCGCCGCGGCCACGTCCGTGAAGACCGCGAGCCAGGTCGCCTCGAACTCGGGCTCGGGGTGGAGCCGGAGGGTCAGCTCGCCGAGGACACCGAGGGTCCCGAGGGCGCCCACCATGAGCTTGGGGACGTCGTAGCCGCTGACGGACTTCACGACCTTGGCCCCTCCCCAGGTCATCACTCCGTCCGCCTGGACGAAACGCACTCCGAGCAGCAGGTCGCGCATGGTGCCATAGCGGGCTCGCAGCGGGCCGCTCGCGTCGGTCGCCGCGAGCCCGCCCAGCGTCCGGCGCTCCACCCCGGCCGGATCGAGCGGAAGGAGCTGCCGTCGCGCCCCGACGCGCGCCGCGAGCGCGCCCATCGTGGTCCCCGCCTCCACGGTGACCGTGAGGTCGTCGGGGTTGTACTCGACGACGCGATCGAGCCGTCGGAGGTCGAGGACCAGGTCCAGGCGAGACGGCGGGTGACCGAGCGCGAGGGCGTTGCCGCCGCCCCGGGGCACGACGGCCAGCTCCGCGTCCCAGGCGAGGGCGAGCACGCGGCTCACGTGCTCGAGTGACCGCGGCCGGACGATCCAGCGCGGCACGAGGCCGTCGACGGCGGCGCTCACGCGGGCCGCCGTGTCGTCCACCAAGGCCTCGCGACCCACGATCGCCGCGAGCGCGCCCTGGATCGGGCGTGCGAGGATGCTCACGCTAGTGCGCCTCCAACGAGCTTCGGCGACTCCGCACGGGCGATCGCAGCGTGCCCGGCACTAGATCCACGCGCCCTCCGGCACACGGGGCCGCGCCGGGCGGAACCCCTCGCCGCAGGCCGGATGCGAGGGGAGCAGCTTACCGGGATTCATGATCCGGTCGGGGTCGAAGATGCGGCGCAGCCGGGCCATGAAGTTCAGATCGGCCTCGCCGTACTGGAGCGGGAGATTCTTGGCCTTGTCGAGACCCACGCCGTGCTCGCCCGTGATCGTGCCGCCCATCGCGATACAGGCGTGGAGCAGCGCCTCGTTCGCCGCCTTCGCGCGCTCGAGCTCCTCGGGGTTCCGGTCGTCGTAGAGGATGAGCGGGTGGAGGTTGCCGTCGCCCGCGTGAAAGACGTTGGCGATCTGCACGCGGTGGCGCTCGGCGATCGCGCGGAGCGCGCGCATGATCTCGGGGAGCCTGGAGCGCGGCACCACGCAATCCTGAAGCAGGTACGTCGGCGCGAGGCGCCCCACCGCGCCCGCCGCCTCCTTGCGTCCTTTCCACAGGAGCGCGCGCTCGCTCTCGTCGCGCGCGACTCTGACGTCGAGAGCGCCGCGCTCGCGGCAGATCGTCGCCACGCGCTCCGCCTGCGCCAGGACCTCGGCGCGCGGGCCGTCCAGCTCGATGAGGAGCACCGCGCCCGCGTCCTTCGGATATCCGGCACCCGTCCCCTCGTTGATCGCCCGGATCATCAGCTCGTCGAGCATCTCCAGGGCCGCCGGGATGATGCCCGCGGCGATGATCGCCGAGACCGCCTCGGACGCCTCCTCGATGGACCCAAAGGAGGCGAGGATCGTCTGGACCGCCTCGGCCGTGTGGAGGAGCCGGACCGTCACCGCCGTCACGAGGCCGAACGTCCCCTCCGAGCCGACGGCGACGCCCGTCAGGTCGTAGCCCGCGCGGTCGGCGACCTTCCCGCCGAGCCGCACGACCTCGCCCGCGCCCGTGACCAGCTCGAGCCCCAGGACGTGGTTGGCGGTGATGCCGTACTTGAGACAGTGCGGCCCGCCGGCGTTGGTCGACACGTTGCCGCCGATGGACGAGACCATCTGGCTCGAGGGATCGGGCGCGAAGAACCATCCCCGCTCCTGCACCGCGCGCGTGAGCCAGAGGTTGATCAGCCCCGGCTGGACCGTCGCCGCGCGGTTCGCGAGGTCGATCTCGACGATCCGGGTCATCCGGTTCAGTCCGATCATCACCCCGCCGAGGGGCGCCATGGCGCCGCCGATCAGGCCCGTGCCCGAGCCGCGCGGGACGATGGGCACGCGCTCGCCGCGACAGAGGCGCACGATCGCCACGACCTCGGCGGTGCTCTCGGGCAGGGCGACGACGTCGGGCGCGCCCTTGTAGAAGGTGTGCATGTCGCACTCGTAGACGAGTCGCCCTTCCGCGGAGGCGACGAGGCCGTCCGGGCCGAGGATCCGCCGGAGCTCGTCGAGGAGACCGGGACCTAGCGGCATGGCATCACCTTACCCGAAAACGACCTTGCCGGCTCCCCGAGGGACGCCGGCAAGTGTGGTCACACGGTCGGAGGCGGCGCTCAGGAGATGCGCCAGGTGTCCCCCGAGGTCAGGAGCTTCGCAATGTCGCCCGGCCCGCGCTCCGAGATCGCCTTCTGCTCCTGGTCGAGCATGATCTCCTCGTACACGGGCCCCGTGACCGCCGCCAGCACGCCGATCGGGACCGGGAAGTCGGGAGCGAAGAGGTCCGCGAGGAGCTTCGCCGCGTTCACGTTGGTCTCGTCGTGGACCCAGAGCGCGCTCGCCGCGACGTCCTTCGCCTTGACGACCTTCGGCCGGACGCCGTCCATGATGACGGCCCGTCGGTCGTCTTGCGGCCCGAAGAGCAGGGGTTTGCCGGGCTCGAGCCGGAGCTCGTACTGGAGCTTCTGCTCCTTGTCGTAGATCACGTTCCACGCGAGGTCGTTGTACACGTTGCAGTTCTGGAGGATCTCCACGAACGCGGCGCCCTTGTGGTGGGCGGCGCGCCTCAACATCTCCTCCATGTGCGCGATGTTGCGGTCCACCGTGCGCGCGACGAAGGTGGCGCCGCAGCCGAGCGCGAACGCGAGGGGGTTCACCGGGCGATCGGCGGAGCCGAGCGGCGTGGATTTCGTGACCTTGCCGAGCTCGCTCGTGGGCGAGTACTGACCCTTCGTGAGGCCGTAGATCCGGTTGTTGAACAGCAGGATCGTCACGTTCACGTTTCGGCGGAGCACGTGGAGCATGTGGTTGCCGCCGATCGACAGCCCGTCGCCGTCCCCCGTCACGATGAACACCTTGAGATCCGGGCGTGCCAGCCGGAGCCCGGTGGCGACGGCCGGGGCGCGGCCGTGGATGGTGTGGAACCCGTAGGTGTTCATGTAGTACGGAAACCGGCTCGAGCAGCCGATCCCCGAGATGAAGACGATGTCCTCCTTCGGGATGCCGAGGTCCGGCATCGTCTTCTGCACCGCGGAGAGGATCGCGTAGTCCCCGCAGCCCGGGCACCACCGGACGTCCTGGTCGGACTCGAAGTCCTTCTTCGTGTACTTGGGTGCTTCCTTCGCCTCGGCGCCGCCCGCGCTCATGTTGGGCTCCCCACCAGCTGGTTGATGGCTTCCAGGATCTCCTCGCTCGCGAGCGGCAGGCCGCGCATGCGGTTGAAGCCGACGGCGTCCACCAGGTATTCGGCGCGGAGCACCCGGACGAGCTGGCCGCTGTTGATTTCCGGCACGAGCACCCTCCGGTACTCGCGCAGGATCTGGCCGAGGTCGGGCGGCAGCGGGTTCATGTAGCGGAGGTGGATCGAGGCGACCGTCCTGCCCTCCGTCTGCGCGCGCTCGACCGCCGCCGTGATCGCGCCATACGTCCCGCCCCAGCCGACGACGAGGAGGTCGCCGGTCGCAGGGCCGTTGATCGTCGTGGGGGGAATCTCCTGGGCCACGCGCCGCACCTTCTCCGCGCGCGTCCGGACCATGTGGTCGTGGTTCTCGGGGTCGTAGGAGATGTTGCCCGTGACGTCCTGCTTTTCGATCCCGCCGATGCGGTGCTCGAGCCCTGGCGTCCCGGGGCGCACCCACGGACGCGCGAGCGTCGCGGGGTCGCGCAGGTACGGGAAGAACCCGGCGCTCTCCGTCCGAAAGCCGATCTCGATCGGCGGCAGCGTCTCGGGATCCGGGATGAGCCACGGCTCCGAGCCGTTCGCCAGGAACCCGTCGCTCAGCACCATCACCGGGACCATGTACTTCGTCGCGACGCGCACGGCCTCGTAGGCGATGTAGAAGCAGTCCCCCGGTGTCGCGGGCGCCAGGACGACGACGGGCGACTCGCTGTTGCGGCCGTACAGCGCCTGCATCAGATCCGCCTGCTCGGTCTTCGTGGGCAGTCCCGTCGACGGGCCGCCCCGCTGGATGTCGAAGATCACGAGCGGCAGCTCGGCCGTGACCGCGAGGCCGATCGCCTCGCCCTTGAGCGCGATGCCCGGGCCGCTCGACCCGGTGACGCCGATGGCCCCCCCGAAGGCCGCGCCGATCGCCGCCGTGACCGCGGCGATCTCGTCCTCGGCCTGGATCGTGCGCACGCGGAACCGTTTGTGGAGCGCGAGCTCATGCAGAATGTCGCTCGCCGGCGTGATCGGGTAGGCGCCGTACACCACGGGGATCTTCGAGCGCTGGGCGGCCGCCAGGATCCCCCACGCGAGAGCCCGGTTGCCGGTCATCGCCCGGTAGAGCCCCGGCGCCATCTCCGCCGGCTCGATCGTGTAGTGCTCGGCGAAGATCTCGGCGGTCTCGCCGTAGGCGTGGCCCGCCTTCAGCACGCGCGTGTTGGCCTCGGCGATGGACGCGTTCTTCGCGAACTTTTTCGTGATCCACTCGAGCGTGGGCTCGAGCGGCCGGGTGTAGATCCACGAGACCAGGCCGAGCGCAAAGAAGTTCTTGGTTCGGTCCTTCTCCTTCGCGCCGAGCGGCAGGTCCTTGATCGCCTCGTAGGTCAGCGCCGTCATGTCCACCTTGTGGAGCCGGTAGCGCTCGGCCAGCGTCGACTCCTCGAGGGGGTTCGCGGCGTAGCCCGCCTTGTCGAGGTTGCGCTTGTCGAAGGCCGCGGTGTTGACGACGAGCAGCCCGCCGGGCTTGAGGTCGCGCAGGTGCACCTTGAGCGCGGCCGGATTCATCGCCACCAGGCAGTCGAGCCGGTCGCCGGGCGTGTAGACGCGCTGACTCCCGAACTGGAGCTGGAAGCTGGAGACGCCGAACAACGTGCCCGCGGGGGCGCGGATCTCGGCGGGGAAGTTTGGCAAGGTCGCGATGTCGTTGCCGGCCCACGCGGATTCGGTCGTGAACTGCTCGCCGGTCAGCTGCATGCCGTCGCCGGAGTCGCCGGCGAAGCGGACGACGGCACGATCCAGCTCCTTCAGCGACTTGCCCTTGGCGGGGGCCGCGGTTTCACTCATCGACGCTCGTCTCCTCGCTCGGTTTCAGGCGCACGCGCAGACCGCGGACATCGGGGCCTCGGGTTTCGTTTCAGAGGCTGCCCGACTGCGGTCAGTGCGCTCCAAGTCGGGCAGACCATCATGATTTTATCGGACGCTCTCCCTACGGGCAAGGTTTGTACCCTACCCCGCGTCGATCTCGCTGGGCCTCTTGAGCGTGTCGCCGGGCGGCAGGTTCAGGACGGCTTCCGGAAACAGGTTGGCCAGCCAGCGGATCACGTCGTTCACGGTGACCACGCCGATCGGCCGCCGCTCGGCGTCGACGAGCGGCACCGTGCGGTACCCGGCGACGCTCATCGAGTGGACGGCGTAGGCCACGCGGTCCCGCGCCGTGAGCGCCTCGGGATTACGGGTCATCACCTTGTCGAGCACCGTTTGGCGCGCGTCGAGGCCCTTGCCGACCACGCGCGTGAGCACGTCGCGCTCCGTGAAGATGCCCGTCAGCCGTCCCGCGGCGTCCGTGATCAGCACCCCTGCCTGACGGCGGGCGAGCATCGTTTCGACCGCCTCGTGGACCGTCGCGGTCCCGGGCAGGCAGATCGGATCGGCCGGACCGAGCACGCTGATCGTGTCGTTCAGGAGCGCCCCCCTGGTCTCGCGGACTTCGCCTTCGAGCGCTGCCGAGTATTCGTCCTCGAACTCACCCATGGCTCTCCCCCTCTTTCCCGAACGAGCCTCGCTCCAATCCTACTCCCCTTCGCGCGGCGAGTCCCGCCCTAGCGCGCGCGGGCTCTTCGTTCGCCTCGCGCAGGAGCTCGATGAATCGGCTCACGGTCGGCGTCAGCGGCTTCTGCCGGCGGTGGATGATCCCCACGGGCCGGACCAGGTCGGGAATCGCGAGCGGGACGACGCTGAGCGTCCGGATCCCGACTTCCTTCTGGACGGTGTGCCGGGGCAGGATCGACACTCCCGCCGCGATCGTGATCGCCTGCTTGATCGTCTCGATATTGTCGAACTCCATGACCGTGGTGACCTTGACGTTGTGCGCACGGAGCGCGCGGTCGATCGCCTTGCGGATCGTCAGCCCAGAGTCGAACGCGACAAACGTCTCGCCGTTGAGGTCCGTGGGCCGCACGAGACGATGGCGCGCCAGCCGGTGGTTCGGGTGGCACACGAACGCCATGGGCTCGGCCCGGAGCGGGACGATCGAGAGGGCGCGATTCGTCGGCGGGTAGGACATGATCCCGACGTCCGCCTCGCCGCCGAGGACCGCCTCGACGACCTTGTGGGGGTGCAGGCACTCGAGCTGCACCCGCGCCTCCGGGTACAGGGACATGAAGCGCTGCACGTGCCGGCTCACGTCGTGGAGCCCGACGGAGTAGATCGCGGCGACCCGCACCGTGCCGTCGACGCGCGCCTTCACGGCCGCCACCTCCCCCTTGGCCTTCTCCCACGACTCGAGGATGGCGCGGGACGCCGCGTAGAAGGCCTCGCCCTCGGGCGTGACGACGAAGGGCCGCTTGGTCCGATCGATCAGCGCCACCCCGAGCTCGGTCTCGAGCTGCTGGACCGCCTGGCTCGCGGCCGACTGCGACACGAAGTTTTGCTCGGCCCCTCGCGAGAACGAGCGGAGCCGGACCACGTCGCAGTAGAGGCGGAGCGTCTCCAGATGCACGCGGGGATTTTACTATAAGACTAGCTGATACCCACCATCTAACTTTTTGGGATGACTAATAGTGGGAGCACGCGTACTATCGTGCAACTGTTCACAAAGGGGTGCAGGATGAGGGGAGTAGAGCGCCGCACGCCTCCGGCAACGGTGCCCGGCCAGCCGCCCGCCCAGGGCTTGTACGATCCGCGTGACGAGCACGACGCCTGTGGCGTCGGATTCGTCGTCAACATCAAGGGCAAGAAGTCGCACACGATCGTCCGCCAGGCGCTCGGGGTCCTCATCAACCTGCTCCACCGGGGCGCGTGCGGGTGCGAGCCGAATACGGGCGACGGCGCCGGCATCCTGCTCCAGACCCCGGACAAGTTCCTTCGCCGGGAGTGCGACCGGCTCGGGATCCCCCTGCCCCAACCCAAGGAATACGGCTGCGGCCTCGTGTTCCTCCCGCGCGATCCCGAGCAGCGCGACAAGGTACGGGCGCTGCTGCACTCGATCGTCGAGGAGGAGGGGCAGCGGCTCTGCGGCTGGCGCGACGTTCCGACCGACGACCGGCTGCTCGGCGCCACGGCGCGCTCGGTCGAGCCCTGCATCACGCAGGTGTTCATCGGCCGCGGCGCGGGGGTCCGCGACCACGCCGGCTTCGAGCGCAAACTCTACGTGATCCGCAAGCTCTTCGAGAAGGCCGTGGCGGCGCTCGACATCCCCGAGAACAAGTTCGCCTACATCCCGAGCCTCAGCTCGAACACGCTCATCTACAAGGGAATGCTCAGCGCGGACCAGATCGTGACGATGTACCCGGACCTCGCCGACCCGGACGTCGAGTCGGCGCTCGCGCTCGTGCACCAGCGATTCAGCACCAACACGTTCCCCTCCTGGCCGCTCGCGCACCCCTACCGCTACATCGCCCACAACGGCGAGATCAACACGCTCCGCGGCAACATCAACTGGATGCGCGCCCGCGAGGCGCTCTGCCGCTCGGACCTCCTCGGCAACGACCTCAGGAAGGTGCTGCCCGTGACCCGCGAGGGGCTGTCGGACTCGGCCACGTTCGACAACGTCCTCGAGTTCCTCGTGATGAACGGCCGGTCGCTGCCGCACGCGATTCTCATGATGATTCCGGAGCCGTGGCAGAACCACGAGGCGATGAGCCCCGAGCGGCGGGCGTTCTACGAGTACCACGCCTCGCTGATGGAGCCGTGGGACGGCCCCGCGTCGATCGCCTTCACCGACGGCACCGTGATCGGCGCCGTGCTGGACAGGAACGGGCTCCGCCCGTCGCGCTACTACGTCACCAAGGACGACCTGGTCATCATGGCCTCCGAGGTCGGCGTCCTCGACGTGCCGCCGGAGAGCATCCTCGTCAAGGAGCGGCTGCACCCCGGGCGCATCTTCCTCGTGGACACCGGGAAGGGACGGATCGTCGACGACGAGGAGATCAAGGGAGAGCTCGCGGGGGAGTTGCCCTATGGAACCTGGCTGCGGGAGAACTCGGTGAGTCTGGACGAGCTGCCCGAGCACCCGGCTCCCGCGCCGGACCACGAGACGGTGCTCCAGCGTCAGATCGCCTTCGGCTACACCCACGAGGACCTCCGCATTCTCCTCTTGCCGATGGCCAAGAACGGCGAGGAGCCGGTGGGCTCGATGGGGACCGACACCGCGCTGGCGGTCCTGTCGGACCGACCCCGGCCGCTCTACGACTACTTCAAGCAGCTCTTCGCCCAGGTCACGAACCCGCCGCTCGACCAGATCCGCGAGGAGCTGGTCACCGCAATGGAGTCCACGGTCGGGCCGGAGCTGAACCTCCTCGACCCGGAGCCAGCGTCCTGTCGGCAAATCGTGCTCAAGGATCCGGTGCTCTCGAACGCGGAGCTCGCCAAGCTCACTCACGTCGGCGCGCGCGGCTTCAAATCGTTCACGCTGCCGATGCTCTGGCCGGTCACCGAGGGCGCCGCCGGGCTCGAGCGCGCGCTCGAGAGCCTCCAGAGGCAGGCGAGCCAGGCGATCGCCGACGGGGCCAACATCCTCATCCTGTCCGATCGGGGGCAGAGCCGTGAGCGGGCGGCGGTCCCGAGCCTTCTGGCCACGGCCGCCGTGCACCATCACCTGGTGCGGCGCGGCGAGCGCACGCGCTGCGGCCTCGTCGTGGAGACGGGTGACGCGCGCGAGGTCCACCACATGTGTCTGCTCATCGGGTACGGCGCGGGCGCCGTGAACCCGTGGGTGGCCTTCGAGACCCTGGACGACATGATCCGCCAGGGGATCCTCACCGGGATCGACCACACCAAGGCCGTCAAGAGCTACATCAAGGCGCTCAACAAGGGGATCCTGAAGGTCATGGCCAAGATGGGGATCTCGACGCTGCAGAGCTACTGCGGCGCGCAGATCTTCGAGGCCGTCGGTCTCTGCCAGGACCTCGTGGATCGCTACTTCACCGGGACCGCGTCCCGGGTGTCGGGCATCGGCATCGACGTCATCGCCGAGGAGGCCAGCCGCCGGCACGCGCACGCCTTCCCCGAGCGGCCCGTCGGCGCGGCGGACCTCCCCTGGGGAGGCGAGTACCAGTGGCGGCGCGACGGCGAGCACCACATGGTCAATCCCGACATGATCGCGCGGCTCCAGCACTCGACCCGCTCGGGGAGCTACACGCTCTTCAAGGAGTACTCTCGGCTCTGCGACGACCAGAGCCGCCGGCTGGCGACCCTGCGGGGGCTCATGGAGCTCGTGGAGGCTCGGACGCCGATCCCGATCGAGGAGGTCGAGCCGGTCGAGTCGATCCTCGGGCGCTTCGCGACCGGCGCCATGTCCTACGGCTCGATCAGCCAGGAGGCCCACGAGACGCTCGCGATCGCGATGAACCGGATCGGCGGCAGGTCCAATACCGGTGAGGGCGGCGAGGACTCGGCCCGGTACCGACGGGATCCCAACGGGGACTGGCGCCGCAGCGCCGTCAAGCAGGTCGCCTCCGGCCGGTTCGGGGTGACCAGCGAGTATCTCGTCAACGCGACCGATCTGCAGATCAAGATGGCCCAGGGCGCCAAGCCCGGCGAGGGCGGCCAGCTCCCGGGCACCAAGGTCTACCCGTGGATCGCGAAGGTTCGCTTCGCGACGCCGGGCGTGCAGCTCATCTCGCCGCCTCCGCATCACGACATCTACTCGATCGAGGACATCAAGCAGCTGATTCACGATCTGAAGAACGCCAACCCCGAGGCGCGGGTGCACGTGAAGCTCGTGGCCGAGATCGGTGTCGGCACCGTGGCGGCCGGCGTGGCCAAGGCCTTCTCCGACGTCGTGTTGATCTCCGGCCACGACGGTGGCACGGGCGCGTCGCCGCTCACCTCGATCAAGCACGGCGGCATCCCGTGGGAGCTCGGCGTGGCCGAGACCCAGCAGGTGCTCGTGTTGAACAAGCTGCGCGACCGGATCGTGGTCCAGGTGGACGGCCAGCTGAAGACCGGGCGAGACGTCGTCATCGCGGCGCTGCTCGGCGCCGAGGAGTACGGCTTCTCAACGGCGCCGCTCGTCGTGCTGGGCTGCATCATGATGCGCGTCTGTCACCTCAACACCTGCCCCGTGGGCGTCGCCACCCAGGACCCCGAGCTCAGGAAGCGATTCAGCGGCAAGCCCGAGTACGTCGTGAACTTCTTCAGATTCGTGGCCCAGGAGGTGCGGGAGACCATGGCGCGGCTCGGCTTCAGGACCATGGACGAGATGATCGGCCGGGTCGACAAGCTCAACGTCAAGCCGGCGCTCGAGCACTGGAAGGCGCGGGGTCTCGACCTCGCGACGATCCTCTACCAGCCGGACATGCCGCCCGAGGTCGCGCGGCACCGTGTGGTCCCTCAGGATCACGCCCTGGAGAAGTCCCTCGACTCCACGACGATCATCCCGGCCTGCCGGGAGGCCGTCGAGCACGCGAAGCCGGTGGCGCTCGCCCTGCCCATCCATAACGTCCACCGCACCGTGGGCACGATGCTCGGCTACCACGTCACCAAGCGCTGGGGCGGCGCGGGGCTGCCCGACGACACGATCCGGATCCACTTCACGGGCTCCGCCGGTCAGAGCTTCGGCGCCTTCGTGCCACGGGGGATCACCTTCACGCTCGAGGGCGACGCCAACGACTACTGGGGCAAGGGGCTGTCGGGCGGCAGGCTGATCGTCTTCCCGTCTCGCCGCGCCACGTTCGTGGCCGAGGAGAACATCGTCATCGGCAACGTCGCCCTCTACGGGGCCACCAGCGGCGAGGCGTACGTCCGGGGAGTCGCCGGTGAACGGTTCTGCGTGAGGAACAGCGGCGTCCACGCGGTCGTGGAAGGCATCGGCGACCACGGCTGCGAGTACATGACGGGCGGGCGCGTCGTCGTGCTCGGGCGCACCGGCCGGAACTTCGCCGCGGGCATGTCGGGTGGTATCGCGTACGTGCTCGACGTGGACGGCGACTTCAAGCGGCGCTCGAACCTCGGCATGGTGGACCTCGAGCCGCTCGACCGAGCCGAGGACATCGAGCTCGTGCGCGACCTGATCCGACGCCACATCGCCGCGACGGGCTCGACCTACGCCACGCGCATCCTCGACGACTGGATCGGGCAGGAGCCCCGGTTCGTCAAGGTGATGCCGAAGGACTACCGGCGCATCCTCCTCGCCGAGGCGCGGGCGCGGGCCGAGGGGCGCGAGCCGACGTTCGCCGAGCTCGTCGGGGCCACGAGTGGGTAAGGTCACCGGCTTTCTCGAGATCAAGCGCAAGAAGTGGCCGACGCGCCCGGTCGAGGAGCGGGTCCGCGACTGGAAGGAGGTCTATCTCCCCTTCCCCCAGGACGAGCTCAAGAAGCAGGCGGCGCGGTGTATGGACTGCGGCATCCCGTTCTGCCACCAGGGCTGCCCGCTCGGGAACATCATTCCCGACTGGAACGACCTCGTGTACAAGGACCACTGGCGCGAGGCGATCGACCGCCTGCACGCGACGAACAACTTCCCCGAGTGGACGGGCCGGCTCTGCCCCGCGCCGTGCGAGGGCTCGTGCGTGCTCGAGATCAACGACGACCCCGTCACGATCAAGGCGATCGAGCTCTCGATCATCGAACACGCCTTCGAGGAGGGCTGGGTCGGCCGGGAGCCGCCGGTGCTCCGCACCGGCAAGCGGGTCGCCGTCGTCGGCTCTGGGCCGGCCGGGCTCGCGTGCGCGCAGCAGTGTAACCGCGCCGGCCATGCCGTGACGGTCTTCGAGCGGGCCGACCGGATCGGGGGACTCCTGCGTTACGGCATCCCCGAGTTCAAGATGGAGAAGCGCTTCCTCGACCGGCGCCTCACGCTCATGGAGAAGGAGGGCGTGAGCTTTGCGACCAACGCCAATGTCGGCGTCAACGTCCCCGTCGCGGAGCTCCGGGACGTCTTCGACGCGCTCGTCCTGGCCGGCGGTGCCTGCCACCCGCGGGATCTCCCGGTGCCGGGGCGCGAGCTCGTGGGCATCCACTTCGCGATGGAGTACCTGACCCTCCAGAACAAGCGGTGCGAAGGCGACGCGATCCTCGACGCCGACTTCATCACCGCCGAAGGCAAGCGCGTCGTCATCATCGGCGGCGGCGATACCGGAGCCGACTGCCTCGGCACCGTCCACCGCCAGGGCGCGCGCTCGGTCCACCAGTTCGAGCTCCTCCCGCGGCCGCCCGACCGGCGGGCCCCCGACAACCCGTGGCCGCAGTGGCCCAACGTCTTTCGTGTCTCCGGGGCTCACGAGGAGGGCGGCGAGCGCGTCTATGCGGTGTCCACCCAGCGCTTCCTGGGGAACGAGCGCGGGCACGTGCAGGCCCTCCAAGCCGTCGAGGTCCGGATGGTCCGCGAGGGCGGGCGCGTGGATTTCACGCCGGTCCCCGGCACCGAGTTCACGCTGCCCTGCGACCTCGTCCTGCTCGCGATGGGCTTCCTCGGCGCCGAGCGGCCGGGGATGCTCGCCGAGCTCGGCGTGAAGCTCACCGAGCGCGGCAATGTCTGGCGTGACGCCCACTGGATGACGAGCGTCCCCGGCGTCTTCACGTGCGGCGATATGCAGCGGGGCCAGTCGCTGATCGTCTGGGCGATTGCCGAGGGCCGCTCCGCCGCGCGCGGGGTCGATCGCTACCTGATGGGCAAGTCGGACCTCCCGGCGCCGCTTCCGTGATCACGCCTCCCCGGACTCTGGGAACATCCGGAGGACGTCGGCCAGCCGGATGATCGAACTGCCTTCGAGCCGGGGCAGCTTCAGGAGATGGCGGTCGCCACTGACGACGAGATCTGCCTCGGCCCTGGCAGCGCACTCCAAGATCCGGTTGTCGGGCTCGTCGTAATGGATCGTCACGCGACGGCGCGGCCGCACGATGCTCGAGACCCGGCTTATGAGCCGAGGGACGTGCTCCCACTGGGGACTCGTGCTCAACCGCCGGGCCCTGGCGACGCTGATTCCCGCGGTTCTGCGCTGGATCGAGAACGCCGCGGCTCGCGATCGCCGGACCGAGCGCGCGCGCGGCTGATCCGCACCCGCCCCTCGGGGACGGCGTCGGGCTGTATTAGAGCTTGTTCAGGTTGATGGCGGGCAGGGCGCCGTTCAGGGTACGGTTGACGTCCACCGGGGTGGGATTCGGCGACCCCGCGGGGACCACCCCGGTCACTCCACCGAGCATTCCTGCGCCGCTCAGGATCGCCCCTGTCGAGCCGGGAAGCTGTCCCACGATCGCCCCGCCCGTGGCCCGAGACAGCGAGTCAGCGAGGGCCGCCGCCTGCTCCAGTTGGCCAGTCGCCAGCGCGTGGGTCTGATCCACCGTGGGCGCGATCGGCCGGCTCGCCGACAGGGCGATCTCGCCGGCCTCGGCGGCTGCCGTGGCTTCCGCCGGCGTGATGGCCCGGGCCGGCGTCATGACGATGGCCGCCCCGAGACCCCGGACCGAGACGGTCTGCCCGCTCGTGATCGCCACCGAGAGCTTCGGGTCGATCGGGCTGGACACGGTCACCGGCGTGCTGACATGGACGGCGGTGACGTCGGTCTGACGCACGCCGCTCACGAGGCGTGTCTCGACCACGACGAAGCTTCCGCGGATCCCGACGATCGCGTTCGGCGTGTGGATCTCGACGACCTCTCCCGGTCGCACGAGGGTCTTCGCGAGGTTGAGGGCGAGCTTGCCATCCGGGAGGCTCACGATGTGCCGGTTGGGCTCTTCGGTGACCGTGAGCTCCGAGCGCTCCCGCACGGTGACGAGCGCCTTGCCGCCGAACAGGATCCGGACGATCGAGCGTTCGCCGGTGCCGATCCGGTCGCGCACGAACACATCGTCCTTGAACCTGAGCGCCGCTGGCTCAGGCAGCGCCGCCCGAGTGACGATGGCGCGCCCCTGGAGCGCTGTGACGACGCCAGCCTTCGGCGACTGGGCAACGGCCGAGAGCGGCCACAGCGGGACCACGAGGACGGCGAGACCCCAACGGATCAGACGAGCGTCCATGGCAGACTCCTCCAGGGCGGTTGCCATTCGATTCGCCCGGCGTCGGCCACCGCCATGATGGCCGCGAGCAAGGGCAGTACCAGGCTCGGTGTGGAGCCAAGTCGTTGTCGGGACGGTCTTTCCGAATTTTCCGCCGGGCCCATCGCTGGATGAATCCGTGCCAGACGAAGACCCCGGTGTCCGCGAAATGACCGCCGGGTCGAGCCACGACCGCTAGCCCCGCGCGCTCCCGCGACCTCCGGGCCCACGGAGCGGGCTCTGCCAGAGGGCGTGGCCGACGAAGAACGGGCCGAGCGTCTGGATGTACTGCGAGGTCTGCAGAGTCTTGCGCATCGCCTGGACCAGGTGGGAGAGCGGATGGAGGTCGCGGCCGACC
>Ga0209236_1000959_pt1 | contig 17132 bp, 8 predicted proteins | sample GraSoi013_1_40cm_FD_185819 | JGI IMG/M metagenome (GOLD analysis project Ga0209236, IMG submission 185819) | Grasslands soil microbial communities from the Angelo Coastal Reserve, California, USA - Sample 09_27_2013_1_40cm (SPAdes) (version 2) | ecosystem: Environmental > Terrestrial > Soil >... | reverse complement strand
CCTTGAACTTCGCGAACTCGAATTACGCCATTCTGGAAAACCTGCGCTCGGTCGTCGGCGAATGGAACTCGACGCTGGGGAACAAGTCCAACAATCTGATCCTCGGATACAACACCAGCAACGAGAGCCGGAAAAATGTCGACGGGCCGTACTTTCCTGAAGTTGAGATTCTTCAGGGCGGCCGGAGCTACACCACATTCGGGTTCGAGCCGTTTACCCCGAAGAACCAGCTGTTCTACCACAGCTATCAATTGCAGGACAACTTTACGTTCTATCTCCCGAAACATTCGGTGACGTTCGGGGTGAGCGTGGAGAAGTATCACTCGACGAACGTGTTCTTCCCTGGCGCGCAAAGCATTTACGTCTTCAATTCGCTGACGGACTTCTACACCGCCGCCGACAGCTTCCTCGCGAATCCGGCACGCACGACGTCGCCGGTCACGCTGCGACAGTTTCAGTATCGCTACTCGAACATCGCAGGGCAGACGGAGCCGGTCCAGCCGCTCGATGTTCTGTATGCCGGCGCGTACGTGCAGGATGAATGGAAGCCCGGTCCCAATCTCACGATCACCGGCGGATTGCGCGTGGATGCGCCGAAATTCAAGAACACCGCGTATGACAACCGCGTAGCGGACACGATGACCTTCCGTGATGCGAGCGGTGCGCCGATCCATTACAACAGCGGCGCACTTCCGGGAGTCAACCCGCTGTTCTCGCCGCGTTTAGGTTTCAACTACGATGTGCGTGGCCAGCACAACACGCAGATTCGCGGCGGCACGGGCATATTCACCGGACGTCCCGCATATGTGTGGATCTCGAACCAGATCGGGAACACGGGGGTGCTCACCGGTTTCATCTCGGCGACCAATACCACGGCGTATCCGTTCAATCCCAATCCGGACGCCTATAAGCCGGCGACCGTGACGGGAGCACCCGCCGCCAACTTCCAGCTCGCGCTCACCGATCCCAAGTTCAAGTTCCCGCAGCTCTGGCGCAGTAATCTCGCAATCGATCAGCGCCTGCCGTGGGATCTGACGGCGACAGCCGAGTATCTCTACTCCAAGGACGTGAACGGGATTGCCTACATCAACGCAAACCTGCCGGCTCCGCAGACGTCATTCACGGGTCCCGACGGCCGCCCACGCTGGCTCCCCAACTCCAACCGCATCTATCCGAATGTCAGCGACGCAACTGTATTGACCAACCAGGGAATCGGACACTCGTGGAACGTCGCTGCTTCGCTCGAGCGCGCATTCCAGGACGGGCTGTTCGCCAAGGTCGGGTATAGCTATGGCGAGAGCAAGAACACCGTCGATGCCGGATCGATTGCGTCGGGCTCATGGTTCGGTAACCCGATCGCGATCGACCCCAACAATCCGGTCGCCGGGTACTCGCAATTCTCCCCGGGCCACCGGGTCTTCGGCGCCGTGAGCTACTCGCGCGATTTCCTCCGTATCGGGCCGACGAGCATCAGCCTGTACTTCGAGGACCGCAGGCCCGGCAACGGCAGCTACGCCTACAACGGCGACATGAATGGGGATGGAGCATCGGGCAATGACTTGATTTACATCCCGCGCAACACGAGCGAGATGAACTTTGTCAGGAAGTTCGTGCGCTTCAGCTCAGTGCCGGCGGACACCATGGTCTGGACGCCCGCGGAGCAGGTTACCGCGTGGGACGCGTTCATTAACCAAGACCCCTACCTCAAGAACCATCGCGGCGAGTACGCGCGGCGGAACGCGATATTCCTGCCGATGGTGGCTCGCGCGGATCTCAGTGTGTCACAGGATGTGAGCCGGAACATCGGCGGCAAGGGGAACAGTCTTCAGATTCGTTTGGACATTTTCAACTTCAGCAACTTGCTCAAGAGCGACTGGGGTGTCTCACAAGGGTTTGTGACAACGCGGCCGCTGAACTCGACCGGGGTCGACGCCTTCGGCGCACCAACGTACACACTGGCCAACGTTGGTCATAGTTTGATTTCTCGTTCGTTCCAGAAGAACGTGAGCACGCTCGATGTCTGGCGGATGCAGCTGGGCGTGCGCTACATGTTCAACTGGTAACTGGGGGCTGGGGGTTGGGGACAAGGGACGCGGGGAACCGCGTCCCTTGTTCTCTTAAGGCATCACAACGGGACGCGGCACTCGGTGCGCGCGCTGCCAAATCACATACGCCGGCATGCCCGTCAGGATGATGCCGATGTCGATCGCGAACGACTTCGGCTCGGACACGAGGTAATTGCCGAGCAGGAACAGCGCGCCGGCGAGAAACACGAGCGGGACAAACGGATACCCCCACGTTTTGTATGGCCGCTCGAGCCCCGGCCGCGTGCGGCGCAGCACGAAGACTCCCGCAACCGCGAGCGCGTAGAACGGCCAGATGCCGATGACGAACTGATCGGCGAGAGCCGTGAACGTGCGGATCAAGATGAAAATCATCCCCATCACCGTCATCAGGACGATCGCGCCGGTGGGGGCGTGATTCTTCGGATCCACGCGCGCGATCACCCGCGGAAACAGCGCGTCCTCCGCGGCCGCGAAGAAGATGCGCGGGGCGGTCATCATCGAGCCGTTGAGCGTGCCGAACGTGCTGACCGCAATGGCGGCGGACACGACGACCACGCCGGCGGGACCGATCACCAGGCGCGCGACGTCCGCCGCGACCAGCTCGGCACCCTTCATTTGCTGAATGGGAATGAGGTAGAGGTAGACGAGGTTCGCGCTCAAATAGAGAACGACGACGATCGACGTCCCGATCAACAATGCGCGCGGCAGCGTCTTCTGCGGCTGGAGCACCTCACCGCCGACGAACGCCAGATCGGCCCAGCCGTCGTAAGCCCAGAGAATCGAGACCATCGCCAGCAGGAACGGCGACAGCCCCACGGCGGCGCGCTGTGACAAGATGCCCCCAGAAATTTCCTGAGCAGGATGTCCCAGCGAGAATCCCACCAACACGAGTAATCCGAGCGCGCCGACCTTGAACGCGGTGCTCACGTTCTGCAGCACGGCGCCGCGGTGAATCCCGAAGAAGTTCACCGTCCCCACGAGCAGGATATAGCCCGCGCCCAGCAGCTGCTCGGCGCGAATGTCCAGTGGGAGCAGAGAAGGCCACGGTGACGCCGGCGCGGAAGCCGACCCGATATGCGCGACGATGGCGGCGGGCGAGAGTCCCAGCGTGCGCAGCGTGTACGCAGAGGCAGTGATCCCTATTGCGCCGAACGCTCCCGGCCGGATGACCCACAGCTCCGCCCAGGAAAAGAGGAAGGCAGGTAAGCGGCCGAAGGACTCGCGCACGAAGACGTAGACGCCGCCCGAGCGCGGGAACGCCGCGGCGAGCTCGGAGTAGGTGAGCGCGCCGCACAAGACGACGATCGCGCCGAGCACCCACGCGAACAGAAACAGCGGTACGTCGTCGATGCGTTGCGCAACGCTCGCCGGCGTGCGAAAAATGCCGCTGCCGATCGTGGAGCCCACCAGCACCGCTACCGCACTCCACAGGCCGAGCCGCCGGATCAACCGCTCGCCCCAGCGGTCGGCGGACATCAGAGGTACAGACATGAGGTTCGGGAATATACATTTCGCGACCTATGCCGCGACGTTTTCTGACACTCGCCTGGGCCGCAGCCGTCTGTACCTATCTACTCATCGTGCTCGGCGCCGTCGTGCGAATCACGGGATCCGGACTCGGCTGCGGGGAACACTGGCCGCTGTGCAATGGCCATCTCTTTCCGCCACTCGACGACATCGGCACCGTGATCGAATGGAGTCATCGGTTGGCCGCGGCATTGGTAACGGGCCTCGTTGTAGCCCTGGCGGTCTACACTTGGTGGTATCGCGTACCGAGCAAACTTCCCTATGTCGCGACGGGTCTGCTCGCGCTTCAAATAGCTTTGGGCGCCGTCACGGTGAAGCTCGCGTTGCCGCCGTGGACCGTGGTCTTACATCTCGGCACCGCGATGCTGTTGCTGGCGACGCTCCTGATCATTGCGACCTCACCCCGTGGCCTCCTCTCTCGTTTGTCCTCACCCCCTGGCCCCCTCTCCGCACTGCGGAGAGGGGGGACGGCCGTTCTGATTCCGCTCGCTTTCGTAACGGTGTTATTCGGCGCGCTCACCGCGAATCTCGGCGCCACGTCCGCGTGCGGCGGCTTCCCGCTGTGCAACGGGCAGGTGTGGGCCAGCGCCGGTCCACTCGCCGTTATTCACTGGACGCACCGGCTGCTCGCGTACTCATTGACGATTGTTGCAGCGATTTGGGCGGCGCGATCGCGCCGGCCCGGCCCGGCAGTCGTGCTCCTCATGATCGTGCTGCAGATCATCCTCGGCGCGACCATGGTGCTGAACGGGTTACCGCGCGTGCTCCAGGCGGCGCACGTCGCTGTCGGCGCGGCGGTGTGGGCGAGCGTCGTGCTCGCATCGCTTTTCTCTCTCGCCCCACAAAACAACGAGGCCCCGGGATTGGCGTCCCCGGAGCCTCATGCTGATTCGCGAGAGAAGCCGGTCAGTTCCTCTTGGTGATCGTCACGTACACGCTCGGGTCCTCTGGTGTCGTGAACTGCTCGATAACAAGGTAATGCACACCCGCGCTCGGCTTGAAGGTGAACGATTCCGGGGTCTTGGCTGTGGCCCCTCCGCCGCCATCCTCGAAGCACGCAGCCACCCCTGCGCTGCCGCAACTGTAGATGTCGATATCCGATGCGCCAGTGGCGCCGACCGTCGCCGGGGTCCAATTCACCGTGAACTGCAGCGAATCGGTGCCATTCGCATTGTACGTAAATATCGTGCACTTCCCCGTGGCACCGCCGGCGATGCCCTCGGCGCAGTTCGCGTCGTTCGAAACCAAGGGCACCTGAGTTATGTACATCACACTGTTCCCAGTTGCCGTGGGAAGTGGGAAGGTCGGCGCCGACGCGTACCCCGTATCGCCGGGAGCCCAGCGGTCACCGGTTTGCGCAACCGGGAGGGGCAGCTTCAGAAGAATTGGCGGTGTGTACGTCGTGACCAGAACGCCATTGATTGTCGTGGCACCTGAGGCCGCGAAGGGTACCAACACCTTGACCGTGTCAGCGGTTACGGAAACGACGATGGCGGCAGTCCCGCCCGGGAACGTTACCGCAACGGAGTCTGGATTGAACTTCAATAGCGGCGTCGATGCGATCGTGAGCGTATCACCACCCTTCGGCGTCGCGCTCGACACCTGGCCCGTGAACGATCCTGGCAATCCGAAAACGGTGACCGTATCCGTGAATCCACCGCCCTTTACCACGACGCAGGAGGGCGCTGTAACCGTCGAAGTCACGACGGCACGCGTCGATGTGACAGGCACCGGATGATAGCTGGTGTCCTTGACCACAGTGAGATTGTTATCGCACGCCGTGAACGTCACCGGTGTCTCGGTCGGCGTTGCGCGCGCATCCAACACGCTCGCGGTGAGGTGGCCGGAGGCACCCCCTACGATGAGTTGGAGATGGTTGAAATCGACCACCAACGACGCCGGCTGCGGACCCAAGTTCGAAAGCGGATCGTTTTTGCAACTTCCGAACGCGAGAGTGATGGCTCCGATCACGCCGAGGGCTCCGAAAATGCGACGATTCATGCTGACCTCACTTGAGGAATACCAAGGTTTCTTTAGAACCGCTCGACGTCCTGGACCGCTTCGGGGCCCAGCAGCGACTGCCAGTTGGGCCGGCTGGGCTCGCGGCGGTCGTCGGTCCAGATCAACGCGTAATTGCCGAACTGCGTTTGATCCAAGAACACGTACTTCAGCGCCCGGTTGCGCGTGTACTTCCAGACTTCATAGGGCAGCGTGTTGCCCGCCTGCGGCCGCTGCATCACTTCCTGCGGCGGCCCATACTTGATGAAGATCCGCCCGCGGTCGGTGCGCCAGCCGGGGATCTCCGCCGCTCCCCCCTCGCGGAAGCGCCGGTTGGCTTCCTTGATCCGCGAGTAGAAATCGACCTGCAACTCGTTGACGGCCGTGCCCGGCGTGGGATCGCGCTTGGCCCAGAATCGGCGCAGGAAATCGCGTTTGCCCTGGACCGTCAGCGTGCTGTAGATCCCCATTTCGTCCGACGTCATCAGATAAACGAGCGGCCCGTACAACGTGTCTAACTGGGCCTCCGACAGCTGCGTGAAGATGTCGGGTGGCGCCACGGGTGCCGTCATCGCCACCGTCTCCATGCCACCCATCCGGAACGGCGCCCGCCGCGTGACCGTCGTATCGTGGCCCTTCACGATCACCTCGAACCCATACTCGCCGGGCGGCAGTCCGGCCAAATCCACCATGCCGCGCGTGATGCCGCCTCCGGCCCCGAACGGCACCAGCTGGGGCGCGGTCTTCACGACTGTGGCAGTATCGCCGCGCACGATGCGCACGCTTACCGTGGCCGTCTCAGGCGTCTGCGAATACCGCTCGACGTAGTATCCGAGCTGCGCTTGCTGCGGCGTCAGCAGCGGGCGATCCGCCGCTTCGATGACGACGCCCCCTTTGCGCAACTCATTACTCGAAAGTGCCGAGTCGGAGCCCGAGCCAGCCGCTCGCATTCCCGTCGCCAGCAGTAAGTCCGACACCGGCGGCGACGCCGCGTATGTCGTCAAGCTCACGCGCTGTCGCGCCACCCGTTCGCTCGCCGAATCCCGAACTGTCAACTCCACCGCGTACGTGCCGGGCTTCGCGGCGAACGTGAAGTGCTCGAGTGTCGACCCCCGCGCCATCGACAGTACCCGCGCTGGCACCGTGCGCGTCCACGACTGGGTGACCAGCTCGAGATTCGCGCTGTCCCGCACGGAGATCGTTACCCGGTACGCCGCCATGCCGTCCGGACCGCGCGTGAGCGGGTCCAGCAGCGTGAATGGCACCCGCCCAAATCCGTCGACGACCGTCTGCGTACTCGCACTCCGGTAGAACCGAACCGCGTCCAACTCCAGCGACGCGGCGGGCTGCTGCGGAGTCTGGGCGGCGGCGCGTGCGCCGCAACACGTCACCAGCGCCGCCATCCCCATCGACTGTACCAGCATCTCCTTCATGTACGGCGATTTTCGTGCGTCTCGCTACCAGCCAATGCTGAAGCTCAAATAGTTCACTGAGCCGAGCGTGCCGAGGCTACGCCAGGCGTAATCAAAGCCCAGCCGTGTCGAGCCACGGGCATACTCGACGCCGCCACCCAGCGCCAGACCGGCGGAGGTGAAGTTGCCGCTGCTCTCCTTCGTCGGCATCCCGATCGCAATGTCATTCGTCTGCTTGTCGGGCTGAATCGAGTAACTCCCCCGGCCGGCGATCGAGAAGCCTCGCTGGCCGATGTTCTGCATCCCGAACTCGAGCCCCGCGCCCGCGCTCGGCTTGCTGTTGTTCGGCTGATTGAACTCCGACAAGACGGTGACCCGATTCGAGCCCCGCTGCACCAGGTCCAGTGCCACGCCCACGCGGAACACGATCGGCAGCGTCCAGGAGGTCGATGACAGCTGGGCGGACTGCGGCTCCTGCGGCACGTCGACCGTCCCGAGGGGCGGCTGCCGCGTGACGCCGACGATGAGGTCCTGTCCGGAGTGCTTCAGGTTCGATCCCAGGTTCTGAATGACGAACGACGCCCGGATGGGCCGCGGCCCGACCGAGGCATGGAAGTTCGTGCCGAAGTCCACGGCGAAGGCGTTCCCCTTGGCCGTGCCGAGGCGATCGGCGATGAACTTCAGCGAGAAGCCCGCAGCGAACCGATCGGAGAAATTCTGGGCGTACGTCCCTGAGATGAACGTCTGGCGAACCGAGTAGGTCCGCCCGTCGCCCTCAGGATCGGCGACCGTGTACACCGGCTGATCGCCGAATCCGAACGAGCCGAGACTGAGCCCGATGGAACGCACGCCGCCCGACATCGGGAAGGCGATGCCCGCCCACGTGTATTTCGTGCCGGCGATGTAGGAGTTGCTGGTCACCTGCACGCCCGGCCGGGCCAACTGCGCCAGGCCAGCCGGATTGTAGTACATCGCGGTGACGTCAGTGGCGAGGGCGGCGTACGCGCCGCCCAGCGCCTGGCCGCGGGCGCCCGCCCCGAGGAGCAGGAACTCTCCCGAGGCGCCACCGTAGGACGTGTTGTCTTGCGTCCCCTGCGCAAATGCCCTGCCTGGCGTCGTCAATGATGCCGCGAGAACCATCGCGCCGCAGGCCCGCCACAAGTGTTTGGTCATGTTGTATCTCCTCAAGGCGCGAAGTTGACGACGGTGAACCGGCCGACCTTCGTCTTCCCGTCCGGCGCCTCGACGTGATAGAAGTACACGCCCGACGCGACGAACTGGTTGTTGCGATTGCGGAGGTTCCATGTCAGCAAGCCTCCGCCGGTCGGATCATTGTGCGTCAACACGTTCACGAGCACGCCGCTCACCGAGTAGATCCGCACGATGCACTGCGCGGGCAGGTTCACGAAGTTCAGAACCTTGTTGTTCGCGGTCGTCTCGAGCGCGTTGGTGACGTAGTAGGGATCGGGGACGGTATGGACCCTGGCCAGATTGGCCACGGTCGTGGTCCCCGCATTGAGCGTCGAGCCCGTGTACGCCACCTGTACGCGCAGGCCCGGTACGTTGGGCGGCCGAACCGAAGACGAGAAGGCATAGCTTCCCGTGGTTCCGGTTACCGTGCCGGCATAGACGCGGGCATGCCATACGGTCCCCGCAGCCGGCAACGCGGCCATCTGCATCAGGAAGAAGTGACCGTCCAGGTAGAAGATGAATCCGTTGCCGGTGGCGGTGTACCCCGCCGCCGCGGTTCCCGCGTAGCTGGACGCGATGTCGCGGATAGCGATCGGGCTCAGGGCAGCCGTATTCTGGAGCGGCGCGGCCACGCTATCGGCGATCCCGCCGCATGTTACCGTCGCGCCCACCGTCGCGTAGCGGGGGATCGGTGCGACGCAGAAGATGTCCGACCACGTCAGCAGGCCGGGTTTCCCATCGCGTGGAGCACCCGCCGGCACAGCGGCGAACGAGGCCTGATTCAAGACGCCCCAGGTCGGGCCGACCCTTGGGCTGAACGCTACCGCGACCCCGTGCGTGTCATCGAACACGGTATCGATCGCCCCTGCAGCGCCCCAGACAATATGGAAGTCCGCAGCGCGTACCACGCTCGACAGGGCCCCCTCAATGATGCGTCCCGGCGAGTTCGGCACCGTGTTGTAGGACTGGATATTCGCGATCGTCACGCCGGCGATTGCCCCCGCCGTTTGTGCGATGTTCGGCACCTGCACGGTATTGGCGCACGCGCCCGTGGACGGCGAGCAGGTGCCGCCGTTCGGGTCCGGCGTGTTTTCATTGTTGCCGCCGGTCCACCACCGCGGCCCGTTATGCGCGGAGTTGGCCGGATCGCCGTTCGCTTCGCCCCGTCCGAAGGACGTCAGACGCCATGTTCCCGGCGTGGTCAATGTTGCCGTACCGAAGAGAGAGAAGGACGAGTTGCCGCCAAACCGCGCGGCCTTCGCTGAGTCAACGGCCGTCGCTTCGAACGGCACCGAGTTCGTCACGTCGCCGCTGAACTTGTCGACCATCAAGGGCACCGTGAAATGCACCGGCGCTCCCGCTCCCTGCCCGGTCACGTAGTAAATCGCATCGCGACCGGAGCCCGCGAGGACGTCGAGCTCGGCCATTCCGATCTTCTCGGAGTCGATTTTGACCGTGAGACTGCCATTCCCCAGCACTTCGGGGAGGAACGCCGCCAGACCCACCTGAATCCCGTTCGTGGGCGGCATCGCGGCCGTAAACTCACCGGTCGCTGCATCGACCTTTGGTTCCTGGGCGGCCGTGTTCAGCGTCGAGCCGTTCGCGGCCAGCAACGCCTGCGGCGAGAGCACGCCGGTCACTTCCTGGCGCGAGGGCGCGCGCGGCGTCACGTTCTTCGTGATGCGCGTGGATTCGAGCGAGCTCGGACCCGACTTCACCGAGTTCACGTCGAACGCCGTGACCGCGTAGGCATAGGTGAAGCCGTTGCGGACGGTGTTGTCTGTAAATGCGAACGACACCCCATTGTTCACGAGCGCGGGAAATCCGCTCGCGTGACCTGTGACAGCCGTGTCAGCGAAGATCGGGGCGACGTTCCCGCGCCGCGGGATCTTCAGCGTGTCGCCGTCGACGATGACTGGTTTGCCCGTCGAATCGGTGACGACACTGTCGGCGAGTCCACGCAGTTCAGTGCGCTCACCAGGCTTCACCTGGATGATCTGGCCGACGAGCTCCGTCCGGGAGTTCGCGGTCTTCACCCACGCGGTGTCGAACGTCACGGGGCAGTCCGCCTGCAGCCCGAGCTCTGGAGCGCACTGAACAATTCCGTCGCCGTTCAGGTCTCCATACTGGATCGCCCCGGTGTAATCCACAAACTGCGTGCCCGTGTAATCGAATTGCGCCAGCAACGTCAGTTCACTGGCGGTCCGCCCACGATAGATGCGGTAACCCTCGACGTCGAACTGTCGGAAGTTCGGATCGTAGAGCGCGTTCCGGTTGCCGATGGAATCGAACGGCTGGCTCGCGATGTTGAAGTACAAATCCCCCTCGGTCTCCGTCTCGCTCTTCTGCCACACGACCGTGACCTGATTGTTGCCCGGCACGAGGAAGAATGGCGGCGCCGTGGGCGCGTTGGGCAGCAGGAACTTCGCGTCGAACACGGCCTGCGCCACCAACGCCTTGTTGAGCAGCGAGCGCGGCGTGGTCACGACCTCGTTCTGCTCGATGATCGAATCGTGGTTCACGTCGCTCTGCGTCACCCAACCAGCCACGCGATCGATCGGCCGGACCTTCGTCGTGTCCTTGAAGATCGAGTCGCCCGTGAACGGAATGCCCGGTGGATAGTCACCGCCCGGGTTGATGCCCGGCACCTTGACGGGCGCGGCGTTGATGTAGGCCACGACGATCGTCGTGGAGGCACCCGGCGCGAGGTCGAATGGACCCGACGCCTGATAAAACCGGGCATCAGCCTGCGTCTGCACGAGCGCGCAGAGGTGCCGGGCGCGTGCGACCGCCGGATCTGTAAACGGCGTGCATTGGATGTCTCCCGGTCCCAGGAAGCCGGACAACCGCCGATACAGCAGGTGGTCGCCGACCGCGTCCGGGAATGTGCCGCCGTTGGTCGTATTCGAAAACAGCGTCAACCCGACCTGGACGCCGGGCGACGACTCGGGCGACTTCAGATACTTGACGCCGATAAAGCCCGGGCCCGCAAAGAACGGCGAGCCGAAAATGTCGCTCGGGAAGCGCCAGCCGACTTCCGGGAGGAAATCTCCGGCGTACTCAGACCCGATGTTGAAGGGGAGGAACGCGGTCGCGTAGTTGGTGGAGAACACGGCGACGTCGGCGTCCATGCCGAAAGCGGCGTACAGGTTCTTGATCGTGTAGCCACCGTCGGGAATCTGAATCCCGAACTTCGTCTCGTTCTGATCCTGGAACTGCGCGCCGACCGCGGCCACCTCCGCCTGGATCGACGGATCGAGGCCCGTGTACGCGGACGCGTTGCGCGCCGTCACATTGTAAAATGTGAAAACGAAATACAGAATGTCTTCGTTGCCGGCCGGGAAGTTCCACGCCATCGACCGCTGCTCGACCATGATTCCCATCGGGTGCGTACGGCCGCCGAGGTTGACCGGATTGCCCTCCCAGTATCGCACCCACGAGTCTCCATCCGAGATGCGCTTTTGTCCGAGCAGCACGGGATTATAGATCTTCGGATCCCGGATGATGGCGCCGGTCGGCCAGTTGGCGAGATCGGACGGATCGAGCGAGCTGTAAATTTGGCCGAGCGGATCGCCGGCGATCTGGTCACCGCGCGGATCGAAGAAGAACGCGCCCGCGGTATCACCGGCCCACGTGAACCCCGCCGCCGGATCGACGATCCCGGCCAGCTGGAGGCCGGAGTTGAAGATGTATTGATCCGGCGTGCCCTTGGGCCAGAAGCCGCCGCCGCCGACGGGCGAGCCCGAGAACGCGACGCAGACCTGCCCGATGTTGTCCATGCCGCACGCCTGGCGATTGGCTTGGAGCAGGAGTCCGGAGGTCGCGAAGAGATTGAGGGCGCGCGGCCGCCGCGGCCTGGGCGCAGGCTTCGCGGTTGCGACCGAAGTCAGCGCAAAGGCTGCCAGCGACAGCAGCGCGCTGGTGCGCACGAAGCGATTCCACAGAGTTGAACTCATGATCACCCCTTAGTCCGCAAGTCAGAGACTATCAGGCGGTGCCGGCTCACTACGCCGACACCGCCCGAGATCGCTAAAACTTCACATCGATGCCGAGACGGACTTGGCGCGCGGGCGCGAAGAAGCGCCACGAGCCAAAGAACGAGTCGTAGAACGTATTATACGCCCGCTCCTGCTCGGCCAACGTGTACATCTTGTCGCCGTTGCCGAAGCGTGCTTCGGCCCGCCGTAGCGCCACGCAGCTCAATTGGCTGCCCCACGCGGCGCAGCTCGTCAAATCAACGGTCTTGTCAGCGCCGAGCGCGCCCGCCGTTTCCGCTTCGTTCCAGAGGGACCCGTATTCGCCGCTGGCCACCGTCGGGTCGCCGATCGTCTTTTCCCTGTTCCTGTCGTTGCGGACATCACCCGTTTCGGCGAACAGATTCACCACGTTGCGGAAGTTGAACAGATTTCGCACGTCCGCGAAAACGGTGGCGTCAAGCCGGCCCAGACGCAGGCCCTTGTTGAACCGCATATCGACATTCTTCGTCCACGGCATCTCGAAGGAGTTCAGCGTCTCGCCCGGCTGCGTGCGCCCACCCAGCCCGAAACTCAGGTGCGACGCAGTCTGCCCGTCGCCGTTGTTGACCAGCCTGGTGTAGGGCAGCCCGCTCTGCACGCGGAACGTTGCAAAGACGCCGAGGTCGCGGAAAATCGAGCCGACCGTCGTGCCCTTGCGGAAGTCGTTTGGGAGCTGGAGCGCCACCGAGCCGACCAGGTTGTGCGTGCGGTCGTCATTGGTCCGCTGCGCCGCCTCCGGCGGCGGCGTCCGATCGCCCTGCCCCGAGACCTGACGCGCGAACGTGTTCAGGTAGGAGAACGGATCGGAGCCCGTGTTCTTCGACACCTGGAAGGTGTAGGCGATGGACGTGCTGAGGTACTGACCCGCGCGCCAGTCGAATTTCGTGTCGATGCCGCGCGCGTTGCCGAAGTCGCGGTTCGTCAGGACGTTGATGCTGCCGATCTTCGTGGTATCGCGCGGATCCGGGTACGGCAGGATGCGGGCGGCGAAGTCGGACACCTTGTCCTTGTTGTACGCCGACACGTCCAGCACGAGATCCTGGCTGAACGAATGGCGCACCCCGAACTCAAATAGAATCGACTTGCCGAAGTTCAGATCCCGGCCGGCGATGTCGTTCGTGTTCGTGAACGACAGGTCGTTGTTGATGCCCGTCATCAGGGTCGTGAACTCGGGCGACTGCACTTGATGCGAGTACGAGAGGCGGAACGCGGTTTGTTCCGTAATCGGGAATGACACGCGCAGCCGCGGCGAAATCGCATGATGCCCGACCGCCGGCGTGAACGTCCGCGCAATCGAGTTCGCATATGCCGTATCGCTCGTCGCGCTCAACGGATTCCACGACTTGATGCCGCCGGGCTTTGGATCGTACGCGGACGAAATGTAGAGCGGCGTATTCGAGAACAGCGCGTGACTGTTGTAGTAGTCATACCGCGCGCCGACCTCGAGCACGACGTCACCCAGGTCGAGCCGGTCAGCCGCGAAGAAGCCCGACTGGATCGGATGCACGACGTACGCGTCCATGAAGATCTGACGCGCCACGTTGCTGCTCCAGTACGCGAGGTCGGTGTGCTTGTAGTCGCCGCCCAGCGTAAACCGGTGATAGCGATTTGCCTGCCAGTCGACCACGACCCGACCCGTGACCCGCGTTTCCTGTAGCGTGGTCGCTCCTACCGCAAAGCCGTCCGTCGGCCAGAGTTGCTGCGTCGACATCGCGTACGGATTGAGTCGTCCGCTTTGCGCGACATCCGGCACGGCTTGATACAGCGGCACACCGCGTGTGCCGGAGTTTGTGCGTAGATCGCGAATGATCTTGTCGGTGATCGGGAACGGGAAGTTGTCCAGGCCCGCGAACTTCAGCGAGCTGAGCTCCACGCCCAGCCCCGGATTACGGGTATCCTGCTCGGAGTTCGGATCCAGCGGTGCATCGATCGAACGATCGCGTGCCCATGACAGGTTTGCGTTGATCGCGAGTGAGCGCTCGGCACTGCGGCTGACCTGGTGGTTCAGGTTCAGGATCCCCACCCGCTGCCAGGTGTGCGTGCCGCGGTAAATCGAGGGATCGTTCAGGTTGCGCCCCGGCGTCCCACGGCTCTGATCGCCATTCGCGAGGCCGGTCAACGAAACGCTCGAACCGCTGCCATAGGTGTACAGCAGCTTCGCCTGAGTCGCGAGGCTGGTTGACCAATCCATCGGCCGCCGCATGCCCTGGCACTCGAAGCCGTAGTTGCTCTTGATCGCCTGCGCGACCGGATCGGCCGAAGAGCCGAAGTTGCCGCACGTACCGCTGAACTGCGCATACCGGGGCAAGGCGACCGTCTTGATGCTGCCTGTCTTGGGATCCAGTTGCTGCACGACGGTATCAACGCCGGCGCGCGAGAAGTACGGCTGTTGCTCTGCGCCTACGCCACCGAGCTGCGAGAGCTGGCCCTGCACTACCGCGGAGCCGAACCACCGCAGGTTTTGAATGCTGGGCACTGTACCGCCCAGCGATCCCTCGAAGCGGTTGAGCCCTACACTGATCGAATTGCCGAAGGGCTCGTCGGTCTCGTACGAGAACGAGCCCTCGGTTTTGCTGCCGCCCGCTCGCGTCGTGTACGAAATCACGCCGGACTGCGCGTCGGAGAACTCGACGCCCAGTGCTCCCGTCGTGACGGATGCTTCCTCGATCGAGTTGGTGCCCAGATTGACGCGCGGCGCTCCACTGTTCACGCCGCGTACCGGCGCGCCGTCGATGTAGACGTTGGCTTCGCCGGGACGGCCACCGCGAATCGACACGCCCGCGCCGGAACCCGACTCGACCACACCGGGCGTGAGCGCGATCACCGAGCGCACGTCGTCCACCGGGAGGTGGTCGACGAGATCGCCGGAGACGATCGACTTCGACGTCACCTGGTCGCGCGGCACGATCGGGTTCGCGGCCGCGGTGACCGTGATGCCCGTCAGCACGACGGCCGACGACTGCATCTTGATCGGCACCGTCAGCGTCTGCCCGCCGAGCACGCGCACCGCGCGCACTTCCGAGGGCGCGTAGCCGATGAACTGCGCGCGCAGCGAGTACGTGCCGACCGGCACGTTATTGATGAAGTAATAGCCCTTGTCGTTGGTGACTGCGCCAAACGACGTGCCCACGACGAAGACTTGCGCGTTGGCAACGGGTGCGCCTGCCTGATCCGTGACCGAGCCTTCGACTTTTCCGGTCACCTCTTGCGCGGCGAGCGGCGATGTCGCAATGCCGATCGCGAGCGCGCAGGCGGAGCAGAGCACCGCGAAGCGAGCAACAGCGCTTCTCACACGATGCATCATGGATGCGTCCTCCAAGAACGAGAATGCGCGTGACCTGCCGGACAGAATGTGTGTGGTCGGCACCAACACCCTCCCTTCGGTCTAGACCTACGGACGGCTTCGGGAACTAAAACTCTTGGGTAAGCTGGCCGGGCATCACAACGTCGTCAAGACAATGCCACGTCAACGTCTAGGAGCCGGGCGCAGTCCACGGGGGGGCGAAAATGGACCGTCTCGCGCCGCTTCGCAAGAGGCCGCGCTAGACGAGAATCAGGTCCTGCTGAGGGCGCCGGGGCGTCACTTCCGGCCCCGCCTCGGCCAGAAACACGTTGACCTCGCTCCGCACGCCGAAGCGCCCGGGGAGATAGACGCCCGGCTCGACCGAAAACCCCACGCCCGGGATGAGGTCCCGCTCATCGGCCGTCTCGAAATTGTCGAGATGCGGCCCGGATCCGTGGAGATCCCGGTCAATCGAGTGTCCGGTCCGGTGGACGAAGTAGTCGCCGTACCCCGCCGCGCGGATGACGCCGCGCGCCACATCGTCGAGCGCGGCGCCGGTGACCGCCTCGTGCCTGTTCCAGCGGTCCGTCAGCGCATTGATCGCGGCATCGCGGGCTCCCCGCACGCTGTTCCAGATGGTGCGGACTTCCGCGTCGGCCTCCCTGCCCGCGAACGCCATCCAGGTCTGGTCCGCAAACACCGATCCTTCCGCGACGCCCGCCCAGAGATCGAGCAGCAAGACGTTCCCGGCCTCGAGGCGCCGGTCTCTCCCCGCATATGGCTCGTAATGCGGATCCGCCGAGTTCGGCTGGAAGCCCACGATCGGCGGATGATCCGTGAAGAGCGATGCGCGCTTGAACGCGTCCATGACCCGGCGCTGCACGGTCGTCTCCCGCACTTCCACGCCGCGCGCCAGCTCGACGCCGGCCCAGCGCAGCGACTCGACGGCGATGTCGGCGATCGTTTCGGCGGCGCGGCGATGGCCCGCGAGCTCGGACGCGGACCACCGCGCCGCGAACTGCGTCACGAGCGCGCCGGACGACACGACACGCGCGCCCACGCTCTCGACCAGCTCGATCACGCCGTGCGGCACGCGATCGAGATACGGCACCGCGTCGCCAGGCGAGACTTCCATCGCCACCGTTTTCCCGCCGACGAGCGCGCGTAGCTGCTCGTGCAGATCGCGCCACGACGCGTAGGGTCGCACGTCGCCGGGGAAGCCCGCGAACGAGGTGATCTCGATGCGATGCGCGATGGCGACCGGTTTGCCGCTGCGCGGCAACAGCACGAAGAAGCGCCGCGTGCCCATGCCATGGATTCCCAGCACGCGCGTCGCCGTGGGGTTGATGCCGCGGAAGTCGTAGAGCAGCCAGCCATCGGCGCCGACTTTGCCGAGCAGATCGCGCAACGCGGCAAAATCAAAACCGTCGAGGATGGTCATCGATGTCGCGGGTCCGGGCTCTCGGCGCGCCATTCGCAGCGCGCGCCGCCGCGCGCGCGACAGGCGACGTGCAGCATCGCGCCCTCGTAGCCGACGAGCAGTCGTAGCAGCTCGACCAGTCCGGCTCCATAAAATGCGCACGCCGCGCCGTCGGGCGTCGCCTGAATCGCAATCGGATCGCTGACGCGGGCGACGGGC
>Ga0209236_1000957_pt1 | contig 17152 bp, 17 predicted proteins | sample GraSoi013_1_40cm_FD_185819 | JGI IMG/M metagenome (GOLD analysis project Ga0209236, IMG submission 185819) | Grasslands soil microbial communities from the Angelo Coastal Reserve, California, USA - Sample 09_27_2013_1_40cm (SPAdes) (version 2) | ecosystem: Environmental > Terrestrial > Soil >... | reverse complement strand
ATCATCAAATACACTGCTTCGGGAGCCGCGTTCAACTATTTCGTGAGCAACAGCGTCCGGTCAACCAATTTCGGGCTCGCCACAGCGAGCGCAAGCATCTCCGCGGTGATATTGATCCTCTCTGGAATGCTCGTACTGGTGAGTGCTGTTGTGATGAGTTTTCGGTTCAACCAGTATCCGACATGGGGAACCATCATAGTGATCTCTTCAGTGGTCGGACTCTTTGCAGACGGCAACTCTCTCACCGGAATCGGATCTGTACTAGGAATAGTCGGTGGCCTGCTGGCAATCACCTATCGCAGAGCCTCACGTTCCGTCCCTGTCTGAGCTCAGACCCTTTCCTTCTCTAGTAGGTCCTTGACGAGGAGACATTCGCAAGACTAGTCTTATCTTTAGCCTACGATCGACTATTCACCAGAGACGTCTTGAGCCAGGAAACAAAACTTACCTACGTAACACTGCTCGCCGATCCGAGCATTCATCCGAAATACGAATCGGCACTGAAACAGGTTGAGACTGAATTTGGGAAACATCATCCCATGTACATCAACGGCCGAAAAGTTCCAGCGAGCGAGGGAGAATTCGATGTCAGAAGCCCCCTCGATACCAAGATCCTCCTAGGATATTTCCAAAAAGGAAACGCAAAGTATGCTCGCAAAGCCATCGAAGCGGGCAAGGACGCCTTCGAAGAATGGAGCAGGAAACCGTGGAAGGAACGAGTTGCAATCATCCGAAGAGCCGCAGACCTCATGGAGGACAAGCGGTTCAAGCTCGCAGCACTGATCACTTACGAGGTTGGCAAGAACAGGTACGAGGCTGTCGCGGAAGCGAGCGAGGCGATAGACATGTTAGACTACTACGCGGATCTAATGGAACAGAACGATGGGTATGTGAAGCCCATGCACCCAGGTGCGCCTGGGGAAACATCGAAGAGCGTTCTCCGACCCTACGGAGTGTGGGCTGTCATTTCGCCGTTCAACTTCCCCCTCGCCCTTGCGGCGGGGATGATCGCCTCAGCCCTCATCACCGGTAACACAGTTGTGTTTCATCCAACAAGCGCCGCACCCTTCTCAGGGCTCAAACTCTACGAGACACTCATCAACGCTGGAGTTCCACCAGGGGCATTGAGCTTTCTGACGGGCCCGGGCGAGTCTTTCGGCGACGAAGTCACCTCGAACCTTGATCTCGCTGGCATAGCCTTCACTGGCTCGAAGGACGTCGGCATGAAGCTCTACCGTGACTTTGTGAACAAGCAACCCTATCCAAAACCGTTCATCGCTGAGATGGGCAGCAAGAACCCTGCCCTCATCACCTCAAACGCTGACCTGGAGAAGGCGGCGGAAGGGGTCGTCAGAGGAGCCTTCGGATATAGCGGTCAGAAGTGCAGCGCGACATCACGAGTCTACGTAGAGAGAGGAATAAAGAACGACTTCCTCAAGATCCTCAAAGAGAAAGTGGACCACCTCAAAGTCGGGGATCCGAGAGACAAAGATGCCTTTGTTGGACCGGTGATCAACGAGAAGATGGTGAAGAAATACCAGCGCTATCTCGAACTCGCAAAGAAAGACGGCGGCAAGATAGTCGCCGGAGGCGGGCTACCAGAAGACAAGAAACTCTCCAAGGGCTACTATGTCAAACCAACTGTGGTCGCGGGCTTGCCTTCCAATGATCGGCTCTTCAAGGAGGAACTCTTTCTTCCCTTCGTCGTTGTTGACGAGGTCAAGAGCCTGGATGAGGCATTGAAGAAGGCTAACGACACGGATTTCGGCTTGACGGCTGGGATCTTCAGCAACGACCAGAGCGAGGTTGACAAGTTCTTCAGGAGCATCGACTTCGGAGTCACATACGCGAACAGAAAAGGTGGAGCAACGACAGGTGCTTGGCCCGGGTCCCAATCGTTTGGGGGTTGGAAGGGCAGTGGAGCGACTGGCAAGGGAGTCGGAGGACCATACTATCTGCTAGAGTTCATGCATGAACAAGCCCAGACCGTAGTCAGAGACGCCTAGGCAGCCATTCGATCTATCTCATCAAGGAACGCGTCTTCCCTTCCCGCTGGAAAGACTCCCGAAGCCGCGACAGAGTGTCCGTCTCCGAAACCACCAATTTTCGAGCAGGACTCGGGAAGGATCTTTGAGAGCGAGGGTTTCTTTCCCTTCTCAATGAGACCCGTTAGGATCTGAGGAGCTCTTCCTGAGACCTTGACCATTGAGGAGGGCAATTTTCCCCAGCCGGGAATGTCCGGTGGAACGTTCATCATTCCGATCAGGTACTTGACGGGGTTGATGCCTCGCTGGTAGCGAAGGTACGAGCAGAAGCTCCCGACAACTTTTCCTCCCATACCTTTGTAATTGTCGTGCGCGTGAAACCACTGGACATTCTTCTTCTGCGATAGACCATCATTCCTTATCGTCATTAGCATTTTTCGATTGGTCTCTTTTCGCTCTTCTTCGAACTCCTTTGCCATCTTCATTGTTTGGTCGTTGAAACCGGTTGTGCATGCGTCGATTCCTGTCTCAGGGCCATTTCGGTAGTATCCAACTGAGCCGAGAACGTTGAGAAGTCTGGAGGCTCGTGTTCTGCTCAGATTCATGCCCTTAGCCTTGACCTTTAGATCACCCTTACCAGAATCCCGAACAAGTCCAAGGTCCTTGGCGTCTTTCATCGCGATCGAGTTGAGTCCTTGTATCTCGCCGGGAAGTTCGAGAGACCCTATTGTTGCTAAGTGGGCGTAGTTGGACAGTTCTGAATCGACGGTTTTGCAGAACATGTAGGCTACTGTGGCGGAGGAAGCGTCCTTCTCGCCCGAAAAACCATAGAGTTCAGGGTTGAGATTGTGCAGCAATGGATCCTGCGTGGAGATTGTGTCGTGGTGGTCCAGAACAAGGATTAGTCCTTTAGACCTGTTTGCTTCGATCAGCCAATCAATGTGGCCCGAGCCTAAATCGACGTAAGCTATGATACGAGGATGACCTGACTCAAGTTCTTTGACAACTTCGGGGTACAGCTTGTCCAGACAGATTAGCCTCGTGTTGAGCCCGAGACTGGACATTGCGAGCTTCGTAAGTGCCGCTGACGTTAGCCCGTCTGCTTCATCGTGATGGAGGACAACCGCTTCTCGGATACCAGACTCTCGAACAGCGGACACTGCAGAACCTAATCTGTCTTGGAAACCATGAAGTTGTTCCACGGGTCCTCGTCTCAGTTCTTGATGAACCGGGCGATGAAATAGCCGGTCTCGTGGGTATCAGGACTGAATCTCTGAGTAAGATGCCCGGGATCAAATCCGTGTTCACCAAGTATCGGGACCTGTTCTTCCAAGGTCAACCCTAGTTCCTTCTCCGCAAACCCTGCGACATCTTCGCATTCCTCTCTAGAAATCGTGCAGACGCTGTACACGATTGTTCCTTGCTTCTTGGTGATGTCAGAAGCCGCGGCCAGAAACTGTTTTTGATAGTCCGCTGAGTTCTCGACATTCTGTGCGGTAGTATCGACGGCGAGTTTCGGGACAATCCCTAGAGCGGTGCAGGGTGGATCCACTAATACCCTATCGGCTTTGATGTTGAAGTCTCGATGAACGTATCGAGAGTCATGTGATATCAGCTGGTAGTTTGTGCAACCCATCCTCTCCATGAGTTCCTTGGCCTTCTCGATCTTTCGTGTGTTGCGGTCGAAACCGATTATCCGAGCCTGATTTCGTGTTAACTGGCTGATGTGGCTTGTCTTGCCGCCGGGCGCGCAGTTGAGATCGACAATAGTCTCTCCTGGTTTAGGATCCAGAATGTGGCTGGTCAGAATGGCAGGTAATGACTGAAGATGGATTTGTCCATTGGAGTACCACGGAGTCTCCATTATACTCGGCAGGCCCGCTCTGCTGTTCTTGATCTCCACGGCTACTCCCTGTCGGTACGTCAGGATGCTTGTCTCGCTTTGGTGTGAGACTCCGGAGCCTATCGGCGTTCCGTTTCCGTCGACTACTGTTGTGTTCATTCCTGGTCGCAGTCCATGGCATCGCCTTACGCCGGGAGCGTAGAGATGTGCACCTAGCTGAACAGCCTCTGCTGCAAACCTGTTCGCTTCCACGATGACGCCATCCGTACCTATCTCGGATGCCCGGGGATGAAGGAATGCGGCATCCTTGAGCTGCGTGTGAGCTTCGGCACGCAAATCACTCGCTTTCATAGATCTGATGATCGCGTCCCGTTCGGCTTTCAACGTGTTTATCCGGAGATAGTATCTTGAGGGCATCGCGATCATCGCAGAGAGAACTCTATCGGTTCGCGGGCCGTAAATCTCGCGGAGACGGCTCTCTAGTTCTGAATCTAGTTGTAACCGTTTCTCGGGAGGTTCTAGAAGCACGGTGGCGTCGCTTTAGTGTTGGGCGGGTTTCTGGTTTAATTACCCTTGACTTTGGCTCGGGATGAAGATAGGGTCCCTGGGATGGTAAGGGTGGTCTTGGAGCTTCGCTGCGTGAAATGCGAGGTTAAGTTTGAGCGGAGCTTTGAGGAGAGGAGAAGGCAGCTCAACTATTCCGAGGGAGAGATGTTGCAGCTTGACGAGAATACTTGTCCCAACCACTGCGGTGGAGGCTGGTTCGCCATCGAAAAACAGCATCCAATCCGCAAGTTCAAGCGTCGATTCGGACAGGACGACTGAACCGCCCTAGAATCGCCCATTATCAGCCCTGATCTTGAAAATGTGAGGGGCTTTCTAGATTTCCCTCTAACCGTTCGGGGACGACCCCTTAAAATCCCATGAATCGACTCCCCATCCAAGCCTGGATTGCGCCCTGAACCGCAAGACTCGCCCGGAAACCCTGCCAGACAGGAAATCGTTTCCTGGGGGAGGGGGGTCTTGCACGGAGCACCTTGTGACGCAAGAGTGAGACTTTCCCAACTCTCCAGAATTGCGTAGTGAGTTACTCAAGGCTTAAGCCGGGTCTTTCCAAGGCTACAATTCGATTCCTTAAAGAAGAGACGGATTATCGGGATATGGATTGAAAAAGACGACCAGGAAGAGCCCTCAGCTACTCAACGGCTTTCCCCACATCCCCTTCGACGAGTTCCCCCTGAAACGATCGGAGGACCTAGTTGTCATGCTTGAGAAGAACATGCCAGAGGGAGCAAAAGTCGAAGTAACACCGATGGAAGACTCGCATCACTCTCCCTGCATGGAAGAGATGATAGCGATCATGGTCCATGATATCGAAGAGGGAAAGGACTCCTCCGAGATCTACAGCATCTACCAGTTTTGCCCCGCCTGCCACATCGGGGTCAGAGTCCTCTAGCCCGGACTATTCCAGAAAGATCGCTGGTCTATACGGCTCCGCCATTCTAGCCCGTCCTTTAGGATCGCTTATCCCCGAGGCTCCTTCCTGCCAGACATTGATCGCGCACCTCAATTCTCGAGCATAGAAGTCAGCGGCATCGGCAAAGATAGTTTTCTCGGCTGTGACCCCATCTTGGAGGCGTGACTTTCTCATCTCATCAGGCATATGGTTTGCCTGGTGAAGCGCTTTGCCCGCATAGTCCGCAGCAGCCTTTCCCAACGATCGGAGAAGAGGATCTCCCATAACCTCCTTGATGAAATCCCCCTGTCTCATCTTCTCCTCCGCAGCCTTCAGCGCTTTCAGATAGACTTGCCATTTCCAATCCGCGGCCGTATAGTACGCGATGCGCTTCGGAGTCATACCCGTCGCCTTCACAATTTCACTTGAATCATGCAGGACCTGTCGAATAAGTGTCTCCGCGCTTTCTGCGCTAGAATCTCTCTCATTCTCGGTTTCTATTGGCCACTTGCTCTGAACGACGAACCCCCTGTTACCGAGGCGAGTCCAGATTTCCTCAGCAGTATGCGGCGCGAGTGGAGCCATCATTCTTGTTCTCGTCTCCAGCACTCTTCGGAGGACGCGATTGCGACTGTCCGACTTCGATTTCTTCGGCCCCAGTCTTCGATTGTACCAACCAACATCGTTGTCAAGCTGGTAGAGAATGATATTGATCGCTTCCCTAACCCTCAACCTATCCAGCGCACTTGTAGCAGTCCTGACTGCGTTGCTCAAACGGCTGATCATCCACCTGTCGAGCGCGGAAGGGTTCGACTTCCCAGCTGTCTTCTTCGAGCCCAGCTTTCTAGCCTGCGCGATCAAAGTGGCCAGTCGTTCTTGAATCGATGCTGCCAGCCCTTCGCTGAAGTCCGTGTCCTGGCCCAGTTCAGCCGTCGCCAATACTCCAACCCTAACAGGATCAGCTCCGAACCTGGCGATTCCCTGGCGGAGAGGAATGATGTTCTGGAGAGACTTCGACATCTTCGCACCCTCCATCAAGACGAAGCCGTTCGCCACGATTCCTTTCGGCCACTGTCTCTCAGGAAAGAGAGTTGAGTGGTGGAAGATGTAGAAGGATAGATGGTTCGAGACCAGCTCTCTAGCAGAGTGACGCATGTCAACTGGATAGAAGTACTCGAACTCCATCCGGATAGCACTCAGTATTCTCTTGGGGATCCCGGTCTCTTTTGCAACCTTGTCAGCGTCTCCTTCTCCGAGCAGTGTGAAGTTGAAGAAGGCGTCAGGTAATTTCGACGTGTTCTTTTCGAACTTCTTGAAGACAACCCAGTTCTTGGTGAAGTACTTGGATAGGATGTAGTAGGCCATATAGACGACCGAATCGGACAGCGCCTCGATAATCCAGCTCGGGTCCCACGGAAGCTTCGTCCCGAGCCCCACTGTACGCGCGCAAGCTCTCTCCCGCAACCAGTCGAGTGTATAGTTGAACTCCGCCCGAATCTCCTCTGGTAGAATGACCATCTGGTCAAGGCATTTGTGGGCCTGCGTCTTCCAGTCAGGATCGCCGTAGTTGATGAACCACTGGTTCTCTAGAATGTGGACTAGGCATTTGGTTCCGCACCGGCAGACTACTTTCGCGTTTTTTAGTTCGAGCAGAGTCTCAATCTTTCCCTGTCTCGTCAGTTCTTGGATGATCGCCTCCCTCGCTTTCGCGACCGGCATTCCGGAGTAGCTGCCGGTGTTTTCCTTCATCACCCCGTCATGGAACTCTTTCGAGTACAATTCCTGAGTCGCATGTTCGAGATGAGGATCGTTCTGGTCTTTGACCGCGAACTTTTGGATCAGATCCTTGGCCGGAAGATCGGAGAATCCCTCTAATCGAATGATCGATATTGGATTGGTTGTCTGCAGAAACTGTCCAGCCTCTGCAGAGTCAGCCAACTTCTCCTTGAGATCGATCAGGGCTTGATAGTCGTACGGAGCGTGTCCTGGAACGGACATGACAACACCAGTACCATTATCCGGTTCCACGAAGCTTCCTGGGAAGACCGGGATCTCGCTATTTGTGACCGGGTTCCGGACAGTCTTCCACAGCACCTCGCCTGCCGGGATCTCGCGTTCTACAGCGACCTTGTGGTTCTGGTGCTGAAGCTTCTCCACGGTCTCCCGACTGACGATCCAAGACTCCCCGTCTACCTTCGCTCGGACATAGGTCACTTCCGGGTTGACCCAGAGATTTGTCACCCCGAACACGGTCTCAGGCCTCAGAGTTGAGGTAGGATAGAACAGTCCATCTTTCTCGAACTTGACCAAGAAGGATTCTCCAATCTCGGGCTCCACATCCCCCTGAGTATCCACGACCCCCACAGGGCTCTTGTCGTTAGGACACCAAGCGACCGGATGCGTCCCTCTAGTGATCAAACCCCTCTGGTTCAGGGTCCGAAAGTGCCATTCGATGTATCTGCTATAGAGCGGGTCGATGGTCGTGAACTCTCGCCGCCAGTCGATTGAGAATCCGATCTCTGTCATTCCCTTCTTGATATCGTCACGAAAGTGGGAGGCCATCGACTTCGGATCTTTCAACTTCTCCTGCGTTGACAGTGGGATCCGATAGATCTTGGTGAAGGTCTCTATGATCTCGGGATCGCCTTCGCGAAGACGCTTGGCCATGGCGAAGAGCGGAGAGCCTGTGTAGTGGAAGCCCATCGGGAAGAGAGTGTTGTACCCTTTCATGCGGTGATATCGGGCGTTGACATCTGCAATGGTGTAGGTTCTCGCGTGACCGATATGCTGGGGAGAGTTCGGATAGGGATAAGCTGCAGTCACGTAATACTTGGGCTTGCGAGGGTCAGGGTCCGTCTCGTGGATCTTACGCCAGTCCCACTTCTTCTGCCATTTCCTTTCAAGTGCGCGCCAGTCAAGCTTGGCCGCTATTGCTGATTCCCTCCGTTGAGACAGCTATTTTCAGCTGTTTTGAGACGGTTTGGGCCGCGACCTTCAACGCCTCATCCACCCTGTCCTTGGAAGATCCGCCCCCCGTCGCGAAGAAGGGTCTGCCTCCTCCGCCCCCACCCAAGACTTTCGAGGCTTCCGAGACAATTTGTCCTGCGTTGACGCCCACCTTAACGGCCCCGTCGCCAGCCGCAGCTATTACCTGAACGCGGTCTGACACTTCGAATATCACCACGACGGTGTTGGGATTGGTTTCTTTGAGCCGATTGGCAATCTGGACCGGGTCGATGCCTTTTCTTTTCGCGGTCTTTTCTAGCACGAGCCTGACCGGTCCGAGACTTATCGCTTTCTTGCCAAGCTGTTTGACATGTGCTTCCATGGTCTTCGCGTGAACCTTTTCGAGTTCTCTCTCCAGAGAGTCTCTCTGGGCAACTATTGCCTTGATGGAATCTGGAAGCTTGTCGGGCGTTGTTTTCAAGAGCTCACTAGCCTTTGCAACTACTTCGCTCTGCTGGTTGATCCGTTTCAGCGCGGGCTCTCCAGCTGAGAAGATGATTCGCTCGACGCCGTCCTGCAACTTGTTTATCTTCTCGATCTTGAAGACTCCTAGTTCCCCGGTTCTCTTGCAGTGTGTTCCTCCACAAGCTTCTGCATCCCAGCCTTGGATTCTTACCACCCGGATCTTGGAGCCTGGGACCGCTCCGCCCTGGTAGAGCCTGTAACCGTACTTTGCCTCCGCCTTCTCACGAGCCATCCACGCGACTTGTACAGGTAGATCACGCAGAATCACTTGGTTGACAAGCCGCTCGATCCGCTCCCTCTCCTTTGGACCAATCTCCCGGTAATGCGTTATGTCTAGCCTGCTTGACTCCACTTCCTTTTGCGCGCCTGCTTGCCAGACATGGTCGCCTAGCACTCTTCGCGCGGCCCCGATCAGGGCGTGGGTGCCGGTATGGTGACGCATGAGGTTCACACGTCGCTGCCAGTCAATCTCTCCTTCAATCAGATCGATCTCTTGACCAATCGGTTGGTCTAGAAAGTGGACGATGATGTTTCCGAACTTCTGAACGTCTGTAACTTTCTGTTTCTTGTCGGCAAATCGTAACTCACCGTGATCAGCAGGTTGGCCACCTCCCTCAGGGTAGAAACAGGTCTGGTCCAGAACGATCGCGTTTTCAGCGGCCTTGGCTACGATCTTGGCTTGGAAGCTGGTCTGGTACGCATCGTCGTAGTATAGCGCTCGGGTTGCGGGGAGATCCTTTAGCTTCGCTTCCCATTCAAGATTGGACGAGGAGGCGTCAAGGCTAGTAGTTGGCTTTGAATGACGTTCCGCGACCAGCGTCAAGAAGTTTTCGGGAACGTCGACCTCTACTCCGACCTTCTCAGCGCTCTCTTTTACGATCTCGGGAGCCAGGCCTTGGGAGTCATAGAGCAGAACTAGTTGGTCCGTGGGAATCTTTTGAATACCTTGGCTCGAGAGTTCCTTTGAAAGCCGTAGTACTGCTTCTGATCCCTTACTGATCGTTTCCTCATATTTCTCAACTTCAATCCGCAGACCCTCCAGTATCTCTCCTCTCATATCTCGGAGTAGGTGAAACTCTCCACCCCACAATTTGATCTGTCCCTCGATGATCCCCGGAAGCTCCGGAAGGATTCCTAGCTGTCGTGCCAATCGTGCGGCCCGACGAATGATGAGCCGGGTCAAGTAGCCTTCACCCACGTTAGATGGAACGACGCCCTCGGCTAGGAGGAAAGAGATTGACTTCGTATGATCAGTGATCGCGTATGCGGCTTCCAGCGTCCGGACGTCGGAGCGAAAAGCCTCCTTGTCGCGGCCAGTCTCAACTGCTGTTGCGTCACTATACGCGTCTCGGGAAGCTCGACTAGAGGCTCCGTAGATTCCTGCGGCCCTTGTAAGAGATGACAACGTGCTGTCATCGAGGTCAACCTTCGCTAGTTCCATAACCCGCATGAGCAAGGGGCCATATACCGCATGGAATCCGCTGGGTGAGCCTTGGGACAGCCAGGCCCATCTCTCCATACCATAGCCCGTGTCCACTGTCCGGATCGGCAAGGGTATGAGTTCTTCTCCTTGGACCTTGTACTGCATGAAGACAAGGGTCGAGATCTCCAGTCCTGCAACGATTCCTTCGAGATCAGGTCCCGCGTTTCCTCCCCCTGACCAGAAGTGTTCCTTGTAGGTGATGGACTCAGAAGGGGCCCCCATCACTTCAGACAAGAGTTTGTGGTGATAACGGACGGTATCGTCTTTCCAATAGATTTCCTTGTTCGGATAGTTGAACGCGTGCGCGCCGCCCATCTCGAAGATTGACATGTGACGGCCTGCGGCGCCTACCTGTTCGATGTCTGTGAAACGTATACAGGGCTGACTAATGACCAAAGGGTTCGCAGGAGGAGGCATCGCCCCCTCAGTTACGTACGGTTGGAAATCGTAGATTGACGCACCTACCAAGTAGACATCGTTTCGCCAACGCGCCACAATTGGGTAGGGTTTGATCCTGCTGTGTCCACGCTCGGCGAAATAGTCCATAAACTGAATTCTCATCTCTGCTAGACTGTACCGTCGTTTTGTAGGGGGGTTTCCGATGAAGGAGTAAGGCGAACAAGGAACCTCGCCACACATCGTCTGATCAGGCGCTGCCCAATAATTGCTTCCGCAGGATGGACATTTTCTACGAATGAAGCCGATTTCTCTGAAGTACGAAAGGGCGAACTCGTCCTGGTTTATCTCTGGCACCTATCGTAGCCCTCCAAGATTGCCGTGGAAACCTATAGGCTCGGCCGGGAAAATCTCTCTAGAGAGTTGTCGACTCGGGGAGAAGACTGTGCGGAGCTATACCGCGAACCTCCTTAACCGAACAGTGCCCCTAGTCCTGCCAGGGCTTCCTCTTCCTTCTTCTTCTCTTCTTCAGCCGGTTTCTTGTCTTCCTTCTTCGTCTCGGTTGGCGCTGCGGGTGCCGCTACTGGTGCTGCCATAACACTGGCCGATTTCAGGGCTTCGTCAATGTTGACTTCTGAGAGTGCCGCGACTAGTGCCTTAACCTGGGCTTCTTCGGCTTGACCGCCAGCTGCGATAACGACTTTTTTTACATTTTCTTCAGTGACAGGCTGAGCTGATGAGTGCAGCAGGAGTGCGGCGTAAACGTATTTCACTGGGCTTTTTCCTCTTCTCTCAGGATTGATTGGATTTTAGTCCAGCGTCAATTCCTGCACTTAAGGGTTTCCGGGTGTTGCGCTAGAAATCTTCTGGTTCAGCACGTTTGCATTCATCACGGCGCGTCTAAGGACGGGCTCAATAGTGCCGCTCTCAAGGAAACCTGCTTCAACGGCGATAGCTACTGCTTGTCTCATCCCCTTCCCTAGGATTCTCGGGGCGTTCTCAGGAGTCACATAGCCAGCATCGATTGAGAGGCTGAACGCATTACTCACGGCTTGGAAGACGTCTTTTCGATAGGCACTGATGTCGAGGACGAGATCCTCGGATCTGAGGATAGTTCCGTTGTCGTATGCGGTAGAAAGTGTGAGGCCGGCCTCCATTGGTTTGAGTCCAAGTTTGGAGAGTACCGAGGCCATTTTTGGCGTGATGAGGTCTCCTCTTCTAGCAACCACCGAGTCTCTTGCAACCCAGATGCTCCCCCCCTCGATTCTTGTCTGGACCTTAATCTCTCCGAATTCGCTGATCACCGGGCCAGGAGGTAGACCAGTGTTCCCGGCCGGGACCATGATCTCGCCAGTTGCAATATCTCCAGCTTTGGCGGGAACTCTGACTTTGCTCTTTTCGAGCAGTATTATCAGAGAGTAAGGATTGACATCCGTGAACAACAGGATGTTCGACCCTTGAAGGTCCTTGACGAACTCCCCAACTCTCCCGTGGCTGGACTCTGACAGTTCCACGGACTTTCTCAACAGATTGTTCTTGGTCACCACCATCGCTACTCTGTCCCGTAGACGCTTACGCAGTTCGTGGATCTGCGATGAGCGAACTTTGGTCAAGTCAGCGGCCGCTATGACCGGATACTTCTCCAACAGAACCTGCAGATCAGCAATCGCCTCTTTCTTCCAAGCCGCTACTTTCCGGGTCGTCGACATTTTCTTATGCCGCCGTGGTCAAGGGTATCTTCACCAATGGTCCCATTGAGGCTTTGATCGAGACGGCTTTGATGTTCTTGGGACCCTTCTCCAGCTTGGCCTCCAATCGGGAGATTACCGTTTGGATATTCTGCACCAAGACATCATCAGGCATGTCCTCCGTACCAACCTTAGCCTGGATTACGGGCTGATCCTTCATTTTTAGCCGGACATTGCGGCGCTGGCGCTTGATGATATCATCGATTGGCGCTGTTGGGGGGATGGGTGTTGGCATTTTGCCTCTAGGTCCGAGAATCTGTCCCAGGGTCTTTCCGACCTGGGGCATCAGTGGTGCTTCTGCGACGAAAAAGTCGTAGCTCTGAGCTATCTTCCTCGCCTGCTTTTTCTCCCGCCCTAGCTTGTCTAAATCCTCCCTGCCGATGACAATGTCCGCGCCGGCATTTTTTGCCCTAACCGCCAGGTCGCCACCCGCTATCACTGCTACTTTCGAATTCTTGTCGGCAGCTGTTGGGAGCTCAAGGTTCTCGTTGATCCTTCCCTCAGGTTTTTTCAGGTCAATTTCGCGAAGCTTGACTGATAGCTCAATGGCTTGTGTGAACTTCCTCTTCGGTGTCTTGCTCCTCACGTCACTGAGTGCTTTTGTAATTGAATCCTTAGACAATGGCATCTCAGCGATCTCCTATTCCAATTCCTTCAGTGCGACGTCGTATTGACCTGCGTCGAGGTTCCTGATGAACTCTTTTGGCTCCTTAGCGTCCACCGTCACGCCCATACTGACGCACGCGCCTGCGACCTCTTTGACAGCGGACTTTAGGGTTCGCGCGTAGCTGTCTGTCCGTTTCATCTGGGCAATCTTCACGATTTGCTCAGGAGATAAGTTGCCAACCTTGGTGGCTTTGGGTGTTGCCGATCCCTTCTCGATCCCCAACTCCTTCACTATCAAGGCCGAGGTAGTCGGCGTGCCGATCTCAACTTCGAAACTCTTGTCTTCCACGTTCACAAGGATCTTTACCGGGACTTTCATTCCCGCGTAAGCCTTGGTGAGCTCGTTGATCTTGTTTACAATCTGTAGAATGTTTACTCCCAAGGGTCCGAGCTGCGGACCGAGCGGGACACCTGCCGTGGCCTTACCGCCGTCTATTATCGCGTCAACTGTTTTCTTGTCGGCCAGCTTCCTCAGCCTCTCCTCTACTCACAAGTTTCACATAGTCCGCGTGCACAGTTATTGGTAGTGTCGCAAAACCCTCCTCTAGGAGTTCTATAACGACTTCCTGCTTGACCTTGTCGACGTGCGTGATCTTCGCTTTCAGGCCTCTGAAGGGTCCACCAACAACCTCGACGAGGTTGCCGACGCTTAGCTCTTCGATAACCGGCCTGGTTACAATGAATCTTTCGATCGCAGCTAGAGAGACGACCCCCTTCGTTCTCGTTCGGGCGTGTCTTGTCCCGGCTATCGCCTCGTCAACAAAGTGCGGTCCCATCGCTTCGACGAAGATGTAGCCTTTGATCACTTCTGGTGCGAGTATTGCGACGATGGGCAATTTCTTCGGTTGAATCCTGCTGGCCATAAGGTCAACGACTGTTCTCTCCTGTCCGCTTGTCGTGCGGACTGCGTATATCGAAGTCTTCTGAGTCTGGGTTGCCAAGGTCTTGCCTCTAACCGCCCGTGGTACCTGAGGCTGCCTGGCTGGCTGGCAACTGGTATAGTCCGACCACCCAGAAGAGGATTCTGAGCACGAACCCTATGCCTCCAACGATAGCTACACCGATGAGGATGATCTTGATGTTGAGTTTCGTTTCTTGCCAGTCAGGCTTTTGGGCTACGTGGAACAAGCGTCTCGCCGATTGTAGGAAGGTTCCAATGCCCATGACAAGCCCTCGATTATGAATTGGAGGTCGATGGACCGGGCCTTCCTATTTTAACCATGCTAGCCCCTGGGTTCTTCGAATCCTTCCACCTTCATGTCGATTGAGGGAACGTCTCTTCGAGATACGAGTATCGCCGAACCGTTGAAGGGAATCCCATTCTACGGCTGTCTACAAGATCAGTGAAAGCAGCCCTCTGGCAGTGTGCAACCGGTTTTCAGCTTCGTCCCAGACCGCGGATTGAGGCCCATCAATGACATCTTCAGTTACCTCTTCACCCCTATGAGCTGGGAGGCAATGAAGGAATATTGCCCCAGGCTTGGCTTGCGAGAGTAGCTCTCGATTAACTCGGTATTTTGGAATAAACGTCGACAGTCGGGCATCCTTCTCTTTCTCCATGCCCATTGAAACGAACGTATCGGTATAGATCGCGTCTGCAGCCTTTACCGCTTCTTCAGGGTCCTCCAAGATGCTTATCGACGCTCCGGACATTGCGGCGGCTTCTCTGGCATGTCTGACCGCATCTGGGTCCGGGCCGTAGCCCTGAGGCCGGGCGACAGCAATGTTGACTCCAGTCTTCGCGCATCCTACTAGGAGGCTGTTGCAAACATTGTTTCCGTCCCCAACATAGGCTAGTTTCAGACCTTTCAAGCGTTTCTTGTACTGAATCAGCGTCAGGAGGTCTGCAAGTATCTGGCATGGATGATGCTTGTCGGAGAGACCGTTGACGACTGGAGCGTCCGCATTCTCCGCGAGAGCGACTAGGTCGTCATGGGAAAAGACCCGTGCCATAATGGCATCGACGTACCTGTCCAAAACTTTGGCGGTATCCGAAATCGTTTCCCCTCGTCCCAATTGCATCTCGTTCCAACTCAGATAAATCGCGTGACCCCCGAGTTGGGCAGCTGCTGTCTCAAAGGAAACTCGGGTCCTCGTTGATGGTTTCTGAAAGATCATCGCAACAGTTTTTCCCCTGAGCCGCTGCGGAGCGCTCTTTCGTCGCGCCAAGATCGATGAGCGTCTTAGGATGAGAGCGATTTCCTTAGGCGATAGTTCAACCAGCGAGAGAATATCTCGTCCTTTGAGGCCCGGCAAGTTTTCGATAATCTCCGAGATTGTTGATGGTTCGAGGATTCTTCTCGTATAAGAACCCACTACACAATCCCACTATCCGATATTCAGATTGAAAACGGGTTTAAATCTCGCTAACCACATCTTCAACAATAGATCGAATATGGTTGACCTTGAAATTACGTACTGCCAACCTTGCGGACATCAGCCAAGAGCAGTAGACATGGTCAGTGAACTTCTCGCGACCTACGGCATGCCACTGAACCGGAAGCTGACGATCTCGCTGAAGCCAGCAGACAAAGGAGTCTTCGATGTGGTACTCGATGGCCAGCTGATCTTTTCGAAGCACCAGCAAGGTCGCTTCCCGACGATGGACGACCTAAAGAAACAGCTCGATCAGAAGCTCACGATTCCACTGGAAACTCCTCAATAGAGATACCAGCCGCTTACATCGCCTCATCAAGAAAAGTCGTCAGAGAACGAAGTCTGGCTAGCCTTCACCCAATCAGGTTTTTTACAATAGTCTGCGGCTGGAAAGGTTCCAGATCGTCATATCCCTGCCCAGTTCCGACTAGAGTCACTGGTCTACCCATTATGTAAGACAAGGATATCGCGTTACCCCCTTTAACATCGGCGTCGAGTTTCGCTAGAATTATCCCATCGATCTTGACTGCTTGCGAAAAAACCTTGCCCTGCTCTACGGCATCGTTTCCAGTCAGAGCGTCCACGACTAGAATGGTCAAATCGGGTTTGGTGACTCGAACGATCTTTCTCATCTCCTCCAACAAGTTCTGATTGGTCTGCATTCGTCCGGCGGTGTCGATCAGGATGGCGTTGATGCCATGTGCTCGCCCGTAATTGACCGCGTCAAATGCCACAGCGGCGGGATCTGCCCCGTATTGATGTTTGATCATTCTCACTCCGATCCTTCTCGCGTGCTCTTCGAGTTGTTCTATCGAACCGGAGCGGTACGTGTCGCTCGCAGCTAGGATGCATGTCCTGCCTTTTCGCTGGAGAATGTGCGCCAGTTTTGCGATGCTTGTTGTCTTTCCCGTTCCATTGATCCCTACAAACACTATTATCGCTGGCTCTCCGGCTTTCCTTTTCTTCTCAACCAGCTCGAAGATGTCGAGTCGCCCGGCCCTATCGAGGACCGATAGCAGTATGTCGCTCAGAATTGCCTTGACTCTTCCTCGAGGGTCTGAAAACCTTGCAAACTGAACGTCTTTCAGCTTCTCCTTCAACTCTGTAGCGACGTAGTCGGCTACAGCGACGGCGACATCATTTTCCACTAGGGAGAGCTGGAAGTCGTCGAGAACCTTGTCAAGGTCCTTTCCTTGAAGCTCTGTTTTTGTTACGCGGTCGTAGAAGTTGGAAAACTGAGCCCTGAGCTTGTCAAACAAGGTATTCTCAAATCTTCGGTTGACGGGGTTGCAATAGTTTCCGTTATCTCTGTAGGATATTCGTTAGGGACAAGACGTGCTCGTCAAGGCGGTCGTCGCATGACCTCGTCGAGATGGCATGAGGGCAGTGACTCAAACCATGAGACGGGTCTGAACTGGGGTAACCGGTTGGTTGGCCACCGTAAAATCCTTGCCTGGCAATGGGCCAAGCTACCACGCTACAGGCGTGAGGGGGCGGTTGAGGTTCGACCGTTCCCTGCCAAGAAGAGACTACTCGTCTCTGAGGCGCAAGGGCCCTCAAGTGAAGCAGTGAAGAGGAACCCGCCGACGACGGTAATCCCCGGAGTCGATGAGAGCAAGCCGAGCAAAAGCGATCGAAGACTCGACAGAACCTCAAACAATCTCTACCGGTCCACCGCCCTTCTTGTGAGCTAGGTCCTCTAGGCGGGCCCTATAATCCTCAGTTTGG
>Ga0209236_1000953_pt1 | contig 17187 bp, 15 predicted proteins | sample GraSoi013_1_40cm_FD_185819 | JGI IMG/M metagenome (GOLD analysis project Ga0209236, IMG submission 185819) | Grasslands soil microbial communities from the Angelo Coastal Reserve, California, USA - Sample 09_27_2013_1_40cm (SPAdes) (version 2) | ecosystem: Environmental > Terrestrial > Soil >... | reverse complement strand
TTGCTTCCCCGTTCCGAAGAAGTCTAGATCAGGGTAAGATCTCTGAAGGGACCTGTGGGTCGCACTAGGACAGTGGAGTCTTACGGCAACCCCGCCAAAAAGCCTGAGGACTATCCCCCTCGACGTCGCTTCGTCGACAACGCGTTTTGCTTCATCAGTAACGACTGCTTGCATGTGCGACGTCTACGTTTAAGGTCCAGAGACGTGTTTACAATCTACTTAAGTGTGGTATAACCGGCGGCTGTTGGTCGGGTTTGCACTCAACGTTATTAGGAATCAGCCACGAAATACCATGGATGGCTCGTCCGGATCTAGAAACCTGTTCACATGCCACGTCCATAGATGTCTAAGGATCTAACCGAGCTGAAAAGCTACGGAAACATTGCCACCTACCGATTTTGCGGGTGGGTTAAACTGGTTGAACTCAGCCGAGAATATGATTCTCCCGAGTCGAAATTCTGGGATGGGTACCGCCTTGATTAAAACTCGACTACTGTTCGCGTCAGACTTTCATGGTAATGAAACAGTCTGGCGCAAGTTCCTAAACTCGGCTAAGATTTTTGACTGCAATGTACTTCTTTGCGGGGGAGACATGACCGGCAAAGTAATGGTTCCCATCATAAGACGTGCAGAGGGAGGGTACACTGCTACTCTAATGAAAAAGAGGTACCGTATCAATGAAGAAGACCTTCAGGAATTCAAAAAACGAGTGAGAACCTACAGTTACATCCCTTACGTTTGTTCGGAAGAAGAGCACCGTCGTTTGAGTGAACACCCAGAAGAAGTCGAGAGGGTTTTCGAAAAAATCGAACGCGAAACACTCAAGGATTGGTGTGATTTGGTCCCGCAGAAGCTCCCAAAGGGAACGAAGCTAATAATGAATACCGGAAACGACGACAAGCTGGCCTTAGACGAAGTATTGAGAAACCACCCTGCAATCGTCTACGCTGACGAAGAGGTGGTCAACATTGACGAAAGGCATGAAATGGCATGCTTCAGCTGGTCTAACCCAACTCCTTGGGATAGTCCTCGGGAAGCACCGGAAGAAGAGCTTGAAATCCGCATCGAAAATGTTCTCGCGAATGTTCGGAATATGCCGGATGCGATATTCGCGTTTCACGTGCCGCCGTACGATAGCCAGATCGATAAGGCCCCAAGACTTGACGAAAATTTGCGAGTCGTTGTGGAGGGAGGCAGGACAATTACGATACCGGTGGGTTCGAAGGCAGTCAGGAAAGCAATCGAAAGGCACCAGCCGCTCATCGGGCTACATGGACACATACATGAAAGCCCGGGGGTGTACAAGATCGGGCGAACGGTTTGCGTTAACCCCGGTAGCGAGTATGCAGAGGGGCTACTCAAAGCGTACATAATTGAATTCGAAGATGGGAGGATTGCTCGTCTCCAGCGAATTGAAGGCTGAAACTACTACCTTTGGAGATCAGATTCTAACGTAGCGGTTCATCCCGTGACCGCACAGCTCCATAGCCTTCCACCGGAAACCACTCGGGTCGATCTTGACTCCGGAAACTGGAACCGAGAGAAACTCAGTATGATTGTTCACCCTGTAGAGCCTGACATCAAATTGACCGACTCCCAAGTGTTTGAGAGACACCAGGTCGAAACTCGACCACTTGGCGAAACTGGGCTTGTCTCTCCCAGTTTGGACTGTTATTCCCTTATCGTCCAAGGACATTCGATTGTAATACTTGCCTCTTGAATACCAATAGGTAATTACTGACGCCAGACCTATGTTTATCAACAGACCGCCCCGATTGGTAGTCAGCGAACCAGTTAGAAACGCCGAAAATAGAAAGGAAAGAAATGTAAGTCCGAGCAAAGCTAGCCCAAACACAAATGCGAGTTTACTCCATTGCCTGGCCTGGGCTTGATCGGGAACGCCTTGCGAAGCCGCGTCCGCTTTTGCTTTCGTGGTGTTCTGTTTCTTGGGGAGTATCCTTTCGGCCGACCTTCCAATGAGAGATGAATTATGCAAAACTTCCATCGTTACGATGTTCACTAAAGCAACACCTATCGCATCATTGTTGATCGACTGAATCCTTTCTCTCAGGGTTCTAAGGGCATTCCCTGAATGAACCAAAATCAGAAATGACCACTTTGCTTCCTTATCTTTTATGTACAATTGCAGTCCGGTGACATACTTGTCTAGTTCAGCGGCATCGAAACTATTGTCTCCTCCCAAGCTCTTGACAAAACACGAAGCTGCGTAAGCCGGTAGCATAGTTCGAGAAAGTATGGCTGAAAACAAGTAGCCACTCCTCCCTCGAGTAGACCCCTCAACGACCATGTCGAAGTCTAGATGGAGAAGGCGGACGTTTCTAAATGACTCGTTGAATTCAGCGAGCCATCTTGCCTTGCCTTCTATCAGCTCGTGCTCTAGTTTCTCTAGAAAGTCCAGCTCTGGGGTTGTCCTCAACGCTCCAGATGGTGTAGGCAATAATCTTCTAAAAGAGGTTTCTTCATTCTGGCGGAATCTGAGTATAGATCGTCTGATAGTTGACTCCGGCTTTCTTGTTTCGGGCCCTGTAAGCGACGTAGAACAGTGTCAAGAATATCAGCAAGGCAATCGTGAACCAAAACGGTGCTGATGCACCAGAGTTGAAGGCAGCTGGATCGAACAGTCCGCCGGAGCTTGCGGTCAACAAGTCCTTGAGGTCATAGCCGGATGGCGTGTATAGTTCGACTCCCATCAGAACCACGTTGCCAAGAAAAGCAATAGCGCCAATCACCGCAAGGAGCGGGAGTTTCCCAATCTGCGGTTTGAACGGCGAGCGGTCATAAATGTCCCTTCTTCGGAAAGGCAGAATAATCGCGGTCAAAGCAAACAGTGCAAAGAAGGCCATATCCCAGAGGTCGGTTGTTGGAACCCCGGCAGCTACGATGGAACTCAAAGCTGGGCTAATGTTGGCAATTTGGAGGTAGTCGCCCTCTGCTTCTCCCAAAACTCCAACAAATGCGATAATCCCTGTCACTACAATAGCCCAAATCGGAGAGTGGTACCTCTCGTTGACATTCGCCAGTTTTGACGGTAGTATCCTGTCGAAGGACATGGCGAACATTATTCGTGAGCCAGCCAATATGAACGGAGGAATGTCGTTCATTACCCAGAAGAGAGCAAAAATTACCAGCGCAGGAAGGAACCATCCCGCTCCGATACCAGACGCAACTCCGGCTGCGTCAAACGGCAGCCATGCCTTCGGCAGTTGGGCACCAGTTGCTGTGTTGAAAGTGCTCAGAGCCGTACTGTTACCATACGACATCCAAGACCAAGCGTCGAAAAACGAGTAGGTATTCCCGCCTTGGGTCACAACTCCGACACTGCTTGCAGAGTTGTAGAGCAAGGCTGAGGCGGTTGTGTAAACGGCGACTATGATGATGGCGGCAATAAAGAGTGATCGGGGTAGATTTCGGTTTGCTTCCTTTATTTCTCCCGCAACAAAAGTTGAAGCGGCGTACCCTTCATAAGCCCAGTACGCACCCAGTGTTGCCACGAACACCGCTCCCCAATACCCTCCAGTGAAACTCGAGGCCATGCCTTGAGAAAGGGCAGACTGCGTTACTTTGGCAGGGTCCGAGACGCTGTAAATCGTGCTGAGTCCTGCTGTCAAAGCAGCGGGTGTAGAAGAAATCAAAAACCCATAGATTGAAAGGGTAAGCACGGCTGGGATCCAGAACATAGCCTGAAGAAGCTTTCCCGTCAGATTAACGCCAAATACTGCTATTCCCGTAAAGATGGCTACTACAAGTGCTCCAACTCCTATCAAGGCGGCCTCTGCATAGCCCGAGTTCGCGGATGCGGTCCACCAGGAATTGTTGAAGCCGATAAGCGAGGGAAAGAGAAAGATCACGACTTCCATAACCGCGACAGCGATCAACCCGAATGAGACCGCTGTCGCGAGGTATTCTAACCAAGCCCCCATATACCCAACGAATGGATGAACAACCCGCGAAATAGTAACGTATCCACCACCTGACCTCGGCATCGCTGCGGTCATCGCGCCGAATGCGTAGATGGAGAAGAGTACGACAACCCCAACCAGAAGGAAAGCCATTACCATCGGATTGATGCCGAATAGATACTGGTTCGAGGGTACGATCGCTTTGCCGGAAAACTGAAAGATTCTCTTCTGCCATCCAAGTCCGATGGTATAGCTCAGTGTAATGATTATGGAGGTGAGTAATCCAATCTCTCTAACTAGGCCGGTTGCTTTTCGGACGAATAACTTCTCTTCTGCCAAGGTGTCTCGTTAGAAAGGCTGATTTGCGCCCTATTGTTAATTTAAGACTTTGCAAACGCTTCGAAAATAGCTTCCGGGGGAGGAATATGACAAAATCATGTTATGATCTAACGAAGCCAATGCGGATTCCGCTACATACTAATCGAGACCTCACGATTGGCTCTATCGATTTGCACGGAAGAAACGGATACAATTCGATTTGGGACCGCTAGCGACTTTAGCTCCCGCGGCGAAACCAATCAATTTGTACTGCAGATATCCTCTTAGCTCTCGATAGAAAAGACCGGGTCTCCTTGAGCGACAAGGTCGACGAAAATGTTCGACGGCGAGAGGTCAGATACGATAGAGAACGCAGAGTGAGGATAAAGTGGAGCGAGGATACAGAATCTCTTGAGGAGGTCTTCGACCGACGAACAATAATGACAGTTCTCAAGATGCTGAACACTGGCATATTGAAAGAACTCCACGGCGCAATGAAATCGGGAAAGGAGAGCAAGATCTACCACGGGATAGACCCCAAGGGCAATGAAGTAGCCGTGAAGATCTTCCTAACAACATCCAACATATTCCGACATGGCCGATTGAAGTACATCCGAGGAGACCCTCGGTTCAAGGATATTGCGCATGACACGACATCTCTCGTAGATCAATGGGCATCGAAAGAGTACAAGAACCTAGAACTAGCACACCATGCAGGAATATCAGTTCCGAAACCCATCCACGTGGAGAAAAATGTTCTGATTCTGGGATTTATCGGGAAGGATGGAATCCCCGCTCCGGTCCTTCGAGAAGTGCGACTTCAGGCGGCAGCAGATTGGTACAAGAAAATCATTGAGTTGATCAAGCAACTGTATGATGAAGCGAAGCTCGTGCACGGCGACCTCAGCGAGTACAACATAATGATCCCAGACGGATACCCCGTTCTAATCGACTTCGGGCAAGCAGTAACTACGGAGCACCCCGAGGCGCGAGCTTTCCTCGAAAGGGATATCGAGAATATCAATCATTATTTTGCGGGCCTCAACGTCAGAACACAATCCCCAACGAGGATCATAGGAGCTCGATAGCAATTGGCAGAGACAAGAATGACAGCCGTGATACCAAAGGACAGGGTGGGTGTTCTTGTTGGCCCAGGCGGGACCGTAAAATCAACAATCGAAGAGAAACTGTTCGTGGATCTCAAGATAGACAGCCCATCTGGCGCTGTCGAGATTGGAGTGAAGCCGCATGCGCCCGATCCGTCGGGAGCGCTTCAAGCAAAGGATATAGTTCTTGCAATTGGGAGAGGGTTTTCCCCTGAGCGAGCGTTCAGGCTCTTCAGCGAGGACAATACATTGGACATTATCGATCTTCATGACTTCTTCGGCAAGAACGAGGCCGAAATCCGAAGGGTTGACGGCAGAATCATCGGCAGAGAAGGCAAGACAAGGAGGATTCTCGAAGAACTGACTGGAACCGCCATCTCCGTTAGCGGGCATACCGTGTCGATAATTGGCGGCTACGAAGCCGTCACAATGGCGAAAGATGCGCTAGAGAAACTGATCAAGGGCCGACAACACGGGACAGTCTACAAGTTCCTAAGAAGAAGACGACAGGAAATCAAGAAGGAGAAAGCTTTAGGACTGTGGGAAGGCCAAGTGCCTACAGCAAAGAAACCATGATCGAAACGGACCTCGCGGAGCGAGCCCTATGACAGTGGCCGAGGTCTTCCAAGAAATAAGCGCCGCCGACTTCTTCTATCGCAACCGAGACATCGCAGGGTTCACAAGCCCGTCAAGATCCATATACTCGACGATTCGCGAGCTTGTGGAAAACTCTCTAGACGCCTGCGAGACAGGCGGAATTCCCCCCGACATCTACGTACGATTGTCCCACGAATCCGGCCCCCTAGACGGTCCCGGCACTTACATAGTGAGGGTCGAAGACAACGGCATAGGAATACCATCAAATGTAATCCCATCCGCTTTCGGTCAAGTTCTCTACGGATCGAAGTACAAACTTCGACAGACCAGAGGCACCTTTGGCCTTGGCGGGAAAATGGCCCTTCTCTATGGACAGATCACCACGCATTCTGAAGCCACAATAACCTCTAGCACAGGATCGAAGTCTCGGATAGCTGAGGTAATTCTTCGGATCGATATCCAACAGAACAAGCCAGTCATTATCAAGAACAAGACTCGGACCAACAAGCCTCACTGGCAGGGCACAATCATCGAGTTCAAGACCGAAGCCGACTATTCACGGGCAATGCCCAGGATTCTCGAATACTTCAAGCAGACAGCCATCATTGTTCCTTACGCGAATATCACATTCGTAGACCCCAGAGGAAGGCTCTACAAGTTTCTACGCGGCACGACAAAGGTACCACCAGCACCCACTGAAACCTCTCCCCATCCTCATGGAGTCGATGTTGAAACTGTCCAGCGAATGCTGAAGCTGACCAATGCTAGGAGCGTGCAGGAGTTCATGCGAAAGAACTTCCAGAGAATAGGAGAGACCACAGCCCGCAAATTCCTGCAGTTCGCCAGCCTCGGACAAAAGAAGAATCCTAGAAACCTGTCCGCGCAAGATATGGTCAAGCTAGTCAATGCGATGAAAAACTATGATGGCTTTCTGTCTCCAGATCCCACGTGCCTCTCACCTCTCGGCGAAGACCTGATGGAAACAGGGATAAAGAAAGAACTTGGAATAACGGATCAGGAAATTGAGACCGGCTCCGCCTTTGTCACCACGCTTCAAAGACGCCCTGCAACGTACGCCGGCTTCCCCTTCATCATCGAAGTCGGACTCGCAAGCTCCAAACGGATCGAAATGCAAGGCAAGATTCTCCTCTTCAGATTTGCAAACAAGATCCCACTACTTTTCGACGAGGCAAGTGATGTATCATGGAAGGTCGTCGATACTGAGATTGATTGGCGAAACTACAAGGTCATCCCGGGTGAAACCCCTCTCGCCGTTTTCATTCACGTCTGTAGTACAAAGATTCCCTACAAGACGGTCGGAAAAGAATTCATTGCTGACCGACCTGAGGTAGAGCACGAGATCCTCAACGCTATCCGAGAAGTTGGCCGGAATCTCAGGCTCTACCTCTCAAAGCGCGAACACCTTACCCAAGAGAAGAAACGTCTAGACGTGTTCGAAAAGTATCTGCCGAAAGTAGCCCAATTCTCAACGAAACTCGCGAAGGAGAAGAAAGAGCCAGACATCAAACCGCTGCTCAAAGGAGTGATCAAGTATGGTGCAGAAGAGGAAGAAGAGCAAGAGTAAGGGCGTAATCAAAGAACGGAAAGAAAAGGTCCTCTCCGCGATGCGGGACCTCGGCGGACAGGTCTACAGCCAGCTCAACAAGAAGGAATTTCCAACCTTCCGTATGCCAAGCCGATCCATAGCCAACATACTCTACGACTCGAAGACAAGACAGTACATTCTGGGAAAGAGAACTGTCAAGAGAAGTGCCCGAAACGTAAGACATCTCCGACCCTTCACGCAACTCCTCTGGACAGCCATGTTCGCGGACGAACTCACAGAGCAGAACAAGACCAGCACGCTGAGAGACGTGTTCTACTCGGCCCAAGCCTACGAGATGGACTTTCAAGACCAACAGGAAAGCGACAATCTCATCACCGATCTGGAAACTGTAACCGGATACTCGAGAGAAGACTTCAACGTCTACCCCGAAGAAAGAAGCGCAATATTCGGTGACCTGACAATCGAGTACACTGTCCCTGGATACGAAGGACGACGGCTAAACCTAGCCTCTCACCCTGACGGCGTGATGATCGGACCCGCCCTGACAACCTCAGAGTTCATCCAACCCGACAGCCGAAAAGTCGACAAAGTAATAGCGATCGAGAAAGGCGGATTGTTCACGAGGTTCATAGAAGAACGTGTACACCAGCGCTTCAAAGCGGTCCTCATCCACACCGCGGGACAAGCGCCCAGAGCAACAAGGTTTCTGCTTCGCAGGCTCAACCAGGAATTGGACATCCCAGTCTACATATTCACGGACGGCGATCCTTGGGGAATGCACATCGCTATGGTCATTATTTCTGGATCCGCTAATGCAGCCCACCTTCGCGAGCTGAACACTCCAGACGCAATCTGGGGCGGGGTCTGGGCGACAGACATCGTCGACTACAAACTCCCGAGCGATCCCTTGACGGATTTGGATGTCAAAAGGTTGAACGAGTTGGAGAAAGACCCTCGCTATGCCGGTGGACTCTGGCAGAGAGAGATAGATACGTTCCGGAAGGTCAAGAAGAAATCTGAACAAGAAGCATTCAGCAGATACGGGCTCACCTACATTGTTGATGAGTATCTACCGAAGAAGCTGAAAATCAAGTCCAACTAGACAAACTGTTCAAGTCCCAAAGCGATGGACTTCTTCATTGGAGGGGGCTTGTTGAGATCAAGCTTTCCGTAGACACCGTCGTAGCCTGGTTCGACAAAGACGTCGTCGTTACGCACACGAAGAATTGCACTAGAGATCTCTGGTCCTGCCGCCGCTAGCAATTGTGACTCAGGCGCGTCTAGCATTACGGAATATTCTGACCCGAATTTTCCAACAAGCATGTTGTACTTGTCCCAGACTTTCGTTGAAGCAGGATTACCCTCAGCGATCAAGAGGGCAATAATCTCGGAGAGCGGGAGCAAATGGCGGTACCCGATTGCATTCTCCGGGACATAGCCTTCCGATCGGTCTGCAAGTTCTTCTATCCGTTCTTCGACGCCCCGAGTCATCTTCTTTCCACACTTGGGACACTTGTCGTCTAGGTTGCGAGCGTCCCTGGCGGACATTGAAACTTGACATTCACGATGTCCAGTCCAGTGGTATTTGCCATAGGTGGGCAAGGTCTCTATGGTAAACAAGAACCGTTTAGGATCCTTGTCTCTGATCGCCCCAACCAGATCGTGATATGTAACGTGGTCTAGATCGAACACGTTTGCCTCTCTTCCTAACCGCCACGGCCACGCCGAGTGAGCGTCAGAATTGGAGACGAGACAGAGACGATCGAGCGGTGACAGCCGCCAGTTCATCGGAGGATCGGAGGACATGCCTGTTTCAAGCGCAAAAATTCTATTAGATCTATCCTGATAGCAATCGATGAAGCTATCAAACCCACTGTTTGCACCGAAGAGGCTGAACCAAGGAGTCCAGGCATGCGCAGGAAAAACTACGCATTGTCTGTCCGCTTCGAGCACCTCATCCACGAGCTCTGGAGCGGTCGCACGGAGCGTTGGCCGACCGTCACTCAGCAGGTTCCCGAACTTCGCTAATCGATCGCTTACGGCATCCGCTGCCTCTATCGAAGGAGCTAGAAGGCAATGATGTATTCTTCGCGATTTCTCATCGAATTGGAAAGTGGTATTGACTTCTCCCGTGATCATATACTGTATTTGGAAGGCACCCTCCTTGAGTCGGTAGAGTCCGGAATCCGGAGAATCTTCTAGGTCCTTACGAATCTCCTTCCTCCAAGCAGGATGGGTGAAATCGCCCGTTCCTACAACGTTCAATCCCTTCATTGCAGCGAAGCGGCCGAGCTCTTTCAGGTCCATGTTCTTGCTCGTCGCCCGGCTGTAAGGGCTGTGGACTTGAAGGTCGGCAAAAACGCGCATTGGAAATGTCAGCCACTCTAACGAATGTTTCCGTGTGTCTATAAGATGACCCTTGCGCGTACCGGCCTCTTTATTAGCGGTTCAAAAAGACCCGGCTTGAGTCGAGGGACAGCCTTGCCGAACGAAGTCCGAGTCTTCCTAAACCTGTTCGTCGAGTCGAAGGAACTGGAGATGGTAACTGACAGCCTCGTGAAGCTTTCCGAGGTTACCGATGTATACGAGGTGACTGGCGAATACGATATTGTCTGCTTGCTTAGGACAGAAAGCATACTTGCCTTTCGCGAGGTTCTCAAGAACAAGGTCCTCAAAATACCAGGTGTGAAAAGTACCGTCTCAGCAATAGTTCTCTATACGCATAAGCGCGACAGAAAAGCAGTGTCGGAGTGAGGATTCCTGGGAAGCTGTCAAACCCAGCGACCGTTCTTGTGAATTTCGAATCCTCCTCTTGCTATCCGCCCGAGGGAAAGAAAGACTAAATACGGTCGAGAAGCATTCGCCGGGTTACCGTCGAGGGTTCCAAAATGGGCGATTTATTTCCAGAATCACCTACCTTACTGTAATCATCCTCGTGCGTCTTCAGTCCGGAGATTTTTCCTTTGAGCAGCAAAGAGCTAGGGATTACTGTAAAGAAAGACCAAGACCTCTCAGAATGGTATACGCAAGTAGTCACCAAGGCCCAACTTGCGGATTATTCCAGCGCGAAAGGCTTCATGGTTCTCATGCCCTACGGCTATTCGATCTGGGAGAAAATTAGAGAAGATTTTGACAAGAAAATCAAGGCGATAGGCCACAAGAACGCATACTTCCCGCTACTCATACCCGAGCGATTGCTCAAGACCGAAACCGAACACTTCGCAGGCTTTACCCCCGAGGTCTTCTGGGTCACACACTCCGGAGACACAGAGCTGGCTGAGAAGCTGGCCGTTAGGCCGACCTCCGAGACCATAATCTATGAGTCTTACAGCAAATGGGTGAAGAGCTGGCGAGACCTACCCATACTCATCAACGTGTGGAACTCTGTGGTAAGGGCTGAAATCACGTCCACCCGACCTTTCCTGCGAACAACAGAATTCCTCTGGCAGGAAGGACACACGGTACACGAAACTGAGAAGGAGGCCGAGGAGGAAGTGATGACAATCCTGGACATCTATACGAAGCTGGTCGAGCAAGAACTAGCGATCCCGATCCTCGTCGGCAAAAAGACGGAGAGAGAGAAGTTCAAGGGCGCCGTCTATACGACGACGGTGGAAGCTATGATGCCTGATGGCAAGGCATTACAGATGGGAACATCACACCACCTAGGACAAAAATTCTCAGTGCCTTTCGAGATCAAGTACCTCGGAAAGGATGAGAAGGAGCACTACGGCTGGACAACATCTTGGGGAATTTCGTGGCGGCTCATCGGAGCTGCAATCCTTAGCCATGGCGATGATAGAGGACTGGTCCTCCCGCCCAGAATAGCCCCCACGCAGGTCGTGATCATTCCAATCTTCTACAAAGAGACCGACCAGAAAGAGGTCTCAGACGAAGTAAGACATCTCTCATCTCAGCTGGAACAGATCGGGATAAGAACACTGATCGACGATCGAGCCCAGTACACCCCGGGTTGGAAATATCACGAATGGGAAATGAAAGGGGTCCCGCTCCGTGTTGAGATTGGACCCAAAGATATCCAAGCGAAACAGGTGACAGTAGTGAGGCGAGATAATAGAGAGAAGATCGCGATCAACCGAAGCGAAGCGAAGGAGCGAATCAATGGAATACTTAGCGATGTCCAGAATCACCTGTACGAAAGAGCAAGAAAGTCTCTCGACGGTCTGACAACCACAGCGGCCGATATGAAATCGTTCAGGAAGGTCTTGGAAGAAAAAGGAGGATTCATCAAAGCCTTTCTCTCTGACGAGTCTTGCGAGGAAAAAATCAAAATCGAGACTGGAGCAACGGTACGCGTTGTGCCCATGAAGACGACGAAAAAAGGCAGTTGTGTATACTGTGGAGCGGACAATTCGAGCGAGGTCTACTTTGCGCGCTCCTACTAGCCCTTGACTAGTCTCGAGTTCTTGTAAACCCAAGAGGCTCGTCGGAACAGTTCTCGTCTGGCAAATCGGAACTTCGAGGCCCCAAAGCCCCGTACCGAAAGAGAGGCAAGGGCGGCGCCCACAGCTCCAGCCCAAAAAGGATCCTTAACGGCCAAAAAAGCTGCGAGCCAGCTACCGATGAAAATGTCTCCCGCACCAGTTGGATCAACTACTTTGCCTTCCGGAACCGATGGTATGTGGAGAGCACCGCCGTCCTTCCTCACCAGAAGGGAACCTGATCGGCCTCGTGTGATTATGACGTATTGAGCGCCCTTGTGCAAGAGTCGCCTTGCAGTGGCGACTGTGGTCGCGGCGGGAGCCATCATGCGAGCTTCCTCCTCTGTTGCCTTCACGAGATTGCACTTTGACAAGAATGGACCGATACTTCTTCTCACCAGGCGAACAGACCCGTCCCGGTCTAAGGTCCGCAAGAGACCCTGCAGGTCCAGCGAGAGGAATTGGGAGTGACGACGCGCGTAATTTAGCACGTCGAGTCCAACTTCCATGAAGACAGGGCCTAAGTGGATAGCCTCTATCGAGCGAGGGCGGTCAGCAGGCTTGAGTCTTTGGCCGGGATGAATCAACTCTAGCTTGCGCGAGTCCCCACGGTAGGATATTCTGAAGCGAGTAGTGAGGCCATCGAACTTCTTGACGCCAGTAACATCTATCCCCCGACTCTTGATCAAGGATAGGATGGGGCTCGGATAATCGCGGCCGATGTTCGAGAAAACTGATACTCTCGCGCCCAACGAAACAGCGGCAAGAGATGAGTAGAGGGCGGAACCCCCCGGGCGAACCGTAAGTTCGCCGTTTCGGTCTAGCTCGTCGAGGGTAAGGTTGCCATATACTCCAATTCTCACAGGTCGCCCCTCCACCGACCCGGATCCACTGTCCGGGAAGAGATTATGTACTCATGGCGCCCCCCGTTTGGTAGGATTGTTAGATAGTGCCTAAGAAAAGACGGTCTAGGGGACGAAGCAAGGGAGGCAAGGGAAGAAGCGAGCTGGTCCAATGTGCGAATTGCGGAATGCTCACGCCGCGAGACAAGGTGAAGAGGGTGACTAGCTGGGTGTCCCTGGTCGAGCCGTCGCTGGCAAAGGAACTCAGAGCGCGAGGAGCCTATATCGCACGGCAGAGAGTCCTGAAGAACCTCTGCGTTTCCTGCGCGGTGCATTTCGGAGTCTCCAAGGTCAGGTCAGCAGAAGACAGACGCCTCTAAGCCGAGCCTCTCCCAGAGCCTGAGAGCACGACTCGAGCTTTATAGAGACGCTCGACAATGGTTACCGTGGACAATAGTGCAATAAGACTGGCCCCGACCTCCAACGACGAGGAGTTGAACGCTGCAAAAATTGTTGCAATCAGTAGAATCAAAAGCCGCTCTGGACGCTCGGCTAATCCAACTCCCTTCAGCTTCACACCCCCAACCTCGACCCGAGCTCTAACGTAGCTAACCATCAAGGAAGCTGAAAGCGCCCATAGCGACACCCATCCTGGAACGAGACTTCCAATTGCAAGACCTGCATAGAGTGCTATCTCACCCACGCGATCTAAGACACTGTCCAGTATTCCTCCCATTTCAGAGATCTGATGGTAACGCCGAGCCATGGCACCATCGACCGCGTCCAAATAGGCGCCGACTAAGAGTGCCAAGACAGCCCCGAAGACCAACCATACGGTTCCCAATCCTATTGAGTAAAGCAGTGAGGCGACTAGGGTCAAGAGAAAACCGACTGCGGTTACAGAGTTGGGCGTAAATCCGGCCTTGTTGAATAACCCCGCGGCCAGCCGAAAATGCCCTTCCACAAGGTACTGTATTTTTGAGAGCATATGACTGGAAATTCCCTCGTTCAAACCGGCATTAGAGTATTGTCATCCCTCCACAAAACCTTCTATTATGGCGCAACACCGCGATGACCCAAGGTCTCCGCGTTTGGGCAAGGTCGCAAAAGGCATCAAATGCTCCGTTGTCGGGTGCAAAGAAGACGCCGTACGTTCGATCTCACTAGAGGAGATCTCAAGGGCCGGCCTGAAAGCCTCCGCTTCAGGCCGAGGCTATCTCTGTAAAAACCACTACAAAGAACTCAAGAAGAAACTCAAGAAAGACAAGCAGATCGAGCAGTGGCGGATGAAACGATGAGACTTCTTCTAGTTCATGCGGATCGATTCGAATACGAAGCCCGAGAAAAAGCAGTCAAAGAACCCGAGCCTCTTGATGAGGCGCACAAGAAGGGAGCCCTCGAAAACGGGCTTGTAGTCTTCTCGACCGTCGAGAAGAATGACGAGCAAGAACCTGAACAGATCGCAACAAACGCAGCCTCTTCGATTGAAGAGGTCCTCGGATGGCTGAAGACAAAAAAAGTGATGGTGTACCCATACGCCCATTTATCCACGAGCTTGGCCTCCCGCGAGCCAGCGATCTCAATCCTCAAGGCCTTGGAGGAAAAACTCGCCCAGAAGGGCTACGAGGTCAGCAGAAGCCCCTTCGGATGGTACAAGAGCTTCACGATAACCGCCAAAGGACATCCTCTATCTGAGCTATCAAGAACCATAACCGTAGACACAAAATCACGACAAGCCGCCCCTGCGGTCAAGACAGAATATGTCATCATGGACCAGGAGGGAAAATTACACTCGCCACAAGATTTCATGTTCGGGCCGCATGACGCCGAATTCAAGTCTCTTGTCGAAAAAGAAGCTCTCAAGAAGGGACTCACTGGAGGCGAACCACATTTTCTAGACTATGCGCGTCGATTCGGAATCGAGTGGGAATCGTTCGCAGACGTCGGACACATGAGGTTCGGACCTGAAGCCAACTTGATAATGGACCTCCTAGCAGAATACGCTGGACAAGTAATCCGGCGGATCGGTATCCCGATACTGAACGTGAAAGGAACCAACATGTTCGATGTCGCAGTCAAACCGATAAAAGAACACCTCCAACTTTTCGGGTCCAGAGCCTACGAGGTGAAAGTGGACGAGAGAACATTTGTTCTCAGATATGCCGCATGCTTCCAGCAATTCTCGATGGTCAAAGACTGGACCCTAAGCTACAAGACACTGCCATTCGGGACCTTCGAGGTCGCAGATAGCTACCGAATGGAGCAAAGCGGAGAGTTGCTGCTTTCTTTCAGACTTAGAAAGTTCCTCATGCCCGATCTGCACATCTACCTCAAGAGCGTTGCAGAAGCGATCCGTGTCGGAGACAAGATCCATCGCACCATATATGAGGAGATCCGGAAGCTAAACAGAGAATACGTCTCGCTCTACAACACCACACGATCATTCTTCGAAGCAAACAAAGACTCCTTCATGGAACTCGTGAAGGTAGAGAAGAAACCGATACTGCTCAACTTCGTCCCTGAAGAGCTGTACTACTGGGTCCTCAACGTGGAGTACAACATTATCGACGACCTCGATAGGCCCCGGGAGATCGGAACTTTCCAGATTGACATTGGCAACGCGAAACGGTTCGGAATAGCATATACGGATGAGAAGGGCGAGAAGCAATTCCCCGTCATCATCCATACTGCCGTCATAGGCGGACTGGAAAGATACTTGTTCACTCTTCTAGACTCAGCAGTTCGCCTGGAAAGACAGGGCAGGAAGCCAATGCTTCCGGTCTGGATCTCGCCAGCACAAGTTCGAATCATCCCTATCGCGAAACAGTTCGTAAAACAGGGAATGAAACTTCTCGAGACTCTGGAGGAGGCTGGGATAAGAGCCGATCTCGACGATCGAGACGATACGATGCAGAGTAAGGTGCGAGACGCAGAGCTAAGCTGGATTCCGTTCACCATTATCTATGGTGAAAAAGAGATCAAGACGAAGGAGTTGTCAGTCCGGTCGAGATCCGACTCGAAGGAAAGCAAGGTTTCGTTGACCGCGTTTCTGAAACGATTCAGAGCCGAGGTTGAAGGATACCCGGTTCGGCCTCTTACTTATCCCGTCTTACTGTCTCAGCGTCCAGGCTACAAGAGAATGTAAGCTGAGTAACAGAGAATAAGCAATTTATATGCAGCCATTCATAGCCCGTCGCGATAAGTGATAGCCAGACTTGAACAAAGACCAATCCTACGGCGGTCTGATCTTCGCAGTATCCGCGATCGTATTCGTTCTCTACCTGATCTTCCTAACCGACCCAGTATTGCGTACGTATGCGATTGACATTCCGGTCGTGCTTGGTGTTCTCGGAATCCTGGGAATAACAGGCTGGATCGGCTGGACGATGCTTACGACTCCGCCCCCCGCGCCATTAGAAGCGGAGCCAAGCTCTACGAGTTCTGGAACCGGGTCGAGTACGTCGAAGCCGGACGAGAAGCATTAGCCCTCTCTGATGAAAGGTTACCTTTTCTCAGTGTTTCTGGTTACAACAGCTGTAATTCTGGCTGCACCGTCTCTCAGCGTACTCTTCGGTGCGACCAGATGAGTGAGATAGCGATAGACAAGGTAGTTACTGAGATCAACGGTTTCCGCCAGAGGCTAGCTATGCTGAAGGAGGAATACGCCAAGGCTAACCGTGCCATGGCCGATAAGATGGCTCAGTTGGGTGAGAATCTTACCCGGAGGGTCCGGGATCTCAGGGATCAGGTTACTAATGCTCCCCAGAACCTGCTTGGCTTGGAGAGCCGTTTTATGTCCGGCGATATTCCTGAGCAGGAGTACAAGTCGACGAGGGAGGAGTATCGGAATCAGTTGCAGACGAACCTGCGTAGTATCGACGAGATCCGCAGCCTTCTCATGGTCATGAGCCAGCTTGAGATGCGACCTGGAACGGCAGGTGGAACCGGCCAGGGAGGCATGTCTCCACGTCCTTCGCCGACAGACTAGGCTGATACTCGACTTAGTCGCCAGTTTCTGCTTGACGGGGTGTCAAGCAGTCGAGTTTAGTTTTTGCATGTTCTCCAGATTCGCCTCTTTTGCGTCGCGAGGGTTGGTCGCTAAGACCTCCTATTTTCTAGAAAGCTCGCTGTCTGGCAGCGATAATGGGCGTAACAGGCTATTCAAGGCGCAATCTCGGCTTGGATAGTTCGGCGAAAAACGTGATTAGCCCAGTGAATATAGGGGGGATCTTGAAGAGACCTCCCAGATTCGAGATCAGGGCTGATAATAGGCGATTTCACAATGTTTTTGCTTCCTTAGTCGCGGCTCTCGAACACAAGGACTTTGCAAAAGTTATAGGAATTTTTTTTCGAGATGCTCTTTCTGTCTGGGTGGGATTCCGGGCTTTGTTTTTC
>Ga0209236_1000952_pt1 | contig 17187 bp, 18 predicted proteins | sample GraSoi013_1_40cm_FD_185819 | JGI IMG/M metagenome (GOLD analysis project Ga0209236, IMG submission 185819) | Grasslands soil microbial communities from the Angelo Coastal Reserve, California, USA - Sample 09_27_2013_1_40cm (SPAdes) (version 2) | ecosystem: Environmental > Terrestrial > Soil >... | reverse complement strand
CGACGGAGTGACCAGGGCCTGCGCTGCTCCCGGCTCCCGCGTGCTTATGTTTCCCGATGTTCCTCGGACCAGGCCCGTTGTAATCATCTGGCGCGCAAATCCGACCAGCTGCTCACGGAGCTCGCCCTCCGTCGTCATGTCCAACTCCTTTGTGCGGTGTGACCTGCTTTATCCCATTCATCTGTTGATTGCGGCTCGTACGTCTGAAGAGCCACCGACCGCCTCGCGACATCACGCGCCTGCTCGAGAGTCGAGATCAGACCGAGCGCCATCGCCTGCACGAGGAGGTTCCCGATCGCGGTGGCCTCAACCGGACCGGCCACAACCGGACGCCCGCATGCATCGGCGGTCATCTGGCACACAAGTCGGTTATTCGAGCCGCCGCCGACCACATGGACCGTCCGGATGCGCATACCGCTGACACGCTCGAGCTGTTCGAGGGTCCGGCGGTACTTGAGGGCAAGGCTTTCGAAGATGCAGCGGGCGATCACACCTGGATCAAGTCGCAACTGGTGCCCGCTTTCAGCTGCAATCTCTGCGATTCGAGCAGGCATATCGCCCGGGTGCAGCAGGCGCGCATCGTCTGGATCGATGACCGCCGAAAACGCCGGGGCAGCCTCCGCCAGACGGAGCAAATCCTCGTATGGCATGTCCGCGCCCTTGACCGCCCACGCACGGCGACACTCCTGGAGCAACCACAGACCCATGACGTTCTTCAGCAGGCGGAACGTTCCGCCGACGCCACCTTCGTTGGTGAGGTTCGCCTCCAGCGCGTCCTGATTGATCAGGGGCTCTCGGATCTCGATTCCCACGAGTGACCATGTGCCGGAGCTGATATAGGCCGCATGTTCATTCCGCTCGAAAGGAACGGCTGCCACCGCCGATGCGGTGTCGTGGGTTCCCGGAGCAATTACCCGCGTGACCGCAAGCCCAAGCTGCGCTCGGGGCACTCCCAGCACGGTGCCTGGCGGCACGACATTGCCAAAGATTCGAACTGGGATGCCGAGCTTGTCCAACATGCCCGAAGCCCATGCATCTGCCCGCGGGTCGTAGCACTGGGTGGTCGTCGCGTCGGTGAACTCATCGGCGGCAATGCCAGTGAGCCAGTACCCAAGTAGAGCCGGCATCGTCAGCATGCGATCAGCAGCCTCGAGCTGCGGATCCTGCGACATAACCAGGGCCAGCAGCTGGTAAAGCGTGTTGATCGGAATGAACTGGACGCCGGTTCGCTCGTAGATCTCCTGGCGCCCGACGCGCCGGAAGGCCTCGTCGAGCATCCCCTCGGTGCGCCGATCTCGGTAGTGGACGGGGTTGCCCAGAAGGTGACCGGCGCGGTCAAGCAAGCCGAAGTCGACGCCCCACGTGTCAATTCCCATCGAATCGACCTGCCCGGCGGCGCGGACTCCCTCGAGCATGTCGGCATAGAGGCGCAGCACATCCCACTGCAAGACGCCTCCAACTTCGATCGGCCCGTTTGGAAAGCGCTTGACCTCCTCGACTGCCAGCCGCTCTCCGTCGAACGAGCCGAGCACGGTCCGGCCGCTCTCTGCGCCGAGGTCGACAGCCAGCAAGCGCGTTGCCTTCGGCACCCTACGCTCCCGGATAGCCGCTGCCGGCGGCTGCCTTTCCCCGCTCGCGCGACACGCGCTCGACATAACCGCTGCGGCGCAGGGCGGCCACCGGGTCGGGATCGAGGCCAAGTTGTTTTCTAGCCTCCGCGAGAGCCGGCCGGACGTCAGTCTCGTAGGCCTCGACCAGCACACGATTCGCTCGCAGCACATCGCCCTCGGCCTGGGCCTCTCGGAGCCGAGCCCTATCGACGATCAGGGCTTTGGCGTGGGCGGTCTGAATGTTCATGACGGACTGCACCATCGCTTCCAGCTTCGGCTCGATGTTGTGCGACTGATCGATCATGTAGGCGACGTTCCGCGCGGTCGAGGCAACCTTCTCGTTCGAGTCTTCCTCAGCCGCGACCAGCTCGTTGAAGATGAGAAAGAGCTCAAACGGGTTCGAGGATCCGACGATGAGATCGTCGTCAGCGTACTTGCGCGCGTTGAAATGGAAGCCACCCAACCGCGCGCGGTCGAGAAGCTGGGCGACGATCTGCTCGATGTTCACTCCCGGCGCGTGGTGGCCAGTGTCGACCAGGACTTCAGCCTGCGGGCCCAGGTCGATACAGCTGGCGTAAGCGGTGCCCCAGTCGGGCAGCTCGGTGCTATAAAACCCCGGCTCGAAAAACTTGTATTCGACCAGCAGACGAATCCCGGGGGGCAGAGCTGCATAAATCTGCTTCAGGCCATCTCTCATACGCCTGGCTCGTGAACGCAAATCGTCCTGGCCCGGATAGTTGGTGCCGTCCGCGAGCCACAAGCTCACGATCGATGAGCCCACCTTGTGGGCGATTTCTATGCACTCGAGGACGTGGTCGATCGCCCGACTTCGGACGGCGGCAGAAGGGTGGGCCAGGCTGCCCAGCATGTATTCGTCGTCCTGGAACAGGTTGGGATTGATCGCGCCGATCTTCACACCGTGACCGGCCGCAATCTGGGACAGCGCATCCCAGTCGTCGACGCGATCCCAGGGGATGTGAAGCGCGACCGTCGGACATATCCCGGTCAAGCGGTTCACCATCCCCGCGTCGGCCAGCTTCTCCTCGATCGTGCGTGCGGCGCCCGGCTGCCCAAACACCTTGAACCTGGTCCCCGAGTTGCCGTAGCCCCAGGAGGGCGTTTCGACGCGAAGGTGGTTGATGCGCTCAAGAACCCGCTGGTCAGTCAAGGTGAAAGACCTCCGGCAGCACCTCGTGGAAGCCGGTATCGATCTGGATTGCCTGCTCCATAATCGGCGCCATCTGTGACTCCCAACGCTGCGCGTCCCGGTCGTCCGACATCTGGCGCTTGAAGCGCTCGAAGTCGTCGACCTCCATGTAGGCGAACAAGTCCCGTCCTTTCATATATATGGAGTAGTTGGAGCAGCCGGCGCTCTTCAGGGCGCGAAGCATTTCCGGCCAGACTGACTCATGGCGCCGACGGTACTCGGCCTCCTGGCCGGTCTTCACCTTCATCACGAATGCAACTCGCTCCATCGTTTGCCTCAAGAGAGAAGCGGGGAGGCGTGTGCCTCCCCGCCCGAATCCTTCTAGAAGTTCAACTGGTCGATGTTGTCGGCCTTGAAAACGAATGGCGGTCCGAGCAGGACCACGCCGTTGGGGTCGATCGTGTAGTCACCCAGCCGGCCGGCGGTGAACTTTTCGCCCGGATTGCCCTTGATCTTGCCCTGTACCAGCAATGCTGCCGTGTAGTAGGCAAGGTACCCGAGGTCTTTGACATTCCACAACGCGAACTCTTTGCACGTGCCGTCCTTGACATACTTCCGCATCAGATTCGGCGTACCAAGGCCGGTAAGCTGAACTTTGCCGGCCTTGCCGGTTTGCTCCAGAACCTGGGCAGCCGCTGAGATGCCAACGGTCGTCGGCGAGATGATGCCCTTCAGGTTTGGGTAGGACGTCAGAAGCGCCTGAGCCTCAGTCGTGCTGACCTGCGGGTCGTCATTGCCGTACGCGACTTTGACCAGCTTCAGTCCGCTGTATTTGGAGTTGCTGGCCAGCTCGTCCTTCATGGCTTGAATCCATGCGTTCTGGTTCGTCGCCGTGCTCGTCGCCGAGAGAACCGCGATTTCTCCCGCGCAGCCCGGAATTTCATCGCAGACCATCTGGACCTGAACCACGCCGATACCTTTGGAGTCAGCCTGGTTGATGAAGACGTTGCGAGCGTCCTTGGCCGGCGATGAGTCATAGCCGACCACCTTGATGCCCTTTGCCATAGCCTGCTTGAGGGCAGGAGCGATGGCGTCGGGGTCGTCCGCCGACACGACGATCGCACTGACATTCTGCTGCGTCAGGGTCTGGATGAACGGAATCTGCGCGGCGCCGGTCGCCTCCGATGGACCCACCTGTTTGAACTGCCCGTTCAAGGCACTGGCTGCCTCCTGGCCTCCGGATGCGGCCACGTCGAAGTACGGATTGTTCACCGCCTTCGGCAGGAAGGCGATGTTGAGCGTGGCCGGGCTGGCGCCACCTCCGCCGGAGCTCCCGCCGCATGCCACCACCGCCAGGATCGCCATCCCCGCCATGGCGAACTGTGAACTACGCCTCCACCTCATTGCATCCAACCTCCTCATGAATTGCTGACTGGCTTCGTCAGCTGACGTCGCGGCCGAGCCGCGCTGATCCGGCGCACAAGGGTGGGACCGGCGACCGAGAGAATCAGAAGCGCCCCCACCGCGACGCTCTGCGTGTCTGGGCTCACGTCGGCCAGCGTGAGTCCGTTGCGCAAGACACCGATCACGAAAATCGCGAGTACGACGCCGACTATCGTCCCCTCGCCACCGAAGATGTTCACACCGCCCAACAGGACTGAGGTGACGACGTCGAGCACGAAGCCCTGACCGTTGTCGGCACGTGCGCTCGAGAATCGGGCAGTCAGAATCACCCCCGCAAGCGCGGACAGCACCCCCGAGAGGATGAAGAGAGCGGTCTTCATCCTCGCCACGTCGATTCCGGCGTACCTCGCCGCCTCCTTGTTCTTGCCGATGGCATAGATCTGGCGGCCGATCCAGGTCCGATGCAAGACGAAAAGGAACGCAAGTGCCAGGACCGCGAAAACCAGGGCCGGCCACGGGATGAGAGTTCCCGGAACATCGTTGAATCCGAAGTTGGTGAACCACTCCGGCCAACCGCTGACTGAGCGCGGACCCAGGACCACAGAGGCAAGGCCCCGATACAAGGCCAACGTACCCAGGGTGACGACCAGCGAGGGCAGGCCGGCCCGGGTGACGAGAAGTCCGTTGAGGAGTCCTCCGGTGGCGCCGACGATAAGAACCAGTGGGATGTCGAGCCATAGCGGCCAGCCAAGGGCGTAGGTAAAGCCGAGCAGCGCGCTGGAAAGGCCCAACATGGACTCGACCGACAGGTCGATCTCGCCCGCGATGATGATCAACGCGAGCGGCAGAGCCATGATCGCCTTCTCCATCAGGTTGCTGGTCAGGTCGGAGAAGTTCGAGCCGCTCAAGAAGAAAGGCGATAGCGATGACCCGAGGACGATAAAGGCGACCAGTAAGACGACCAGCAGCGATTCCCAGCGGCGCACCAGCGGGAGGGTTCGCGGGATCATCTGCGTCCAGTCCTCACCAGGATCCGTTGGAAGTAGCCGCGGATCGCGGCGTCGGTACCGACCGCGAGCAGGATGATCGCACCGTCGATCGCCAGCAGCCAAAATTCAGAGAGGTGGAGGATGCGCAGCGCGTTCTCGATCGTGGCCAGCAGAACCGCGCCCAACACCGCGCCAACAACCGTTCCGGAACCGCCGAAGATGTTGACTCCGCCAACCACCACGGCCGCGATGACCTGCAGCTCGAGCCCGCTGGCCGCCAGGGCGTTCACGCTGCCAAAACGCGAACCCCAGAGGACGCCTGCGATTCCTGCGCAAAGACCGCACACGACAAACGCTCCGAAGATCAGTCGCTGAGTAGGGATGCCTACGACCTCGGCGGCGGCGGGATTGCTGCCGATCGCGTAAAGCTGCCTGCCGGCGCCGGAGTTGCGCAACAGGTAAGCAGCGGCCAGGGCGATTAGCGCGGCGGCAATGATGAGAGTCGGGACACCAAGCACAGTCGACGAAGCGATTCCGAGGTAATCGCGCGGCAGGTCGATCGCGCTTACCTGCTTCCCGCCCGCGATGAGGAAGTCGAGGCCGCGGTACACGTAGAGAGTGCCGAGCGTCGCAACGATCGCGGGCACTTTTGCCACCGCGACCAACAGCCCGTTGAAGGCGCCGAGCCCAACGCCAAGGAGGCACCCGACTGCAATAGCGCCGGCAACACCAAGGCTGTGCTCCTTGAGCAAATCTCCGGTCGCGAATGCCACCAGGCCGACCACGGACCCAACCGACAGGTCGACGTTGCGAGTCAGCACAACTGTCGTCTGGCCGACCGCGACGATTGCGATGAGAGAGACGTTGAGCAGAATCTGCTCGAAGTTGGAGACTGAGAAGAAGAGGGGGGCCTGAATCGTAACGATTGCGACCACGGCAAGAAGGACCATCACGATGCCTACTTCGCGCAGCCGGGCCACAAGGGTGAGAGTTCGCTCCAGCCCGAGGCGGCCGGAGAGCGCTGAGCTGGTTGGCGAATCGATTGCTCGCACGCTCATGCGTCGACGTGGCCGGTTGCTGCCGCCATGATTCGCTCTTGCGACGCATCATCGCGGCCGAATTCGGCCGCAATTCGTCCTTCATGCAACACGACGATCCGATCGGCCATGCCCAGGACCTCGGGCAGCTCGCTCGAGATGAGGACGATGGCCATGCCCTGGCCCGCCAGTTGCGAGATGATCCGGTGGACCTCGGCTTTCGCGCCGATGTCGACGCCTTGCGTAGGTTCGTCCAGGAGAAGAACCGTCGGCTCAGTTGCCAGCCATTTCGCTATGACCACCTTCTGCTGGTTTCCGCCTGACAGCGCCGACGCCGCCTGCTCAACACCCGTGGACCGCACCTGGAGCTGCTTCGAGTATTCGTCGGCGAGCCGCTCTTCTTGCGCGCGATCGACCACGAGGAAGCGGCTCAGCTTCTGAACGATCGGCAAAGAGACGTTCGCGGCAATCGAGAAGTCGAGGACCAGACCCTGTTCGTGACGGTCCTCCGGAACGTAAACGATGCCGAGCCGCATCGCATCCCTTGGGCTCTTGATATCCACGTGTTTGCCGGCGACGAGCACCTCGCCGGCATCCGCCTTATCGATGCCGAAAAGCACTCGCGCAATCTCTGTGCGGCCGGCGCCGACCAGTCCGGCAAGTCCAAGGATCTCGCCGCGTCGGACCTCAAACGACGCGTCGCTGAAGACCCCGGCCCGCGTCAGGCCGCGGACCTCAAGGGCGACCTCGCCAATCGTCGCCGGCTCTTTCGGAAACAGAGTCTCCAGCCGACGGCCGACCATGTGTCTGATGGCGTCGGCCGGCGTGAGCTCCGAGATCAGAGCAGTGATGACGTGACGCCCGTCGCGGAGGACGCTGAGTCGGTCAGCGATTTCGAAGACCTCCTCCATGCGGTGGTCAACGAACAAGATCGCGACGCCGCGACTCCTCAGCTGCCTGATGATCGTGAAAAGCCTTTCCACCTCGTGGCTCGAGAGGGATGCCGTCGGCTCGTCCATGACGAGCACTCGCGCATCGAGCGACAACGCCTTGGCGATCTCCACGAGCTGTTGATCGGCCACAGATAGCCCTCGCACCGGAACGCTGACGCTCTGCTTGACACCCAGGTTTTGAAATAGGCGTTCAGCCGTACGGTTCAGCTCGCTCCAGTCGACGCCTCGTACCCGATTGCGGGGAAGCCGGCCAACGAAAACGTTCTCGGCGACCGTAAGGTCTGGAAACAGATTCGGGTGCTGGTGGATGACTGCGATGCCGAGCTGGCGCGCCGCTGCCGGACCAGAAAGGACCAGCTCACGGCCGTTCAGCGTCATCTCACCGGCGTCAGGTCGGTGGATGCCGGCCAGGATCTTAACCAGGGTGCTCTTGCCCGCCCCGTTCTCGCCAACGAGCGCATGCACCTCGCCGGCCAATAGCCCGAGGTCGACATCCAATAGGGCCTGGACCGCGCCAAATCGCTTGGAGATTCCGGTCAGTTGGAGAATCGGCGACGTTTCACTCATTTGCTACCCACTAGACGCACGTCGAGACCGCGATCGCGCGCCGCGGCCACGGCCTGCGCTGGGGCACGGTCGTCGCTGATTACAAGGTGAAGTCGATCCGTCGGACAGAAGGTGGCCATCGCTACGCGGTTCCATTTCGTGTGGTCGAAGACGCCGATCACCTCTTTGGCCGTGCCAACCATTGCCCTCTTGAGTTCTGCCTCGTCGGCATTGACATCGGTCAGACCTTCGTCGAGCGTGAATCCGACCGCGCCGACAAATGCCTTCTGAATGTTCAGTTGGCGGAGCATCATCGTTCCCAACTTGCCCACGAGCGAGAAAGCCTCCCAACGAACAGCACCGCCAGGCATGAGGACGGTGATGCTCGGTTGGCCCGCCAACTCCGTCGCGACGCGTATTCCGTTCGTCACGACCGTCAGCTCTCGACGCGCCTTCAGATGACGTGCAATCTGCAACGCAGTGGAGCTAGCGTCCAGCGCGATGCTGTCACCGTCGTCGACAAGGCGCGCTGCCTCCGCTCCAATCAGCGATTTCTCTGTCTTATGGAGGCGAGCCCGAACCTCGAAAGCCAGCTCCGCTCGGCTCCGGCCGACGCTGATGGCGCCACCATGGGTGCGGAGCACGCTCCCGTCCTCCTCCAGAAGCGCGAGGTCCTTTCGAATCGTGACTTCCGAAACGGACAGGCGCTTGCTCAGCTCGAGCACAGAGGCGCGTGTTTTTTCCTCGATCACGCGAGCGATGGCCTGGCGCCTCTCGGCGGCGTACTGACCGCCTTCGATTGCTTTCGATTGAATTCGAATGGCCGAACTTTAACGCCAATCGAAAGGACCGTCAAGTCCGATGAAACACAGCTCTGGGCTCCGCCGGTTCCCAACAAAGCCTCTTGCAGTCTGGCCAACCCTAGGACCTGAGTCGGCCTGCGTTCTGGCTCAGTGCGACCGAACTGAGATGGTCCGGGGCCCGGGATTTGCCCCGGGGGTGCACCGTTGTCCGGTCGCCCTTACAGAACTAGGGATTTGCGGTTCGAGCCATCCGCCATGCTGCCACCAAGGCGACAACAGCACCCGCGATTCCGATCCCCATCGCGCCGGCGATTCCGGCGGTCGACGCAGCGCCACCTCGAGACCCCGCCGCGACCGAGACGCCGGCAAGTCCAGTGCCGAGCACCAATCCCAGGCGACCGACCAAGAACCGCGTCGACATCAACATCGCCACCCCGTGATCGTCCGATGGCTCCATGGCCATGAGCAGCACGATGTTGAACGCGACTCCCATCGCCAGCCCTTCAGTGATAGCGCCCAGAAACACGAGCCACAGAGGAACACCGACGATGGCCGCTGCCACTGTGACCGATGCTGCAAGCAACGCTGCACAACTGATTAGCGCCTGGCGCCGCACACTTAGGCGTCCTGCGACCCGCTGCTGCCATAAGCTGCCGGGAAACCATGAGATCGCAGCTGCTGTGACGGCCGCTCCTGCTGTCGCGAGCGAGGTCCCGCGCACGCTCGTGAGCATGAGCGGCAAAAACGAATCGATGGTGAAGAAGCTCATGTTGAGGCTGAAGGAGAGCACCAGCGCGTTGCCATACAGACCTCGGCGCATCGCCGCCGGGATGAGCTGATTGACCGCGGGCATCGCCACCGCCAGCCCAACGAGAGCTGCGACCCAACCCCAACCACCGGTCGACAATCCCGCCAAGAAGATCGCTGAACCGGCCATCAACATGACTGCGGCGCTCAATCCCTGGCGTCTGCTTGCGTTCTCTGGCGGAATGTGGCGGATGCGTGCTGCCAGCACGCCATATCCGAGGAGAAGCGTTGGGATCGCGACTGCCATCGCCCACCGCCAACCGACCGTGCTGGCGAGCAGTGCGCCGAAAGGCGGTCCGAGGAGTCCGGTGACCACCCACACGCCGCTCAGCAACGACAGCATTTTTGGGCGCAGGTGCGCGGGATAGACGCGAGGAACAACGCCGTAAGCCAATGAGTACATCGCGCCGCCGCCGTATCCCTGGATCAAGCGAGCGACAACGAGAAGAGGCATGGACGGCGCGAGCGCGGCCATCACGGTGCCGACCAGGAAATAGCTGGAGTACCGGAAGAGTGGCCGTGCCGGGCCGTGGCGATCGGCTTCCGCCCCACTCGCCGGAATCGAAACGATTCCAGCAAGCATGTATCCGCTAAACACAAGACCGTACAGCTGTATGCCGCCGATGTCGCGAACTGCGCGCGGAAGAACGGTGGCCACAAGAAGGGTCTGCAATCCGGCGGTCATCTCGACCAGGCAGAGTCCAACGGTCGTCATGAGAAGGCCTTCGCCGACGAGGGTTCGCCATCGCGAGGGGAGTGGTTGGGGGGCGCTTTCTATGTGCATGGTTGATCGAGGGTCCCGGAGCCGTTTCCAGCGCTCACCGGACGTCACCGACCGCGGCTGTGGTCAGGCTTTGCTCTGGCTGAACCGAATGAGGTTGCCGGACGGGTCGCGGAACGCGCAGTCCCTCACGCCGTACGGCTGATCGATCGGCTCCTGCAGCACCTCGCCACCTCCAGCCCGGATGTGCTCGAATGTCGCATCGCAATCCTCGGTGCTGAAGATGACGCCGCGCAGCAGACCCTTGGCGAGCATCTCCTTCATGACCTTGCGGTCAGCCAGGGGTGCGTTCGGGTCGGCAAGCGGCGGCTCGAGGACGATGTTGACGTCCTGGCCCTTGGGCCCGACCGTGGTCCAGCGCATGCCCTCGTATTTGACGTCGAGGCGCACTTCGAGCCCGAGAAGATCTCGGTAGAAGGCGAGTGCCTCGTCGTGGTCGTGGACGGAGATGAAGCAGTTACGGAGTTTCAGGTTCATGCCTTCACCTTAAGAGCGGTGGGGCGCGGTCGCTTCTTCATTTCTGATCGGTTTTGTCATCCTCTTGATAACGTGGTCAGGGATGACTGCGGCCGCCGAGTGGCTGCGCCTGCGATAGGCGCTGGGCGACTCGCCGACGAGTTCGGTGAAGCGCGAGCTGAACGACCCCAATGACGTACAGCCGACGGCGAAGCAGGCGTCGGTGACCGATATGTCGCCGCGCCTGAGCAGGGCTTTGGCCCGCTCGATCCTACGGGTCATGAGGTAGCTGTACGGGCTCTCGTCGAACGCAGCCTTGAAGCTGCGAGAGAAGTGACCCGCCGACATCGCGGCCGACCGCGCAAGGGCTGGCACATCGAATGGCCGATCGAATTCGCGATCCATGCGGTCCTTGGCCTTGCGCAGCCTTACGAGGTCGCGAATGTCCATGGAAACTCCATCAATGGTACGAGTTGCCGTGTGCGCAAAGAGGTGCGATCGAGCAGATTTCGAGAAGCCGCCGCGGCGGCGGGCACCCTAGCATGAGGGTCGTTCCCATCAACACCCGCAGGGGGAGGAAACCTCCAATGAAGGCAAAGCAGAAGTCCGCCAAGAGCACCACCGCGATCAAACACACATCCGCGAAATTCACGGACGAGGAACTGGGCGCGATGAAGGAGCGCGTCAAAGAGCTGAAGGCGGCCGCCGACAAGGCGGACGGCGAAAGCGACCTGCTCGCGAAGATCGCCGAGATGCCGGCGCGGGATCGGGCTATGGCCAAGCGGCTCCATGCTGTCGTCAAAGCCAGCGCGCCAGCCCTCTCGCCGAAAACCTGGTACGGGCAGCCCGCGTACGCGAAGGACGGCAAGGTCGTCTGCTTCTTCCAGCCCGCGCAGAAGTTCAAGACGAGGTACGCGACGTTCGGCTTCAGCGACGAGGCGAACCTCGACGAAGGCGCCATGTGGCCGACCGCCTTCGCTCTGACGGAGTTGACCGCCGACGTCGAGGCCAGGATTGGCGCGCTGGTGAAGAAAGCGGTGAGCTGAGGACTGAGCCCCGACCAGAAATTGGTCGGGGGTCCGCGATTTGACCCCGGGGCCTCACGGTCCATATATGCAATCAATCGGTTGCGTTTCCAGGGTTGCTGCAGTAAGATGCAACCATGAAGTTGCATAACTCTACCGACCGCATCGAGAAAGAGATCGTTCTGCGCGCAGCCCAGTCGCGTGTCTGGCGTGCGCTTGCCAACGCCGAGGAGTTCGGCGCCTGGTTTGGCATGAAGCTCGAAGGTGCCTTCGCGCCAGGCGGGCGTGTCCACGGCCAGATCACGCTGCCCGGCCATGGGCAGGTGACCGTCGATATCGCCATCGAGCGGATGGATCCCGAGAGCCGGATGTCGTACCGCTGGCATCCATACGCGGTCGAATCCGGCGTTGACTACTCGAACGAGCCCACCACGCTGGTCGAATTCCAACTTGAGGAAGTCGCGGAAGGCACCCGGCTCAAGGTGGTCGAGTCAGGCTTCGATCGCATTCCGCCGGCGCGGCGTGCTGAAGCGCTTCGGATGAACGACGAGGGCTGGGCTGAGCAGCTCGAGAACATCGCGCGGCATGTCGCTTCATAGCGCCGGCTGGCGGGAGGTTTCCCGCACTGCGCCGATGTTTGCTGCGCTCGGTGACGAAACGCGCCTGGCCTTGGTGGCCCGACTGAGCTCCGAGGGCCCGCTCTCGATTACCCGGCTAACCGCCGGATCTCCTGTCACGAGACAGGCGATCACCAAGCATTTGAACGTGCTCGCCACGGCTGGGCTCGTCTCCGATCTACGGCGTGGGCGCGAGCGCATCTGGGAGCTCGAGCCGAAACAAATGGAAGCGGCCCGAGCCTATCTAGAGCACGTCTCGAAGCGATGGGACGAAGCGCTCGGCCGTCTGAAGCAATTCGTTGAGGAGTGAAGGAAGCAACCATGCTCTTGAATGACAAGGTCGCTTCGGCGTCGCCTGCGCGGAAGAGCGCCGGGACAGCCGCGACGGCAGCTGCGCTGACGGCGACGCTCGGGCTCGCCGCAGCATCGTGGGTCGTCGCGCTCCGGCAGATGAACGGGATGGATATGGGCGTTGCGACCCCGCTCGGTTCATTCGCGGTCTTTGTCGCCGTATGGGTGTCCATGATGGCGGCGATGATGCTGCCGAGCGCGGCCCCGGCAGTCCTGAGACGCGCTCATGCTGGCGGTGTGCGCGCCGTGCCGCTGTTCGTTGGGGCGTACCTAGCCGTCTGGACACTCGTGGGCGTCGCCGTGTATGCCTTGTACAGGCCGCACGGCTCATTCGCCGCGGGCGCGGTTGTGATCGCGGCAGGTTTGTACGAGCTCACGCCGCTCAAGCAGCACTTCCGCCGGCTCTGCCGCGATAGCATCCGCTCTGGATTCGAGTATGGGCTCTGCTGCGTCGGCTCGAGCATCGGACTGATGCTGATGCTGATGGCGCTGAGCGTCATGAGCGTCATGAGCGTCACGTGGATGTCCGTGATCGCCGTCCTCGTCCTCGCTCAGAAGCTCCTGCCCGCGAAAGCGGCCGTCGATGTGCCGCTGGCACTGGCGGTCGTCGGACTTGGAATCCTGATCGTCATCGCGCCCTCGTCGATTCCCGGACTCACGCCAACGATGGCAGACGTCATCAGTGGTGCGGGCCACGCCAACCTGTTGTAACCACACAAGGAGACAAACAATGACCGAACACAAGATCGGAACACGTGAAGAGTGGGTTGCCGCCCGGCTGGAGCTGCTCAAGGCCGAGAAGGCGCTGACGCGGCGTGGCGACGAGCTGGCGCGGATGCGGCAGGAGCTGCCCTGGGTTCGAATCGAAAAGGAGTACCGCTTCGAGACCGACGAGGGCACAGCATCCCTCGCCGACCTCTTCAGAGGACGCTCGCAGCTCCTCGTCTATCACTTCATGTTCGGGCCCGAGTACACGGCGGGGTGCCCGTCTTGCTCGGCGATCGCTGACGGCTTCAACGGGTCCGTCGTCCACCTCGCGAATCACGACGTCACGCTCTGCGCGGTGTCGCGTGCTCCGCTCGCCAAGCTAGATGCGTACAAGCAGCGGATGGGCTGGAGCTTCCCCTGGGCGTCTTCGTTCGGCGGCGACTTCAACTACGACTTCCATGTGTCGCACACCGAGGAGGAGTGGAGGTCGGGTGCCGTCGAGTACAACTTCCGCGCGGTGGACCTTCGGCTGCCAGAGGGCGGCGATGAGAATCCGTTCATCTCCGAGATCACGTCGAGCGTTGGAACAGACTGGCCGACGTACAGGCGAGAGGGCCCCGGCATGAGCGCGTTCGCGCTCGAGGATGGCGTCGTCTACCACACCTACTCGGCGTACGAGCGCGGGATCGACGGCCTCTGGGGGATGTACCAGTGGCTCGACCGCGCGCCACTCGGTCGCAACGAGACCGGCTTGTGGTGGCGCCGCCACGACGAGTACAAGAGCGGGAACGATCTGAACTCATAAGTTGGTCGGGGGGCCCGGGATTTGAACCCGGGCCTCACGGTCCCGAATTGTGTCGCGGTCGTGTCCTTAACTGCCCGGCCGGGTCCGCAGGGGACCTGATGAACTCAAAAGGCGCTCGTCCGGGTCCTCACGTGACCTGCTAGAGCCGACCGGTGTCGGGAATGAGTGATCCGGCTGTGATCCGGGGCGGGTCAGCCCCCAAAGTCGAACATGGTTTTAGCGGGGTAGCACCGAACATGACGGCTCCCCAAACTACCGTCCGGACATCCATTCTTCGACGCAGTCCGGTGGAAGTAAGGGTCCGCACCTTGCCAGGAGCAGCTGGCTCTGGGCGGCGGCGCTGAGTGGCTGAATCGGGCGCAGCAACACTGTTTCCGCCGCACCCACTGCCGGAAGCGCCGATGGACGCTTGATCACGATGAGCGCGACGATCGCTGCGACGAAGCTGATGGCGGCGGCGATCACAAACGCCTGGTGGTATCCAACGATAACGGCACCTGCACCTTGCGCCAGGGACACCCTGGTGACCGACCCGGCGATGTTGACCAGAATCGCCAGTCCCAAGGCCATTCCGACCTGCTGGGCGGTGCCGATTAGACCTGAAGCGATTCCCTGATCCCGATCGGGGACGCCAGTTGTGGCGGCCATGGTGACGCTTACGAAGGCAAGTCCTACGCCGATGCCGGTAACCAGCATGGCGGGGAGGAGGACGGTGACGTAGTCGCTGTCGGGGGCGGTTCTCAGGAACAGGAGCATCCCCGCCCCCAGCACCAGAGTTCCGAGTGCGATCAGGGTTCTGGTCGTCAGCTTCGTGGCAGTCCGTGCCCCGATGTTGGCGACGACCATGATCAGCACCGTTTGGGGCAGCCAGGCAAGACCTGCCTGGATCGGTGAATATCCGAGGATCTCCTGCAGATACAGCGAGTTGAAGAACACGGCTCCGATCATCACGACCGACACGAGCGCCGCCACCGAGTTGCCCGCCACCACGGATCTCAGCCTCAGCATCCGACCCGGCAGAAGGGGTTGGCTGCTGCTCTTCTCAACCACGACGAACGCAGTCAGGAGCGCGGCAGAGAGAGCCAGAGCGATCAGCACCTTCGTGGAGGCAAAGCCTTGCCCGGTCGCCTCGGTCACGCCGTACGCGAGGGCGAGAACACCGCCGGTCAGGCTCACCGCCCCGGGGATATCAAGGCTGACCTTCGCCCCGCGGCGAGGAGCATCTGCCGGCAGCACTGGAGATAGCAGAACCGCAGCGAGACCCAATGGCACGTTTATGAAGAGCGTGAAACGCCAGCTCAATTCCTGGGTGAGCAGGCCTCCCAGAATCAACCCAGCCGATGCTCCGCCGGCAGCCATCGCACTCCACATCCCAAGCGCACGATTACGCTCCCGGCCTTCCTTGAAAGTCGTTGTCAGAAGCGACAGTGCGGCGGGCGAGACCAAGGCGCCGGCAAAGCCCTGGATTACGCGAGCGGCGATAAGCATTCCGCCGGACTGGCTGAATCCGCCCAGCATCGATGCCCCGATGAAGAGAACCAAACCCGTCAAGAACATGCGTCGCCGGCCGACGACGTCGGCCAGCCGGCCGCCCAGCATGAGAAATCCGCCAAAGGTGAGCGCATAGCCGCCGACCACCCATTGGATGTTCTGAGCCGACAAACCCAGAGTACGCTGCATCGAGGGCAGCGCCACGTTGACGATCGCGATGTCCAGGATCAGCATGAATTGCGCCGCGCAAAGCAGCGCGAGTATCAGATTCGAGCGATGACGGGTGGCGTCAACAACCAGAACTTTCGTTGGCCAGTGCAGATGAGAGAACTTTGCCGAGCGGGTCGGGACTTGAACCCGGGGCCTCATGCCTTAACGCGTTTCCCTGATGCCGCGGACCTCTCGATGGCAGCGATGACCTCGTGGCGCCGGACGGCGTCGGCGAAGTCCGGCACGGTGTGAGTCCCGTTGTCGATGTCTGCCGCGAACGCGGCGTAGGCACGAGCGACGTTAAAGGCAGGCGCTCCTTCCAGGTTCGTGAGCGTGGGCCATTTCTGTGTCAGCGCCGTAGGGACAGCAAGCTCGGCGGGCTCATTCCGCCCCTGAGCTCCCGCGACGGTCAGGGGAAAGATTTCAGGGAGTGCGGCGTCAGCGGTGATCCGGAGCGTTCCGTCGGTTCCGTTGATCTCCCATAGGAACCCGGTACCGCCGGCCACTGCCTCGCGGATGTGGATGCTGGCAGTCGCCCCGGACGTGAGGGTGCCGATCACCGCGATCTGGTCGGCCGCCGTTTTCACGATCTGCTCCCCGGTCTCTTCGATGGTGATCAGCGGCCTGCGAACATCCGACACGGCTGACAGGTCGGCGAACTCGCCCAGTACGTAACTGAGAATGTCCAGGCTGTGGCCGAAGGGGACCGTGAGCAGGTTGGCCCCGTTTGTCTTGTCGAGCATGTAGGCGTTGGGCTGGACCAGGGCGTCGCCCGCGATCGAAACTCCGACCATGGTCGTTGACAGGACCTCGCCGACGTATCCATCTCGGAGCAGCTGTTGAACGAACTCGATCGCCGGGGCCTGGCGTGCCTGCAACCCGACGACCGTGCGCACTCCCTGCTCCGCGGCGAGCGCGGCCATCGCTCGCGCGTCGTAGAGGTCGCGGCCGAGAGGCCATTCGCAGTACACGGCCTTGCCTGCGGCAAGTGCGGCGGAGACGAGCTCTCGATGGTGCGGGACCTTGACCGTAACGGCGACCACGTCGATGTCTGGCCGCGTCACCAGCTGCTCGTGGTCCGAGAAAACCGGGGTGACCCCGAATACTTCGCCGACTGCACGAGCGGATTCCGCGCTATGCGCGCTGAGCGCCGCGATCTCGTAGTTCGGCAGCGCCCGCAGTGCCGGGATGTGGGCGGTGGTGGCCCAGCCCCGAACGGGGCTGACCCCGATGATCCCGACCCTCAGCGTCGATATAGGGATTGCTAGGGCTGCTGTAGTCTCGCGTACTTCTGTCCGGTGCACTTAGAAACCGAGCACCTCGTCGACCAAGACCACAATGATCCGCCCCGGGGTGATCTCCCGGTTGATAACGAGAACCTTGTTCACCCCGCTACATATGCCATACGCAGCCTGGGCGCGGGCGTCTTCAAGCCGATACGCGTATT